>ERZ1032287.201-NODE-201-length-8291-cov-8.103813_pt1 | contig 8291 bp, 6 predicted proteins | sample MGYA00518039_ERZ1032287 | MGnify/ENA primary metagenome ERZ1032287 (study PRJEB33718, sample SAMN03160170) | human skin metagenome | collected 2014-02-25 | study: EMG produced TPA metagenomics assembly of the PRJNA266117 data set (Human skin bacterial metagenome and... | reverse complement strand
CACAGAGTAGATCGTCGGCAGCGTCAGATGTGTATAAGAGACAGGTGCGGTGGCGCTGTCCCTGGCCCTGGACCATCGGCAATCGGTGTCCGGGCTGATCCTGGTGGCCCCCTTGACCCATCCGCAGCGCATGTTGCCGCTGGTGTTCCTGTCCCTGGCAGTGCGCCCGGCTTTCCTGCGGCGCTGGATGTCCCTGACCCTGGCGGCGCCCATGGCCATGCTCGGGCGCCGTGGCCTGGTCAAGTCGGTGTTCGCCCCGGACCCGGTGCCCGAGGATTTCGCCGAGCGTGGCGGCGGGTTGCTGGGGATGCGTTCGGACAGCTTCTACAACGCCTCCAGCGAAATCGCCGTGGTCAACCGTTCGCTGCCGGGCATGGTCAAGCATTACCCCAGCCTGAAGCTGCCGGTAGGGCTGATCTATGGCTCGGCGGACCCGGTGCTCAGTTACCGCCGGCACGGTGAGTCAATGGTCGGCAAGGTGCCGGGGCTGTCCTTGGAGATCGTCCAGGGCCGGGGCCACATGTTGCCCATCAGCGCAGTCGAGCGGGTGGTGGCCATGGTCCAGCACGTCGCTTCCCAGGCTGCGCCACAACGCAGCGCAACCATCCTGCACCCGCCGTTCGCGGCTTCAAGAGCAAGTTGAGGGCGTGGTGGGGGGCGGTTTCGAGCGCCCCTGCCGCGGCGTCGACAGCAGCTGTAAATGCTTCACGGGCGACATTCGAAACAAGCCGAAAAAATAGTTGACGAGCTAACGAACCCGAGCTATTTTTTTAAAAAAATGTTTTGAATGTTTTTTTTGAAAGTGCAATTGAGCGATTAAAAATAATGAAAATAACGCCATTTCACGCTTTTGTTTTTTCATCCCTTCACGCTCGGCACAGCGCAGCCGCGCTGTCCTTTATAGCACCTGTTTCGACTGCCATCCTGCGGAGGCTGCCATGACTGTTTCCGTGGCGGCACCCGGCGTCTGGACCGATAGCAAGCGTCACCTGTGGTGGTTGGGCACCTTGCCCATGATCACCCCTCTGCTGTCGGGGATCTTTGCCCTCACCACCGGGGTGCAAGTGTTCTGGTGGAGCGGGGTCCTGGTGATCTTCGGCCTGATCCCGCTGATTGACGGCCTGATGGGGGAAGATGCCAGCAACCCGCCTGAATCCGCCGTTCCCGATCTGGAAAAACAACCCTACTACCGCTTTATCGTCTACAGCTGTGCCGTGCTATCGGTACTGTCTTTGGTGGTGACCGCCTGGATGGCCATCAGCGGGGTGGACTGGATCATCGCCGGCGGCCTGCTGCAACTGAGTGAACAACTGCACCTGCAAGGCAGCCTGGCGAGCTTCGCCGCCTTCCTCACCGAGCGTGCGCAACTGCACGGCAGTATCGGCTGGTTCACCTACCTGGGCATGGCGATGTCCACCGGCGCGGCCACCGGCATTGCCATCAACATCGCTCATGAGCTGGGGCACAAGAACCGCGGGATGGCCAAGTTCCTGGCCAAGCTGGCCCTGGCTTCGACCTTCTACGGGCACTTCTTCGTCGAGCACAACCGCGGCCACCATGTGCGGGTGGCCACCCCGGAGGACCCGGCCAGTTCACGCCTGGGCGAATCCTTCTGGAGTTTCCTGCCGCGCACCGTGTGGTTCAGCCTGAGTTCGGCCTGGCATCTGGAAAGCCAGCGCCTGGAAAAACTCGGCCTGCCGACCCTGCACTGGAAGAACGGCGTGCTCAGCGCCTGGTTGTACAGCGTGGTGCTGTGGGGCGTGCTGATCGCCTGGCTGGGGGCGGCGGTGATTCCCTTCCTGGTGATCCAGGGGATCTACGGCTTCTCTCTGCTGGAGGTGGTCAACTACGTCGAGCACTACGGTCTGCTGCGCCAGAAACAGCCCAACGGCCGCTATGAACGCTGCTCGCCGCGCCACTCCTGGAACAGCAACCGGATCGTCACCAACATCTTCCTGTTCCAGTTGCAGCGCCACTCCGACCACCACGCCAACCCGACCCGTGCGTATCAGGCCTTGCGTCACTTCGACGAGTCGCCACAGCTGCCCTATGGCTACGCCACCATGATCGTCTGGGCCTATGTGCCGGCCCTCTGGCGGCGCCTGATGGACCACCGGGTGCTGGCGCACTACTCGGGTGATGTACGCCTGGCCAACATGCACCCGGCCAAGCGTGACGAGCTGCTCAAGCGCTACGGCTTCAGCAACACCGATTCAGACACCGCTCTTTAGTTGTACCGCTCACCCCTTCAAGTGCTGGTGAACCGGTCGTGTTCGCCTGTGATGTGCCCGCTTGAAGGGTGAGCAACGCAGTAGGCAGTCCTTAAGCAAGTTGACCGACAACAACAATAAGCAACTGTAAGGAAGTCACGGATGTCTATTTCACCGCTATTCACTGCCCAGTTGTTCGTGGTCCTGGTGGGGATCTCCCTGATGGGGGCCGCCGAAGCCGCGCGCATTGAACCGGCCAATACCGAGTTCACCGCCAAGGGCCCCATCAGCTTTGCCAAGAGCATCATCAATGCCGACTGCACCATCCAGGTCAGCGGCAAGGTCAGCCCCGACGGCAGCTTCGCCAGCGTCGAGAAAGTCGACTTCAGCGGCGGCCTCAAGTGCGGCCAGGTGGAAGCCACGCACCTGCCCTGGAAGCTGATCGCCAAGGACGAAACCAGCGGCGCCATGTCGGGTATCCAGGTCACCGTGCACGCGCCCCTGGTGGGCGGCGACTGCGGGCCGTCCACCGCCGAAGGCAGTTGGAACAACAGCACCGGAAAACTCGAAGCGGCCCAGGTCAGCCTCGACGGTGGCTGCACCATCAAGACCGTATCGATCCAGATGCCACCCACGTTCCGGGTTGCACCCTGACGCGCACGTCACACCTTTATCGAATTGAAGATTTGGCTGGAAAGGGAAGCTCGGTCGCTGTTCTCCGTGTCGTCTCGCTCAAGGCCATTACCCCGGCGAAATGAATCGCCATACATGTGAGGAAAAACAACAATGAAAGGCATCAAAACTCTCGTGTCCGCCACCGCCATCGTTGCCTGCTTGGGAGCTGCTTCCATGGCCAGCGCTGCATCCATCGCCATTGATGGTGCGAACCCGGATGGTCCGTTCACTACCCCTGGCGGCACCATCACCGTGCGCTCGCCGTCCTCGTTCAACCAGCCCGTGACCTGCAACATCAACTTCAGCGGCAACATCGCCGGCGGCGTGGCCAGCATCACCGGCGCCACCGTCAGCGGCAGCAACGCGCTGTGCAACCTGCCGAAGATCACTGGCTTGCCATGGACCCTGAGTGCCTCCAGCACCACCGCAGGTACCGTGACCAACGTGGGTTACACCATTTCCTTCTTCCCTGCCACCAACTGCGGTCCGACCACCATCAACGTGGCCTGGAGCAACGTGACTCACTCGCTGAGCCTGAGCACGCCTCAGACCCTGAGCGGTGGCTGCTCCGTGGATGTGCTGAACGCCAAGCCGTCGCCACAGGTCAGCGTGATTTAAGCGTTATCTGGAACCAAGGGCTGATCACCCGCTGAAGGACACCGCCTCGCAAGAGGCGGTGATCTGCAGATCAGGAGGGCCCTGTAGTGTCGGTTGCTATCGATAATAATAAGGAGTGGGGCATGAATAATAAGAAACAACAGTTGCAGATCGCGGTGGCACTCGCCCTGTTGGGGGGCTTTGGTGCGATCGGCACTGTTCAGGCAGGCGGCTTCACCACGCCTACCTACGGCGCTCCCGGATGGGGCCGGGCCTTCGGTGGTGGTTCGTTGTTCAAGAACGACCCCAGCGCGGCTTACAACAACCCGGCGGCCATGGCGTTTATCGATCAGAACGTGGCACAGATGACGGTCGACTACGCCCGCATCAAGATGAAATACAAAGGCGATGCCTACGATTATCAAGGGAATCCGGCCACCACCTTGCCGGTGGATGCGTCCGGCGTCCCCACCGGTGGCCCGGTGCCCCTGGAGGGCAATGGTGGCCAGGGCGGCTTCACCGCCTGGTTGCCGACCGGCTTCATGGTAATGCCGATCAACGATCAGTTTGCCTTCGGCCTGAGCCAGGTCGTGCCCATGGGCATGCGCAGCACCTGGGACAACGACAATTCCAAGATCCGCGACTTTTCGGTGGATACCAAGATCGAGACCGTGGGCCTGACCGGCTCGCTGTCGTTCAAGGTCAATGACGACTTCTCCCTGGGTGCCGGGGTCATCGTCCAGCACAGCAAGGGCTTCGTCAGCCAGAACCTCAACCTGACCGGTGCCGCGGCGGTATCTCCCGGCCTGGGCGGGATCCCGCTGCCATCCGGCGTCGGGGCGAACCTGATGCGGGTCAAGGTGGACAATACCTCGGTAGGCTGGTTCACCGGCGTGGTCTGGAAACCCACCGACCGCGACACCCTGGGCCTGAACTACCACGCCAAGATCAAGAACAAGATGGACGGCAAGTACAACGTGCGTGCCGACGCGGTAGGCCGCCAGTACATGACCCAACCGGCCGGGCCCAATGGTGAAAGCCTGGTGGAACTGGCCTATCCCGGCCTGAAGCTGAACCCGGATGGCGCCAACGCCAGTGCCCAACTGGACATTCCAGCCTCCGCCGGGCTGGACTGGGTGCACGTGTTCGATGACCGCTTCACCCTGGGTGCCAGCATGCTGTGGACCCAATGGTCGTCGTTCAAGGACCTGACCCTGAAGTCCGATGGCAATACCCTGGTCTCCATCCCGTACAAGTACAAAGACACCATGATGTATTCCCTGGGTGGCGACTACCGCTTCACCGACCAGCTGACCCTGCGGGCCGGTGTGGCGTACGACCAGACACCAACCCGTAACAGCACACGTGACCCGCGGATTCCCGACAACGATCGCTGGTTCACTTCCCTGGGCTTCGGCTATGACATCAGGGCGATCCCCGGCCTGACCATCGACGGCGCCTATTCCCGGCAATTCGTCAAGGAAGCCAAGATCAAGACCCAGAACGTGGACCGTCTCGGTGCCTCGCGCCTGGATGGCAAGGTCGACGCCAAGGGCGAGGTGGTGAGTCTCTCCGCGACCTATCACTTCTGAGGGTAAAGGCTTTACCCACGCCTCGAGATAACGGCAGTACAAAGGGATTGTGCTACTGCCGTCGGCGGGACGGGTCACCTCAGGACCCGTCTTGACCTGCCATTTCCCCAAGCCCTGGCTGACATCGTTCGGCCGTTGTGCGTTGCTGAAATCACTCAAAACAATATTTAAAAATAAAATTTGAAACGCGGCAGTTTCCTTTGTAGGGTGATCTTCGAGGGGCCGGCACAACGCCCAGGCTCCAAGTGGTCGTCTGCATAGAACAAGAGAGGTATTCCATGATTGTCTGGTTATTGGTGGGACTCGCCGCTGCGTTCGCACTGGCCTATCGGCAGGCCCCGGCATCCTGGTGGCTGGGCTCGGCCCTGGTCTGGCTGGGGGCAGGGCACTGGTTGGGCCTGGTGGGCTCGCTGGGCATCAGCCTCGCGGCGCTGCTGGTGGTGCTGCCGGCTGCGCTGCTGAGCGTCAAGCCGCTGCGTCGGGCCTTGCTCACCCGTCGTGCCCTGGTCATGTTCCGCAAGATCATGCCGGCCATGTCCGACACCGAGCGCGCGGCCATCGAATCCGGCACGGTCTGGTGGGATGCCGAGCTGTTCAGCGGCAAGCCCGACTGGTCGCGCCTGATAGGCGCCGCGCCGGCCAGCCTGAGCGCCGAAGAGCAGGCGTTCATGGACAACGAAGTGGAAACCCTGTGCGACATGGCCAACGACTGGGAAACCACCCAGGTCTGGCAGGACCTGTCGCCCAAGGCCTGGCAATACACCAAGGACGCCGGCTTCCTGGGGATGATCATTCCCAAGCAGTACGGCGGCAAAGGCTTCTCCCATTACGCTCACTCCCAAGTGGTGATGAAACTTTCCACCCGCTGCTCGGCGGCGGCAATCTCGGTGATGGTGCCCAACTCCCTGGGCCCGGCCGAACTGCTGCTGCACTACGGTACCGAGGCCCAGCGCCAGCATTACCTGCCGCGCCTGGCCCGGGGCGAAGACATTCCCTGCTTCGCCCTGACCAGCCCCTATGCCGGCTCCGACGCCGGGGCCATTCCCGATACCGGCGTGGTCTGCAAGGGCCAGTTCGAGGGCCAGGAAGTGCTGGGCTTCCGGGTTACCTGGGACAAGCGCTACATCACCCTGGGCCCGATCGCCACGGTGCTGGGCCTGGCGTTTCGCGCCGAGGACCCGGACGGCCTGCTGGGCACCCAGGGCAGCCTGGGGATCACCTGCGCGCTGATTCCCACCACTCATCCCGGGGTCAATACCGGGCGGCGCCACTGGCCGCTGAACGCGGTGTTCCAGAATGGCCCCACCACCGGCAAGGATGTGTTCATCCCCCTGGAATGGGTGATCGGCGGTGGCGACCAGGTGGGCAACGGCTGGCGCATGCTGATGGAATGCCTGGCCGCCGGGCGCGCCATTTCCCTGCCCTCGGCCAACGTCGGCCTGGGCAAGGTGGCGGTGCGCGGCACCACGGCCTACGCGGCGATGCGCAAGCAGTTCGGCCTGCCCATCGGCAAGTTCGAAGGGGTGCAGGCGCCCCTGGCCCGCATGGCCGGGCACCTGTATGCCTGCGACGCGGTGCGCAAGGTCTCGGTGGCGTCCCTGGATGCCGGCGAGAAGCCCTCGGTGATCTCGGCCATCGCCAAGTACCACGTCACCGAGCGCGCCCGGGCCATGGTCAATGACGGCATGGACATCGTTGCCGGCAAGGGCATCTGCATGGGGCCCAACAACTTCCTGGCCCGGGCCTACCAGCAAAGCCCGATCGCCATCACCGTGGAAGGCGCGAACATCATGACCCGCTGCCTGATCATCTACGGCCAGGGGCTGATCCGTTGCCATCCCTATGTCTTTCGCGAGATGGAAGCGGCCCGGGATACCGGGCGCAAGGGCCTGGAAGCGTTCGACAGCGCGATGTTCGGCCATATCAGCTTCGTCTTCGCCAACACCGTGCGCGCCGCGGTGCATGCGGTCACTGGCGGGCGCCTGATCAAGGCCCCGGGCAATACCGACAAGGCACTGGCCGCCTATTACCGGCAGATCCAGCGTCTGTCGGTGGTGCTGGCCCTGGCCTCGGACATTTCCATGGGCGTGCTGGGCGGTGCCCTCAAGCGCAAGGAAAGCATCACCGGGCGCCTGGGGGACATTCTGTCCCAGCTGTACATCCTGTCCTGCGTGTTGAAGCGCTTCGAGGACGATGGCCGGCCGCAGGCCGACCTGCCGCTGGTGCACTGGGCCGCCCAGGACTGCCTGCTGCGGGCCCATGAAGCCCTGGCCGAAGTGCTGGACAACTATCCGTCCAAGGCTGCCGCGCGGATCATCCGTGGCCTGAGCTTTCCCCTGGGCATTCCCCAGCGCAAGCCGTCGGACCGCCTGCTGGCGCAAGTCGCCGAACTGGTGCAGACCCCAGGCCCGACCCGCGACCGCCTGCTGGCCGACTCTTACATCCCGCAGCCGGACATCGACAAGCTGGCCTATGGCGAACTGGCGTTCCGCCTGCAGCCACAGGTGGACCTGATCGAGGCGCGGCTCAAGCCGGCGATCAAGCAGGGCAGCCTGGCGCCGTTGCCGATCTCCCGCGAGGCCTTCGTGATCTGGCGGGTCAAGGCCCTGGAGCTGCAGCTGATCAGCCCGGACGAGGACGAGCTGCTGGGGCGCTATGTGGAATACGGCGACCACGCGATCCAGGTCGACGATTTCCCCCAGGACTTCGGTCTGCTCGAAGCCCTGCAACAGCGTCAGGCGCACTTCGAGCAAGGCGCCAAGCCGGCCTCGCGCAAACGCGCGGCCAGCAGCGAAGACGCGGTGGCCGCCAGCGATTCGGCCTATTGACCCTCTACAGGATTGGATCGGGATATCTTTATGTCTGACGGTTATCTTTCGTTCGTCAATTCCGGCTGGGGCCGCTGGCTGGCCCAGCGCACCGGCCTGCCGCAACCGGTGCCGCTGCAACGGCACCGCGAGGGGCAGGGCGGCAACCTGCTCAACCCGGTGGTCCTCGCCGCAGCGCCCGAGGGGCGCCTGCTGGGCGAGCTGCAACGGATCTTCGCCGCCACCGACACCGTGGCGGCCCAGGCCGCAAGCATCACCGCGCCTTCCACGGTGAAGGTCCAGGGCCTGGTGTTCGATGCCAGTGGGGTGGCCGACATTGCCCAGCTGGACGAGCTGTACCGCTTCTTCCACGCCAATGTGCGGCGCCTGACTGCCCACGGCCGGGTGCT
>ERZ1032287.191-NODE-191-length-8534-cov-7.666352_pt1 | contig 8534 bp, 9 predicted proteins | sample MGYA00518039_ERZ1032287 | MGnify/ENA primary metagenome ERZ1032287 (study PRJEB33718, sample SAMN03160170) | human skin metagenome | collected 2014-02-25 | study: EMG produced TPA metagenomics assembly of the PRJNA266117 data set (Human skin bacterial metagenome and... | reverse complement strand
ATCTACACAGAGTAGATCGTCGGCAGCGTCAGATGTGTATAAGAGACAGGCCAGCTCCTGGCGCAGGTCGTCGAGAATCTGCTGGTATGAAGTGCCAGCCTGTTGCAGTTGGCGCTGCAGGGTGCGTACCGACAGGTGCAGGTGCTGCGCCACCTGCTCCTTGCGCGGCAGGCCGTCCTTGAGCAACTGGCGCAGCACGTTGTGCACCTGCAAGGCCAGGGGCGCATCGCCCAGGGAAGCCATCATCGCCTGGGCATGTTCTTCCAGGGTCTTGAGCAGGCGCGCGTCGGCCTGGCGCAGGGGCATCTGCAGGTACTCCAGCGGCGCCACCAGCGCCGAGCAGGGTTGCTGGAACAGCACCGGGCAGCCGAACAACGCCTCGTACTGCGCCGCCTCGACGGGTTCCGGCAGGGCGTGTTCGAACCACACCGCGCTGGGCGACAACTGCGAATCGGCGATCCAGCGCGCATACAACAGCCAGGACGCCAGGACGTTTTCCACCAGGTGGCGGCGGATGTCCGGGCGCTGATGGCGGCAACTCCAGATCAGCCGCACCTGGTTGCCAGCGACTTCGGCGCGGCTGGTGCCCATGTCTCCCACCAGTTTTTCGAACGGCATGATGCGGCCCATGGCTTCGCCGAGGGTCGCGCAGTTCATGGTGATGTAGCCCAGCACATTCCACGAGCTGGGTTTGACGAAGCGCGCCGAATTGAGCCCGAACAGCGGATCGCCCGAGTGCTGGCAGAAGTAGTCCAGCAGCCGCTCATGCACCTCCATCGGCAGGCGCAGGCTGGTGTCGTTCAACTGCGCGGCGCTAAGCCCGGCCGCCGCCAGCGCCGGCTCGGTGGCAATACCCAATTGCTCCGCATAGAGCAGGTATTTCAGCAGGGGCGGGACCGAAGTAAAACCGAGGCTGGGCATGAACGGGTTCCTGGTGACTAATCCCTAGGACAGCAGGACGAAGACCGGGAAAGGTAAGGGCAAACCCTGATGGGTGTAAATGCTCGGGTCCGGGGATTGGCGCCTTTCGCTGGCAAGCCAGCTCCTACGGAGGGTGTAGGAGCCGGCTTGCCGGCGAAGGGGCCTGCGCGAATCAGACGCGGAAGTGGCTGACCATCATCTGCAACTGGCCGCCCAGGCGCGCCAGTTCAACGCTTGCGGCTGCGGTTTCGTCGCTGGCGGCGGCGGTCTGTTCGGACACGTCGCGCACGTTGATGATGCTGCGGCTGATCTCTTCGGCCACGGCGCTCTGTTGCTCGGCAGCGGCGGCGATCTGCTGGTTCATCGACTGGATGTTGGACACGGTGCGGGTGATGCTTTCCAGCGAGGCGCCGGCCTTGCGGGTCAGTTCGACGCTGCTGTCGGTCAGGCTGCGGCTGTTGTTCATCACGGTAGCCACTTGCTGGGTACCGTTCTGCAGGCCGGCCACCAGTTCCTCGATCTCTTCGGTGGACTTCTGGGTGCGCTGGGCCAGAGCCCGCACTTCGTCGGCGACCACGGCGAAACCACGCCCGGCTTCACCGGCACGGGCGGCTTCGATGGCGGCGTTCAGTGCCAGCAGGTTGGTCTGTTCGGCCACCGCCTAGATCACGTCCATGACGCTGCCGATCTTGTCGCTTTCCTGTTGCAGCACGGTCATGGCGTCGGTGGAGCGCACCACTTCGCTGGCCAGGCGCTCGATCTGCTCGATGGCCTGGGCCACCACCTTGTCGCCCTGGCGGGCTTCGCCGTCGGCGGCGGCCGCGGCCTGGGAGGCTTCTTCGGCATTGCGCGCGACTTCCTGCACGGTGGCGGTCATCTCGTGCATGGCGGTGGCCACCTGGTCGGTCTCGACTTTCTGGCTGTTGACCCCGGCGCTGGTTTCTTCGGTCACCGCGGACAGTTCTTCGGCGGCGCTGGCGATCTGGGTCACGCCGTCGCGGATGCCGCTGATCAGCTCGCGCAGGGTCACGCCCATGCGCACGATGCCTTGTTGCAGCACGCCCAGTTCGTCGCGGCGGGTGACCCGCAGGTTCTCGGTCAGGTCGCCGGAGGCGATGCGCTCGACCACGGCCAGGGTTTCCTGCAGCGGGCGGGTGATCTGCCGGGTGATGATCACGGCGGCCAGTACACCGACCAGCAGCGCCAGCAGGGTGCTGATCAGCTGCAGGCTGCGGGCCTGGGCGCTCTCGATGTCGCGGCGGTCCAGCTGGATCTGGTACAGGGCGTCACTGCGGCTGACGATGTCGGCGCCCTGGTCGGTCATTTCCTTGCGCGCCTCTACGGCGTTGCTGAAGGCGACCTTGAAGGCCTGCAGCGAGCTGCGGTAGCCGCTCAGGGCGGTTTCGAGCTGTTGCAGGGCATCGCGCTGGGTGCTGCTGAAATGGGACTTGAGCTGATCCATTTCGGCAATCGCAGCGTTGAGCTGGGTGACGGCTTTCTGTTCGGTGTCCGGGTTGTTGGTGGTGACGTAGCCGCGCACTTCATAGCGCGCCAGCTGGAAGGCTTCCTTGGCCTGGGTGATGGCCTGGAACTGCGTAAAGCGCTCGTCGCTCAGGGGCAACTGCTTGACCCAGGAGTTGATCCCGTTGATCAGGTCATTGGCGCGTTCGGCGTTCTGGTTCATCGCCAGGCGTGCGGCGTCGCCGCTGCGGTAGGCGTTGCGCATCTTGTTCAGCGAATCCTGATAGGCACTGATGGTCGCGCCCAGGCCTTGCAGGAGCTTGATGTTTTCCGGGCTCTGGAACGAGGCCAGGAGTTTTTTCTGCTGGGCGCTGAAATCATCCAGGGTGTTCTGCACGCCTTGGGCGGCGGTTTCGTCGCCGTTGGCCAGCATGTACTGCAGGCGGGTGACCCGCAGCTTGGTCAGGCCGCTGTTGAGCTGAGTGATGTCGCTCATCCAGTTGCTGCGGTCGATCAGGCTGCCCAGGCTGGTCCAGCCGGTCAGTGCAAGGACGGTGGTCAGGGCCAGGACCAGGCCGAAACCCAGGCCCAGCTTAAGGTTGACGCTGATGTTGGCAAACCAACTACTCATTGAATTCCTCCAGGAACGTAGCTCTTCTTGATCTTGAGTTGGCTGGAAGATTGTTGTTGTTGGTGACCAGCAAGGTGTTTTGTAGGGGGTGTATCGGCGGGATGTGCCATAGCTGAAACGATTTCGTCGGCATTGTCCCAAGACAATGTTTTAGGCGATGGACGGCTATTTTGCGGGATGTGCCGCCGGTCCGTTGAGCTTTTTTTCACATTGATTTCACTCGGGCCCCACGCCCGGCGCCCTAGAGTCTGGGCGGTCGATGCCACGGGTATCGGCCAGCGTTCAATTGTCATCAGGCTTTCGTAGCCTTGCTGTGCGCTGCTCAACACATCGGAACATTCTCGTAAGGGCGGCTGGGAATTGACTACAAGACTGGTGTTGCCGGCGAGCAAGCGGCCCTTCCTGGGGCGCGTCCTGGTCCGTTACAAGAACCTGCTGGCGCTGCTGCTGGGCGCCTGCCTGGTGATTCCCCTGGGGCTGTTCCTGCTCCGGCCGGCCTCGGTGCCCGACCTGAGCCACGGAAACGGGGCCGGGCTCCAGGCCCTGACGGCCGCCTGGGACAAGGGCGAAATGATTGTGCTGGTGCGCCACATGGAGCGCTGCGACCGCTCCAATGCCGCGTGCCTGGGCCCGGCCGATGGCATTACCGACCGGGCCCGCGAGGTGGCGGTGGGGCTCGGCGCGCAGTTCGAGCACCTGGGCCTGGAGCGTACCGATATCTACAACAGCCCGTTGACGCGCACCGCGCAGACCGCGAGCTACATGTTCAGCAAGGTCAGCAGTGGCGATGGCTGGCTGTTCAACTGCAAGAACACCATGTTGCGCGATGTCATGGCGCACAAGGTCGCCGGGCGCAACCTGGTGCTGGTGACCCACAGCGAATGCATGGCGCAGATGGAGCAGGACCTGAAACGGGCGACCCCGACCCTGGGGTACGGCGCTTCCCTGTTCGTCTCCACCGATACCCTCAATGGCGCGCCGAAGATGCTCGGCCTGATCGAGGCCAGTGACTGGCGCTCGGTGAACCTCAAGCCCTGACCGCAGGCGGCCGCTCCGTGTAGCTGGCCTTCAGGGGCATAGGAAGCGGCTCAAGGTGCCAGCAGGTCCGGCTCGGCCGGTGGCGTGCCAGCCGCTGGCGGGGTGGCTGCCGGGCCGTCGTTGATGCGCTGCGGGCTGATCAGGTTGGTGAACTCCTCGATCAGGCGCTGGATCGCTTCCGGCGGCTGGCAGTCGCGAAACTCCATGCTGATCTGTACCTCGTCCGGGTCGCGTTCCTGGCCGTCACGCTTGCCGCTGCCGAAGGTGACGAAAAACTTCTCGCTCTGCAGCTCGCCGTTCTCCAGGTCGTGGCTGGCCTTCTGCAGCTCGGTGGCCTGCATGCGCACCGACAGGTCGACAGTCATCTTGTGCAGGGCCAGGCCCTTGGGCGAGACCAGGGCAATCAGCGGCACATTGATGATGTGGTCTTCGTTGAGCGCCACCTCGACCATCTTGGCCTTCATCGGCGTGCCCAGGTCGTCGACGTTGTAGTCGAAGAACTGGTCGAACAACTTGATGTACTGCTGGGCGATCAGGTTGTGGGTGGCGGCTGCAGCCTGATGCATGCCGCGGGTGATATGGCTCAGGTCGCTGGCGGACATGGGCTCCTTGCTGCGGGAAAAAAACGCCATGGATCACGCTCCTTGTTCGGTGGCTGAAGTGCCCCGCCATGAAGGCGGGGCGGGTTACTGGGGCGAAGGCGCGATGTGGATCAACCGCCGGTGCCGGTTTTCTTCTCGTCCGCGGCATCGGGCATTTTCAGCGCGTTGGCGGTCGGCAGCTTGTCGGTGTCGGTTGGTTGAGTGCTAGGCAGCCGCACAGGCTTGGTGGCTGCGTCGGTGAGGAAGTCGATGACCCGCATCAGGGCTTCCGGTGGGTCCTGGCGGACGATCTTGGTGCTGATGGCGTAGCGGGCACGGGTGTCGGTCTTGCGGGTCTGGGTCGATTTGTGGCTCGCCGCGCCCTTGACCGAAACGCTGAACGGGCCCCAGCCCATCTTCGCCTCGAAACTGCCGGAGGCTTCGGTGCTGCTGGTGTCCTCGGCCATCTGGCTGATGGTCAGCTCGAACTCGATGGAGCCTTCCTCGATGGTGATGTTGGGGTGACTGATGGCCGCCAGCAACGGGATGCGCATCGACTTCTTCACGGTGCCCTTGTACACCCCCTGCTCATCCACCAGGGTTTCGTCATAGTCGAACTGCACCGAAACCGCCTGGCCGTTCTGAATGCACACGCCCATCAGGAAGTCCGCATAGGCTTTGCTCGCGGCGACCTGCGCCTGAATCATCGCCATCAGTGGACCGGTGATCATCTTGTCCAGGGGCAGGGCGGCGATCACGCCGCCAATCAGGCCCTTATCGATATCTGCCATGGTCTAGCTCCTTGTTCTTTGTTGCGCGAAATGCGCCCTTGCAGGTTAAGAAAGCCGTGAAGGCCGATTCAGCAGGAATCGATTACCGGTGAGTGTTGGCATCCAGGCGGCGGATGTTGCCGATCTGCCGCAGGCTCAGGCCGTACTTGTCCGCCAGCACACTGCGGGAAATACCGCCCAGGCTTTCCAGTTGAATGTGCTGGTTGCGGATCTGCCGGCAGAAGTGGTCGGCCTTGGGGATCTCCAGGGCCAGGCCGGCGAAACGCTCGATCAGCGCGTTGAGGGCGTCGGGCGGCAGGATCAAAGCCAGGGAGGTACGTTCGGCGTGCTTGGGGATGTACTTGGGGCGGCCGCCGTATTCACGGGTCAGGCGGTAGGCATTTTCCAGTCCGATGCAGTCGATGAGGGCCTGGAGCGAGTGAGGGAGCTGGCGAACATCGATGAGTACGAGGTCTTTCACGTCCATTTGGTACCTCCTTGGAATTATGGATAAGGCTGGTTTGATCCTAAGGAGGTGTCTCGTCCTCTGTTCAGTGGGAAATTTCCCCCCTATTAAGGGGAACTATTACATTCTGATGTTGTATCGGTCGCTGGTGGTGCACTGGATTTTCCTAAACTGGATGAGGAAAAATCCATGTCACGCTACGCGATTGATTTCAGTTTTATCGCCGCTCTGGAAGGAGCTGCCATTACCCGCGGTTATGTGCCCGATCCGGACAAGAGCAAGAGTGGCGTCACGGTGGGCACAGGCTTCGATCTGGGGCAACGGAACGTAGAGGACCTGCAGGCGCTCAATCTGCCGGCGGACCTGATCCGGCGACTGACCCCCTACCTGGGGCTGAAGGGGCTCAAGGCCAAGGCGTTTCTCGACGGCCAGCCCTTGAGCATCAGCAGTGACGAGGCGCTTTTGGTGGACGAGGCATTCAAGGCGCCCTTCGTCGATCTTCTGGCAGCGAACTACACCCAGGCCAGCGGAGTGGACTTTGCCCAACTGCCGGCACCGATGCAGACCGTTATCGCCTCGGTGGCCTTTCAGTACGGCAACCTGGCCAGTCGCACACCGAACTTCTGGGCCCAGGTGGTGGCCCGCGACTGGAAGAGTGCCCTGGCCAACCTGCGCAACTTTGGCGACAGCTACGGCACTCGCCGGCGCAAGGAGGCTGATCTGCTGGGCTCGCAGCTAACCTCGTAAGTGCTCGCCGCCCAGGCTCAAGGCCTGGGCGGCTTGCCGGTTTCAAGGGCAGGGGTAGGTTTGCAGCAGGCTGGCGTTGCCCATGTGGCTGGTGTCGTCGGGTTGTGTGCCGCTGGGCAGCGAGCGCCAGTCCACCAACAGGCACATGGCCTTGAGGGAAATGCCCTTGGCCTGGCCGATGGGGTTGGAAAACTCATAGCGGTACAGCGCCTGGGTGGTGTTCTGCGGGGTTACGCTGCTGGCATTGATCAAGGTGCTGCGAGCCATGTCCGGCAGTTTGTCCTGGGTGATGGTGAAGCGCGGTTGTTCACCCTGTTGGCTGAACGCGCCCTGGTCCCGAGAGCGTTTCCACAGCTGCTGCCACTGGCTGTTGCCGGCGGCGGTGCTCAGGGTGGCGGCGTAGGCCTTGAGGGTGGCGGGTGGGAGATTGGTGGTTTCCAGGGCGTGGGCAGCGCTGGCCAACAGGCTCAGGCCGAGGATCAGTGAACGCAGAATCAACATGGGAGTATCTCCTTTTCCAGGCCGCAAGGGCCTGACACGAACATAGGGAAGATCCCGGCAACGAGGGTATCGCCGGGGGCAAGGCTCAGCGGGCGTCGAGGTAGTCCCGACGCAGGCCTTTCTTGCTGCTCTTGGCGATCAGTTCCTTGGCCACGGTGTTCCCGATGGCGTTGTCGTTGATGTTTTCCACCCCAAGGATGTTTTGCGCCGCCAGTTGCTGGCGCAACCCGGCCTTCTGGGCAACGGCCCGGCTCAGGGTGCTACTGATAACGGTGATGCTCATGTCTGACTCCTTTTCGGGGAAAGCCCGTCGTTGGGCAGGAGTCATGGTTTCAAGGGTGGCGGGCGGGTATCAGCGGGAAAGGGTTCAAGGGGCATGGGCTGCGGGGATGGGCAAACGGCACCTGATTCAGGTGCCGTTTTTTTTGCGTTCAGCCGGCCGGCGCCAGGTTGACGAAGTAGTAGGCCTGGCGGCCCACCATGAGGGTCTGCTGGATCTGCAGCGGCGGCTTGGGCGCCTCGGCGCCACCCAGTACCGCCATGTGCTGCGGCGACTCGCGCAAGAAGGCCAGCAGTTGCGCCTCGTTCTGCAGGTCCTTGAGCAGGCTCTGGGTGTAGAACACGCTGGCGCCGGCGATGCGCTCGTTGGCCTGGTACAGCGCCAGCTGGTGCCCGCTACCCTGCAACGCCATGATCCGGTCGGTCACTGGAACGAACGACAGTTCGCGGTCGGCCCTGGGCGCGGCCCATTGGGCGTTGACCAGATAGCCGCCGATCACCAGGGCCATGAGCGCTATCAGCCACCCCCTGCGCTGGCGCCCCACGGTACTCCAGAAACCCGTGCCCGGGGCCCGCTTGGCCAGGCGCTGGTAGAGCACTGCGCCATATTCCGCCGCCAGCACCGCCGCGGCCGGGGTCAGGGACATCAGGTACACCGTGCGCTTGCTCGAAGCCAGGCACAGCAAGGCGAACTGCGCCAGCAGCCAGAGGCTGAAAAACAGCAGGTAGCGGTTCTGCACCAGGGTTTTACGGAAATGCCACAGGCCCAGGTAAACCAGGATGTTCCACGGCAGGAAGGCCTGGGGCAGCTTGGCCAGGTAGTAGTAGAAGGGCTCGTAGTGTCCGGCCTCCTCGAAGGAGCCGTCGAAGCGCCCGACGCTGTTGGTCCACAGCACTTCCCCCAGGGCCTGCAGGCCGCCGCGCTGGTAGAGCATGTACAGCCAGATCATCAGCGGCACCAGCCCCAGCAGGGTCAGCAGGCCCGGGCGCAGCCAGTGGCTGAAGGTGAAGCGCTTGTCGATCAGGCTGTCGGCCAGCAGGTAGGCGAAGATCACCACCCCGGGCATGGCCAGGCCGAGCACGCCCTTGCTCCTGTCTCTTATACACATCTCCGAGCCCACGAGACCAGAGAGGATCTC
>ERZ1032287.181-NODE-181-length-8773-cov-8.212090_pt1 | contig 8773 bp, 8 predicted proteins | sample MGYA00518039_ERZ1032287 | MGnify/ENA primary metagenome ERZ1032287 (study PRJEB33718, sample SAMN03160170) | human skin metagenome | collected 2014-02-25 | study: EMG produced TPA metagenomics assembly of the PRJNA266117 data set (Human skin bacterial metagenome and... | reverse complement strand
AGATCCTCTCTGGTCTCGTGGGCTCGGAGATGTGTATAAGAGACAGGTACACGGCAATACGCCTGGCGCCTTGTGGGAAATCGGCGCTCCTCTCGAGCCGGACCGCAATCATCCTTTCAATGACCTGGGGTATGCCTATGCCCGCCCACAGGTAGCGCGCTTGGCCGATGGTCGCTGGGCGGCTTTCATCGGCAATGGCTACGGCAGCCATTCCGGGGTGGCAGCGCTGTATGTGGTAGACCTGAATGATGGCTCGCTGATTCGCGAGATCGCCATTGACGACCAGCCTGACAATGGCCTGTCGTCCGTCACCCTCAAGGTCAATGCACGCAATGAAGTGCAGGCGGCCTATGCGGGCGACCTCAAGGGGCGACTGTGGAAATTCGAGCTGTCCGGCAACGATAACGCCAGCTGGCATCTGGCATTTGCCGGGCAGCCCTTGTTCCGCACCGCGGGAGGCGCCAGCCAGCCGATCAGCGCACCGCCGCGCCTGCTCGATCATCCCCGTGGTGGCCAATTGGTGCTGTTCGGTACGGGCAAGCTCAACGAGACCCGGGACAAGCAAAGCCGGGCGCGCCAGGGATTCTATGGCGTGTGGGACGCCGAGGGCGGTCCTGGGGGCATTGGCGAAAGTCAGTTGCAGGTGCAGCACCTTGAGGCCGGTTTCAGCGCGGCGGCCGGCAGTTTCCTGCGCAGCACCCTCAACGAGGTGCGTTATCCGGCGCAGCGCGGCTGGTACCTGCCCCTGGTACAAGGTGGCCTGGCAGCCGGCGAGCGGGTGCTCAACGAGGCGACCCTGGTGGCCGGCAGGGTGGTGTTCAGCACCCTGCAACTGGAGCCCGACGACCCTTGTTCAAGTGCCGGCAGTGGGAAATTGATCGAGCTGGAGGCGTTCAGCGGTAAGATGCTCGACGCTGCGGTGCTCGACACCAATGGCGACGGGGTCGTGGATGACCAGGACCAGCCCTCCAGCGGCGTGCGCTACGTCGGCACGGTGCCCAGCCTCGGCGGAGTTGCCAGCAATGGCGCCCGCAAGATCATCAGTGACTCCAGGGGTGGCATCAGCACCCTGGTGGAAAGGCCCGGCGGTGGCAGCCGGCGCATCCTGTGGCGACAAATCCAGTAAGCGAGATTCTTGACCATGCGCAGATCCAACCAAGGTTTTACCCTGATCGAAATCATGATCGTGATTGCGATCATCGGTCTGGTCCTTACCTTGAGCCTTCCCAGCATCACCGAATACGTGAAAAAACCGCACCGCAGTGAAATCGCGGTACTGCTTACCGAGCAGGCACAGCAGCTTGAACGGCATTTCTCCAAGGCTGGGGTCTACAGCAACGCCCCGGACCTGAGCGCCGGCAATGAGTACTACAGCATTGCCGCAACCCTGACCGACACCGGCTTCTCTCTGACCGCGACCCCGAAGGACGATGGGTTGATGGCGGCGGACAAGTGCGGCAGTTTCAGCATCGACCAGACCGGCGCGACCCGCATCAGCGGCCAGGCCGAAGGGCTGACCGCCAAGGATTGCTGGGGGCGCTGAGCACCTGATTCGGGCCGCGGCGCCCACTGTCTTTCTCATGATTGGATCGGACTATGGCTAAGCAACAGCAAGTGCTGGTGGTGGGCGGCGGGGTGATCGGCCTGCTCACCGCCTTCAATCTGGCGTCCCAGGGCCAGCAGGTACGGCTTCTGGAACGTTCGGACCTGGGGCGTGAATCGTCCTGGGCCGGTGGTGGGATCGTCTCGCCGCTTTACCCCTGGCGCTACAACCCGGCGGTCACTGCCCTGGCGCACTGGTCGCAGGATTTCTACCCACAACTGGCCCAGCAACTGTTCAGTGCCACCGGTGTCGACCCACAGGTACATGTCACCGGCCTCTACTGGCTGGACCTGGAGGATGAAGCCCAGGCCCTGGAGTGGGCCAAGCGTGAAGGCCGGCCGCTGAGTGCTGTGGATATCTCGGTGGTGCATGACGCGGTGCCGGTGCTGGGCAATGGTTATCAACAGGCGATCTACATGGCCGATGTGGCCAACGTGCGCAACCCGCGCCTGGTCAAATCCCTGAAGGCGGCGTTACAGGCGTTGCCTAATGTGCAAATCGATGAGCAATGCACCGTCAGTGGTTTTATCCGCGAAGGCCAGCAAGTGGTGGGGGTCGATAGCTCGCTGGGCGAGGTTCGCGCTGATCAGGTGGTGCTCTGCGCGGGGGCCTGGAGTGGCGAACTGCTGGGCAGCCTGGGCCTGGAACTGCCGGTGGAGCCGGTGAAGGGGCAGATGATCCTCTACAAGTGTGCTGCCGACTTTCTGTCCTGCATGGTCCTGGCCAAGGGGCGCTATGCCATCCCGCGGCGCGATGGCCACATTCTGGTGGGCAGCACCCTGGAGCATGAAGGCTTCGACAAGACCCCGACCGTTTCGGCCCTGGAGAGCCTCAAGGCCTCCGCGGTCGAGCTGATTCCCGCCCTCGCCGAGGCCGAGGTGGTCGGGCACTGGGCCGGGCTGCGCCCGGGCTCTCCGGAAGGCATTCCCTACGTGGGGCCGGTTCCGGGCTTTGCTGGCCTGTGGCTCAACTGCGGGCACTACCGCAATGGCCTGGTGTTGGCGCCGGCCTCCTGCCAGCTGTTCTGCGACCTGCTGCTGGGGAACCCGCCGATCATCGACCCGGCGCCTTATGCGCCTGAAGGTCGGATCTAGTCCAGCCCGAGCTTCTTCATGCGGTAACGCATCGAACGAAACGACAGGCTCAGCCGCCGGGCCGCCGCCGTGCGGTTCCAGCGGGTTTCCTCCAGGGCCTGGAGCAGCAGCTGGCGCTCCACCTGTTGCAGGTGCAGCGCCAGGTCTAGCTGGGTGGCCGCCGCCGATGATCGGGCTTCAAGGCTGTCGGCTCTGGGCAACTGCAGGTCGTCTGTTTCTATCCAGCGTCCTTCGCATAGGGTCTGCGCCCGTTCCAGCAGGTTTTCCAGCTCTCGCACGTTGCCCGGAAAGTCATAGCGCTCCAGGGCTTGCAGGGCTTCGGGACGTAGCTGGACGGCAGGCTGTCCGCTGTCCCTGGCCAGGCGCTGCAGGACGTGCCCGGCCAGTGCGGGGATGTCGCCACGGCGCTCGCGCAACGCAGGGACTCGCAACTCGATGACGTTCAGGCGGTAGTAGAGGTCCTGGCGAAAGCGTCCGGTCTCTACCTCGTTTTTCAGGTCCTTGTGGGTGGCACAGAGAATCCGCACGTCGACGGTTTTTTCCTGTTGGCTGCCTACAGGGCGCACGGATTTTTCCTGCAAGGCTCGCAGCAGTTTTACTTGCATGGCCAGGGGCAGGTCGGCGACCTCATCAAGAAACAGGGTGCCGCCGTGGGCGGCTAGAAATAACCCGGGCTGATCGCTGACGGCGCCACTGAAGCTGCCTTTGCAATGGCCGAAGAGTTCACTCTCCATCAATTCGGAAGGAATCGCCCCGCAGTTGACCGGGACGAACGGGTATCGGGCCCTGGGGCCAAGCTGGTGGAGCAGGCGGGCGACCCGTTCCTTGCCACTGCCGGATTCACCGCTGATATAGACCGCCGCCAGGCTGTGGGCCAGCTTGTCGATGTGGCGACGCAGGGCATTCATGGGCGCCGAGTCTCCCAGCAATTGCCGGGCTGGGTCATCCGTTGCGCAGTCCGTGGCCTGCTTCAGGCTGGCACCTACCCAAGCGCGCAGTTGCTTGAGGTCCAGAGGCTTGTGCAGCAACTGGCAGGCTCCGGCCTGCAGGGCGCCCGCGCTGGCCTGTGCACAGGCGCCGTTGCTTAGCAGCGCCACAGGAAGGTTGGGGTGGGACTGGCGGATGTGCCGCAGCAGCTCCAGCCCGCTGCCGTCCGGTAGCTGCAGGTCGGTCAGGCACAGGTCAAAGCGCTCCCGGGCCAGGCGGCCACGGGCTTCCTGCAGGGTGCGCGCACTTTGGGTGTGCAAGCGCATTCGGCCCAGAGTGATCTCCACAAGGGCGCGGGTTTCCGTGGCGTCATCGACCACCAGCACCGATTGCCGTGGGTTCATGGCGGCTGCAGTTTTCATCCGTGAGTGAGGAGCGGGCGACAGTGCTCGCCCGATGGGCGTGAACTCAAGTCTAGGCCCGACGGGGTAGCGGCGCAGGGGATGGGCCACTGGTCATCCTGCCGGGCATCCTGAAGGTGCGCGTCGTCGGGACGTTGTGGTGCCCATGGATGGGGGGCTACAGCGCTCTGCCCGAGAGCGAAACGGCGAGTGGGCGCCAACAGGCTATTTTGTCGCCAATTGTTCGGCCGGGGTTGGCACTTGGGCCTTCCCGTTCCTGGGTAGAGGTTCGAAGCCTGGGAGAGGCGAGGGAGGAAGGGGGCGACGAGCCGGTTCATGCGCTGACCAAGGCCTGGAATAGTCCGTGTCAGACGCCATTTTTCGCCCCCGAGTTCCTTGCCTCGGGTATCCGCAGTGGGCCTGGGGGCTCAGCGGTCCTGGTTTCCCGGCCCTTGTTGCAGGTGTGCCTGGCTGCAGTACCACTGTTGCGACTGGCTCAGGGCCCGGTCCTGGGGCAGGTGCACGCCGCAATGGGCGCAACGCACCATGGGCGTAGTGGCCGGTTCATTGGGGGAGCGAGGGGCGGCGACAGGACGCTTGAACTTGCGCCAGAACCATACCGCGGCGGCAATCAGAGCGATCCAGAACAGTAGACGAACCATGGCAACCAGCTTTTTGAAGGGGGAGGGGGCAGTTTAGCCAAGCGCCCGACGGGCGCACAGGCCCATCAGTGTGCGGGCATAAAAAAGGGAGACTTCAAGTCTCCCTTTCCGGCCTGCGGGGTGATCAGTCGAACACGCCGAAGGTCATGTAGCTGAACCAGGAGCGGTCGCTATTGTTGTTGCCGGCAGCCTCGTGCTCTTCTTCCTCGACCACGTCGCCGTTGCTGTCTTTAGGCTTGAGCTCGGACGGAATGGCGTCCTTGGCATCCTGGTACTGCTTCATCACGTCCTGGTTGGCGCGGGTTTCTCCCGGCGGCAGCGGAGGACGGGACTCGATCAGGCCCAGGGTGGCCTTGCTCAGCCACGAACGGTTGTCGGCTTCAGCCACGCGTGGCACGAACTGACCGTCCACCAGGCTAGGGTGGTTGGGGTAGTTGAGCTTGAGAGTTTCCAGGCTGGTGGCAGCCAGTTCATCCAGGTGCAGGCGCTGGTAGGCCTCGGTCATCACCGCCAGGCCGTCGCCGACCGATGGGGTTTCCTGGAAGTTCTCCACTACGTAGCGGCCACGGTTGGCGGCGGCGACATAGGCCTGGCGGGTCAGGTAATAGTCGGCTACGTGGATCTCGTAGGCAGCCAGCAGGTTGCGCAGGTAGATCATGCGCTGCTTGGCGTCCGGCGCGTAGCGGCTGTTGGGGAAGCGGCTGGTCAGCTGGGCGAACTCGTTGTAGGAGTCGCGGGCGGCACCCGGGTCACGCTTGGTCATGTCCAGCGGCAGGAAGCGCGCCAGCAGGCCGACGTCCTGGTCGAACGAGGTCAGGCCCTTGAGGTAGTAGGCGTAGTCCACGTTCGGGTGCTGGGGGTGCAGGCGAATGAAGCGCTCGGCGGCGGACTTGGCGGCCTCCGGCTCGGCATTCTTGTAGTTGGCGTAGATCAGCTCGAGCTGTGCCTGATCGGCGTAGCGACCAAAGGGATAGCGCGATTCCAGGGCCTTGAGCTTGGCGGTGGCGCTGGTATAGCTGTGGTTGTCCAGGTCGGTCTGCGCCTGCTGGTACAACTCGACTTCGCTCAGGTTTTCGTCAACGACTTCCTTCGATGAGCAAGCAGCGGTCAGTGCGAGGATGGCGATCAGCAGCAGGTGTTTCACTTGCATGGCGGCTTGCGTCCCTATGACGGCCGCTGTCTTGGGCGGGGCCGTCCTGTTATGATGAGCGCCCCGTTGAAAGCCTCGGGGCAAAAGACGCCGTATTTAACCACAAGCGCGCAGCCGAAACCAAAGGCTGTGCCGACGCCCAGTCCGAGCATGTCCGATAAAATTGAACTTCGCGCAGAGGTGCCGTCCGAACTGGGCGGTCAACGCCTCGATCAAGTCGCCGCCCAACTATTCGCTGAGCATTCGCGCTCGCGCCTTTCCGCCTGGATCAAGGACGGCCGCCTGACTGTGGACGGAGCGGTCATCCGCCCGCGGGACATCGTGCACGGCGGCTCCATTCTTGAGCTGACTGCCGAGCAGGAGGCCCAGGGCGAGTGGATCGCCCAGGATATCGAGCTGGACATCGTCTATGAAGATGACGACATCCTGGTGATCAACAAGCCTGCGGGCCTGGTGGTGCACCCGGCTGCCGGCCATGCCGACGGCACCCTGCTCAATGCCCTGCTGCATCACATCCCGGACATTATCAATGTGCCGCGGGCCGGTATCGTCCACCGCCTGGACAAGGACACCACAGGACTGATGGTGGTGGCCAAGACCATCCAGGCGCAGACCCAACTGGTGGCCCAGCTGCAAAGCCGCAGTGTCAGCCGCATCTATGAATGCATCGTGATCGGCGTGGTAACCGCCGGGGGCAAGATCAACGCTCCGATCGGCCGTCATGGCCAGCAGCGCCAGCGCATGGCGGTGATGGAAGGCGGCAAGCAGGCCGTCAGCCACTACCGGGTCCTGGAACGTTTCCGTTCCCACACCCATGTGCGGGTCAAGCTGGAAACCGGTCGTACCCACCAGATCCGGGTGCACATGGCCCACATCAACTTCCCGCTGGTGGGGGATCCAGCCTACGGCGGCCGCTTCCGCATTCCGCCGGCGGCGAGCCAGACCATGGTCGACTCGCTGAAGAACTTCCCGCGCCAGGCCCTGCATGCACGCTTCCTGGAGCTGGATCATCCGACCACCGGTATCCGCATGAGCTGGGAATCGCCGCTGCCGGACGATTTCGTCTGGCTGCTGTCGCTGCTCAAGCAGGACCGTGAGGCGTTCATCGGATGAATGACTGGCTGATTCCCGACTGGCCCGCGCCGGCCGGAGTCAAAGCCTGTACTACCACCCGCGCTGGCGGCGTCAGCCTGACGCCGTTCGACAGCCTCAACCTGGGCGACCATGTCGACGATCAGCCGCAAGCAGTGGCCGAGAATCGCCGTCGCCTGAGCGAACACTTCGGCATCGCCCCGGCCTGGCTGCAACAGGTGCACGGGGTGGCCGTGGCCCACGCCGACCCTTCCATGGTCGCGACCGCGGACGCCAGTTGGTCCGCCACCCCGGGCGTTGCCTGTGCGGTGATGACGGCCGACTGCCTGCCGGCACTGTTCTGCAACCATGCCGGAACCCGAGTCGCCGCGGCCCATGCCGGCTGGCGCGGGTTGGCGGCGGGAGTGCTGGAAGCCACCCTCGACAGCCTGCATACGCCCTGCGCCGAGGTGCTGGTGTGGCTGGGGCCGGCCATTGGCCCGCAGCGCTTTGAAGTGGGGCCCGAGGTGCGTGAAGCCTTCGTCGCCCAGTTGCCGGCAGCCGAGCAAGCCTTTGTGCCGAGCGCCAATGCCGGGCGCTTCATGGCCGATATCTATCAGCTGGCGCGCCTGCGACTGGCTGCCTGTGGTGTGACTGCCGTGTACGGTGGCGGCTACTGCACCGTCAGCGATCCCCGCTTCTTTTCCTACCGGCGCAGCCCGCGCACCGGGCGTTTTGCCTCCCTTATCTGGCTTGAGCGCTAGACTAATCTGACTTGTGTCAAGCTGCTGACGCTTGAATCTCCCAGAATCGACCGCATCTAGTGAAACATCTGGCAGGTTTCTCTATTTAGGTGTGTCCATCGCTCCGGCCTGCTCAAAAGGAAGGTGACTAATGCGTATAGACCGATTAACCAGCAAATTGCAGCTGGCCTTATCCGATTCTCAATCTCTGGCGGTTGGCCTCGATCATCCGGCCATTGAACCGGCGCACCTGATGCAGGCGCTGCTGGAACAGCAGGGCGGCTCGATCAAGCCTCTGCTGATGCAGGTGGGCTTCGACGTCAACAGCCTGCGCAAGGAACTGAGCAAAGAGCTCGACCAACTGCCGAAAATCCAGAACCCCACTGGCGACGTCAACATGTCCCAGGATCTGGCGCGCCTGCTCAACCAGGCCGACCGCCTGGCGCAGCAGAAAGGCGACCAGTTCATCTCCAGCGAGCTGGTGCTGCTGGCCGCCATGGATGAGAACAGCAAACTCGGCAAATTGTTGCTGGGCCAGGGCGTGAGCAAGAAAGCCCTGGAGAACGCCATCAACAACCTGCGTGGCGGTGAGGCGGTGAATGACGCCAACGTCGAAGAGTCGCGCCAGGCCCTGGACAAGTACACCGTCGACCTGACCAAGCGCGCCGAAGACGGCAAGCTTGATCCGGTAATCGGCCGTGACGACGAAATTCGCCGGACCATCCAGGTGCTGCAACGCCGGACCAAGAACAATCCGGTGCTGATTGGTGAACCAGGCGTGGGTAAGACCGCCATCGCCGAAGGCCTGGCACAGCGGATCATCAACGGCGAAGTGCCCGATGGCCTCAAAGGCAAGCGCTTGCTGTCCCTGGACATGGGCGCCTTGATCGCCGGTGCCAAATACCGTGGCGAGTTCGAAGAACGCCTGAAATCTTTGCTTAATGAACTGTCGAAGCAGGAAGGGCAGATCATCCTGTTCATCGATGAGCTGCACACCATGGTCGGCGCTGGTAAAGGCGAAGGCTCGATGGATGCGGGCAATATGCTCAAGCCGGCCCTGGCCCGTGGCGAGCCTGTCTCTTATACACATCTGACGCTGCCGACGATCTACTCTGTGTAGAT
>ERZ1032287.179-NODE-179-length-8846-cov-8.120692_pt1 | contig 8846 bp, 7 predicted proteins | sample MGYA00518039_ERZ1032287 | MGnify/ENA primary metagenome ERZ1032287 (study PRJEB33718, sample SAMN03160170) | human skin metagenome | collected 2014-02-25 | study: EMG produced TPA metagenomics assembly of the PRJNA266117 data set (Human skin bacterial metagenome and... | reverse complement strand
AGATCCTCTCTGGTCTCGTGGGCTCGGAGATGTGTATAAGAGACAGGTGCAGCTGGCCGTGAAAATTTTCGCTCACTGTCAAATCCCATTAAACAATGCGTCAAGTATAGGCACCTCGACACCCTGCCCCCAAGCTCCCTAAGCTGCGCGCCAAAAGGGAGACGGCATGACTTACAGATACAAAGTGGCGGTGGTATTCCTTCTCGGATTCTTCATCGACTGCGTCAACATTTTCATGTCGGCGGTGGCCATGCCCGCTATCGCCGCCCAACTGCAAGTGTCCAGCGCCGCCGTGGCCTGGGTCGCCAATGCCTACATCCTCGGCCTGACCCTGGTGATCGCCATCAGCACCTGGCTCGCGGCGCGTTTCGGTAACCGCCAGGTGCTCTGCGCCTCGATGCTGCTGTTCAGCGTTGCCGGGCTGATGTGCGGGCTGGCCGACAGCTTCATGCCACTGGTGTTCTGGCGGCTGGTCCAGGGCATGGCCGGCGGCCTGCTGATTCCCCTGGGGCAGGCACTGACCTTCAACCTGTTCCAGGGCACGCAACGGGCGCGGATCTCCACCCTGGTGATGGCCGTGGCGCTACTGGCGCCAGCGCTGTCGCCCACGGTGGGTGGGGCCATTGTCGACCACAGTTCCTGGCGCTGGGTGTTCTTCGCCAGCCTGCCGCTGTCGCTGCTGGCGGCGTTGTTGTCCTGGTGCTGGATCAACGCCGAGCGCTCGGCGCCACCGCCGCGCCCGGACCTGCGCGGCCTGCTGCTGGTGACTGCGAGCCTGGGCTGCCTGTTGCTCGGCATGTCGCTGTACGGCAGCGGCTACCCGGCCCATCAGGCCGCACCGGGCCTGGTTGCCGGCCTGCTATTGGCCGAGTGCTACCGGCGTCACTGTCGGGCCTGCGCCCGGCCCATCGTCGAACTGCGGCTGCTGAAAAATCCGCGCCTGGGCCTGTCGGTGGCTATCTATCACGCGATCCCCGGGCTCTTCACCGGGGTCAATCTGCTGAGCCTGTTCTTCCTTCAGGAGAGCCTGCACCTGAGCGCCCAGCACAGCGGCATGTTCATGCTGCTGTATGCCGCCGGCGCACTGCTGGCGATGCTCGCCTGCGGACGTTTGTACAATCGCCTGGGCGCCGCACGGCTGTTCGCCATCGCCCTGGTGCTGCACAGCGCCGGCATCGCCAGCCTGTACGGGGTCGATTCGCTGGCCGATCTGCCCCTGATCAGCCTGGCCTACCTGCTGATGGGCCTGGGCGGCGGCGCCGGTGCCAATACCGCGCAGACCACCGCCCTGCTGGACTTCGACGGCGCCGATACGCACAAGGCCAGCGTGATCTGGAACATCAACCGGCAGATGGCCTTCAGCCTCGGCGCGGCCTTGCTGTTGATGCTCTACAACCTGCTGCTGGGTTATCGGGGCGTCACCGGCGCCTACCACCTGAGCCTTTTGCTGGCCGCCGCAGCCGGCCTGCTACCCCTGTTGACCCTGAACCGACTCCCACCACCCGAGGTCTCCCATGCCCAACTCGATCGCTAGACAGGCGCAATACAGCGTGCACTGGATTCACCAACTGATTCACAGCGTCTTCACCAACCAGCGCGGGGATGCCGAGGCCTGCATCGATCCCTTGCTGGGGCTGTTCGCCGAAGACTTCCAGATGGTCACCACCGGCGGCGCCATGGTCGGCCGCGAGCAGGTGGAACAGCTGTTTCGCGAAGGCCTGGGCCAACGCCCCGGTCTGGAAATCAGCATCAGCCAGGTGCGCTGTGTGTGGCAGGAAGGCCAGAGCGCGGCGATCCACTACAAGGAAACCCACCGCCTGGACCAGGTCGAAAGCGCGCGCCTGTCCCTGGCGATCATTCGCGTGCAGGGCGATGCGGCGCAGTGGCTGTACCTGCACGAAACCGCCTGCCCTTGAGAGGCGCCCGTGCAGCGGGCAAAAAAAAACCCCGCCGGGGCGGGGTTAAAACGAGAGGAGCTATAACGGATGAGAAAGAGCTCTACCTGGGTGTTGCAACAGCGTTAGAACACGTACTGCACACGGGCTACGAGGGCATCGCCGCTGTCATCGCCAACGTTGTTGGTGATCTTGTCGGTGTTGACCTTGATGTAGTTGGCGGAAATCTTGATCGCCTCGTTGGCGTACCAGTTGACCCCGATGGTGTTCATGGTGGCCTTGGCATCGCCGACGTCACGGGTGGCGGTGGCGGCTACGACGTTCTTGTCATCGACCTTGATGTTGTCGTAGCGGTAGAACACTTCCCAGGCACCGTACTGCTTGTTCTCGGGCTTGATGGTGTCGAACTTGGCGCCGTCGAGTTTGTACACCCGGGCCTCGCCGGTCAGGGTATAGGCCAGTTGGCCGTAGAAACCGGTGGCCTTGACGTCCTTGTAGGCGTTGCTGTCGGCCTGCAGCTTGCGGGTCAGGTATTCCGCCTGGGCCGAGAACGGGCCGGTGGCGAAGGCGAATTCACCGCCGAAAACCCGGTCATTGTCATAGGCGCCAACGGCCGTCTGGCTCGACGCGTTGAGGCCGGCGCCGCCGCCGAAGGTGGCACGGTTGCCGTTGGTGCCGGCATCGTTGCCGCCGTTGGTGGCGATACCACGCACGCCCAGGCGTGGGCGGATCCGCGAGTCGAAAGCGGTGTCGCTCACATCACGGCTGGCAAAGTCCAGACCAAAGTGCAGGACGTTGCCGGTCTCGTGCATCGGGGCGAACACGGCACGGGCGTTGAACTGCTTGACGCTGTCGCCGTCCTTGTCGTTGATGTCCTTGGCCGCCACGCTGCCGGACAGGTAGGCCATGTCGGCGACCACCGAGCTGGCCTGCAGGCCCATGCCGTTCTCGTGGGAGTTGACCCAGTCGGCCAGCTCGTAGGCGGCGTTACGCTCCATGGCGGTAACCCACTTGGAACTGGTGGCCTTCTCCAGGCCGAAGTCTTCGTCGAAGCGGCCGGCGCGCAGGGTCACCGGCTTGAAGCCGACGTAGGAGATGGACGCCTCGTCGAAGTAACCGTCATCGGCGGTGCCCGAGTTGTGGGAGAAGTCGTAGTTGATCTGGTATTTCCAATCCTTGTAGGCGGTGCCGCCCAATTCCAGATAGGCGCGGCGGAAGTACGCGCCGTCGCCGCTGTCACCATTCTTGGTGTAGAACCCGTCGAAACGGCCATAGTCGGCTTGCAGACGACCGCCCAGCTTGAAGCTGAACGCGGAGTCGGTGGTAGCAACCTCAAGGCCGCCCTTGGTTTTGACTACGATATCGGCGCCGTCGGTGGTGACGGTGCCAGCGAAAGCCTGGGCGGTTACTGCCAGGGCCAGAGCGCTGGCGGCAAAACCGGCGAAGTGCTTACGGATCATCGAAGAGTTCCCCTAATTGGTGGTCTGTAGCGTTGGAAAACACGCGGGGTTGGCCCGCTGGTGTTGGGTGGGAATCTTGGCGAGGGGTTATTTCAGCCGGGTTGCTGATAGATAAAGATTTGATTACAGGGGAACTTTTTTACTTCGAAATGAAATAAGGCAAAAAGCCTGTACTAGAGCCTTTGCCCTGGGTTTTGCGGGGGAATAGGGGGACACAAGAACACTGTCACCTTTGATCGGATGACAGTTTCATGTGGCGTCTGTAGCCGTCGAGTCCCGGCGAGGCGGCGAACGGCTCCGTAGGAGACGCCGCGATCCTGAGGGCGCTGGAGGTTCGGCGGGAGACCGTCAAGCAAGGCCCTGCGGGCCTTTTCGCAGCCTCGCCGGGGCTCGACAGCGGCTACCGAGCCATGGGGGAGGCAGGATCAGCGGTGGTTCTGGCGCTCGGCGGCCAGACGCTCGGCCAGTTCGTCGAGACCTTCCAGGGGCGCCTCCGGAAGCACCCGCAAGGTGGCCTGGAGCAGGCGCATCTGGCGAATGAAACGCCGGCAATTGGGGCAGAACAACAGATGATGGCGCACCATCAAGCGCTCGCGAAAGCTCAACTGGCCATCGAGATAATCGCTGGATCGTGCCACTTGTTCCTTGCAGGTCAGCATTGGCCGGTTTCCTCAAAATGCTCCACGGTGGCGAAGACCTTCAGACGCGCCCGGTGCAGCAGTACCCGGACATTGGAGAGCGTGAGCCCCAAAAGGTTACAGATCTCTTCCAGCTCCAGGCCCTGGCGTTCGCGCAACAGCAGGACACTGCTCTGCAACTCCGACAGGCTGAGCAAGGTGTGCTCCAGGCAGTCACGCAGTTCGGACTCGGTCAGCAGGGCTTCCGGGGTGTCTTCGTGCCAGGCGAAAGGCGCCACCAGCCAGTGACCATCGCTGGAGGAGAAACGCTCATCACCCACGGTGCCATGGGGCGCCGGAAGATCGTCGAGCAACACTTCCCGGCGGTTCTGCTTGTAGCGGCCCTTGGCCGCGTTGGCGGTGATGGTCAGCAGCCAGGTCTTGAGGCTGGAACGCCCCTGGAAACCCGCCAGGTTGCGCACCACCGACAGCCAGGCGTCCTGTACCACTTCGTCGGCGTGGCGGTTGCCGACAATGGCGTAGGCCACGGCGCGCATGGCGCTCTGGTAGGTGCCGACCAGTTCCTTGTAAGCCTTTTGTTCGCCCGCCAACAGGCGCTCTAGCAGTTGCGTGTCATCAGCAGCGGCCATTCGTGCCTCGTTCAATCATGCAGGTTTGAGGGGGTGTGACGCGCCAATCCCGCCCGACGCCACACCCCAACCCTGGATCAACGCTTGCGCAGCAACACGCTACCGATCGAATAACCGGCGCCAAAGGAGCTGAGCACGGCCAGGGAACCGCTGGCCAGGTCGTCCTGGTACTTGTGGAAGGCAATCACCGAACCCGCCGAACTGGTGTTGGCGTAGGTGTCGAGAATCACCGGCGCTTCTTCCACCGAGGCTTCGCGGCCCAGGAGCTTCTTGACGATCAGGTGGTTCATGCTGAGGTTGGCCTGGTGCAGCCAGAAGCGCTTAACGTCGCTGACGTTGAGCTGGTTTTCTTCCAGGTGCGCAGCGATCAGCTCGGCCACCATCGGGCATACATCGCGAAATACCTTGCGGCCTTCCTGGACGAACAGCTTGTCGCGGGTGCCGATACCCTCTTCCGCGGCGCGGTTGAGGAAGCCGAAGTTGTTGCGGATGTTGTTGGAGAACTGGGTCAGCAGCTTGGTGCTGACGATGTCGAACTGGTGCTCGGAGGTGGCCAGGTCGGCTCGCTCGATGACCACCGCAGTGGCGGCGTCGCCGAAGATGAAGTGGCTGTCGCGGTCACGGAAGTTCAGGTGCCCGGTGCAGACTTCCGGGTTGACCATCAGGATCGCCCGGGCCTGGCCCAGTTGCACGCTGTTGCAGGCCGCCTGGATGCCGAAGGTCGCCGAGGAGCAGGCCACGTTCATGTCGAAGCCAAAACCCTGGATGCCCAGTGCGGCCTGGACTTCGATGGCGATGGCCGGGTAGGCGCGCTGCAGGTTGGAGCAGGCGACGATCACCCCGTCGATGTCGGCGGCAGTCTTGCCGGCCCGCTGCAGGGCTTGCTCGGCGGCGGCCACGGCCATCTGGCAGAGTACCGACCATTCGTCGTTGGAGCGTTCCGGCAGGCGTGGAGCCATGCGCTGCGGGTCGAGGATGCCGTCCTTGTCCATGACGAAGCGGCTCTTGATGCCCGAGGCCTTTTCGATGAAGGCAGCGTTGGATTCGGTCAGGGCCTGCACTTCGCCGCGCTCGATGGCGGCAGCGTTGTCACTGTTGAACTGGTGGACGTAGGTATTGAACGATTCCACCAGCTCTTCGTTGGAGATGCTGTTGGCCGGGGTAAACAGGCCGGTGCCGCTGATGACGACGTTGTGCACGGTCGTTCCTCTAATGTGTTGAGGCAGAAGGTATTGGCACTCACGTGCCAAACCGTAAAGGGACGACTCCCGCCAAGGGAGCCGTTTCTGGCATCGCTTTATTCCGATCCGCCCAGGCTGCCTGCGATGCAGAAAGCCGGGGCCGGCATTTATGACGGCGGAGTTTGCCATAACCTCCGCCATTTCGCCGCAACTGCAAGATCGACGGAGTCAACCCTGTACCGCCCCTGGCGGCGCTTTCGCTGGCACGCCAGCGCCTGCGAAGGGCTTTAGATCAGGCGTCGACCAGGCTCCACTGCTTGCTCAGGCGCTTGTCGGAAATCGGCACCTTGGTCCCCAACTGCTGGGCGAACAGGGACACCCGGTACTCCTCCAGCCACCAGCGGTACAGCTCCAGCTGCGGGTCGCGCTTGCCTTCCTGGGCATGCTTCTGGGCCCGGGTCTGGTACTGGCTCCACAGGCCCGTGAGCTCGCTGCTCCAGACCCGGTCCTTCTGCACCTGGCTGCCGAGTTTCTCGAAGCGCAGTTCCACGGCCTTGAGGTAACGCGGCAGTTCCTTGAGCCACAGGGCCGGGGTTTCCCGGACAAAGCCCGGGTACACCAGGTTCGCCAGCTGGGCCTTGATGTCGTTGAGGGCCACGGCCTGGGCCAGGTCGATCTTGCCCTTGAAGCGCTTTTGCAGGCCGTGCCAGAGCTTGAGGATCTCCAGGGTCAGGCGCGCCAGGCGCTCGGCATGCTCGGTCCAGGCACCACGCTTGCGCTCGGCCAGGGAGGCCAGGCCCGCGCCATCCCGAGGCAGCACGGCCTCGCCTTCAAGAATGCAACTGTCGAGGCTGGCCAGGAGAATGTCCTCCACCAGCGCATCGACCCGGCCCAGTTCGCGGTACAGCAGGCCCAGCTCGGTAAGGCCCGGCAACTTGCCCCGCAGGAACTTGGCCGGCTCGGCCAGTTGCTGCAACAGCAGGCGCTGCAAGGCCCGGCGATGCTGGAACTCGGCTTCGGCAGCGGTGGAGAAGCGCCCTTCCTTGACCGTACCCGCCTCCTCCACCAGGGCCGGGTACACCGTCATCGACAGCCCGGCGATCTTCTGCTGGGTCTTTTCCGCCACCGCGGCAAATACCTTGGCTTGCACCGGTTGCTGGCTCTTGGCAGTCTGCGGCACCGCCAGGGCAGCCTGGCTGGCTTCGGCGAAACGCGCGGTCAGTTCGGCCAGGTCGCGGCCTTCGCCGAGGAACTTGCCCTGGGCGTCGACGATTTCCAGGTTCATCCGCAGGTGGCTTTCCACCTGTTGTTCGGCTTCGCTCCAGGCCTCGTCGCTGACCCGGGCACCGGTCATGCGCAGCAGCTCGCGACCCAGGGCCTGGGGCAAGGAGCCCTCGGCGAAGACCATGCGCTGCAGGGCGGCCTTGACGAAGTCCGGCACCGGCACGAAATTCTTGCGCAGGGCCTTGGGCAGGTTGCGCACCAGGGCGATGCACTTGGCCTCGATCAGCCCCGGCACCAGCCATTCCAGGCGTTCGGCGGGCAGTGCCGGCAGTAGCGGCGCCGGCACCCGCAGGGTTACGCCGTCCCGGGGATGGTTGGGTTCGAAGTGGTAACTCAGGGCCAGTTCCAGGTCGCCGATATGCAGGGTGTCCGGGTACTGCTTGGCGGTGACCTCGCTGGCCTCGCGGGCGAGCACGTCTTCCTCGCGCATGATCAACAACTGCGGGTTCTTCTGGCTGTGCACCCGGTACCAGCTGTCGAAGGTCGCGGTCTGGTGGATCTCCGCTGGCAGGCGCGCGTCGTAGAAGGCGAACAGGGTTTCCTCGTCGGCCAGGATGTCGCGGCGCCGGGCCTTGGCCTCCAGCGCATCGAGCTGTTCCAGCAACTGGGTGTTGGCGCTCAGGCACTTGGCCTTGGACTGGATTTCGCCACGCACCAGGGCCTCGCGGATGAACAGCTCGCGGGACACCACCGGGTCCACCGGGCCGTAATGCACTGGCCGGCGGCCGACCACGATCAGGCCGAACAGGGTGATCTGCTCGTAGGCCACTACCTGGCCGCGCTTCTTCTCCCAATGGGGCTCGAAGTGGTTCTTCTTCACCAGATGGCCGGCCAGGGGCTCGATCCAGTCCGGCTCGATCTTGGCCACCATGCGCGCATAGAGCTTGGTGGTTTCCACCAGCTCGGCGGTCATCAGCCATTGCGGGCGCTTCTTGCCCAGGCCCGAGGACGGGTGGATCCAGAAGCGCCGCTGGCGGGCCCCCAGGTAGTCGCCGTCTTCGGTCTTCTGGCCGATCTGGCTGAGCAGGCCTACCAGCACCGCCTTGTGCAGTTTCGGGTAGTCCGCCGGCTCCTTGTTCAGGCTCAGTTGCAGGTCGCGGCAGATCAGGCTCAATTGCCGGTGCGAATCACGCCACTCGCGCAGGCGCAGGTAGTTCAGGAAATGCTTGCGGCACCAGTTGCGCAGCGGGCTGGCGGTGAGGGCCTGGCGCTGTTCTTCGAAGCCGCGCCACAGGTTGACCAGCCCGGCGAAGTCCGAATCCACGTCCTTCCACTGGGCGTGGGCCTGGTCGGCGGCCTGCTGGCGCTCCGGCGGACGCTCGCGGGGGTCCTGGATCGACATGGCGCTGGCGACGATCAGCACTTCCTGGAGGCTGCCGAGCTTGGCCGCTTCCAGCAGCATGCGGCCCATGCGCGGATCCACCGGCAGGCGCGCCAGTTGCCGGCCCAGTGGTGTCAGCTGGCTGTTGCGGTCGACTGCCGAGAGTTCCTGCAGCAGGTTGAAACCGTCGCTGATGGCCTTGCCATCCGGCGGTTCGATAAACGGGAAGGCGGTGATTTCCCCCAGGCGCAGGTGCAGCATCTGCAGGATCACCGCCGCCAGGTTGGTACGCAGGATCTCCGGGTCGGTGAATTCCGGCCGGCCGAGGAAATCTTCCTCGCTGTACAGGCGTACGCAGATCCCCGGTTCGACCCGGCCGCAACGGCCCTCTGTCTCTTATACACATCTCCGAGCCCACGAGACCAGAGAGGATCTCGT
>ERZ1032287.176-NODE-176-length-8973-cov-7.929581_pt1 | contig 8973 bp, 8 predicted proteins | sample MGYA00518039_ERZ1032287 | MGnify/ENA primary metagenome ERZ1032287 (study PRJEB33718, sample SAMN03160170) | human skin metagenome | collected 2014-02-25 | study: EMG produced TPA metagenomics assembly of the PRJNA266117 data set (Human skin bacterial metagenome and... | reverse complement strand
AGATCCTCTCTGGTCTCGTGGGCTCGGAGATGTGTATAAGAGACAGGTACTGCAATCGAACCTCGAAGAGCTGGAGCGGCTGCGTTCGATCATCAACGACATGCTGTTCCTGGCCAGTGCCGACCAGGGCAGCAAGGCCACCAAGCTCACCACCAGTTCCCTGGCGGCGGAAGTGGCAACGACCCTGGACTACCTGGACTTCATCCTCGAAGACGCCCAGGTCAGGGTCGAGGTCCAGGGCGATGCCCAGGTGCGGATCGAGGTTGCCCACCTGCGCCGGGCCCTGATCAACCTGCTGAGCAACGCGGTGCAGCACACCGCAGCCGGGGAAGTGATCCGGGTGCGGATCGAGGTCCAGGACCACCAGGTGGCGATCGCCGTCAGCAACCCGGGGCAGGACATTGCCAGTGAACACCTGCCACGGCTGTTCGAGCGTTTCTACCGGGTGGATGCCTCGCGCAGCAACAGCGGTGCCAATCACGGCCTGGGGCTGGCCATCGTCAAGGCCATCGCCCTGATGCATGGCGGCGATGTGTTCGTGCGCAGTGACCGGGGCATCAATACCTTCGGCCTGTACCTGCCTCTCTGACTCGGGATTCTCGGATTCTCGGATTCTCGGATTCTGTAGGAGCCGGCTTGCCGGCGAAGGCGTCAACACATCCGGCGCAAGGCAATAGGACGCGTTCGCTGGCAAGCCAGCTCCTACAAGCCAGCGCCTACTATTGTTTTTTTTGTAACAGTCCTTATCCTGTTCGGCTCTTTTTCCAGCAGCCACGTGGTTATATTTTTGTCGCACCGAATTGAACTTGCTCTGCAAGAAGGTCTTCAGAAATGTCCAACAGTATGGGTATCGCCAGCGCGTTCGTTTTGTCTTCCCTGTTCGTGGCACCAATGGCCATGGCCGAAGAATCCCAGGGATTCGTGGCAAGAAATGCCGCACGCGCCGCCGCTTTCGAACAAGCCCAGATCGCCCAGGCAGCCCAGCAGCAAAACACTCAGCAAGCCCAGAAGATCACTGCCGAGCAAAGCAAGAGCGACACTCAGAAAGACAGTTGATCCTAGCTTTCGACTTGTTTCCCTCGACAACTTCTCTGCTTTCAACCCGGGAGTAAGTTGTCTTAAAGCCGCTGAGTTCAGCGGCTTTTTTTTGCCGTATGGAAACCCTCGGCACACTCGTCATACCCAGAACAAGAAACACCCGAATTCACAATAAGAAGCCATTGTCGTTCACCAAAGGAGCTAAACGTTGTTCAAGACCTCACTGAAGATCAGCCCCCTGTTCATTGCAATCGCCGCAACGATCCCGACACTCGGGCAAGCGGCCGAAGAAACCAAGGCCGAGGGTTTTGTCGAGGGTTCGAGCCTCAAGCTCAACGCCCGCAACTACTACATGAACCGCAACCGCCTGCAGCAGAACAAAGACAACATCGAATGGGGCCAGGGTTTTCTCGGCGTCTTCGAGTCGGGCTACACCCAGGGCACCGTGGGTTTCGGCCTTGATGCCAACGCCATGCTCGGCCTCAAGCTGGACGGTGGTGGCGGCACCACCAAGTCAAGCATCCTGCCTATCAGCGACGATGGCCGGCACAAGGCACCCGGCTCGTTCTCCACCGCCGGCGCCACCTTGAAAATGCGGGCCTTCGATACCGAGCTCAAGGCTGGCGACCTGTTCCTCAACAACCCGGTGATCGCCGGCGGCATGAGCCGCATGCTGCCCCAGACCTTCCGCGGCGTGAGCCTGACCAACCACAGCTTCGACGGCTGGTTGATCGAGGGCGGCCAGGCCAGCTTCACCAAGCCGTACAACCAGAGCGGACACAAGCGCATCGGTACTTCCTACGGCAGCCTGCGCGAGGGCGACGAGAGCCTGCACCTGAACTGGGCCGGCGTGGCCTGGAGCGGCGTGCCAGGGCTGACCAGCAGCCTCTACGCGTCCGAACTCAAGGACATCTGGAACCAGTACTACTACGACCTGGACTACACCTACGCGGTCAATGAACTGGTCAGCCTCAACCCGGGCCTGCACTTCTATCACACCCAGGACACCGGCCAGGCGCTGCTGGGCAACATCGACAACAACACCTACAGCCTGCACTTCACCGTCGGCGTGGGTAACCATAGCGTCACCGCGGCCTATCAGCGGGTCAACGGCAACACACCGTTCGACTACATCGCCCAGGGCGACAGCATCTACCTGGACAACTCCCAGCAGTATTCGGACTTCAACGGCCCCAACGAGCGTTCGTGGAAGCTCAAGTACGCCTATGACTTTGCCGGTCTCGGCCTGCCGGGCCTGACTTCGGCGCTGTCCTACTCGCGTGGCGAGCTGGACCTGACCAAGGTCGATCCGGCCAGCCGCGGCTATGCCAGCTGGTACAGCGCCGACGGCAAGAACGCCAAGCACTGGGAGCGCGACCTGGACCTCAAGTACGTGGTGCAGGGCGGCAGCGCCAAGGACCTCGCCGTACGCTTGCAGTGGGCCACCAACCGTGGCGGCAACGGCTACGGCGCGCTGGACAACGACACCGACGAATACCGGGTGATCGTCGACTACCCGATCAACGTCTTCTAAGCCGCCCAAACAAAAAGACCAGCATGTTTTGCTGGTCTTTTTTTTATCGGAGATTTATACAAGCGCGCAGGCGTGACCGATTTCTGTAGCCCACGTCCACACTAGACTCAAAACTGTCGACGCAGCAGAAATCAAAATCATGAACGTGAGTAGTGCGACACCCCGCACAGGGAAGATCGCGTCAAATACCGAGCGCCTGCTGATCCTCTCCAGCTCGCTGATCGTTGCAGCCATTCTCGGCATCGTCACCTACCTGTTGATCCGCGAACACGCGGCTGCCGAACAGGCTGCCACACGTGCCGCCAACAACATCGTGCAACTGATCGACGCCGATGTATTGCGCAACGTCGAGCTCTACGACCTGTCTCTCAAGGGGCTGATCAGTGCCGCGCAACGTGACGATCTGAAGGATGTTTCGGCGTCCATACGTCACCTGGCGCTGTTCGACCGGGCCACCGCAGCGCCCTACAAGGGCGACATCCTGCTGCTGGACAGGCACGGCGACGTGCTGGCCGACTCGGCCTCGGTCGTGCCGCGCACGGGCAACTACGCCGATCGCGAGTACTTTCGCTCGCACATCGACAATCCGGACCCGAGGATGATGATCAGCCCGCCGTTCCGCGCGCGCACCGCCGATCACGACTGGCGGATCAGCTTCAGCCGCCGGCTCAGCGACGAGCATGGCCAGTTCATCGGCGTGGCCGAAGCGGCCATGCGCCTGAGCTACTTCAACGAGCTGTTCAGAAATCTGGATATCGGTCGCAACGGTACGATCAACCTGGTGAGCCGCGACGGCGTTCTGCTGGCCCAGCAACCGCCGCTGGCAGACGACCTGATAGGCAAGAACTTCAGCAGCCGCCCCAACTTCGTCCGCATTCTGCGTGAAGGCAACGGCAGCTTCAGCAGCGTCTCCAGCGTTGATCAGAAGCAGCGGCTGTACACCTTTTCCCAGGTCGGCGATCTGCCCCTGATCGTGATTGTCGCGCTGTCCATCGACGAGGTCTTCGGAGCCTGGCAACGCACCGCGGTGCTGATCAGCGGCGCCACTGGCGCCCTCTGCATCGCCCTGTTCTGGCTGACCTGGCAGCTGTGCCGCGAACTGCGGCGCCGGCAGAGCGCCGAGCAGGAACTGGCGCGCCTGGCAGCCGTCGATGCCCTCACCGGCCTGGCCAATCGCCGGACCCTGGACCAGGTGCTGGGCAACGAATGGTCGCGGGCCCGGCGAGCCAACCTGCCGTTGTCGCTATTGATGGTCGATGTCGATCACTTCAAATCCTTCAACGACCGCTTCGGCCATCCGCTGGGGGACCAGGCCTTGCGTGCGGTGGCACAGAGCATTGGCGCCTGCGTCGGGCGCCCATCGGACCTGGCGGCGCGCTATGGCGGCGAGGAGTTTGCGGTCATCCTGCCAGGTACCGACAGTGCCGGCGCCGCCGTACTCGCCGAGAAGATCCGCACCAGCATCGCCGCCTTGCCGACCATCAGCGAACACGCCGCGCCGCTGACCGTGAGCATTGGCATCAACACCTGGTCGGGTAACCTCGATATCGGTCTTGAACAATGGGTGAGCGACGCCGACAAGGCGCTGTATCAGGCCAAGTACAGCGGGCGCAACCGGGTGGTTTCCAACATGTCCCAGGGCGGCTCCAAGCGCGGCGCTTGAAACCGCAGGCATAAAAAAAGGCCATCCGGGGGGATGGCCTTCAAAAACAAAAGGAAAGAGAGAGTGACTTACACGGCCGCAACCGGACGCATGTAAGAGATCGGTGCAGTGCTGGCATCTTCGAAGGTCACGACTTCCCAGGCATCTTTCTGCTCAATCAACTTGCGCAGTAGCTGGTTGTTCAGTGCATGGCCCGACTTGAAGCCTTTGAACTCACCTATCAGGCTGTTGCCCAGCAGGTAGAGGTCGCCAATTGCATCCAGGATCTTGTGCTTGACGAATTCGTCTTCGTAGCGAAGACCGTCTTCATTCAGTACGCCATCCGAATCGACCACAATTGCGTTTTCCACGCTGCCGCCGAGTGCGAGGTTGTGCTTGCGCAGGTACTCGATATCACTCATGAAACCAAAGGTACGGGCGCGGCTGACTTCTTTTACAAACGAAGTACTGGAGAAGTCCACGCTTGCACTCTGGGTGCGGTCACGGAAAACCGGGTGATCGAAATCGATCTCGAAGCTCACTTTAAAACCATCGAAAGGCACGAAAGTGGCGCGCTTGTCGCCGTCTTCCACGGTCACTTCACGAAGGATGCGGATGAACTTTTTAGCTGCGTCCTGTTCTTCGAGGCCAGCAGATTGAATCAGGAATACGAAGGGTCCGGCACTGCCATCCATGATCGGGACTTCAGACGCGGAGAGCTCGACGTAGGCGTTATCGATGCCCAGGCCAGCCATGGCCGAGAGCAAGTGCTCCACCGTGTCCACTTTGACGTCACCGTTGACCAGAGTGGTCGACATCGTGGTTTCGCCAACATTTTCCGCGCGAGCAGGAATCTGCACCACAGGGTCCAGGTCGGCACGACAAAACACAATGCCGGTGTCGACAGGCGCAGGCTTGAGGGTCAGGTATACCTTCTCCCCGGAATGCAGGCCTACACCTGTGGCACGGATAATATTCTTCAGGGTGCGTTGTTTAATCATGGCTTGGGCCGCTTCAGCGCAAATTGCGAACTGGTATCAACAAAGGCTGGCGATAATAGCAGACCATGCCTTTGCTGAACACCAATCACCCTAATACCCCTGATGCATTCCATCAATCGGCCTGACGACGCAGGAATGCCGGGATGTCCAGGTAGTCCAGATCATCTTGCGGATTCAGCTTCGCCGCGGTCGCCGCGTTCGACTGCGCCTGATTGCGCATGACGGTCGGACGGTCCAGGTCACGGTAGTTCACCGACGGCAGTTCCTGGCGAGCAGGGGCTGGCGCTTGCGACTGGGCGGACATGGAAGTCTGGACGGTGTTGTCGATGACCTTCACAGGCTTCTCGATTTTTGCGCCCAGGCCGGTGGCCACTACGGTTACATGCAGCTCGTCACGCATGTCCGGATCGATAACGGTACCGACCTTGACCATGGCGTGTTCGGAAGCGAAGGCCTCGATGATGCTACCCACGTCGGAGTACTCGCCCAGGGACAAGTCAGGACCGGCGGTGATGTTCACCAGGATGCCGCGTGCGCCTTCCAGGTTCACGTCTTCCAGCAGCGGGTTGCGGATCGCCGCTTCAGTGGCTTCACGTGCACGGTTCGGACCGCTGGCGCAGCCAGTGCCCATCATCGCCATGCCCATTTCGCTCATCACGGTACGTACGTCGGCGAAGTCGACGTTGATCATGCCCGGACGCTTGATGATGTCGGAAATACCGCGAACGGCACCGGCCAATACGTCGTCCGCCTTGGCGAAAGCCGACAGCAGGCTGGCGTCCTTGCCGAGGATGGTCAGCAGTTTCTCATTGGGGATGGTGATCAACGAGTCGACGCTTTCGCTCAGCGCGCGGATGCCCTCATCGGCGATCTGCATGCGCTTGCGGCCTTCGAACGGGAACGGACGGGTCACCACCGCAACGGTGAGGATGCCCATTTCCTTGGCCACTTCAGCAATGATCGGCGCCGCACCGGTACCGGTACCGCCGCCCATGCCGGTGGTGATGAACACCATGTTGGTGCCCGCCAGTACTTCAGCGATACGCTCGCGGTCTTCCAGGGCGGCTTGACGGCCGACTTCCGGATTGGCACCCGCGCCCAGGCCCTTGGTCACGCCGGTACCCAGTTGCAGGATGGTCCGCGCGCCGATGTTTTTCAGCGCTTGAGCATCAGTGTTGGCGCAGATGAACTCGACGCCTTCGATGTTGCTCTTGACCATGTGATTGACCGCGTTGCCGCCGCCACCGCCAACACCGATAACCTTGATTACCGGACTTTGCGGGATGTTGTCTACGAGTTCGAACATTTTCCCTCTCCTTTCATTTCTCTAGTTTTTCGCCTACTGCCTACTGCTTTGAAACGGTGTTGCGGTAAATCTTTAGAAGTTGCCCTGCACCCAGCTCTTGATGCGATCGAGCAGTGCCGCCTTGGGCTCGTCGCTGCTGTAGCTGTCGCGGCTGCCGATGCCGGAAAACGAGATGCCGTCGGACTGTTTCTGCAGCCCGTACAGCAGCAAGCCGACACCGGTGGAATAGATCGGGTTGCGCACCACGTCGGACAGGCCCTTGACACTGTGGGGCACGCCCAGGCGAACCGGCATGTGGAAAATTTCCTCGGCCAGTTCCACCGCGCCTTCCATCTTCGAAGTGCCGCCAGTGAGCACGATGCCCGCCGGGATCAGGTCTTCGTAGCCACTGCGGCGCAGTTCGGCCTGGATCAGGGTGAACAGTTCGTCGTAACGCGGTTCGACCACCTCGGCCAGGGCCTGGCGCGACAGTTCGCGCGGTGGGCGGTCGCCAACGCTTGGCACCTTGATGGTTTCGCCGGCACCGGCCAGCTTGGCCAGGGCGCAGGCGTAACGGATCTTGATTTCCTCGGCGTACTGGGTCGGGGTACGCAGGGCCATGGCGATGTCGTTGGTCACCTGGTCGCCGGCAATCGGAATCACCGCGGTGTGGCGGATCGCGCCTTCGGTGAAGATCGCCATGTCGGTGGTGCCGCCGCCGATGTCCACCAGGCACACGCCCAGCTCTTTCTCGTCGTCAGTGAGCACCGAGTAGGCCGAAGCCAGTTGTTCGAGGATGATGTCGTCGATTTCCAGGCCGCAGCGGCGCACGCATTTTTCGATATTCTGCGCGGCATTCACTGCACAGGTGACCACGTGCACCTTGGCTTCCAGGCGTACGCCGGACATGCCCAGGGGTTCACGCACGCCTTCCTGGTTGTCGATCACGTAATCCTGCGGCAGGGTGTGCAGAACCCGCTGGTCAGCCGGGATCGCCACGGCCTGGGCAGCGTCGAGGACCCGCTCCAGGTCCGCCGAGCTGACTTCACGGTCGCGAATCGCCACGATGCCGTGGGAGTTCAGGCTGCGGATGTGATTGCCCGCCACACCGACGAACGCCGAGTGGATACGGCAGCCCGCCATCAGTTGCGCCTCTTCCACCGCCCGCTGGATCGACTGCACGGTGGATTCGATATTCACCACCACGCCCTTCTTCAGGCCGCGGGAAGGATGGGTGCCGATGCCGACGATTTCCAGCGAGCCATCGGCCGCGACTTCGCCCACCAGCGCCACAACCTTGGAGGTACCGATATCCAGGCCGACGATCATTTTGCCGCTTTGCACATTTGCCATGGTCCTGCCTCTTCTTAATTCTTCGCGACGGCAGGTTGCGCCGTCGTGGGTGCCGCCGGATCGCGCCAGCCGACGGCCAGGCCGTTGGCGTAGCGCAGATCGATGCGCGCGATGTTCGTGATCTGTTCTTTCAGCGTTTTTTCATAAATGGCAATGAAGCGGCGCATCTTCTCCACCAGGTGATCGCGGCCCAGGAGCAGTTCGATACCCGGGCCGGCACTGCCGGCGCCGGTGGTCAGGAACCAGCTGCCGCGCTCACGCAGCTCCAGACGGGCGATCGAAAAGCCCAGCGGCCGCAGCATCTGGCTCAACACCTGATACTGCTGCATCACTTGCTGCTGGGCCCGCTGCGGCCCGAACAACTGCGGCAAGTGCTCATAGTTCGCCAGTTCACGCGGGGTGAAGGCCTGGCCCTGGTTGTTCAACAGCGCCTCGTCGCCCCAGCGGGCCACCGGCAGTTGTTCTTCCAGGCGAATCACCACTTGGTCCGGCCACACCCGACGTACCTCGGCGTGGGCGATCCAGGGCATCTGCTCCAGCTCGGTGCGCATGCTCGCCAGGTCGATGGTGAAGAAGCTCGCCGCGACATAAGGCGCGATCCGCTGCTGCACCGCCTGCTGGCTGATGTAGCTCAAGTCCCCCTGCACCGCGATCTTGGTGATCGGGCGGTCGGCGTACGGCAGCAGGCGCTGGGCCCCTTCATAGGTGCCAAACCCCAGAGCCACCAGCAGCACCGGCCAGAACAGGCTTTTCAGAAAGCCGAAGTTGGCTTTCGGCAGGCGCGCCGACATCGGCTCTTTGGCCACCATTCGGCTGGCACCCCGCGGCACCGGCTTGCGGCCGGGTGCGGGTTGCTGATGACGAAGCGACGCGCCTTGCATGGACTTAACCTCTCGCCTCAAGACTGGCTGCCAGGATGGCCAATACCAGTTGCTGGAAATCCAGGCCGGCCGCGCGGGCCGCCATCGGAACCAGACTGTGATCGGTCATGCCCGGAGCGGTATTCACTTCCAGGAACCAGAACTGCCCCTGGGCGTCCTGCATCACGTCGGCACGTGCCCAACCGGCGATACCTGTCTCTTATACACATCTGACGCTGCCGACGATCTACTCTGTGTAG
>ERZ1032287.171-NODE-171-length-9101-cov-9.113420_pt1 | contig 9101 bp, 6 predicted proteins | sample MGYA00518039_ERZ1032287 | MGnify/ENA primary metagenome ERZ1032287 (study PRJEB33718, sample SAMN03160170) | human skin metagenome | collected 2014-02-25 | study: EMG produced TPA metagenomics assembly of the PRJNA266117 data set (Human skin bacterial metagenome and... | reverse complement strand
CTACACAGAGTAGATCGTCGGCAGCGTCAGATGTGTATAAGAGACAGGCCGGGGTAGGTCACCCAGGGCGCACTGGCCTGTGGCAGGTCGAGCAGTACACCGACGACTACGCCATCGATGCGGGCCTGCGTGGGCAGTGAGTATTGAACCGTCATACGCGTTACTCCTAGTTTTGCAGGATCTTGCGTCCCTTGATCACCACGTTCTTGTTGGCCTTGATGTTGATCACGCCAGAGCCGTCTATGGTGATGTCCTTGCCGCTGATGCTGATGGTGCCGTCCTTCTTCATGACGATGCTGGCTTTGCCGGTCATGATGGTCACCGAGTCACCGGCATCGATGACAAGGTTCTTGCCCACCGTCAGCTCATCGTCCTTGCCGATATCGGTCGTGCGTCCTGCGCCGACCTGGCGCGATTCGTTGTCTTTTACCGTCGTTGAAAGATTGGCTCCGACGTCCACCGAGCGGTTGGTGCCCACATTGGTCGACTGGTAGAGGCCCACGTTGACGTTTTGGTAGGCCCCGACATTCACCGTTTGAAAGGCGCCGATGACAACTTCCTGCGCGGCGCCGATGGCGATCGTCTCGTTGATACCTACCGCATGGGTGCGTTGCAGCGCCACGGTCGCGGTTTCGCTGGCGCCCACGCTGATGGTGCGGTTGAGGCCTATGCTGATCGTCTCGTTACTGCCGACGCTTTCGGTACGGTTGACGCCAATGCTGATGTCCTCGTTGTTGCCCACGCTTTCGGTGCGGTTGACGCCGATGGTGATGGTCTCGTTGTGATCGACGGTTTCGGTGCGGTCGTGTTTGACATGCACAGTCTCGTCGTTATCGATGGTCTTGCTGCGGTCGTGGCCGACCCAGTGGGTCTCGTCGTTCTCGACCTCGATGTCCTGGTTCTTCTCGGCATGGATAAACAGTTGCTCCGCACCTTTCTTGTCCTCCATGCGGATTTCATTGAAGTTGGCCGGTGAGCCGTCCTTGCTCGAACGGCTTTTCACCCCGCTCTGAGTGGCATTGGCCGGTAGCGTGTAGGGCACGGTCTGTTCGGCGTTGTAGACGCGGCCAGTGATGATCGGCCGATCCGGGTTGCCTTCGATGAAACTGACGATCACTTCCTGACCGATTCGCGGGATCTGCACCGCCCCCCAGTTCTTGCCGGCCCAGGCCTGGGACACGCGCATCCAGCAGGAGCTATTGGCATTGGACTGGTCGTGGCGGTCCCAGTAGAAATGCACTTTGACCCGGCCATACTGGTCGGTCCAGATCTCCTCGCCATCGGGGCCGACCACCACGGCGGTCTGCGGCCCGCGAACAATGGGCATGGGGGTCAGGGGAAGAGGGCGGAAGGCCTGGCTGGCATCCATGCAGTCCAGCTCGCTGGTGAACTGCTCGGACAGGTCCAGCTGCGCATTTTCATAGAGTTCCTGGCGGATCTGATAGCGTGCGAACACCACCAGGTATTCGCGGTTCTGGTCCTCGCGCTCGTAGCCGGTCAGCTTGAACAAATGGCCGCAGCCCAGCCCGCGGGCGCGGCCGCGCAGCTGCACGCGCTCGAACTGGCTGTGAATGGCTTCGATGCGGGTACGCGCGTAGTGCTCGCCGTCGTTGCTCTGAACGTATTCACCGGGGTAGTCGTAGAGCGGGTGGTCGCCGTTGCTGTGACTGCGCGACACGCTGGAGCGCACCTCCAGTCTGGCGCGGGGGCGCTTGAAGTCGTAGTCGTTTAGCTCCAGAGAACCGGGTTGGACTTCCCGCTCCAGTTGCCAATCGTAGAAATGGTCGCGCTCGCGCATTTGCCGATCGGGCGGGTAGAAGGGCACCGAGTCATAGTCGGCCACCGTGGAGTGGGCGCCATAGGCGTCGGCAAACACCAGTACATGACGCGCCTGCTCATGGCGAAAGTAGTAATAGATGCCTTCGTGCTCCATCAACCGGCTGACGAAGTCAAAGCTGGTTTCACGGTACTGCACGCAATATTCCCACTCGCGGTAGTTGCCGCTCAGGCTGTCTTCGAAATCGGAGAAACCGAGGTCGCGGAACACCTGCTTGATGATCTCCGGCACCGTTTTGTTCTGGAAAATCCGGCAGTCCGAAGTGCGCGTGAGCAGCCATAACCAGGGCCGCAGGCTGACGCGGTAGCCGGCGAACTGACCGTGGCCGTTCACTTGCCGGCAGCTGCAGACAACGCCGTGGAAATAGCGTTTGCTGCCGTCGTGCAGCTCCAGGGTCAGGCCCATCGGCTTGCCCAGCAACTGGTCGAATGTGATCGCTCGGTTTTCGGAGGTGAGGTCCAATTCGTAGTGGAACAATCGCCCCAGCTCTTCGTTGCCTTCCATGCTCTGCAGCAACAGGACATCGCCGCCGAGGGGACTGTCGACCTGCACCAAACGGTTGTTTTGCGTTATTGCCATAAACGACTTCCTCTGGCTCGTGTTCGGGCGTCAGTCGTCCGTCTCGCGGGGTCAGGGGAAATCGTGTCCATCCATCGCGGTACATCCACCACAGAGATGATCTCCATATCGGCCTCATAGGCACTCAGTCAAAGCGAACGTACGAGTCAATCCGGCTTCTGCGGATTAACCTTCTGTCCAGAGCCACTTGGGCGTCACCTCTAACAATTTCGGTTAAAGTCTTAGCGCGGTTTAATCCTAGTCAAGAAACTCTCCGACCAATCGAGCGAACACCGAGCCGTTTCAAGGTAGGTGACCGACGGTCATTTGCTGCCTGGCTACGAGCGCGACGACATGCACCGGGAAGTGGCGCGTCATCAAGGCAACTCGCCGTTATAGCTGGCTTGGCGTCCCATGAATGGGAGAGGTTGTTCATCTATAGCGGCCCAAGCTCACCACCACCTGCGCCTCAGCGGGTTGCCCATGGCCAAGCACCTGGGTGAATCGAAGCAAAAGCTGCTCCAGCTCATGGCGCTAAGTTGCCCGATTCGCTTGAATAACGCCCCGCGTCGCCTTGCCAAACAAGCGCGCAGCCAAAGAATAAAACGGAATATTTCGAAAGGACCCGGCATGTCGTTATCCCGCTGTCTATCTGGCCTGTCCAACTTGCTGCACTACCGCCGCGAATGGTTGCGCGCCGACCTGCGGGCCGGCTTGTCCGTGGCGGCTATCCAGATCCCGATTGCCATCGCCTATGCGCAGATTGTCGGCCTGCCACCGCAGTACGGGCTTTACGCCTGTGTGCTGCCGATGATCGTCTATGCCTTGATCGGCAGCTCGCGGCAACTGATGGTCGGCCCCGATGCCGCCACTTGCGCCATGCTCGGCGGGGCCGTGGCGCCTTTGGCCATGGGCGACCTGCAGCGTACCGTCGAATTGTCGATGATCGTCACCGTGCTGGTGGGCCTGATGCTGATTGCCGCCGGGATCGCCCGGGCGGGTTTTATCGCCAGCTTCTTCTCGCGGCCGATCCTCATCGGCTACCTCAACGGCATCGGTCTGAGCCTGATCGCCGGGCAAATGGGCAAGGTGGTGGGTTTCAAGATCGAAGGCGACGGTTTCATTCTGGGGCTGGCGGACTTTCTCCAGCGTCTGGGGGAGATCCATGGCCTGACCCTGGCCGTCGGCCTGGCCAGCCTGGGCCTTTTGATCTGGCTGCCGCGACGCTATCCGCGCGTACCTGCGGCGCTGCTGACGGTGGCGCTGTTCACCTTGCTGGCCGGGCTATTGGGCTTCGACCGCCTCGGAGTGGCGATCCTCGGTCATGTGCCGGCCGGGATGCCGGAGTTGTCCTGGCCCAAGACCACCCTGGAGGAAAGCAAGAGCCTGCTGCGCGACGCACTGGGCATCGCTACCGTGAGTTTCTGCAGCGCCATGCTCACTGCCCGCAGCTTCGCCGCGCGCCATGGCTACGCGATCAACGCCAACCATGAATTCATCGCCCTGGGCCTGAGCAACCTGGCCGCCGGTGCCTCCCAGGGCTTTGCCATCAGCGGTGCGGATTCGCGTACCGCGGTCAATGACATGGCCGGAGGCAAGAGCCAACTGGTGGGCATCATCGCCGCCCTGGCGATTGCGCTGATTCTGCTGTTTTTCACCGCGCCCATGGCGTGGATTCCGCAGCCGGCCCTGGGCGCGGTGCTGTTGATGGCCGGCTGGGGCTTGCTCGACGTCAAGTCCCTGAAGCAAATCTACCGACTCAGCCGCTTCGAGTTCTGGCTGTGCCTGCTGACCACCGTCAGTGTGCTGGGGCTGGGCGTGCTGCCGGGCATCATGTTCGCCGTGACCCTGGCCATCCTGCGCCTGCTGTACAGCATCTACCAACCCACCGACGCGGTGCTGGGCTGGATGCCGGGCATCGAAGGCCAGGTGGACATCCACCAGTACCCGCAAGCTCGCACTGTGCCCGGCCTGGTGGTGTATCGCTTCGACGACGCGATCCTGTTCTTCAACGCCGACTACTTCAAGATGCGCCTGCTGGACACCGTGCAGCGCGAGAGCCAACCCGAGGTGGTGCTGTTCGATGCCGAGGCGGTGACCGATATCGATGTCAGCGGCATCGCGGTGCTGCGGGAAATCCGCGAGACCCTGGCCGCCCAGGGCATCTACTTCGCTATCGCCCGTGCCCGCGGTACTTTCCTGGCGATGCTGGAACGTTCGGGGATGACCCGGGAAATGGACAGCCAGTTGCTGTTCGGTTCGGTGCGTTCGGGCATCAGGACCTACCGCATATGGCGCAACAGCATGCGCGGCAAGCAATGAAGCAGAGGAGGGTGACCGGCAGGGAGCGGCCCTGCCGGCGCTTGATCGAAGCTCAGCCAGGCTGGCCCGGCATCACTGGGTGATGGTCATGCTGCTGGTGGCCTGGACCGAGCCATAGCGGATGCGCGGATACGTCGGGTCGGCGTAGCTGAAATCCATCACCGTGCCGACGGAACCGAAGTACAGGGCCTGGCAATTGAAGTTCACCGCGACCTGGCCGCCGTAAGGAGTGACCCCGATGGCGACCTGGGTCGGCCCGGTCCATTCGATCTTGCAACCCAGCGTACCGCCTGCTGCGCCGGCATTGTATCCACGACAGTTCAAGGTGGCGTTGCCGTTGCTGGTATTGGGAAAGCCCGCCCATTTTGCGATGGCCAGGTTGGCCGAGCATGAAGTGTTGACGCTGCTGGCTCCCGGGGCGAGCTTGTAGACCCCCGACGGTGGCGCAAGCGTTGCCGTGACAGGCGTCAATGGCAGCGCGGCAAGGCTCGATGCCGCCTGGTTTTCCACCACGGTGGTGGGCGAGGGCGGGAGCTTGCACACCACCACGGCGCCGACGTCGTCGGACTTCTTCAACTCACCCAGCCCAGTGATATCGGCGCCGCCCTTCGACTCGCAGAAGAGTTTGCGCAACTGGGCTTTCTCTTCGCTGTCAGCCATGGACGAGGCCTGGGCCAAAGGTGCAAGTGCCAGGCCAATGACTGCAGCCATCAGCACGCTTGAACGTTTCATGATCGATTCCTTATCGGGTTATGACTGGCTGCACCCTATGAGCCCCAGGCGGTTTTTTTCATGACAAAAGCTCGGGTGTTTCGCGCAAGCAGGGGCGCTGGGGTTTTGTCCTCTCGGGGCTTGACCTGATGCCGCTATCTGCTGTTGAATGCGCGCCCTAAAGCCTCTGCAACCTTTTCTCCAAGTGGTGAAGCCAGTGCCCTACGCCAGCCAACACGCCTGATACCGACGACGGTCCATCCTGCCTGATGGCTGCCCGTGCCTAAGCACGGCGGCGCTTCATTGCCATGCCTGCCTGATCCTGTCGTTGGTTTTTCTCTTTTTTCGAGGACAAACCCATGCACACGGATATTCGTGCCACCGCGCACAACCTGGAACTGCTCAAATACCCCCGCACGCCCCACCTGCAAGGCTCGCGCCTGCAAGATGGCGACACTGACACTGGCCAGGTGCGCTATGGCGCCCTGGCCGGACAGTGGCTGGTGGTGGAAGAAAAACTCGATGGTGCCAACGCGGGCATCAGCTTTGGCGCAGGCGGCGAGTTGCTCTTGCAATCTCGCGGTCACTACCTCACCGGCGGTGGGCGCGAGCGCCAGTTCAATCTGTTCAAGCAGTGGGCCTCGGCCCATGAGCACTGGTTGCTGGAACGCCTGGAAGATCGCTTCGTGCTGTATGGCGAGTGGCTGCACAAGAAGCACTCGGTGTTCTACGACCACTTGCCACATTACTTCTGCGAGTTCGATGTGTGGGACCGCGCCACAGGGCTGTTCCTCTCCACCGCGGCGCGTCGGCGCCTGCTAGAAGGTGGGCCGGTGCTGTCGGTGCCTGTGCTGTACGAAGGCCCGGCACCGCGCCGGCATGCCGAACTGCTAGCGCTGGTGGGCGATTCGCTGGCCAAGACCGCGCACTGGCGCCAGGTGTTCGAGCAGGTGGTGCACCGCGAAGGCCTCGACCTGGCCCGTGCCTGGCGCCAGTGCGACCGCTCCAGCCGCATGGAGGGCCTGTACCTGAAGCTTGAGGACGAGCAGCAGACCCTCGGCCGGCTCAAGTGGGTACGCCAGGACTTCGTCCAGGCCATCCTCGATGCCGACCAGCACCATGCCAGCCAACCCTTTATCCCCAATCAACTGGCCGCCGGCGTCGATCTCTATGCCCCGCGCCTGTCCATGGACTGGCAGGGCCCACGCCACGGCTACTGAAGGAGCATCCCGAAATGGATATTCAACAACTGCGCCAACTGGTCCCCGAGCCGGGGCGCGATATGGACCCCGCCGCCTGCCTGTCGGCCATTCCGGCCCTGGCGCGCCTGGCCGACACACCGCAGGACCCGATCTACCACGCCGAGGGCGATGTATGGATTCATACCTGCCTGGTGGTCGAGGCATTACTGGCCCAACCCGCCTACCAGCAGGCCAGCGCCGAGCAGCGCTTCGTGCTGTTCTTCGCGGCCCTGTTGCACGACATCGCCAAGCCCGACACCACGGTGATCGACAAGGATACCGGGCGTATCGGCCAGCCCGGTCATTCACGCCGGGGGGCGGTGGATGCGCGGCTGCTGTTGTGGCGCGCCGGTGTGCCGTTCGAGCTGCGCGAGCAGATCTGCCGCATCATCGCCGTGCACCAAGTGCCGTTTTTCGCCCTGCAGGGTGATCGCAGCGGCCGCAGCCCTGAGTTCCTGCTGCACAAACTGTCCTGGGAACTGCCGCTGTGGATGCTCTGTGCCGTCGCCGAGGCCGATATGCAGGGCCGCAACTACGCCGGCAAGGCCGATGTACTGGACGCCATCGAACTGTGGCGCGAACTGGCGCAGGAGGAGGGCTGCCTGCACGGACCGCGGGCCTTTGCCGACGACTACACACGCATTCAGTACCTGCGTGGCGCCCGGGTACATCCCGACTACCCGTTGCACGCGCCGCAGGGTTCGTCGGTGGTGATGCTCTCGGGCCTGCCGGCCAGCGGCAAGGACACCTGGACCGCACAGCATCACCCGGAGCTGCCGGTGGTGTCGTTCGACGACGCCCGCCAGGCCCTGGGCCTGCGCCATGGACAGAATGAAGGCGCCGCTGCGCATTACGCCATCGACCGGGCCAAGGCCTTGCTGCGAGAGCACAAACCCTTTGTGTGGAACTCGACGCACCTGTCGGCGCAGATGCGCAACCGCACCCTGGACTTGCTCTACGGCTACGGCGCGCAGGTGGAAATTCTCTACCTGGAGCGCCCCGAGGGCGAGATCATGCGGCGCAACCAGCAGCGCGACACCTCGCTGCGCAACGATGATATCCGCCGCATGCTGTTCAAGTGGGAAGTGCCGCTGCCCACCGAGGCGCATCGGGTTGTTTATCAGGCGGTGACGGGGTGAGTGGTCCAGGGGGACATGGCGACGCGAGGCATGAGGCGTTTCAAACTCTATCCTCTTGAAAAAAACCAACTTGAAAGTCACGGCCAGAAATCACCAGGTAAATGAAAATGTCAGAAACTGCAGAAAAAATAAGTGAGGTATTACAAGCTTTTCACCGTTTTGAAGATGGCTTGCTATTGTCGTTCGAGTTTAATTTTGCGCCAGGCGAACGACTCGCAGCACAGGTGGTATTTCATGCCAGAGATCATCGTATTGATGGGGATGTTTGGAAGAAAGTCAAAGTGGTTGTCCGTGGCGTCGAAGAGCTGAGCGCGAAAGTTAGCGGTCATCAATTCAATTCAATTTGCTCGGGGGTTCGGCTAGTGAAAGTGGTTCTAGCCAGCACGCACCCTCGTTGATTGAACTTCCTGACGTTCCCCCCCGAACATCCTGCGACGGATGGAGTATCCCCTGGTAATGAAGCTTACAGATCTCTATAACAAGGTAATCAGTAAAGAGCCGTACAATGATATGGACGTGTTCTTCGAGAGCTATGAAAGCTTTGAAGAGATTCCGCTTGTATCAAGGTATGGTCGCTTAAAGCACCTGATGGATGAAATGAGCAGCGACGGGGTGTCTGATTTCCTGACAGGGCTCGCTTTGTTTGTTTTAAATACTTTAAGAGTCTTGAAGGTTTCAACAGGTAAAGATGTTTTTTTTGCCGTGACTTTTACAGACTTTGAAGGGCTGGCGCAGCAAGGTGTTCTCATACCCAATATTTTTATTTGCGCAAAGCCAGCTTCAGTCAGTTTTTTGGAAAAAGTACGAGAACATGATAGAGGGCTTGCGTCGAAGGAGATGAAGGAAGTGAAAAAACATTTTTCCAGCTGTGGGGCAGAAACTGCTTTTGATTTTTATGAAAGCAGATCTTATGACGCAGCTTGCGCTGAAGAAATTGTAAGGGTCTTTGCTGTACCCAGGACTTCATGAGAGTACAGGGTTCGTCAGCCAATCCGATTCGATGGTGAAGCACTCCAATGATGGGGTGGGAGCTATGCGATTGCTCGCTGCGTCACGTTCATGGGCTCGGTCGAAGCCTATAGGTGCAGATCGAGCCATCGGTGGATCTGAGCAGTGAGTGGTTTCGAAAACTGGAAATGACCAGCTCGGGTACGCCAATTCAAAGCGTCGAAAGCGCCCGGATGCGTGATCCAAGCCTGATAGCTGATCACAGCTCCTGTGAGCCTTGGAGTTATGATATTTAACATCTGTCTCTTATACACATCTCCGAGCCCACGAGACCAGAGAGGATCT
>ERZ1032287.132-NODE-132-length-9883-cov-9.132072_pt1 | contig 9883 bp, 8 predicted proteins | sample MGYA00518039_ERZ1032287 | MGnify/ENA primary metagenome ERZ1032287 (study PRJEB33718, sample SAMN03160170) | human skin metagenome | collected 2014-02-25 | study: EMG produced TPA metagenomics assembly of the PRJNA266117 data set (Human skin bacterial metagenome and... | reverse complement strand
CCGAGATCTACACAGAGTAGTCGTCGGCAGCGTCAGATGTGTATAAGAGACAGTTGCTGCAGCGCCGGGTCATGGAAGAACTGCCGCCAGCCCTGTTCGGCGGCCGCCACGTTGGCGGCCTCCTTTGGCGAGTAGGCAGGGCCTTGGGGGAACTGCGCCGCCACCGGCGCTTCCGGGCGCTGGTAATCCGGGATCAGCGAGCAACCACTTAGCGCGATGGCGGTGATTGCCAGGGAGAGTAGCGACTTGCTCATTGGCCAGCCTCATTAGGGGTTGCAGTAGTTTCTGACAGGTCCGCTTTCCTGCGGCCCATGGACGATACGGTGACGAAGAACAATGGCACCCAGAAGATCGCCAGGATAGTCGCGGTGAGCATACCGCCGATCACGCCGGTACCGATCGCATGCTGGCTACCCGAGCCGGCGCCCGTGGAGATGGCCAGTGGCACGACCCCGAGGACGAAGGCCAGGGAGGTCATGATGATCGGCCGCAGACGCATCCGGCAGGCTTCCACCGCGGCGTCTACCAGGCTGCGGCCCTGCTCGTGCAGTTCCTTGGCGAACTCGACGATCAGAATGGCGTTTTTCGCCGCCAGACCAATGGTCACCAACAGACCCACCTGGAAGTACACGTCGTTGGACAGGCCGCGCATGCTGGTTGCCATCAGTGCACCGATGATCCCCAGGGGCACAACCAGCATCACTGCGATCGGAATCGACCAGCTTTCATACAGCGCTGCCAGACACAGGAACACCATCAGCAGGGACAAGGCGTACAGCGCAGGTGCCTGGGAGCCCGACAGACGTTCCTCGTAGGACAGGCCGGTCCAGGAGATACCGACACCCGCCGGCAGCTTCGCGGCAATGGCTTCGACTTCGGCCATGGCTTCACCGGTACTGTAGCCAGGGGCCGGGGCACCGAGCACTTCCATGGCTTCCACGCCGTTGTAACGGGCCAGCTTGGGCGAGCCGTAGATCCACTCGCCCTTGGCGAAGGAGGAGAACGGCACCATGGTTCCGGCGCTGTTGCGTACGTACCACTTCTTCAGGTCTTCGGGGCTCATGCGGGCACCGGCCTGACCCTGGATGTACACCTTCTTCACCCGACCACGGTCGATGAAGTCGTTGACGTAGCTACTGCCCAGGGCAATCGACAAGGTGTTGTTGATGTCGGTGAGGGTCACGCCCAGGGCACTGGCGCGCTCGTCGTCGATGGTCAACTGGTACTGCGGTTCATCGTTCAGGCCGTTCGGACGTACCTGGGACAGCACCTTGCTCTGGGCTGCCATGCCGAGGAACTGGTTGCGTGCAGCCATCAGTTTCTCATGGCCGATACCGGCGCGGTCCTGGAGGAACACGTCGAAACCGGTGGCGTTACCCAGCTCCAGTACCGCCGGAGGGGCGAAGGCGAACACCATCGCGTCACGGAAACTGAAGAAGTGCTGCTGGGCGCGGGCTGCCAGGTTGAACACGTTGTTTTCCGCGGAACGCTCGCCCCACGGCTTGAGCATGATGAAGGCCATGCCCGAGCTCTGGCCGCGACCGGCGAAGTTGAAGCCGTTCACGGTGAACACCGAAGCCACGGTGTCCTTTTCCTTGTCCAGCAGGTAGGCGCGCATTTCGTCCACCACCACCTGGGTCCGCTCGGCACTGGAGCCGGCCGGCGTCTGTACCTGGGCGAACAGAACGCCCTGGTCTTCTTCCGGCAGGAACGCGGTCGGGATGCGGGTGAACAGCCAGATCATGCCCAGGACGATCAGCACGTAGGCCAGCAGGTACGGAACCTTATGGCGCAGCATGTTGCCCACGCCGCGTTCGTAGCTCTTCACGCTGCGATCGAAGGTGCGGTTGAACCAGCCGAAGAAGCCGCGCTTCTCGGTGGCGTGTTCGCCTTGCGGTACGGCCTTGAGCATGGTGGCGCACAGGGCCGGAGTGAAGATCAGGGCAACCAGCACCGACAGGGCCATGGCCGAGACCACGGTGATCGAGAACTGCTTGTAGATCACCCCGGTGGAGCCGCTGAAGAAGGCCATTGGCAGCAGTACCGCGGACAGCACCAGGGCGATACCCACCAGGGCTCCCTGGATCTGGCCCATGGACTTTTTCGTCGCCTCCTTGGGCGACAGCCCTTCCTCGTGCATCACCCGCTCGACGTTCTCCACCACGACGATGGCGTCGTCCACCAGCAAGCCGATGGCCAGCACCATGCCGAACATGGTCAGGGTGTTGATGCTGAAACCGGCCGCCGCAAGGATGCCGAAGGTACCCAGCAGTACCACCGGCACCGTCATGGTGGTGATCACCGTGGCGCGGAAGTTCTGCAGGAACAGGAACATCACCAGGAACACCAGGACGATCGCTTCCACCAGGGTTTCAACCACACCCTTGATGGATTCGGTCACCACCGGGGTGGTGTCATACGGGAACACCACCTTCATCCCTTGCGGGAAGAAGGGTTCCAGGTCCTTGATGGTGTTGCGCAGGGCCTTGGCGGTGTCCAGGGCGTTGGCGCCGTTGGCCAGTTTCACTGCCAGGCCGGACGCCGGCTTGCCGTTGAACTGGGCGCTGATGGCGTAGTTCTCGCCACCCAGGCCGACGTCCGCGACATCGCCCAGACGCACTTGCGAGCCGTCCTTGTTGACCTTCAGCAGGATCGCCTTGAACTGCTCGGCAGTCTGCAGGCGGGTCTTGCCGATGATGGTGGCGTTGAGTTGCTGGCCGGGCAGGGCAGGCAGGCCGCCGAGCTGGCCGGACGATACCTGGACGTTCTGCGCGGCAACCGCGGTCTTCACGTCCACCGGGGTCAGGTTGTAGTTGTTCAGCTTGGCCGGGTCGAGCCAGATCCGCATCGCGTACTGGGCACCGAATACCTGGAAGTCACCGACGCCCGCGGTCCGCGAGATCGGGTCCTGCATGTTCGACACGATGTAGTTCGACAGGTCGTCCTTGGACATGCTGCCGTCCTCGGAAACCACGCCGATCACCAGCAGGAAGTTCTTCACTGCCTTGGTCACGCGGATACCCTGCTGCTGCACTTCTTGAGGCAGCAGCGGAGTGGCCAGGTTGAGCTTGTTCTGTACCTGAACCTGCGCGGTGTCCGAGTTGGTGCCCTGTTCGAAGGTCGCGGTGATGGTCATGCTGCCGTCGGAGTTACTTTCCGAGGACACATAACGCAGGTTGTCGATACCGTTGAGCTGCTGCTCGATCACCTGAACCACGGTGTCCTGCACGGTCTGTGCGGAAGCGCCTGGGTAGGTCACGGAGATGGCGATCGCTGGCGGCGCGATGCTCGGGTACTGGTTGATCGGCAATTTGAGGATCGATAGAGCCCCGACCAACATGATCACCAGGGCGATTACCCAGGCGAAGATCGGACGGTCGATAAAAAATTTCGACATGGTTTACTCCCCTTTGCCGCCTGCAGCTTTGTCAGTTGCCTGTGCAGGGGCCGGGTTCTTCGCTGGAACGTTGGTTGCTTCGCTGGCCTTGACTTCAATGCCCGGCTTGACGAACTGCAGGCCTTCGGTGATCAGGCGATCGCCGGCTTTCAGCCCATCTTCCACCAACCACTGGCTGCCGACCGTGCGGCTGGCCTTGAGTTGACGCAGCTCGACCTTGTTATCCGGGCCAACCACCAGGGCGGTCGGGGTGCCTTTCAGGTCGCGCGTCACGCCTTGCTGGGGAGCCAGGATCGCCGCGCTGTTCACCCCGGCTTGCAGTTGGGCGTGGACGAACATGCCAGGCAGCAGGGTGTGCTCAGGGTTCGGGAACACTGCGCGCAGGGTCACCGAGCCGGTGGTTTCGTCCACCGAGACTTCGGAGAATTCCAGCTTGCCGTCGAGCTTGTACTGGCTGCCGTCTTCCAGGGTCAGTTTGACCTTGGCGGCATTGTCGCCGACTTTCTGCAGGCGGCCGCTTTCCAGTTCGCGACGCAGTTCCAGCAGTTCCACCGAGGACTGGGTAACGTCGACGTAGATTGGGTCCAGCTGCTGGATCACGGCCATGGCATCGGCCTGGCCATTGCTCACCAGGGCGCCTTCGGTCACCGAGGAACGGCCGATTCGGCCGGTCAGTGGCGACAGCACTTTGGTGTAGCGCAGGTTGATCTGGGCGCTTTGCAGCGAGGCTTCCGACTGCAGGCGGTTGGCCACGGCAGTGTCGTATTCCTGGCGGCTTACGGCCTGCTCGTTGACCAGTTGCTTGTAGCGATCAGAAATCGACTTGGTCGATTGCAGATTAGCCTCGGCACTCTTCAGCGTTGCCTCATAGACCGATGGATCGATCTGGTAAAGCTGCTGACCTTCCTTGACGTCTCCACCTTCTTTGAACAGACGCTTGAGAATGATCCCGTTTACCTGTGGGCGAACTTCGGCGATGCGGAACGCAGTGGTCCGGCCCGGGAGTTCGGAAGTCAAGGTAAAGGCTTGTGGTTGCAGGGTAACGACGCCGACCTGAGGGGCTTGAGGGGCAGGCGCCGCCTCTTCCTTTTTACATCCGCTGAGCAGCGATGCCAGGGCGACGGCAGTGACCAGAGCGGTAACAGCTGGCTTGAGTTGCATGAAAATCCTCGGGTCAGGCACGCAAGATGCGCACAAGAAAAGTGGAAGGGTAAAAATGCTTGGCTGAGTGGATAAGTAGCTTGCTAAGGAATATACTTACGTTCATGGTTGTTTGTAAATACCCCTGCGGCGTACCCATCCGGTTACAAAAGCCCCTGTAGGTGTTGAATTGTAGGCTGGGCAAACGGCACTCGAGATGCCGTTCCATATTTATTCAGAAGGTCTTCACGCATCGCTGAAAGATCCTGATCGAGGTTTTACTGCCATGGTCCGTCGTACCAAAGAGGAAGCTCAAGAAACTCGCAGCCAGATACTCGAGGCCGCCGAAAAGGCCTTTTACGAGCGTGGCGTGGCGCGTACCACCCTGGCCGACATCGCGGCGCTGGCGGGAGTCACGCGAGGTGCCATCTATTGGCACTTCAGCAACAAGGCCGATCTGGTGCAGGCCATGCTCGACAGCCTGCGTGAACCTTTGGATGAAATGGCCGCGGCCAGTGAGAATGTAGATGAAATGGACCCGTTGGGCTGCATGCGCAAGCTGCTCATTCATTTGTTTCATCAAGTTGCCCTGGACCCGAAAACCCGACGCATCAATGAAATCCTGTTTCACAAGTGCGAGTTCACCGACGAAATGTGCGACCTGCGCCGCCAGCGTCGCGCTGCCAGCCTGGACTGCAACGTACACATCGAGCTGGCGTTGCGTAATGCAGTGAATCGTGGGCAATTGCCCGAGAATCTCGATGCGGCGCGGGCAGCTATCACGTTGCATGCGTTCATCGATGGCATTCTCTACCAGTGGTTGCTGGCCCCTGACAGCTTCGCCCTGCACACCGAAGCAGAGCGCTGGATCGACATCGGGCTGGATATGCTGCGCTTGAGCCCCAACCTCCGTCATAAAGACAAAATGCGTAATTGAGTCCGGTTGTGTCAACATTTAAGGCGAGGGACGTTCATACCCGGGGTCGCACTTCACAATGGGGTGCTTTTATATACGGGCTTGCTGCAGGTTGATAGATAGCGAGCTACGTATTTTGTAGGGATTTTGTTGCGGGTGTGTGAATGAGTGTGAGCCCTTCACCGTTCAACGGCGCGGAACACCCCATCAAGGGGATCGCCCTGATCTGCCTGGCGGTCCTGTTGTTTGCCAGCCACGACACGTTATCCAAATACCTGTCGGCTTTTTATCCCATCGTCATGGTGGTCTGGGCCCGCTATGTGGTGCACACCCTGTTGATGCTGGTGGTCTTCGTGCCGCGCAGTGGTTTCTCTGCGGTGGTGCGCACCAAGCGCCCCGGGCTGCAATTGCTGCGGGCCCTGTGCCTGATCGGCACCAGCCTGCTGTTCACCACCGGCCTGCGCTATATACCCCTGGCAGAAGCGACCGCGGTCAACTTCCTGGCGCCCTTGCTGGTGACTGCCCTGTCGGTGCCGTTTCTGGGGGAGCGGGTCAGTCGCGCCCAGTGGCTGGCAGTGCTGGCGGGGTTCGTCGGGGTGCTGATTGTGGTGCGTCCCGGGGGCGCGTTGTTCACGCCGGCGATCCTGCTGCCGCTGGGGTCGGCGCTGTGCTTCGGCTTCTACCAGTTGCTGACCCGCAAGCTCAGTGGTGTCGACAGCCCGACCACTAGCAACTTTCTCACCGGGATCCTCAACAGCCTGATCATGAGCGCGCTGCTGCCGTTCTTCTGGAGCACGCCGACGTTGGTTCATGGGCTGTTCATGATCGGCCTGGGCACCTGCGGCATGCTCGGCCACATGTTGCTGACCCAGGCGTTCCGCCATGCCGCGCCGGCGATGCTGGCGCCTTTCAGCTATGGGCAGATTCTTTTCGCCGGGCTCTTTGGCTACCTGATCTTCGACCATACCCCGGACCAGTACGCCCTGGTCGGTATCGCGGTCATCTGCCTCAGCGGCCTGGCGGTGGCCTGGGCCCAGCGCAAACGCTGAATGGCTTTCTGTAGCCGCTGCCGCAGGCCGCGACAAGGTCCGCAGGACCTTCATCGAACTTGAGATGATCGCGCCCCTTCGGGGCGACCGTGCGTACGCGGCTCGAGCCTGTGGCAGCGGCTACAACGAATGTGCAGGCCATGAAAAAGCCCCGGCTCGCGAGAGTCGGGGCTTTTTATCGAGCGATGCAGGCTTACAGAGTCGGGTAGTCGATATAGCCGACCGGGCCCTTGCCGTAGAAGGTTTCCGGGTGCGCTTCGTTCAACGGCGCATCGGCCTTCAGGCGGGCTGGCAGGTCCGGGTTGGCGATGAAGGGCACACCAAAGGCCACGGCGTCAGCCTTGCCAGCGGCCAGCCAGGCGTTGGCGCTGTCCTTGGTGAAGCGTTCGTTGGCGATGTAGGGGCCGCCGAAGGCTTCTTTGAGTTGCGGGCCCAGGCTGTCGGCGCCTTCTTTCTCGCGGGAGCAGATAAAGGCGATACCGCGTTTGCCCAGCTCCCGAGCGACGTAGGTGAAGGTCTCCGCCAGGTTGGCATCACCCATGTCATGGGAGTCGGCACGTGGTGCCAGGTGCACGCCTACCCGGCCGGCACCCCAGATCTCGATGGCCGCGTCGGTGACTTCCAGCAGCAGGCGGGCACGGTTTTCCAGGGAGCCGCCGTACTGGTCGGTACGCTGGTTGGTGCTGCTTTGCAGGAACTGGTCCAGCAGGTAGCCGTTGGCGCCGTGGATTTCCACGCCGTCGAAACCGGCGGCCTTGGCGTTTTCCGCGCCGACCCGGTAGGCGTCGACGATGTCGGCGATCTCAGCGGTTTCCAGGGCCCGCGGAGTTGGGAAGTCGGCCAGTGGGCGCACCAGGCTGACATGCCCCTTGGGCTGGAGGGCGCTGGGTGCCACCGGGGTTTCGCCGTTCAGATAGGATGGGTGGGAGATGCGTCCGACGTGCCACAGCTGCAGGAAGATCTTGCCGCCGGCGCCGTGTACTGCCTTGGTCACATTGGCCCAGCCACGCACCTGGTCGTTGGACCAGATGCCGGGGGTGTCCGGGTAGCCCACGCCCATGGGGGTCACCGAGGTGGCCTCGCTGAGGATCAGGCCGGCGGAAGCCCGTTGTACGTAGTACTCGGCCATCAGCGCATTGGGTACGCGGCCGGCATCGGCGCGGCAGCGGGTCAGCGGCGCCATGATGATGCGGTTGGACAGTTCGAGATCGCCGAGTTTGATCGGATCAAAGAGAGTCGTCATGGAATGCAGCCTTCTTTAAGGGATGGGGAGAGGATCAGTGGGTTGCAGGAGCCAGTTCGGCGTTGCCGCCCTGGCGAAAGGTAATCAGCGTCACCAGCAGGGCCAGAATCGCCAGGGCCGCTGCTGCCAACGGCACGCTGGTCAGGCCGAAGCCGTGGGCGATGACGCTGCCGCCGACCCAGGCACCCAGGGCATTGCCGATGTTGAAGGCGCCGATGTTCAGGGTCGAAACCAGGTTCGGTGCGGCCTTGCCGAAGGTCACTACGTTGACCTGCAACGCCGGCACTGCGGCAAACGAAGCGGTGGCCCAGAGGAACAGGGTGATCTCGGTGGGGATCAGCGCCACGCTGGTCCAGGTCAGTACGGTGGAGACCACGGCCATGGCCGCGAACACGCCGATCAGGGTGGCGCCCAGGCGCTTGTCCGCCAGTTTGCCGCCGATGATGTTGCCCAGGGTCAGGCCCAGGCCGATCAGCAGCAGGGTCCAGGTCACGCCCTTGGGCGAGACACCGGTGACATCACCGAGCAGCGGTGCAACGTAGGTGAAGAGGGTGAACATCGATGCGGCGAACAGCGCGGTCATGCTCAGGGACAGCCAGATACCCGCGCCCTTGAGGGCCGCCAGCTCTGCACGCATGTCGAGTTTTTCCTCGTCGCGCTTGGCCGGCAGGAAGCGCAGCAGGCCGATCAGCGCCACTACGCCGATCACCGTCACCACCCAGAAGGTCGAGCGCCAGCCCGCTGCCTGGCCCAGGGCGGTGCCCAGGGGCACGCCAAGGACGTTGGCCAGGGTCAGGCCGGTGAACATCAGGGCCACGGCCGAAGCGCGCTTGTTGGCGGGCACCAGGCCGGCGGCCACCACTGAACCGATACCAAAGAAGGCACCATGGCACAGCGCGGTGATCACCCGGGCAAACATCAGCACGTTGTAATCACTGGCCAGTGCACACAGCAGGTTGCCGACAATGAAGATTCCCATCAGCGCCACCAGGGCTGCCTTGCGGGGCAGGCGGGCAGTGGCCAGGGCCATGAAGGGCGCGCCGATGGCCACCCCAAGGGCGTAGCCGGTGACCAGCCAGCCGGCGCCGGGAATCGACACCCCGAGGTCCGCCGCCACATCGGGCAGCAGGCCCATGATGACGAACTCGGTGGTACCGATGGCGAAGGCACTCAAGGCCAGGATGAGAAGCGAAAGGGGCATTGTCGGGTCCTTGTCAGGTCAGAGCTGTTGGCTCATTTGCGTGAGGAACTGCTGGATGGTTTCCTCGTTGCGTTTGAAAAAATGCCATTGGCCGACTTTCCGGCTGCTGATCAGGCCTGCGCGTTGCAAGGTGGCGAGGTGGGCGGACACGGTCGACTGCGACAGGCCGCAGCGTTGGTCGATCTGCCCGGCGCAGACGCCGTGCTCATTGCTGTGAGCCTGATCGGGAAATTCGACAGTCGGGTCTTTCAGCCAGTGCAGGATTTCCCTGCGAACCGGATGTGCCAGGGCTTTTATTATTTCGTCGAGGTCGAGGGACATGGCGGTGCTCGTTTTTTGTGAAACGTTGTATCGCGATGAAGCGAAATTTAAATCGTTATTTCGCGATATACCAATATGATTTTGTTCTCAAATCATTACTTATCGGTATATCGGGTTATAACGATATGTCGGTCGCAGTGCTAAGCTGCGTCCATGAATTATCTCGCACATCTGCACCTTGGCGGCCAGCGCCCGGGTCAATTACTCGGCAGCCTGTATGGCGATTTCGTCAAGGGACGCCTGCAAGGGCAGTTTTCGCCCGAGGTCGAGGCGGCGATCCAGCTGCATCGGCGCATCGATACCTACACCGACAGTCACCCGCTGGTGGCGGCGGCGCTGTCGCGTTTCTCCCTGACGCGAAGGCGTTACGCCGGCATCGTCATCGACGTGTTCTTCGACCATTGCCTGGCCCGGGATTGGCAGCATTACGCCGACCGGCCCCTGCCGCTGTTCACCGCCGAGGTGTACCGGGTGCTGGCGGCCGAGCCGCAGTTGCCGGCGCGGCTGGCGCAGATTGCGCCTTACATGGCGGCGGATGACTGGCTGGGTTCCTATCGCGAGTTCGCGGTGCTGGAGCCGGTGTTGCGGGGGATTGCCCGGCGCCTGTCACGGCCAG
>ERZ1032287.130-NODE-130-length-9949-cov-8.161108_pt1 | contig 9949 bp, 6 predicted proteins | sample MGYA00518039_ERZ1032287 | MGnify/ENA primary metagenome ERZ1032287 (study PRJEB33718, sample SAMN03160170) | human skin metagenome | collected 2014-02-25 | study: EMG produced TPA metagenomics assembly of the PRJNA266117 data set (Human skin bacterial metagenome and... | reverse complement strand
AGATCCTCTCTGGTCTCGTGGGCTCGGAGATGTGTATAAGAGACAGGTCTTGAACGGCTGCATCTTGTGCTTGCGCTCCAATGTCTCCGGAGCGCAGGTGTAGAGGCTGCAGTAGGGTTCCAGCCAGGCGAATTTCGAGTCGACCTTGAGGTCGGTCATGTCCTGTTCCTTGCCGTTCTTCTTCTCGAAGGTGTCCGGGTCCTTGACCCCGGCCAGCACCCGCTCGCCCAGGCGCTTGAGGGCGCTGTTGTTCTCCTGGCGCAGGTCCACGCCGTTGACCTGGGCGAAGCTGGCGATCATTGCCAGCGGCGGCAGGGCGTAGTTGTGGTAGGCCAGGGCCCGCTGCTGGCGCTTGAGTTCGTTGGGCAAGAAGCCGTCGGCATCGACCTGGTTGGCGCCGACCTTGTATTCCTTGACCGCCCAGTCGAACAGGTCGCGGCGGTTGGTGGCCACGGCGGTGGCCATCACTGACCAGGCGGCCCAGTAGGAGTGGTTGTTGGTCTTGTCCAGGGGCAGGTTGTCCCAGTCGCTGACCACCTGGTCGGCCATCTTGCTGAACCAGGCCTCGATCTTCTGTGCCTGTTCCTGGTGGGTGGCCAGGGGGTGGGAGTCGGAGAACTTCAGCCGCAGGTAGGCCGAGGCCATGCTGCCCAGGGCCCATTTGCGCATGGACTTGCCGGTGTGGTTGAAGTCCTTGGACATCAGCGCATCGGCCTGGGCCCAGGCGCTGAGCCAGGCGAGGGTGCAGTCCAGCTGTTCAGGGCGGCCGTCGCGCATGAACTGCATGACCCGCTTGCTGGTGCCGCGCTCGATCTTGGTGATGTCCGCGGTGGTGTCGCGAAAGGCCTGTTCGGACTGCACGTTGAGGGTCGCCCGGGCCTTGTCCGAGCCTTCGTACTTGCTGCGAAACTGCAGGGCGCCGGTGTAGGGCGCCGGCATGGCGTCGCAGCCCTCGCTGTTGTCGCCGCTCTTGAACTTGTCCACCGGGGCGTAATAGCCCTGGGGCGGGCGCAGCGGCGCGGCGGCCTGGGCGCTGCCGGTGACGATGGCCAGCCCCAGCAGGCTGGGTATCAACAAGCGTTTCAAGTCTGTGCTTTGCATAGGTAACCTCATTGCCCGATCTGCGCGGTGCGTTGCTCGGCGCTCGGGAATACGTTGCGTTTGCAAATTTTCGCTTCGACCTTCTGCCCCGCAGTGCCCGCTTCCGGGCCCTGGATCTCGACCGCCAGCAGGTTCTGCGAGGCCCAGTCTTCGTCGGTGCGCAGTTCGAAGGCGAAGCGCCCGTCGGTGTCGGACGTTTCCGGTTTTTCGATCTTGATGTCCTCGTGGCGCCCGTTCATGTACCAGAGGGTGGCTTGCAGGGTTTTCACCGAGGTGTCGGCGAAGCGGATGTCGACCTGATGACCGCTGTTGCGCAGGTCCATGTTCTTGCTGTTGACCAGCAATTCGTTCTTGCCGGGCTTGAGGGTGGTGCTGCCGGTCATCTGCGCGTCCTTGCCCTCGCAGCCGTTGTCCAGCAGGGCCATCATCTGCCGGTAGATGGTTTCCTGGTCCAGGCGGTACAGCGGCGAGAATTCCCAGATGAGGATCTTCGGCGGGCTCTTCTGGAACTCGTCGCTGCCCAGGTACTGCAGCATCGAGCCTTCCAGGCCGCCGCCGGGGAAGGCGACGTTGAGGATGTCGGCACCGATGGCCTCTTCCAGGAAGCCGGCGAAGTTGTAGTTCTTGCCACTGTGGCTGGTGCCCACGAGGGTGATCTGCGGGTTGCCGGAGTCGCCGAACAGGTCGCCGTCGCCAGCCTCGCCCTTGGGCTCGGTGGTGAACTGGTCCATGTACTGGATGGCGTAGCTGGTGCCGCACAACTGGCCGGCCATGTTGTGCAGGGTGCCGGTCTTGCCCATGCGCCCGGACTTGTGGGTTTCGAATTCACGCCGTGGAATGTCGGCAAAGGCCGGCAACTGCTTGACCTTGTCGGCGACGATCTTCGCCGTGCGCTGGGCGCCATAAGGGGTCCAGTGCTGGTCGCCGCGGAAGTAGAAGTCGTGGGCCGGCAGGGTATCGGGCAGTTGTTCGTTGGTCAGCGGCGAGAGGTCCGGCACCACGTAGCCCATCTGCGCGAAGCGCCCGAGCATGGCCTTGTAGTTGCTCAGCGCCTTGTCATAGTCGAAACGGGCTTTCTCCGCCGGGTTGAGCTTGTTGCGGTTCACCAGGCCGCGGGTCGGCTGATAGACCACCACCAGTTCCACGCCCTTGCTCTTGAAGGCTTCGTGCAACTGCTTGAGGCGGCGGTAGCCTTCGGGAGTGGTGTTGAACTCGGTGCGCAAATCTTCCTGGGTACGGAACAGCCAGTCGCCCTGGGCTTGCACCAGGGTGGTGAAGTTCTGCTGGTAGCGGGTCACGTAGTTCTTTGCGTCGTGGGCGGCCGGGCACAGGTTGCAGCACGGCTCGGCCTTGAAGTTCGGCGCGGCGCTTGTGGCGCTGGTTTCGTCGGCACGGGCGCCGGCGCTGGCGGCGAGAATCCCCGCGGTCAGGGCCGACAGGCCCAGGAGTTTGATCCAGTGTGGGTGCATGAAAGTCATCCTCAATCCCGCAATTCGGTCTGGCGTTCGACGGGGTCGATCAACACGGCTTTCTGCTGGCGCACCAGCAGGTCGAGAATTTCATCCTGGCGGTCGCCCAGGACCCCGGAGAAGCTGATGCCGCTGCTTTTGGTCGGCGCCAGCATGGAGACCCGGTACAGCTCCACGCTCAAGGGGGAGTCGATGGACATCGGCCCGCTGCCGTTGGCGGCCAGCTCGCCGCCGACCACGATCAGCGAGACCTGGGCGTCGAACGGGTCGAGCTTGATGTCGCGGTCGGTGTCGGAAAGGTCCTTGATGTGGCCGTAGACCCCGGTCAGGCCGTTGGCCATGGCGATGTTTTCGTACAGGCGGATGTTCACGCTGTTGCGAATGCGGATGCCGTGGCGGCGGTTGCTGATCACCTTGTTGCCGTAGATCAGGTTGTCGGCACTCTCGTAGAGGGTGATGCCGTCGGTGTGGTTGCGGTAGATCTCGTTGTAGGCGATCAGGTTGTTGACGCTGTTACGGTCGATCACCAGCCCGGAGAGGTGGTTGTCGTAGCTGCGGTTGTTGAAGATGAAGCTGTCGTTCACTTCCCGGGAAATGATGATGCCGTGCTTCTTCTTGGTGCCGTGGACGGTGTTGTCGGCAATGATCAGGCCATGGGAGCGGTCGTGGGGGTCGATGCCGTAGACGATGTTGTCCTTGTAGGTGTTGCCCTTGAGCACGAAGTCCCGGGTCTCGTAGCAGTAGAAGCCGTACCACATGTCCGAGAACGTCGAGCCGACGATCCAGCCGGTGGGCTCGGGGCGCTTGAGCACCTTGGCCATGTTCGGCGTGTACTGGGAAATACTCACCCCGTAGGACTTGGAGTTGGCGTAGCCGAAGCTGGCCATCGTGCTGTTGACGATGTAAGTCTCGGTGCCGCCCCAGGCCAGCAGGAACGGGCGGAATTCCTTGGGCGAGCGGAAGGTCGCCGGGCCGTTGTCCTTCTCGCGCCAGCCCGTGACCTTGGTGTCACGCACGAACAGCTGGCCATCGTTGACCAGGAACGAGCCGCTTTCCTGGGACAGGCGCAGCTCCTGGGTCTGTTTGTCGATTTCCAGGATGCCGTGGCGGCCGACGACGATGGGCAGGCGGGCCAGGTAGACCCCGGGCGCGGTTTCGCTGATGTACTGCTTGGGCAGCTTGCCCACCAGTTCCTTGAGGTTGACGTAGCCGTCGTCGATGAAGATCGCCTGGGGTATGCCGTGCTGGCGCACCACCCATTCGGCCATCTTGTTGTCACCGCCGATAAAGTCCTTCAGGGCGTCTTCCTGCATCATCCGGCGCACGCTGATCTTGCCCGGCTTGCTGCGCACGATCTTCGCCGCGGCCGCCTCGGCGGTGTAGCCGGAGAGGTCGGGCAGGGTCGGCTTGGCCAGGGCCAGGGGCTCGATGGGAGCACTGCTGACGGTGTAGGTCTTGGCCTGTTGCAGTTCCTTGGCGATGATCGGCGCCTTGGCCGTCTCGGCAGTGGCGAAGGCGCTGCTGCTGGCCAGCAGCAGGGCGCCGGCCAGGAGGCTCAGGGAGCCTCTGGACAACGGGCTCTGGAGAGTTTGATTAGGCATGTCGGGCACTCCTTTAGCGGCTTGCATCAGAAGCGCCAGATCACGTCGATAAAGGCGCGGTGCATGTAGGAGTCGACCTCTTTGCCGTAGGCGTCGCCGGGCTTGAACACGCCACCGCGCAAACGCACCAGGGCCGAAGGTTCATCGATCGACTGGCTCAGGGCCGCGGGCAACAGGCCTTGCTTGAAGTACTTGGTGACCACCAGGTCCATCTCCTGGCCGAGGTCCTTCTTGCCATCCATGAGCGGCAGCGAGGTGCTGCTGAGCAGGGCGCCGGTGGTGTCGTCGTAGTTGTTGTCCACTGCGTTGATGCCGTTGCTGCCCACCGGTTTGTTGCCATCCACACGCCAGAACTTGTGGTAGACCAGGCTGGCGTCGTAGTCCTCGCGCAGTTGCCAGGAACCGAACAGGGTGGCGCTCTGGGTGTTGTTCATTTCGCCCCGGAAGGCTTCGCCGAAGCGGTGCACCCGGGAGCGAGTACCGGTGTAGTTGGAGCGGTTGCTTTGCAGGCCGTTCTGTTCGTACTCGGCGCTGGCCCGGGCATAGGCCGCGCCCACTTGCCAGTTCGGGTCAAGGCGCAGGCGCACGCCCAGGTCGGTGGCCCAGCCGTTGAGGTTGTCCCCGCGCTTGGCTTGGGTCGGGCGGCTGCCATCGGCGTTCAGCGGGTTGACCGTATCGCGGTCGCCGCGCATGCCGGTGAGGCTGGCCCAGTAGTTGACGGTATTGGTGTTGCGCCAGTTAAAGGCGTCGCTGTTGGCTTCCAGGCCGAGCCAGGTCAGGTCGCCGTTTTCCTTCTTGTCCAGCGGGTCGCTGGCCACGCCGGGCTGGGCATAGTCGAGCTTGCCGTCGTCGTGGGTATGGTGGGCGCGGATGCCCACCCACTGGCCGGGCGTCCACTGGTAGGCGGCGTCGGCGTACAGGTGCAGGCGGTCCTTGTCCTTGGGCGCCAGCTCCTTGAGGTCGGTGCGGTATTCACTGAAGCGCTCGGCGGCCCCCAGGTTGGCCCGCAGCAGGGTGGTGTCGAAGGTCCAGTTCAGCGCCTCGATGTTGGTGTCGCGCCATTGCCCGTCATCGTTGCGCAGGCGCTGGCGGCCGAACTTCAACTGCTCGCCGGGGTAGGCGGTGAAGCCGCTGTAGCCGACCCAGAACTCGCGCATGGCCAGGTAGTTCTTCTTGGTCTTGCGGTCATCGTTGCTGGACTGCTGGCTGGCGTCGTCGCCGGACTGTTGCAGGGTGTCGGTTTCGATCACGTCGCTTGCGGTCACTGCCTGGCCCATGGCGTAGGCGCTCCAGTTGCCGCTTTCGCCATAGACCCAGGGCCGCAGGTCGAGGCCGATGCCGTTGACGTCGCCACCGCCCTGGGTGCCCAGGTCGCGGTCATCCTCGGACTGGCCGGTGATCTTCACTTCCAGGCCGAAGTTCTTGGTGTCGGTGATGGCCGCCAGGGTCGGGTTGGACCAGATCATGGCAAAACCCAGGGCCATGCCCAGTTTCGACAGGCTGAAGCGCTTGCCTGCGGCAGCGGCTACAGGGGCGGTGTTGAATGGGGTGAGCTTCATAGGGATTCCTCGCCGTCTTCTTCCTGCAGGGCGTGCAGTTGCAGCGTGTTCTGGGTCAGGGCGCCACGTACCGCCTGCTCCTGTTGCAGCAGGCGCTGGGCTTCGGCGCGCTGGCCGGGGGGCAGTTGTTGATCCAGCTGCTGGGCCAGTTCGTTGGCCTGTGGGGTGTCCTGGGCCTTGGCCAACTGGCTGAAGACGTAGGCGTTGACCGGGTTGGGCGCGGTGCCGCGGCCCTGGGAAAACAGCTGGGCAATGGCGAAGTCGGCGCTGTTCTGGCCGTTGCGGGCAGCCGTCAGCAGGTGGTCCAGGGCTTTTTGCGGGTACACCTGGCCCAGATAGCCACGGCGGTAGATCTGCCCCAGGTAGTAGTCGGCGGCGACTTCGCGGCCCACGGCTTTCTGGAAGTGCGCCTCGGCCACCTTGGCGTCCGCCGGCACCCACTTGCCTTCGTAGTAGAGCTTGCCCAGCAGCAGTTCGGCCCGGGGCTGGTCGGCGGCGCGGCCGTTCTCCAGGTATTCCATCATCTTGTCGACGTCACCCAGCTCGGGGAAGTCGTAGAGCAGTTGCGCCAGGCTGACCCAGGAGGCCGGGTAGCCGGGGGCGACCTGTTCCAGCAGGGCCTGGGCGGTCTTTTCGTCCGGCTTGCCAAGACTGGCATCGCCCAGTACCCGGGCCACGCTGTCGACCCGCTGGGCACTGACGCTGCCACGGCTGTAGCCGGCCTGCAGTCGCTTGATCAGCTCGGCCTGCTGTTCTGGCTGGCCGCGTTTCTGGTAGACGGTGGCCAGCTCGACGTAGCAGATGTCGGTGCTGTCGAGGGCGGCCTTGCAGATGCTTTCCACCTGGTCCAGGTGCTGGTCGTAGGTGCCCTGGGTGCGGTACAGCAGGACCTGGGCCAGACCGGCTTCCGGATAGCCGGCGGCGCGCCATTGGCTGATCTGCTGCTGGGCGTCGACGTTGGGGAAGCTGTGGGGGTATTGCAGGTACAGCATCGCCAGGGGGATCAGGGTGTTGCCTTCGCCATTGGCAAAGGCTTTCTTCAGCAGGCCTTCGGCTTCGTGCTGCTCGGCCTCGCTGGAGCCGGGCTTGGCCACCAGCAGGCGCCCCAGGCGCGCCTGGGCACGGGGCGAGGTGTCGGCCGCGGCGCGGTAGGTGGCCTCGGCCTGCTTGATCTGCGCCGGGTCGCGGCTTTCCACCTGAATGTCGGCCAGGCCCACTTGCGCTTCGCTGTAGCCCAGGTCTGCCAGTTGGCGGTAGTTCTGCTGGGCCAGGGCGGTGTCGCCGCGCTTCAGGGCCTCGTTGGCCAGGCGCTGGTCCGGCAGGCCGGCGCAACCGGCCAGGCTCACGGCCAGCGCCAGGGCGCACAGGGCCAGATGGCGGCGGCCTTGAGCGCTTTCGCGAGCAAGCTCGCTCCTACGGGAGGCGGCGGTGTTCTGGTAGGAGCGAGCTTGCTCGCGATCGAGTGCGCAGCACTCGCCAATGAAAAGGCTAGTCACAGGCATGTCCTCCGCTCAGAGACCCGCAGCCATGGCTTTGTCGATCAGCCAGTTCATCGACGGGCCGCGGTCGCTGCTGACTTCCACCGGGCGGCCGGCGAAGGCGCTGCTCAGGGGCGCGTCGGGCTTGATCTGTACGCGGATGTCGGAGGACAGGTCGTTGCTGTTGAGGCTGGCGCTGCTGACGATGGTGCCGGTGCGCACTTCATCCTCGCCGGCGATCTGGAAGTTGACCTTGGTGCCCGGGCGCACGTCGCCGAACTGGCGGTAGGAGAACCGCGCCTCGACATTGGCCAGGCTATTGCGCGGCACCAGTTGGAAGATCACGTCGCCCTTGCTGGCGTACTGCCCGTCGGCCACCAGTTGCTGGGCCACGGTGCAGTCGCAGGGGGAGGTCAGGGTGCCGGTCATCTGCTTGCCGAACAGTTCCTCGACCTTGGCCGGTTGCAGCTGGTTTTCGTCCAGGTGGCCCTTGAGCACGTCCAGCATGCTGGTGCTGAAGCTGGCCAGGGGCGCGCCTTTGGCGACGCTGCCATCGGTCTGCACCAGGCTCTGCACGGTGCCGTCGCGCGGCATGGTGACGTTCATCCCCGGAACGTTGACCAGGCCGGCCTCGGCGTGGCTGACGAAGTACATGCCGTACACCGACTTGAGGATGAAACCGAAGGCGGCAAGGCCGACGATGAAGATCCCGGCGCTGAAGGTCACCGCCCGCAGGCGCCCGAGCGGAGTCATGCCGCTGCCGCTGTCCTTGTTCTTGCGCGCCTTGGTGAAGTTGTCGCGCTGCAGGGTGGCGAGCACGTCGCCCATGCTGACGATGTCGCCGGCCAGGTGCGAGGTGATCAGGTGGCGCAGGGTGGAGATGTCCTGGGGTTCGAGGTTCTGGAACTGGCAACCGACGCGGCCGCTCTGGCGATCGAAGGAGCGGACCTGCAGCTCGACGTCCATGGCCAGGCCGAGGTTGTCGATGACAAATTGCAGGCGGCCCTTGTGCACTTCGCCCACGGTCAGCATCTGCTGCCCGGCGTTGAAGCTCAGGCCGCCGGCGGAGAGGTCGTGGACCCGCACTTCAAGAGGCTTGGCCTCGGTTCCGAAGAAGCGCAGCTTGGCCGGGATCTTGACCCGGGCGTGCTGGCGTTGGGCTTCGGATTCATGCACTACATTGACGTTCACGGCGGTGTTCATAGAGTCGATTTCCTAGTTAATTCAGGCAAGGCGGTTCAGACCATCAGCAGCAGGACAGCGACGAACACGCTGCCGGCCGAGAAGGTCATGGTCCGAGACGACCAGGTGTTGAACCAACGTTGAAAACTGGCCAGGTCGCGGGTCAGCTTGGTGTCCTGGCGGGTCCAGGATTGCTGGTCGAGGCGGAAGAACACGTAGATCTTCACCAGCGCGCCGACGATCTGGTTGTAATAGAGAATCAAGGGGTAGGCCGGGCCGATGCGGTGCCCCGAGCAGGACAGCAGCAGGGTCAGGATCAGGCGGGTAATGCCGATCCACAGCAGGTAGGCCAGGATGAAGGCGGTGCCGTACTTGAAGCTGGCGATGATCGCCACGGTCAGGCCCAGCAGCGAGGTCCACATCGACACGCGCTGGTCGAACAGCACCACGCTGGTGAACAGCCCCAGGCGTTTCATGCCCAGGCCGAGGGCCCGGGAGTTCTGCCGCAGGTTGTTGCCGTACCAGCGGAACATCAGCTTGCGGCTGGCCTTGATGAAGCTCTTCTCCGGCGGGTGCTCCACGGTGTTGATTGCCGCGTCAGGCACGTAGAAGGTGTCGTAGCCCAGGCGCATCAGGCTGAACCAGCTGGACTTGTCGTCGCCGGTAAGGAACTTGAAGCGGCCCAGGCGCCAGTGCTGCAGGGAGTCGCTTTCCACGTCGGCGATGAAGTCCGGGTCGGTGACCACGGTGGCGCGGAACACCGACATGCGCCCGGTCATGGTCAGCACGCGCTTGGACAGGGCCATGGAGCACATGTTGATGTGGCGCTGGGCGAAGCGCAGCTTGTGCCATTCGCTCATGATGTAGCCGCCGCGCACTTCGCAGAATTCGTTGGTGGTCAGGCCACCGACATTGCCGAACAGCTGGAACCAGGGCACGGTCTTGCGTACCACGCCTTCGCCGAGCACGGTGTCACCGTCGATCACCGCTACCACGGCGCGGCTGTCCGGCAGGTGGCGGGAGATGGCACGAAAGCCGAAGGCCAGGCCATCACGCTTGCCGGTGCCGGGGATGCGCACGAAGTCCAGCTTGACCCGCTCCGGCGGGTTCATCCGCGCCCACAGGCTTTTCACCAGCAGCTCGTCGGACATTTCCACGATCGAGCAGACCACGGTGGTGGGGAAGCCGCAGTCGATGGCTTCACGGATGACCGAGCCGTAGACCTGGGCGGTGGTCAGCGCGTCTATCCGGAAGCTGGTGACCATCAGGTACACATGGGACGGGTCCGCCGCGCTGCCGAGCTTGCGCACCTTGCGCCGCAGGTGCGGGTAGACCACGTAGAGAAACAGCATGCCGCGCACGAAGTGCGTGGCACCCATCGAGTAGCGCCAGATGCCCACGGCGCCAATCAGGAAAATGAAGTCCTTGGACTGTGAGTCGAAGGTCGAGGCGGGCAGCAACAAGGCCATGCCCATCAGCAAACTCGAGTAGAACAGCCAACCGGCGGCCTGAAGCAGGCCGTGCTTTAGCCTGTGCATAATCTGCGTCCATCAAGGTCT
>ERZ1032287.121-NODE-121-length-10219-cov-7.852224_pt1 | contig 10219 bp, 8 predicted proteins | sample MGYA00518039_ERZ1032287 | MGnify/ENA primary metagenome ERZ1032287 (study PRJEB33718, sample SAMN03160170) | human skin metagenome | collected 2014-02-25 | study: EMG produced TPA metagenomics assembly of the PRJNA266117 data set (Human skin bacterial metagenome... | reverse complement strand
CGAGATCCTCTCTGGTCTCGTGGGCTCGGAGATGTGTATAAGAGACAGACCCCACGCCAAAGGCGCAACATTCGACCTGGTGACCACAGTGGACGATTTGCTGGGCCCCCTCTGGGAAGCGCAAAGCCGCATGCTCTGCCGTGGAGTCAAGTTGGCGGGAGAACCTTCCAGCCAACACTTGCCCAACGCCGACAACCTCGGCGAAGTCGCCTGCTGGCGCGCCGAGCGCGATATCGGCCGGCGCTACGCCAGGGTTTCCGGCGACTACAACCCGATCCACCTGAGCGCCTGGAGCGCCCGGCTGTTCGGCTTTCCCCAGGCCATCGCCCATGGCCTGTGGAACAAGGCGCGCACCCTGGCAGCCCTGAGCGAGCATCTGCCAGCAGCGAACATCGAAGTGACGGTGCAGTTCATGAAGCCCGTGCTACTGCCCGGCGAAGTACGCCTGCTGGCCAGTGCCGGGGGTTCAAGCGGAGAACTGCAGTTGCTGGGCAGCGGCGAGTTGCAGCATATGCTGGGCAACTGGCAGCCCATCGCCTGAGGGGCCTCAGCCCCGGCGGATCAGCACCACCCCGACGACGATCAGCAGCAATCCGGCAATCTTGCCGAGGCTGACCGGCGCTTCCCGAAACCCCACCCAGCCAAAGTGGTCCAGCGCCAGAGCCATGCTCAACTGGCCGGCCAGCACCAGCGACATGAACAGCAGGGCGCCGACCCGCGGCCCGGCAAAGGCGGCCGTGGTAATGAAGAACGCCCCCAGCAGGCCGCCGCACCAATGCCACCAGGTCAGGCCCTTGAGGGCACCCAGGGTCGGCATTTCGCGCTGCAACACCACCAGCACCAGCAGCGCCGCGGTGCCGACGAAAAAAGAGATCAGGGCCGCAGCCAGCACCCCGCCGACCTGCTTGGCCAGTTGACCGTTGATTCCAGCTTGCAGGGCGAGAAAGGCTCCGGCAACAAACGGCAGGCACAGCAGCCACCAGACGGGCGTCAGCATATTGAGCTCCAGAGAGTTTTGGGCGGCGCAGTATAAACCAGGCCACCATCCCATCCCCCTGCCAGCCATTAAACGCCAGCGAAAAAGTACAAGTACCGCGAGCTCAGCACAAAAACTGCCTATTAATTGTGTATATATAACTTTAGTTGAACGAGCACTTTTCAAGGACACTACAAAACATCAAGTCATTGTTTTAAAACAATTCATCACACACTAGGAGCGCCAACCAATACTTTGAGACTAGCTACTTGTAAATCAATTAACCGAACAAAATAAGTCATTAATACCAAGTTCATAATTGTTCAATTTATTCCCTGCGCCTTTTATGTAGACAACGGACGAAGGTATCTCCAGCGCAAGAACTGGAGAGCTATCGAAAACAACGAACGTTGTAACAGGTGCAAGGAATACCAGACATGAAAACTCAATTCGGATGGAAAGCGTTAACGGCAATAACCATGATCCTGACCCTCAGCCTGGCAGGCTGCAGCGGCGGTGGTGGCGGTCATAAAAGTGGTGGCAGCAGTTCGCCAGCCAGTGCCAGCGGCGGTACTGACGGCACTGGTGGCACTGGTGGCGGCACCGGCGGAACAGGAGGCACTGGAGGTGGCACTGGTGGTACCGGTGGAGGCACAGGTGGTACCGGCGGCACTGGCGGAGGCACAGGTGGCACAGGTGGAACTGGCGGCACCGGAGGAACTGGCGGTACCACCACTCCCCTGACGACCAGCAGCCTGGTCTCGGATCTGGGTACCACCCTCAGTGGCGTCGGTACCGGTGTCAGCGGCCTGGGCACTTCCCTGGCCACCGTACCCGTGGTTGGAGGCGTGGTACAAAGCGCCGTCAACACCACCGGCAACGTGGTGGACACCGTCGGTGACGGCCTGACCAACGGCCTCGGCACTTTGGGCACCGATCCCAAGGCCCTGAGCAAGACCACCGCCACCGTCGGCAACGTGGTCAGCGATGTGGGTACCGGGGTCACCGACCTCAGCGGCAAACTGGCAACCACCACCCAGAGCGTTCCGGTAGTGGGTGGCCTGGTGACCAGGGTGGCTCCGGTAGTCGGCGGCGTAGGCACCCGGGTGACCATGCTCGGTAATACCCTGAGCACCGTCACCAGCAGCGGACCTCTGGGAACACTGACCGACAATGTCGGCGATAAGGTACTGGTTCCAGTGGTCAGCCTGGCGGAAGACGTGACCGGCAATATCGGCGGCGCCACCGGTCTTGGCTCCCCTGTAAAAGGTCTGCTCAATGGCGTAGCTCAGGCCGTGGACAGCACCGGTAACAAGATCACTGACGCTGGCAACGGCAACCCTGTAACAAATCTGTTGGGCAACACCCTGAGCAACGCAAGTACGGCCGTGGGCACTGCCGGCGGTTATGTGAGCAACTCGGGTAGCGGAACCGGGAATGGCAGTGGCCTCAGCGGCAACAACGGCCTGCTGGAAACTGTCGGCGGTGCAGTGGCCAACTTGAGCAACGGCCTGAATGCCGGCAATACCAACGGTACCGTTAGCGCAGGCGGGGTCACCGGAGCGGCAGCCGGCAACCTGATCGCCTCGGTAGGCGGCGCTCTGGGCGGCAGCGGTACCCCTAACCTGGTAGTCACTGCACCATTGGCCAGCGTCGGAGTGAGCCTGGGTTCGGCATTGAACCCCGTCACCAGTTCGGTTGCCGGCCTGACTCAGCAAGTAGGTGCAGCTACCGGCCTGGGTAGCCCGACCAGCAGTCTTCTGGGCCAGGTGGGCGGCGCAGTCAGCAACGTAGGCGCGGGCGTGGCCAGCAATAGTGGCGCCAATCCGATAGGTACCGCCTTGGGCGGCACCCTTGGAGCCGTGGGCAACACCGTGGCTTCGGTTGGCGGCCTGGTCAACGGCGGCACAGCGCCCAGTGGCGGCTTGCTCGGTGGCCTTGGCGTAGGCGCCAACGCCAGCGCCAGTGGCAGCGCCTCTGCCGGAGCGGGCCTCAATGGCGGCCTGGGTGGCGTGCTCGGCGGCCTGACCGGCGCCCTGGGCGGCAACAAGAAATAATTTGCACCTGGCCGATTCGACGGCCTCACCTGCAGCGCCTACGCTTGGTTGAGGGCGAGAGATTCCCATGAGTCTCTCGCCTTTTTGTTTATCCAGAGACAAGCATCCAGAGCCAGATCGTGGCCAAGACCCGAGCGGCAACTGGAGCCAGGAACTTTCTACACCGCTGCGGCTCGACCATGGAGTGTCCTATGCGCACGTTGGCCAGTTTGTTGTTAGTTGGATGCTGTACCTCCGTTTACGCCGACTCCCTTCCGCGCTTTCTCAACAGCAATGACAGCATCAACAACCTGCCCCAACCCAACCTGCCGGTGGATGCCTACCGCCCGGCAACCCCGCAACCGCAACTGCCCGAGCAAACCACTGCGCCGCAAGGCCAGCAGCCGCTGATGATGGGCACCAAGGTCACGGTGCGCCAGGTGCAGATCGAGGGCGGCACGGTCTACCCCCTGGAAGAACTGGCAGCGATCTACCAGCCACTGATCGGCCACGAAGCCAGCTTCGGCCAGTTGATCGAAGCCACGCGCAGCATTACCCGGCGCTATCAGAAGGACGGCTACCTGCTGTCCTACGCCTTCATGCCACAGCAGAACTTCGACCAGGGCGTGCTGCGGGTAGTGCTGGTGGAAGGCTACATCCGGGACTACCAGCTGCAGGGCGACATCGGCCCGGTATCCGCCTACCTGGACAAACTGGTGAGCAAACTCAAGGCCGAGCGCCCGCTGACCCGCAAGACCTTCGAACGCTACACCACACTGATGAGCAAGGTTCCCGGGGTCACCCTGCAGGCGGTAGTGCCGCCACCGGGCACTACCGACGGCGCGACCCAACTGGTGGCCGTGGCCAGCCGCAAGGCCATCGCCACCACCCTCAACAGCACCGACGACAACCGCAACGGCCTGCAGGCCCTGGTGGGCATCACCAGCAACTCGCAGACCGCCTGGGGCGAACAGCTCAGCCTCAGCGGGCTGTTCCCGCCGGGCCACGACAAGGAACACTACTACCGCCTGGACTACAGCCAGTTGCTGGGTTCGGAAGGCACGCAACTGAGCCTCTACGGCGCCCGCTACCGCGCCGACCCACGGAGCAACGTGCAGCTGGACAACGGGATCGAGCTGGAGCCCCATCGGGAGAACGACCGCTTTTCCATCGGCGTCAGCCACCCTTTCATCGCCTCGCCCAATGAAATGCTCACCGCCGGCACACGCCTGTATGCAGTAAATGACAAGACCCGTTACCGGGTCAGCAACAGCCCGCTGACCCTGGAAGAAAAAACCGACATCCGCGCCCTGGCGCTTGAGGCGGACTGGAGCAAGTCCGATCCGCGCCAACTGCGGATTCTCAGCGCCGGCCTGTATCGAGGCCTGGACAGCATGGGCGCCGAGACCAACAACAGCCTCTACGATCTGGATTTCTTCCGCCTGCGCCTGGCCGGGGTACAGAGCGATCGTTTCCTGGACAATTGGCAAGGTGTGCTTTCCGCCGCCTGGTACTGGAGCAACGACAACCTGCCCGACAGCGAGCGGGCGTCCTTTGGCGGGCAGAACTTCGCTCGCGGCTATCCCGATGACCAGGCGACCGGGGACAAGGGCTGGGGCGTGGCCTACGAAGTGAACTACAGTTTCAACCGCGAGGGGCCCTGGGTGCGTGTGCTGCAGCCCTATGTGGTGCTGGACCGCTCCAAGACCTGGTTCAACCAGCTGCCGGTCAGGGGCAGCAGCCTGTCATCCGCCGCGGTCGGTTTGCGTTTCGGTGATGCCAAGCACTACAACATCGCCCTGGAAGCGGCCAAGCCGATGTCCGATGAAGCCCTCGACACCTACAACCGCAAGCCACGCTATACCTTGAGCTTCAGCTATCAACTTTGAGCATCCGGATGACTGAGACCCGCTTTCGAGCGGGTCTTTTTTTGCCGCCAGGACAGCACCGGCCAAACCCTGGGGTCAGGGGCCAACGACATGCAGCCGGGGTTCGGGAAACAGATTGTTGAGGGTTTCCAGCAGGCGCACGTGGTAGATCGGCTTGCGAAACAGGTCCAGGACCTGTAGCCGCAGCAGGTCGCTGACGTCATCCATGTCGGCATGCCCCGACATGACGATCACCGGCAGGTGCTGGCGCGCGGTGTGCTCGCGCAGGCGCTTGATCAGCGACAGGCCGCTTTCCTCGGGCATGCGCAGGTCAGTGATTACCAGGGCGATATCCGGATGCCGGGTGAGGTGGTCCAGGGCAAGCTTGACCGAGGTGGCAGTGAAACAGCAGAAACCCTCGCCTTCGAGCAGTTCGGCAAGTTCCAGTAATGCATCCTCTTCGTCATCGACCAGAAGAAGTTGCTGACGTGAGGATGGGGAAGTCATGGACGGTACCCTGGTGTGGACTTCATGCAAGTAGGTGAGCGCAGCCAATGCACAGCCGGCCGGGCGGAACCCAACCACCGGCAGGCCTTTGGTTAGGCAAACCGCAGGCCTGCACGAGACCCGGATGGCTGGAAGGTCGGGCGATCACAGCCCAGCGGCTGCTCAGCTGGGCCCCTCCATGCTCAAGGGGTAGGACGGGTGACGGTGGCGCCTCCGAGGTTAGTCAGGATGTTGTTGAAAATGGCCAGAACACGATCGCCCAGAGGGGTGACGAACGCCACGACCACAACGGCCACCATGGCCACGACAATGGCGTACTCGATGGCGGATGCGCCTTCGGTGCGGTCAAAAAACTGGCGCGCCCTGAGCAACAAGTATTGGAAAATCATCCTAGCTCTCCTTGCGCCGCAAGGCGCCGTTGGAACAGCACCGGGCAAATTCCCCGGTGCCACCTGAGCATTGTCAACAAAGACCGGCCCAGCAACTGTAAGAACTGATTAGTCAGTAAGTATTAATTGGAAGGTAGGTGCCAAAAAACCTGCCCAGGTGGACAGACTCATACCTTTGTTAGCTATTTTTGGATGAGTTAATGGCATTTCGTCCTAGCTCTACTACCTTCACATAGCGAAATAGTTGCATGTTCATAGCTGCCTGATTGCGAAATTAACTCGTTTGGAATCACGGGCTGGTAGTGCAGCAGGAAAGGGAGAGCCTTCATGAACAGTCGCCTCACCATGGGTCTGGCCGGACTTCTTCTGGTAGGTGCGGTGTTTTTCGGTTACTGGGGCCTGGTTCTCAGTCGTAAACCCGAACCAGCACCACCGGTTCAACCCGTGGCGCCCAGTGTCGTCGAACCAACCACCACCAGCGCAGAAGACCAGACCCGCCAACCGGTGGTCGTGCTGGTGCGCGATGTGCCGCCCTTCGTGCCCCTCGCCGCCGACGATCTGGCGCTGGAAAAACTGCGTACCGCGCCGGCCGGCAGCCTCAGCGCCATCAGCCAGGCGGTGGGCCGTACACCCTGGCGGCAGTTGAATGCCGGCACTTGGCTCAATGAGCAGAGCTTCAGTACCGGCGGTGCCCTGGCGCGGATGATTCACAGTGACGAACGAGCCCTGGCGGTCGCGGTCGACGAGGTGATCGGCGCCGCCGGGCAACTGAGCCCGGGGGACTATGTCGATGTCGTGCTGTTCCTGCGCCAGGACACCAGCAACCCGCAGCAGTCGGCACAGATCGCCGTGCCCGCCATGCGCGTGCTGGCTGTCGGCGAACAGCTGGGCCTGGCCAATGACGGGCAGCCCGCCTCCCCCGGGTTGAGCAACGAAGAAAAGCTCAAGCAGGACCAGCGCCGGCTGAATGCGCGCACGGTTGTCCTGGCCGTCCCCGAACAGCTCTTGAGCCGGCTGATGCTCGCCACCCAGGTCGGTGTGCTGCGCCTGGCCGTGCGCAGCAGCGAGGAACAGCGCCTGGCCCATTACTGGGCCGGCAACGAAGAAGCCCGCGAGCACCTCGATGCCGCCAACAGCAACCTGTTCCAGTTCACCCAACTTGCCCTGGGCAGCGCCCCGCGCGCACCGGCCGCCCAAGGTGGCGCCGCACGGTCGGCGGTGGAAGTGATCCGGGGCAACCAAGTCACTCAACAAACTCCCTGATTGAGCAAGGATGCACTACATGCGCAGTCGTTCCATGCCACTGTTCTCCGCACTGCTGACCCTGAGCCTGGGCCCGCTGCTCTGCACCCAGGCCCTGGCTGCGGCGGTGGCAGGCTGTTCGAGCCTGGCACCGTTGCCCGCAGTGCTGGAGATCGGCGAAGGCTTGCAGCAGGAGCTGCAATCTGCGGTGGCCATCACCCGCCTGGCGGTGGGCGACCCGAAGATCGCGGACGTCCAGACCACCGGCAACAAAGCCTTCCTGCTCACCGGCATGGCGCCCGGCGCCACCAGCCTGATGGTCTGGACCGCCTGTGCCAGTACCCCACGCCAGAGCATGGTGTTTGTCCAGGGCCGGGCCACCGCCGACATGAGCACCGGCCGCCTGCCGGCCAGTGACGATCCACTGCTGCCCAGCCAGGTGCAGACCGACATCCGCTTTGTCGAAGTCAGCCGCACCAAGCTCAAGGAGGCCAGCGTTTCGATCTTCGGCCGCGGGCACAACTTCCTGTTCGGTGCGCCCGGCACCGCCCCCGTTACCAGTGGCACCTCCGGCAGCGTGACCCCCACCTTCGGCGGCCGCCGGACCAACATCCCGCTGGACAACGGCACCTTCAACATCGGCTTCGGCAACGGTCGGGTGCTGACCCTGATCAACGCCCTGGAAGGCAGCGGCTTCGCCTACACCCTCGCCCGCCCGTCCCTGGTGGCCCTCAGCGGCCAGAGCGCAAGCTTCCTGGCCGGGGGCGAAATCCCCATCCCGGTGCCCAGCACCGGCAGCAACAGCGTGACCATCGAATACAAGGAGTTCGGTATCCGCCTGACCCTCACGCCCACTATCGTCGACCGCGGGCGTATCTCCCTTAAGGTTGCCCCGGAGGTCAGCGAACTGGACTACAGCAACGCCGTGACCATTGCCGGGACCCAAGTCCCGGCGCTGACCATACGCCGCACCGATACCAGCATTTCCCTGGCCGACGGCGAAAGCTTCGTCATCAGCGGCCTGATCAGCACCAACAACAGCTCTCAAGTGAACAAGTTTCCAGGGCTGGGGGACATTCCGGTGCTCGGTGCCTTCTTTCGCGACACCACGATCAATCGCGAAGAGCGTGAACTGTTGATGGTAGTGACCCCGCATCTGGTCCAGCCCCTGGCCGCCGATGCCAAGCTGCCGGCCCTGCCCGGCGAACGGCTGCGCAACTACGACCCGAACTTCTACCGCATGTTCTTCCTCGAGAACGGCAACTTCGACAAGCGCAGCGGGTTGTCGCAATGAACCAGGACCTGAGCCAGACGTTTCTCGCCATCACCCGCAACAGCACCGACCTGGAGTGGCTGCAAGGCGCCCTGGCGCCCCTGGGCCAGGTCGTGGGTGCCGATGGCAGTCTCGACGAGCTGCTGGCACTGGTGGATGTGACCTTCGCCAACCTGGTGTTCGTCGGCCTCGATCGCGAACACGTGGTGGCCCAGGCCGCCCTGATCGAAGGCGCCCTGGAGGCCAAGCCGATGCTGGCGATCGTCGCCCTCGGTGATGGCATGGACAACCAGTTGGTGCTCAATGCCATGCGCGCCGGCGCCCGCGACTTCGTCGCCTACGGCTCGCGCTCCAGTGAAGTCGCCGGGCTGGTCCGCCGTCTGAGCAAACGCCTGCCGGCAGTGACACCCAACACGCAACTGGGCGGCCTGACCGTGCTCTATGGCGCCCAGGGCGATGGCGACGGCGCCCTCCTGGCCAGCCACCTGGCGCTGGTGGTGCAAAAGAGCGGCCAGCAGACCCTGCTGCTGGACCTGGGCCTGCCCCGGGGCGACAGCCTGGCGCTGCTGGGCCTGGAAAGCTCGTTCCACTTCGGCGACGCCCTGCGCCACCTGCGGCGCCTGGATGCCACACTGATCGACAGCGCCTTCACCAGCGCCGAGGCGGGCCTGCGGATCCTCGCCTACGCCAGCCACGACGCGCCTCTGGAGCACACCAGCGCGGCGGAGCTGTACATGCTCCTCAGCGCCTTGCGCCAGCACTTCCAGCACATTGTGGTGAACCTTGTCGGCCAGCCGGACAGCGAGGCCCTGCGTACCTTCGTCAGCCATTGCGACAAGCTCCTGTGGTGCACCGACCAGAACGTGCTCGACTGTCGGCGCAACCTGGCCGTACTCAATCACTGGCGTGAAAAAGGCATGAAACTCGAGCATGCGCGCTTGCTGGTCGACCGCTACCTGCGCACCGTGGCACCGGATTCCGAAACCCTGGGCAAGACCTTCGGCCTGGAGGTGATCGCGGTGCTGGCCTACAGCCCCGAGGTGCGCCTGAACGCCAAGAACCAGGGCGTTACCCTGTTCGAACTGGCCCCGCGCGAGGCCCTGACCCAAAGCCTGCGTACCCTGGGCGAGCGGCTGGCGAAACGCTCCCAGGGCCTGCCCAAGCCCAAGGCCGGCTGGCTCAATCGCATCATGGGGGGCAGATGAGCGGCGAAAAACTCTTTGGCGCCCCACCCCGCGCAGGCGCCGGCAACAGCGACCACGAAGGCCTGAAGCTGGTGCTGCATCGCTACATCATCGATGCCATCGAAGAGTCGGGGAAAAACCTGCTGGAAAGCTCCCGGCAGAACCTCTCGCAATTCGTCACCGACAAGGTGGCGGAGTACATCGCGCGCATGCACCTGGCGATCTCGCGCTATGAAATGGAGCGGCTGGCCGAAGAGATCGTCGACGAGCTGACCGGCTTCGGCCCCCTGGAAGTGCTGTTGCGCGATCCAGCGGTGACCGAGATCCTGGTGAACGGCCCGCATCGGGTGTTCGTCGAACGTGAAGGCGTGCTGCACCAGAGCGACCTGCGCTTCATCGACGCCCACCATGTGGAGCGGGTGATGCAGCGAATTCTCGCGCCCCTGGGCCGGCGCCTCGACGAGTCCTCGCCGATGGTCGATGCGCGCCTGCCGGACGGCAGCCGGGTCAACGCGATCATCCCGCCCATCGCCCTGGACGGGCCCTGCCTGTCGATTCGAAAGTTTCGCAAGGACATGCTCAAGAGCAGCGACCTGATTGCCATGCAGACCATCGACCTGGCGATCTTCGAATTCATCCAGGAAGCGGTGGGCAAGCGCTGCAACATCCTGATCAGCGGCGGTACCGGCACCGGCAAGACCACCCTGCTGAACATCCTCAGCCAGTTGATCAACCCCCATGAAC
>ERZ1032287.110-NODE-110-length-10585-cov-8.273314_pt1 | contig 10585 bp, 9 predicted proteins | sample MGYA00518039_ERZ1032287 | MGnify/ENA primary metagenome ERZ1032287 (study PRJEB33718, sample SAMN03160170) | human skin metagenome | collected 2014-02-25 | study: EMG produced TPA metagenomics assembly of the PRJNA266117 data set (Human skin bacterial metagenome... | reverse complement strand
CGAGATCCTCTCTGGTCTCGTGGGCTCGGAGATGTGTATAAGAGACAGGGGTTGTGGATAAGGTTCTGAATTTCAAACAAGGCCGGGTGCCGCTGCTGATCAGCATGCCCCACGCCGGTACGCGCCTGACCCCGGCGGTGGCGGCCGGGCTGGTGCCCCAGGCGCAGAGCCTGCCGGACACCGACTGGCACATTCCACGGCTGTACCAGTTCGCCCAGGAGCTGGGGGCCAGTACCCTGGCGGCCGAATATTCGCGTTTTGTCATCGACCTGAACCGCCCGTCCGATGACAAGCCCCTGTACGTGGGGGCCACCACTGGCCTGTACCCGGCCACCCTGTTCGACGGCGAGCCCTTGTTCGTCGAAGGTCAGGCGCCGTCCAGTGAGGAGCGCGAGCAGTACCTGCACGAGGTGTGGGGGCCTTACCACCGCACCCTCCAGGAAGAGCTGGCGCGGCTCAAGGCCGAATTCGGCTATGCCCTGCTGTTCGATGCCCACTCCATCCGCTCGCTGATCCCGCACCTGTTCGAAGGCAAGCTGCCGGACTTCAACCTCGGCACTTTCAATGGCGCCAGCTGCGATCCGCAACTGGCCAGCCGGCTGGAGGCGATCTGCGCCGGCCACGGCGGCTACACCCATGTGCTCAACGGGCGCTTCAAGGGTGGGCATATCACCCGCCACTACGGCAACCCGGCCGAGCATATCCATGCCGTGCAACTGGAACTGGCACAGAGCGCCTACATGGAAGAGTTCGAACCGTTCCGCTATCGCGAGGACCTGGCAGCACCGACCCAGGTGGTGCTCAAGGAATTGCTCCAGGGGCTGCTGGCCTGGGGGCAGGAACGTTACGCCTGACAGCAAGCGCTCCTACAGCGGGTACACGCCTTTGTGTAGGAGCGCGCTTGCTCGCGAAGCGCCTTCGACCCCCGCGCAAAACCTGCAAACAACCCTGTTTTCTCCAAGGACATGCTCATTGCGTAATTCGGGTTTATGATGCCGGACGGCAGAATAAATGTAGTCCCCGCCAGGGATGAACCCGACCTCCACGGAGCGCGTAATGCAGACTTTGTACCCGCAGATCAAACCCTATGCCCGGCACGATCTGGCCGTCGACGAGCCGCACGTGCTGTATGTCGACGAAAGTGGTTCACCGGAAGGTTTGCCGGTGGTGTTCATTCATGGCGGGCCGGGGGCGGGCTGCGATGGGGCCAGCCGCTGCTACTTCGACCCGAATCTGTACCGCATCGTCACGTTCGACCAGCGCGGTTGCGGGCGTTCCACCCCCCACGCCAGCCTGGAAAACAACACCACCTGGGACCTGGTGGCGGACCTTGAGCGCATTCGCCAGCACCTGGGCATCGACAAGTGGGTGCTGTTTGGCGGCTCCTGGGGTTCGACCCTGGCCCTGGCCTATGCCCAGACCCACCCGGAGCGCGTGCTCGGCCTGATCGTGCGGGGCATCTTCCTTGCCCGGCCCCAGGAGATCCAGTGGTACTACCAGTGTGGCGCCAGCCGCCTGTTCCCCGACTACTGGCAGGACTATGTGGCGCCGATTCCCCTGGAAGAGCGGCATGACCTGGTCAGCGCCTTCCACAAGCGCCTGACCGGCACCGACCAGATCGCCCAGATGCATGCGGCCAAGGCCTGGTCGGGCTGGGAAGGGCGCACCGCGACCCTGCGCCCCAACCCGTTGGTGGTGGACCGTTTCTCCGAGCCGCAGCGGGCGCTGTCGATTGCCCGGATCGAATGCCATTACTTCACCAACAACGCCTTCCTCGAACCTGACCAGCTGATCCGCGACATGGGCAAGATCGCCCATCTGCCCGGGGTCATCGTCCATGGCCGCTACGATGTGATCTGCCCGCTGGACAACGCCTGGGAGCTGCATCAGGCCTGGCCCAACAGCGAGCTGCAGGTGATCCGCGACGCTGGCCACGCCGCCTCCGAGCCGGGCATCACCGATGCTCTGGTACGCGCCACCGACCAGATGGCGCGCCGTCTGCTCGACCTGCCGCCCGAAGAAGCATGAAGGGCCTGTTGCAGCGCGTGCGTGGCGCGCGGGTGGAAGTCGCCGGGGAAATAGTCGGCGCGGTGGACCAGGGATTGCTGGTACTGGTGGCGGTGGAGCCCGAGGACACCCGGGCCAGTGCCGACAAACTCCTGCATAAGCTGCTTAACTATCGGGTGTTCAGTGATGCCGAGGGCAAGATGAACCTGTCCCTGGCGGATGTGCAGGGCGGCTTGCTGCTGGTGTCGCAATTCACCCTGGCGGCAGACACCAAGAGCGGGCTGCGCCCGAGCTTTTCCACAGCCGCGCCGCCGGCCCTTGGCGAAGAGCTTTTTGACTACCTGGTAGTGAAGGCGCAACAGTTGCATGGCAAAGTGGCATCAGGGCGTTTTGGCGCGGACATGCAGGTGCACCTGGTCAATGATGGCCCGGTAACCTTCCTGTTACAGACCTGAAAACGCCTGAAACAGCTTTTTCCACCGATTTGGGCCGGAAACTGCTGTTTTTCGCGATAAATACTTTGTTACCCCTGATGCGTTGTAACGCGGGCTACTAGATAATCGCGCGCTACGGGGATCAGCGTTCGTTGGTCCATTTTGACTTAAGTAGAGACTTGTCCACGGCCGTTTGGGGAATCATTTAGCCCCATCGGAGTCGGAACAATGCTCGCCAACCTGGCATATAGATAGCTGGCCGTTGGTTTTTTGATCTGTTTTCGGCGAGGGTTGCTCGTGATTGTTAGTCCCTGTAATGCACCAAACTTGTTTGCCAAACGGTTACGAAGCGCACTGGTGACGGGCTCTGCGCTGGTCTGCCTGCTCGGCGCCGGTCAACTCATGGCATTCAATCTGGATGATGTATCGGTCAAGGCCAAGGACCTGGCCGGGCAGAAGTACGAGGCCCCGCGCAGTAACCTGCCGAACGAGTTCCGTGAGATGAAGTTCGCGGATTACCAAAAAATCCGCTTCCTCACCGAAAAAGCCGAATGGGCCGACCAGAAGACCCCGTTCAAGCTGTCGTTCTACCACCAGGGCATGCACTTCGACACGCCGGTGAAGATCAACGAGATCAGCGCCAACACCGTTACCGAGATCAAGTACGACCCGAACCGTTTCGATTTCGGCGACGTGAAGTTCGATCCCAAGGCCACCGAGAAGCTCGGCTACGCCGGTTTCCGCGTGCTGTACCCGATCAACAAGGCTGACAAGCAAGACGAGATCATGACCATGCTCGGCGCGAGCTATTTCCGCGTCGTTGGCAAGGGCCATACCTATGGCCTGTCCGCCCGGGGCCTGGCAATCGACACCGCCCTGCCATCCGGCGAGGAATTCCCGCGTTTCAGCGAGTTCTGGATCCAGCAGCCCAAGGCTACCGACAAGCACCTGGTGATCTACGCCCTGCTGGATTCGCCACGGGCCACCGGCGCCTATCGCCTGACCCTGCGGCCGGGCGCCGACACCATTGTCGACGTCAAGGCCCGGGTGTTCCTGCGTGACAAGGTCGGCAAGCTGGGCCTGGCCCCGCTGACCAGCATGTACCTGTTCGGCGCCAACCAGCCGTCGAAGGTCCTCAACTACCGTCGCGAACTGCATGACTCCAGCGGCCTGTCGATCCACGCCGGCAATGGCGAATGGATCTGGCGCCCGCTGAACAACCCGAAACATCTGGCCGTGAGCAACTTCTCGGTGGAGAACCCGCGTGGTTTCGGCCTGCTCCAGCGTGGCCGCGACTTCAGCCACTATGAAGACCTCGACGACCGCTACGACAAGCGCCCAAGCGCCTGGATCGAGCCCAAGGGCGACTGGGGCAAGGGCACCGTCGACCTGGTAGAGATCCCGACCGCGGACGAAACCAACGACAACATCGTGGCGTTCTGGAACCCGGAAAAGCAGCCTGAGCCAGGCCAGCCGCTGGATTTCGCCTATCGCCTGCACTGGACCATCGACGAAGCCGCCCTGCATTCCCCTGACAGCGCCTGGGTACAGCAGACCCTGCGCTCCACCGGTGACGTCAAGCAGTCCAACCTGATCCGTCAGCCCGACGGCAGCGTGGCCTACCTGGTGGACTTCGAAGGCCCGTCCCTGGCGGCATTGCCGGAAAACGCCGACGTTCGCAGCCAGGTCAGCGTAGGTGACAACGCCGAGCTAGTGGAAAACAGCGTTCGCTACAACCCGGAAACCAAGGGCTGGCGCCTGACCCTGCGGATGAAGATCAAGGACGCGAGCAAGTCCACCGAGATGCGTGCCGCTCTGGTCCGCGACATTGCGCAGCCCGAGCCGGCCAAGGCCTCGACGCCGAACTCCAACTCCTCCATCGCCAAGGCCGACAAGATCGCCGCCAAGCAGCAGGAGAAGAAAGAGAAGGAAGCCGCAGCGGCAGCCGCCAAGCAGGCGCAAGCCCAGCCGGGCAAAGAGGCTAAAGACGCCAAGAACGCCAAGGACAAGGACCACAAAGACGCCAAGCAGCCTGCTGCTGCGGACGCGGCCCCAGCCACACCGGAACCGGTTAAAACGGAGCAAGTCCTGACCGAGACCTGGAGCTATCAGTTGCCTGCCGATGAGTAACTCTCAACTACAGCCAGAGTCTCTTGCCGAGTACCTGGCGCATTTGCCGATGTCGGACCAGCAGCGCGCGGAACTCGCGGGCTGCCAGTCCTTCAGCGAATTGCACCAACGCCTGTCGTCCAGCACCTTCGATGGCCCCACCGATGCCGCCCAGGCCTCGGTGGGCCAGCGCCTGACCCTGAGCACCGCCGCTGAGCTGGAAGAAGCGGAAATGCTCGCGGTGGACGCCGAGGGCCGGGTCTGCCTCAAGGCCACGCCACCGATCCGCCGCACCAAGGTGGTCCCTGAGCCGTGGCGCACCAATATCCTGGTGCGCGGCTGGCGGCGCCTGACCGGGCGTACCAACCCGCCAGCGCCGAAGAAGGACGAACGGGTACTGCCGGCCGCTCGCTGGCGTACCGTCGGTTCGATCCGCCGCTACATCCTGCTGGTGCTGATGCTCGGCCAGACCATCGTCGCCGGCTGGTACATGAAAGGCATCATGCCGTACCAGGGCTGGTCCTTCGTCGACCTGGAAGAGGTCATGCACCAGCCGCTGATGCAGACCGCCCAGCAAGTGCTGCCCTATGCCCTGCAGACCAGCATCCTGATTCTGTTCGGGATCCTGTTCTGCTGGGTCTCGGCAGGTTTCTGGACCGCCCTGATGGGCTTCCTGGAACTGCTGACCGGCCACGACAAGTACCGCATCTCCGGGGCCAGCGCCGGCAACGAGCCGATTCCCAAGGATGCGCGCACCGCACTGGTGATGCCGATCTGCAACGAAGACGTGCCCCGGGTGTTTGCCGGCCTGCGCGCAACCTTCGAGTCGGTGGCGGCCACCGGTGACCTGGACCGTTTCGACTTCTTCGTCCTCAGCGACAGCAACGACAGCGATATCTGCGTGGCCGAGCAGCAGGCCTGGCTGGATGTCTGCCGCGAAGCCAAGGGCTTCGGCAAGATCTTCTATCGCCGCCGTCGCCGCCGAGTGAAACGCAAGAGCGGCAACCTCGACGACTTCTGCCGTCGCTGGGGCGGTGACTACAAGTACATGGTCGTGCTCGACGCTGACAGCGTGATGAGCGGCGAATGCCTGACCAGCCTGGTACGCCTGATGGAAGCCACGCCGGACGCGGGGATCATCCAGACCGCGCCACGGGCCTCGGGCATGGACACCCTGTATGCGCGCATGCAGCAGTTCGCCACCCGGGTCTACGGCCCGCTGTTCACCGCCGGCCTGCACTTCTGGCAGTTGGGGGAATCCCACTACTGGGGGCACAACGCGATCATCCGCATGCAGCCGTTCATCGAGCACTGTGCCCTGGCGCCGTTGCCGGGCAAGGGTGCCTTCGCCGGTGCGATCCTCTCCCACGACTTCGTCGAAGCAGCGCTGATGCGCCGTGCCGGCTGGGGCGTGTGGATTGCCTACGACCTGCCGGGCAGCTACGAAGAGCTGCCGCCGAACCTGCTGGACGAACTCAAGCGTGACCGGCGCTGGTGCCACGGCAACCTGATGAACTTCCGCCTGTTCCTGGTCAAGGGCATGCACCCGGTGCACCGCGCGGTGTTCCTCACCGGGGTGATGTCCTACCTGTCGGCGCCGCTGTGGTTCTTCTTCCTGGTGCTGTCCACGGCCCTGCTGGCGGTCAACACCCTGATGGAGCCGCAGTACTTCCTCGAGCCGCGGCAGCTGTATCCGCTGTGGCCGCAGTGGCATCCGGACAAGGCCATCGCGCTGTTCTCCACCACCATCGTGCTGCTGTTCCTGCCCAAGCTCTTGAGCATCATCCTGATCTGGGCCAAGGGGGCGAAAGAGTTCGGTGGCAAGTTCAAGGTGACCCTGTCGATGCTCCTGGAGATGCTGTTCTCCATGCTGCTGGCGCCGGTGCGGATGATTTTCCACACCCGTTTCGTACTGGCCGCATTCCTGGGCTGGGCCGCGACCTGGAACTCGCCACAGCGTGACGACGACTCCACGCCGTGGAGTGAAGCGGTCAAGCGCCACGGTCCGCAGACCCTGCTGGGCTTCTGCTGGGCGCTGCTGGTGATCTGGTTGAACCCGAGCTTCCTCTGGTGGCTGGTACCGATCGTCGGTTCGTTGATGCTGTCGATCCCGGTGTCGGTGATCTCCAGCCGCGTGGGCCTGGGCCTGAAGTCCCGTGACGAAAGCCTGTTCCTGATCCCCGAGGAATACGCTCCGCCACAGGCGCTGCTGGCAACCGACCAGTACACCCATGAAAACCGCTGGCATGCGCTCAACGACGGCTTTGTCCGGGCCGTGGTGGATCCGCAGCAGAACGCCCTGGCCTGTGCCCTGGCGACCTCGCGCCACACCCAGGCCGAGCCCATCGAGTGGCTGCGCCAGGAGCGTGTACGGCATGCCCTGAAAGTCGGCCCGGCGGCCCTGAACAACAGCGAGCGGCTGGCGCTGTTGAGCGACCCGGTAGCCCTGGGGCGCCTGCACGAGCAGGTCTGGAGCGAGGGGCACAGCGAATGGCTGAGCGCCTGGCGCCAGTCGGTGGATGCCGATCCCCATGCACCGCTGCTGCCGTTGCAGCCGTTGAACGCGGCGCCGCAACCGGCCTGAAGCCAACGCCCTTGAGCTCTTGCTCAAGGGCGTTTTGCTTTATGGCGCCAATGGCCGCCTACGCCTTGCCGGAGGCTGTGGCAGCGGCTACCGGTCGCTCCCCCTGAAACAACAAAAATCCTTGTGCAAATGGCCGAGTGCGTTAGCATCGCACCCGCAAATTTCTGCGCGCAATCGACAACGGCCTGCCATTCGAAGCACTCAAGCAGATGACCGCCGTGCGCAGACACCACAATAAAATGGCTTCAGGGGACTTGAGATGAAGAAGTATCTTTCGCTGCTGCTGGCGGGTGCCGCAGCCCTGCTGGCGGTCAACACGGCCCAGGCCGGCGCAATCGACGACGCGGTCAAGCGCGGCACGCTGAAAGTCGGCATGGACCCGACCTACATGCCGTTCGAGATGACCAACAAGCGTGGCGAAATCATCGGTTTCGAAGTCGACCTGCTCAAGGCCATGGCCAAGTCCATGGGGGTCAAGCTGGAGATGGTTTCCACTGGCTACGACGGCATCATCCCGGCCCTGCTGACCGACAAGTTCGACATGATCGGCAGCGGCATGACCCTGACCCAGGAACGCAACCTGCGCCTGAACTTCAGCGAACCCTTCATCGTGGTCGGCCAGACCCTGCTGATCCGCAAGGACCTGGAAGGCACCATCAAGTCCTACAAGGACCTGAACAGCGCCGACTACCGCATCACCTCCAAGCTGGGCACCACCGGTGAGATGGTCGCCAAGAAGCTGATCGCCAAGGCCAAGTACCACGGCTACGACAACGAGCAGGAAGCGGTGCTGGACGTGGTCAACGGCAAGGCCGACGCCTTCATCTACGACGCTCCGTACAACGTGGTGGCCGTCAACAAAGTGGGCAATGGCAAGCTGGTATTCCTCGACAAGCCGTTCACCTACGAGCCCCTGGCCTTCGGTTTGAAGAAGGGCGATTACGACAGCATCAACTTCATCAACAACTTCCTGCACCAGATCCACGAAGACGGCACCTACGATCGCATCCATGACAAGTGGTTCAAGAGCACCGAGTGGCTCAAGGACATGGAATAGGTGTCAGGCAACTGACTTGTGGTTGATCGCGAGCAAGCTCGCTCCTACAGGGCGCATAGCGTTTTTGTAGGAGCGAGCCTGCTCGCGACGATGCCCACCCGGGCTCTGCCGAACCTCCCCGCTGCAAACCGCTGGAACCTGCAAAGTGAACAAACACAAGAAAGCCCAATGGCCCTGGCACGTACTGACCGTGCTGGTGCTGATCGGTCTGGCTGGCGCGCTGTACTACGCCACCTCGTTGATGTCCTACGAGTGGCGCTGGAACCGTGTCCCCCAGTACTTCGCCTACCAGGCCGAAGAATCCCAGCGGGCGGCGGAGATCTCCACCGTCGCCGAGGTGGTGCGCCAGGGCGGCAAGGCACAAGTCACGTTGCGCGGTGACTCGGGTGCCGAGCAGCGTCTGAGTGTCGATGAAGGCAGCCTGCAGGTGGCCAGCGGCGATGACGTGGCCGAAGGCGATGTGATTGGCGTGACCCGGCACTGGGCCGCGGGCCCGCTGTTGTGGGGCCTGTGGACCACCTTGTGGCTGTCGGTGGTGTCCGGCGTGCTGGGGCTGCTGATCGGCCTGGGTACCGGCCTGTGCCGGTTGTCCAGCAACCCGACCCTGCGCGACCTGTCGACGATCTATGTCGAACTGGTGCGGGGCACGCCGCTGCTGGTGCAGATCTTCATCTTCTATTTCTTTATTGGCACGGTGCTCAATCTGTCCCGGGAGTTCGCCGGGATCGCCGCGCTGTCGCTGTTTACCGGGGCCTATGTGGCGGAAATCGTTCGCGCCGGGGTGCAGTCCATCGCCCGCGGGCAGAACGAAGCCGCTCGCTCCCTGGGGCTCAGCGCGGGCCAGTCGATGCGCCATGTGGTGCTGCCCCAGGCCTTCAAGCGGGTGCTGCCGCCGCTGGCCGGGCAGTTCATCAGCCTGGTCAAGGACACCTCCCTGGTGTCGGTGATCGCCATTACCGAACTGCTCAAGAGCGGCCGGGAAGTCATCACCACGTCGTTCTCGCCATTCGAGATCCTGTTCTGCGTGGCAGGCCTGTATTTGTTGATCAACCTGCCGCTGTCGAAGATGGCCAGCCGGCTTGAGCGGAGGCTCGCGCAAAGTGATTGAAGTCCGCGATCTGGTAAAAGTCTTCGACACCCGCGGCCAGGTGGTGCGCGCGGTGGATAACGTCACCACCCAGGTGGCCAAGGGCGAGGTGCTGGTGGTGATCGGCCCGTCCGGCTCCGGCAAGTCGACCTTCCTGCGTTGCCTCAATGGCCTTGAAGAGTTCGATTCCGGCTCGGTGAGCATCGACGGCCTGCAACTGGCCGACCCGAGGACCGATGTGAACGCCTACCGCCGGGAAGTCGGCATGGTGTTCCAGCACTTCAACCTGTTCCCGCACATGACCGTGCTGGAAAACCTCTGCCTGGCGCAGAAGGTGGTACGCAAGCGCGGCAAGCAGGAGCGCGAGGCCAAGGCCCTGGCGTTGCTGGAAAAGGTCGGGATCGCCCAGAAGGCCCACGAGTTTCCTTCGCGGCTTTCCGGTGGCCAGCAGCAGCGTGTGGCCATCGCCCGGGCCCTGGCCATGGAACCCAAGGTGATGCTGTTCGACGAGCCGACCTCGGCCCTGGACCCGGAAATGGTCGGCGAGGTGCTGGATGTGATGAAGACCCTGGCCCTGGAAGGCATGACCATGGTCTGCGTGACCCACGAAATGGGCTTTGCCCGGGAAGTGGCGGATCGGGTGCTGTTCTTCGATCACGGCAAACTACTGGAAGACGCGGCGCCGCAGGTGTTCTTCGACGCGCCGCAAGACCCGCGGGCCCAGGCTTTCCTGCGCCAGGTGCTGTAAGGCCGGCTCCTGCATTTCCCGGTAGGAGCCGGCTTGCCGGCGAAGCGGCTCAGACCCGGAAACGCCCCACCAGGCTTTGCAGGTGAATCCCCAGCCGCGCCAGCTCGGCGCTGGACGCGGCGGTTTCCTCGCTGGCCGATGACGTCTGTTCAGACACATCCCGCACATTCAACACGCTGCGGTTGATCTCTTCCGCCACCGCGCTCTGCTGCTCTGCTGCCGCGGCGATCTGCTGGTTCATCGCCTGGATCGCCGACACGGTACGGGTGATGTTTTCCAGGGAACCACCAGCCCGGCGTGTCAGCTCGACACTGCTGTCGGTCAGGCTGCGGCTGGTATCCAGGGTGCTGGCCACCTGCTGGGTGCCGCTTTGCAGGCCAACGATGAGTTCAGCGATTTCTTCGGTGGATTGCTGGGTACGTTGCGCCAGGCTGCGGACTTCATCCGCCACCACGGCAAAACCCCGCCCGGCTTCACCGGCCCGGGCGGCCTCGATGGCGGCGTTCAGGGCCCTGTCTCTTATACACATCTGACGCTGCCGACGATCTACTCTGTGTAG
>ERZ1032287.108-NODE-108-length-10634-cov-8.258531_pt1 | contig 10634 bp, 7 predicted proteins | sample MGYA00518039_ERZ1032287 | MGnify/ENA primary metagenome ERZ1032287 (study PRJEB33718, sample SAMN03160170) | human skin metagenome | collected 2014-02-25 | study: EMG produced TPA metagenomics assembly of the PRJNA266117 data set (Human skin bacterial metagenome... | reverse complement strand
TCTACACAGAGTAGATCGTCGGCAGCGTCAGATGTGTATAAGAGACAGGATGATCTGGGCGTCGAAGGCCACCCCATGCATGGCGCCGCCATCGCGGCTGCCGGCGGCGATACCGCCCACGTGAGTGCCGTGGGAACCGAGCTTGCCGTCCGAGCCCACCGAGGGCGTGCCGTCATAACGGAAGGCGTCTCCAGCCTTTACCGGAATGTAGGGATCGGTGTACTGGCGGATGCCGCTGGTCACCAGGGTGATGACCTTGTCGCTGCCGGCGAACTCGGGGTGCTGGGCATACACCGGCTGGTCGAAGATCCCCAGCTTGATGCCCTGGCCGGTGTAGCCGGCGGCATAGGCACTGTCGGCATGTATCGCCCCCAGGCCCCAGTCGGCCTTGAATTCGGCGCTGCGCCAACTGGCGGCGTCGCCGAGCTTGCCGGTTTCCACATAGGGCGCCGCCTGGGCACCAGTGGCCAGGGCCAGGCAACCGGCCAGGGCGCTGGCCAGCGGGCTGTACGCCCAGGGTAGCTGCCGGCAGCGAGGCCATCCGGAGCGGGTATTGCGAAGATGCGGTTGTCCAGGTTGAAACTGCTTCACTACGACCATCCTTAGTTGTATGGGCAATCGACCGGCGCGACGACGCTCTGCGCCGGGGTATGGCGACCGGCGCTTCAGAAGCGCCAGTCGAGGTTCAGCCCCACGTTGTGGAACTGTTCGGCATTGCCCAGCTGGCCCTGGTAATCCAGGCTCAGGTCCAGCTGGGCGGTGACTCCAAGGCGCGCCTGAAGCCCCAGCAGCGCCGCATCCCGGGACGCGCTTGCGCTGTCCACGGCAAAGCTCGGGCCGCCGCTGGCGAATGCCAGGTGCTGGCTGGAAGTGTCATGCCCCAGGCGGTGCTGCCAGGCCAGGCTGCTGGACAGCTCCAGGGGCTGGCCGCGGCTCAGGCTGAGACGCTTCAGGCCCCGGGCCCCCAGGCTGCCCAGCAGGGCCTCGGCGCTGTCGTCCCCGGCGCGCAGGGCCGCGGCGTCGCCCTTCTCGTGGAAGGCGTCACGCTGCAGGTGCAGGTAGGCCAGGTTGGCGAAGGGCTCCAACGTCAGGGCCGGTAGCTGCAGCCGATACGCTGCCTCGCTGAACAGCTGGCTGCTGCGGCCGTCGATCCGGGCCTTCTGCTTGGCGCTGGCTTCGGCGTATTGCAGGTCGCGGCGCACCTGGGCGCTATGCCAGCTGTGGCTGGCCCCCAGGCTCAGGCGCAGGTCGCCCAGGTCGCGCCCGGCATAGGCGCCCAGGTGGTAGCTGTCGATCTGCGCGCTGGAGTGGCTGGCGCCGCCCATGCGCAGCGAGGTGTCGCTGTAGCCGGCGGCCAGGCCGACCCGCGTGTCCGCGTCCAGGTCGCGGTCCAGCCCCAGCAGCACCCCACTGCCCTTGCCCTGGTAGGAACTGTGGCCCGAGTCGCCGTCAGTGCGCGCCTGCCCACCGAGGCCCTTGATCCAGAAACTCGCCTCGCCCTCCCCGGCATTTGGCCCCGGGCGCTGCAAGCGCTGGCCAAAGGCCTCGCGCAGGTCGCGGCCCTGATTGAGCAGGCTCTGCTCCAGGGCCGGGTAGATCTCCCCGGACAACTGTTGCAACGCCCCTTGAGCCGAAGCCGGCGAGGCCGACAGCAGCAGGCTTTCGTAGACCGGGTCGGCCGTGCCCAACTGCTCCACCGCCGTGGCCACCGCGCGCTGGTTGGGGCTGGCGGCCACGCTGGCAAAGGTCGCGGCGCTGCGCACCAGGCCCAGTTGCACGCCGCTGGCGGAGTAATCGACCACCGCGCCGAGAAACAGGTAGTTGGGTTGCACCAGGGCGAACTGGCCATCGATACCGCCCGCGGCCTGCAAAATGTCGAACTGGCACCCGACCAGCCCCCGGACCTGCCCGGCGCTGAGCAGGTTGGCGTTGTGTTCCAGGCTCAGGCTGAGCTGGGCGCCCTCCAGATGCGCCCGGCCGCCGGCGACGATACGGTCGCTGGCGGTCGGCGACAGCTCCACGGCGTAGGTCGAACCTGGCTGGAAACTCACATCGCCGGCCACATTCAGGGTGCCGATGGAGTTGCCCGGGGCCACGCGCGCGCCGCGGGTCGCGGTCAGCGCCGCGACCTGCCCGCTGCCACCCAGGCTCGCGCCACTGTTGACCGTGACCGCGGATACCAGGCTGCCATTGACCACCAGCAGCCCGCCATCGACCGTGGTCGGCCCGCGATAGCTACTGTCACCGCTGAGCAACAGCCAGCCGGCCCCGGACTTGACCAGGCTGCCCTGGTACAGGCGCTGCGCGGCCGCCGCATCCCGGGCCATGCCGACCGCGTAGTCGGTCAGTTCCTGCTGGCTGGCCTGGGCCCCCGGGCCCTGCTCCCAGCCACGATCCTTGAGGGTCTGTTGCCAGGCCTGGTGCTCGGCGGCATCCTCCACCTGGCGCTGGGCCAGGGCCTGGTCGGAGATGCCGTTGCTCCACACATCGCCCTGCCCGGCCTCCAGGTTGACCTTGAATTCCCCCAGCAACTGCCCGGGCCCGTGCAATGCCCGGCCCAGGTCCGGCACGCCCCAGCCCACCAGGCTGCCAGGGGCCTGGGTCAGCGAGCCATCGAGCTGGCGGGCGGTGGTCAGCAGCACCTGCAGGGCCTGCTGGTTGTCCAGATAGGGGTAGCGCTCCATCACCAGGGCCAGGGCCCCGGTGGCATGGGGCGCGGCCATCGAAGTGCCGTTGTAGGTGGCGTAGCCGCCCCCGGGCACAGTGCTGGTGATGGCCGCGCCGGGCGTGGCCAGGCACCAGTACTTGGCGATCCCGCACTGGTTGTATTTCTGCTGGTTGTTCTTGTCCAGGCCCGAGACCGCCAGCCAGTGCCCTTCCAGCTCCGGCTGAAAATACGGCAGTGCCGATCGCACGCTGGCATTGGCATAGCCGCTGTTGCCGGCGCTGAAGACGTTGATCACCCCCTGGCGCGAGACCTGCGCCGCCGCGTCGAGCCAGGTGTCCTGGCCGAAGTGCTGGGCATAGGCGGCGTGCAGGCCCTGGAGGGTCTGGTAGCTGACGTCCTTGGGCTGGCTGCCCCAGCTGTTGTTGATGACCCGCACCCCGGCGTCGGCCAGGGCACCGTACACCGCCTGGAAATAGCGCGGGTCGGGGCCCGGGCCGAAGAGCATGCTGTCATTGCCGTTGGTGTTGCCGACGTAGACCTGGGCATTGAAGGCCACCCCGTGCATGCCATTGCCGTCGCGGGCGGCGCCCATGGTGCCGGTGACGTGAGTGCCGTGGGTGTCGTTGTTGGCGTTGAGCACCCCGGAGACCTGGAACCCGCTGCCGTCCTGGTAGCTGCCGCTGGCGATCACCGGGTGAAAGCGCAGGGACGAGGCTTCGGCATGGGCCGCATCGAAGCCCGAATCCAGGGCACCGATCTTGACCCCGCTACCGGTAAGGCCGGCGGCGTAGGCCTGGTTCGCCTGCATCCGGTCCAGGCCCCAGTCCTGCAGGTATTCGGCGGAGCGCCAGCTGGCGGCATCACCGGGGCGACCGGTTTCCTGGTAGGCCGCCTGGGCCCCAACCGGCAGGTTCACGGCAAACGCCAGGAACACCCCGGCCGCCAGCACATTGAGCTGATGAACATTCACATCCATGTTGATGACTTCTCTTGTTGTTGTTCTGGGATCGACTTTCCGTAACCGATCAGCAACCACGGCTTACTTCATGGGACTGGCTCCTTGAGGGGTCGCGCCCCACGCCCAGGGGCGCCTGCTGCGGGCAAAGCTGTCGCCGCCGCAGCCCTTTTCAGGGGGCTGCGGGGCCTCTAGCGCTGGATATCGGTGAGGGTCAGGCGAAGACCAGGCCCGAGCCCGAAAGGCTGTCCATGCCGACCCCCACCAGGGTCACCGAGAACTCGCCGACACTGAGCAGGGTGTCGTTGCCGTTCTGCGACAAATGCTGGCTGTAGTCGTAATGGGCGTCGACCCCGGGCACGCCCATGAACACCAGCTTGTCGGTGTTCTGGTAGCCGTGGATCAGGTCGAAGCCGAAGTTGCCGCTGAACAGGAAGGTATTGCCCCCGCCACCGCTGGAGTGCATGACGTCGTTGCCGGTGCCGCCGACGAAGGTCACGTTGGCCTTGTCGCTGCTCAGCAGGTCATCGCCGCCATGGCCGAACAGCCAGTCGCCATCGACGCTGGCTACCAGCGCATTGCCGTAGGCATCGCCGTTGAGGGAATGGTTGTAGGCGGTCCACTGGTTGCCGTTCTGCAAGCCGTCGGCGGTGACGCTGTGGCTCACGTCCTTGCCGAACAGTTGCCACCAGCTTCCGGTCTCGTGGCTGACCAGGGCGCCGACGTCCCGGGTCATGCTGATGCCGCCGTAGGCATCACGGATATACAGGGTGCCGTCGCCGTCATTGGCGATGGAAAAGTTCTTCAGCGGCTGTTGCAGTTCCAGCACGTTATGGCCCTGCCCGCCATGGATGATGTTGTAGCCGCCGTCATCGCGGAAGCGATCATCGCCGGCCCCGCCATCCAGGTAGTCGTTGCCCTTGCCGCCGTGCAGCAGGTCGTTGCTCTGGGTGCCGATGATGAAGGTGCTGCCGGTGTGTTTTTCCGCGTACAGGTTGAGGTCCTTGACCCAGACCTGATCGCGCTTGCCCTCGGACAGGTTGGAAATAACCACGGTGGAGTCGCGGCTGGTCAGGTCATAGAAATCCGAGTTGATCAGGCGGTTGAGGCCGCCGGCGTAGTCCACCGCACTATGGGCCGACCAGGACTGCGGATTGAGGATGCTCTGGGGAACCAACTTGCCCAGGAACGATGAATAGTGATCGGTGAAGCTGACGATGTTGTTGGTCGCCGATTCCTGGGGCTTGTCGTGGGTGCCCAGGGACGAGGCGTTGAAATGAGTGCCGTCCAGGGCGCGGAACACCGGGTCGTTTTCATAACCGATGTTCAGCACCTGCGAGCTGTTGGCGCTCTGGGTCGGCGAAGCGAAGGCCACGTAGCTGGCGTCCTGGTAGAAGCCGCCCCAGTGATCGCTGCTCATGGCCGCCAGGCTGTTGACCCCAAGGCCGCCCAGGCTGTGGCCGGTGACCAGCACATCGCTGCCGCTCAAGCCCTGGGCCGCAGCAAAGGCCGCCACCTTGCCCAGCAGGTTGTCGAAGGCCAGGCGGCTGTAGTTGTCGGCAAAGCCCGACACAAAGGCCGCCTGCAGGTCGTTGATACCGTCCTTGAGGCTGTCGGTGCCGCGAAAGCTGATGCCGATGGACAGCAGTTGCCCGGCCGCGTCGTATTTGCCCAGCACCTCGACCTGGGCGTCGCTGACAATCGCCTGCTCACCGGAAATCGTGCCCTGGGCGCTAACGTTGCCCTGGTAGCCCAACTGGCTGGCGCTGATGGGGCGCCAGGCGGTGCCCGGCAGCGCCTCGCCGGTGGGTGTGGAGGCGTACAGCGCCAAAGTAATAGCCTCGCTGTAGAGGGCCTTGCCTTCACCGCCAAGGGCGGTCTTGTAATCGAAGATACTCATGCTCATTCCTCTTTTTTATTGTCCCTGAGCCTGCGGTCGGCAAGGCCTCCTAAGGCTGCGCGCGCTGGCCGAAAGCCTCGTCGACCCTGGCCAGATCCTCTTCCCGCAGAGTGCCTGCGTAATAGTGCAGCTTGGTCCAGGCCATCAAGTAGTCATAGCGCGCCTGGGCCAGGTCGCGGCGGGTGGTGTAGAGCTGCTGTTCGGCGTTCAGTGCATCGAGGTTGACCCGTTCGCCCCCCAGGATGCTCTGCTTGGTCGAGACCACCAGGGCCTCGGCCGAAGTCAGGGCTTTCTGGTAGGCCCGCAACTTGCTCACCCCCGATAGACAGGCACTGAATTGGCGGCGGAGTTCAATCAGGGTTTCCCGGGTCTTGCCGTCCAGTTCGTACTCGGCCTGTTCCATGGAGCGGCTGGCCTGGCGGGTCGAGGCCGAGACCCCGCCCCCGGCATACAACGGCACGCTGACTTCGATACCGATGGTGTTGGTGTCGTAGCGCTGGTTGTAGGTGTTGCCGCTTTCCGATTCGTTCTGGCGCAGGGTGGCGTAGGCGCTGAGCTTGGGCAGGTGCCCGGCGCGGTTGCGTTCCACCTCGTAGCGCGCGACCTCGACCCGCTGGCGCTGGGAAGCCAGCACCGGGTTGTTGCTCAGGGCCATCTCGTGCCAGGTGTCGTAGTTGGCCGGGGTCAGGGAGAAGGACTGGAAGTCTTCCTGCAAGGGGTCCAGATCCCGCACATCGAGGTTCGGCTCGCCGGTCAGGGCCGCCAGCTCGCGCAAGGCCGCGTCCTGCTCGTCCCGGGCTTCGATCTCTTCGGCGGTGGCCAATTCGTAGCGCGACTCGGCTTCGAGGATGTCGGTGCGGGTGCCCTCGCCCTGCTGGAACATGTGCCGGTTCTGCTGGAACTGCTGCTCGAAGGCCTTTTTCTTGGCCAGGGCGATGTCGATCTGGTCCTGGGCGAACAGCGCCTTGGTGTAGTAGCTCAGCACCCGCACCAGCAACTCCTGGCTCTTGCCGCGAAAGTTCTCGTCGGCAAACAGCGCCTGGGCCACGCCCTTGCGGTAATTGGCGTAGGCCTCGTAGTCGATCAGCGGCTGCTGCAGGGTCAGGGACGAACCGTAGCTGTCGTAGTTGCGTTTTTCGGTAATGGTGCCGCGCACCGTATCCAGGTAGCTGACCTTGGAGTTGTTATGGCCCTTGTTGTAGCTGTAGCCGACCTTGGGCAGCAGCCCGGCACGGCCGATGGCGCGGTTTTCAAGGCCGGCGTCGCGTTCCTTGATGGCGCCGAGGAACACCGGGTCGTTGCGCAGGGCCTGTTCGTAGATCTGGAACGGGCCCACCGCCTGGGCCGTCTGGCAGGCCAACAGCGCCAGAGCCGCCGCGAGAATGGAAAGCTTACTCATACGACGCGACATCCTTATTCTTCGGTCAGTGCAGAACCTGCCCGGTCGAGCAGTGGCTTGAACAGGTAATTGAGCAGGGAACGCTCGCCAGTGCGCACGAACATTTCCGCCGGCATGCCGGGCTTGATCACCAGGCCGTTGAGCTTCTCCATGGCCTGGTCGCTGACACTGCTGCGCAGCACGTAGTAGGGCATGCCGGTTTTCTCGTCGAGCATCTGGTCGGCGGAAATCAGGCTGACTTCGCCCGGCACCCGTGGCGTGCGGCTCTGGTTGAAGGCGGTGAACAGGATGTCCACCGGCAAGTGGGTGCCGACCTTGTCCACCAGGTTCACCGGCAGCCGCCCTTCCACCTCCAGGTGAGTGCCCTGGGGCACGATTTCCAGCAGGGTCTCGCCCTGGCGCACCACCGCGCCCTCGGTGTGCACCCCGAGATTGACCGCGATGCCGTCGGCGGTGGCGATGATCTCGCTGTGCTGCAGGTCGAAACCGGCAGAGGTCAGTTGCTGCTCCAGGGTCTGGGTCTTGAGCTGGGCTTCGGCCAACTGGCTGCGTACCTCTTTCTGGTACTCCTCGCTGTGCTGTTGCAGCTTGAGCCGGGATTCGAGGATGCCCTGCTCCACTCGCCCGCTTTCCCCGGTGTTCTGTGCCAGTTCCTGCTGCACCTGGGACAGTTGGCGCTGATATTCCAGCAGGCGGTTGCGCGGGATGTAGCCGTTGTCCGCCAAAGGTTGCAGGTTGCTCAGTTGCTGGCGCAGGGATTCGGCCTGGCTACCGAGGTCGGTGCGGGCCCGGCGCATGCCGGCCAGTTGCGCGGTGGCGCCTTCGATATTGGCACGGATGCCCGCCTGCTCCCGGGAGAATGCCTCGCGCCGGCTGCTGAACAACTGGCGCTGGCCCTCCAGCACCAGGGCCAGGCGCGGATCGTCGCTGTCGCTCAGGGGCGCGGGGAAATCCACCTGCTTGAGGTTGTCGCGCTCGCTGCGCCAACGCGCCAGGCTGGCCATGGCCATGCGGTACTGGGCTTGCAGCGATTGCACGTCCGCCGCCACCTGGGTCTGGTCCAGGCGAAACAGCGGCTGGCCCTGCTTCACGCTTTCGCCCTCGCGCACCAGGATCCGGCTGACCACCCCGCTGCTCATGGACTGCACCGCCTTGCGCTTGCCGGACACCACCACCGTGCCTTGCACCGGAATGCCCTGGTCCAGGGGCGCCAGCGCCGCCCAGACGAAGAAACTGCCCGCCCCCACCAGGGCCAGGATCCAGCCCATGCGGGCGAAAAAGCCCGCGTCACGCTCGACCCGTTCCGGCGCGTAACCCTCTTCGATCATCATGTTGCTGTCCTTGCTCATGCGCCTGAATTCCGTGTCGGAGCCTGGTATTGCCGGCTCATGCTGAGGCCGCCGGGTGCCGCTGCAACGGGCTTGGGCGCCTCCTGGGCCTGGGCTTGCTGGCCGCCGGCCAGGGCCTTGAGCACTTCCTGGCTCGGGCCGAAGGCCTGCAAGCGGCCTTCGTTGAGTACCAGCAGTTTGTCGGCCAGGGCCAGTACCGAGGAACGGTGGGTCACCAGCACCACGCTGGTGCCCCGGGCCTTTAGCTGGGCAATGGCCGCCGCCAGGGCACTTTCGCCTACGGTATCGAGGTTGGAATTGGGTTCGTCCAGCACCACCAGGCTCGGGCTGCCATACAGCGCCCGGGCCAGGGCCACCCGCTGCTTCTGGCCACCGGACAGGCCGCTGCCGTCATCGCCGAGCACGGTGTCGTAGCCCTGGGGCAGGCGCAGGATCAGCTCATGCACCCCGGCCATCTGCGCGGCCTGGACCACCTGCTCCGGGTCGGCCTGGCGAAAGCGTGCGATGTTCTCGGCGATGCTGCCGGTAAACAGCTCGATATCCTGGGGCAGATAGCCGATGTAGGGCCCCAGTTCGTCGCGGTTCCAGCGATGGATATCGGCCCCGTCCAGGCGCACGGTGCCGCCCAGGGTCGGCCATACGCCCACCAGTACCCGGGCCAGGGTCGACTTACCGGAACCGGAGGCCCCCAGCACGCCAAGCACTTCGCCGGCATTGATGCTGAAGTTCACCTGTTGCAGGGTCGCCATCCGCCGTCCGGGTGGGCCGGCGCTGACCTGCTCGAAGCTCACCTGGCCCTTGGGCGCCGGCAAGGACATCGCCGTATCGCTGGGCGGGAACTCGCGCAGCAGCGCATCCAGGCGGCCGTAGGCCAGCTTGGCCGAACTCCATTGCTTCCACACCGCGATCAACTGGTCGATGGGGCTCAGCACCCGGCCCATGAGGATCGAACCGGCAATCATCATCCCCGCGGTCATATCGCCCTTGATCACCAGCAAGGCACCCAGGCCCAGCACCAGGGATTGCAGGCACAGACGCAACGTCTTGCTCAGGGAGCTGATCACCGAGCCGGTATCGCTGGCCTGGTTCTGCAGGCCGAGGAAGCGCGAGTGCACGGCGAACCAGCGTTTGCGCAAGGCGCCGAGCATGCCCATGGCCTGGATGGTTTCGGCGTTGTGCAGGTGACTGGTGGCCAGCTGGGTGGAACGCTGCGAAAAACCGCTGGCCTCGGCCAGGTCCTTCTTGGTCATCGCTTCGTTGAGGTACGCCAGGGCAATCAGCAACAACGCGCCTACAGTGGCGAACACTCCGAGCCAGACGTTGAAGGCGTAGATCACCAGCAGGTAGATGGGGAACCAGGGTGCATCGAAGAAGGCGAACAGTGCCGGCCCGGTGAGGAACTGGCGAATATGGGTCAAATCCCCCAGGGACTGCCCCGCATGGCCCTCGCCCCGGGACAGGTTGCGCTCGAACGCAGCCTGGTAGACCCGCAGGTTGAAACGGCGCTCCAGCTGGCTGCCGATGCGGATCACGATAAAGCTGCGCAGCACTTCCAGAAGACCGATAAAGACGAAGAAGCCCACCACCATCAACGACAGCATCACCAGGGTGGTTTCATTCTGCGACGACAGTACCCGGTCGTAGACCTGCAACATATAGATGGAAGGCACCAGCATCAGCACGTTAATCAACGCAGTGAAACAACCGACACTGATGAGGATGCCCTTATATTCGCCCAGTGCCTTGAACAGTGGTGCAGGATGATTGTTCTTCACCATTTCTAACATTTTCCCTGAGCTGTTAATCCGCGCCCGCTAGCGTGGAACCAATGTAGCCTACAACTAACAACCCGCACTACTTAGTTGCTGAATCCTGCGGACACGGATAATTCGGACAGCTGTATCCAACAGCAGCCCGAACATGTTCCTGCCGGCCAAGAGAGTGGCGATATAATGGCCGTCGTTTATTAGACGAACACACTCATCGCTTAATTAGCGGCGCGTTGTAACACAATCAGACCGTCGGCTTTCAGGCGGGCTTCGTAGAGGCCCTCTTTCTGGCGACTGAAGAAAATGATTTTCGAGCCTTCGCGGCCGGTAATGGCAATGCCATCGGGCTCCGGGAACCAGCCCACCGCGGCTTCCCCGAGCCATTTCGACAGGCAGTCGGCGCCGTCGCCCAGGGCGGCGTTGTGCAGCAGGTCCAGGGTGCAACCTTCAGCGGGTGCGGCTGCCTGTTGCAGCTGCCAGTGTCCAACCAGTTCCGAGGGGTCCGCCAAGCGCAGGCTGCTTGCCATGGTGATTGCTCCATAAAAGCTGTCTCTTATACACATCTCCGAGCCCACGAGACCAGAGAGGATCTCG
>ERZ1032287.107-NODE-107-length-10649-cov-9.144233_pt1 | contig 10649 bp, 9 predicted proteins | sample MGYA00518039_ERZ1032287 | MGnify/ENA primary metagenome ERZ1032287 (study PRJEB33718, sample SAMN03160170) | human skin metagenome | collected 2014-02-25 | study: EMG produced TPA metagenomics assembly of the PRJNA266117 data set (Human skin bacterial metagenome... | reverse complement strand
GACCTGGGCAGTGTGCGAGCCCGCCTGCGCGGCGCCGACGCCAATGCCGACGGCGCCCTGGCCAGCTACGAGCAGCAGGTGCTGCTGGCCCTGGAGGAATCGGAAAACGCCTTCAGCGACTACGGCAAGCGCCAGCAACGGCTGATCTCCCTGATTCGCCAGAGCGAATCCAGCCGCGCCGCCGCGGACCTGGCCGAGATCCGCTACCGCGAAGGCACCGTGGACTTCCTGGTGCTGCTCGATGCCCAGCGTGAACGCCTGGCCGCCGAAGACTCCCAGGCCCAGGCCGAAGTCGACCTGTACCGCGGCATCGTCGCCATCTACAAGGCCCTGGGTGGTGGCTGGCAACCGGAGACGGTAGCCAGCAAGTAAGGATTTGCAACGAGCTCCTTTGGTTGGCCGCAACCAACCAATGTTTGGCCCCGTGGATCATTCGGTCGCGGGGCTTTTTTTTGCCCGGTTCAAGGGCCTCTTCGCCGGCAAGCCGGCTCCTACAAGGTGACGCGGTGATAGAGGCCATCGATCATGCGGTTGGCCATTGCGATTGGACAGCCCCACGGCGCGCTCCTACTCTTCACTCGCCGCGTAATCGCCCTGGCCTCAGCCCCCATGATTGTCCGCCCCAAGCCGAACCTGATCGGCATCCTCTTCGCCCTCAAGGGCTCGATTGCCAAGCGCATTGCCCTGCGCTGCGTACTGGTCACACTGCTGGCCTCGGTGATCGTGCTGGTGGAAACCCTGCAACCGAGCTATTTCTCCAAGGTCAACGCCACGCCCTTCACCCTGCTGGGGCTGTCGCTGTCGATCTTCATGAGTTTTCGCAACAACGCCTGCTACGACCGCTGGTGGGAAGGCCGCAAGCAATTGGGGCAGTTGATCATCGAGGTGCGTTCGCTGATCCGTGAAAGCCTGATCATCGACGGCCACCCCGAGCGCGAGGGCATGCTGCGCGACCTGTGCGGCTTTGCCCACAGCCTGATCGCCCGCCTGCGCCATGAAGACGAGGCCGCCGCCCTGCGCCCCTGGGCCCAGGCCAGCCTCGACCCCGGCCACCCGAACCTCACCGACGCGCAGTTGCAACGCATCGGCCAGCGCTGCTCGCAGTGGGCCCATCAGGGGCTGATCAGCGAATGGCGCTACACCCAACTGGAAACCCGGCTGGTCAGCCTGAGCCTGGTGCAGGCCGCCTGCGAGCGGATCCAGAACACCCCGCTGCCCTTCCCCTACACCCTGCTGCTGCACCGCACCATCTACCTGTTCTGCATCCTCCTGCCGTTCGCCATGGCCGAGCCCCTGGGCTGGCTGACGCCGATCTTCACCGCCATTGTCAGCTACACCTTCCTGGGCCTGGACGAGATCGGCGACGACCTCGAAGACCCTTTCGGCTATGACGACAACGACCTGCCGTGCAGCGCTCTATTGCGCGGCCTGGAGCGCGAAGTCCTGGCGGCGCTGGGGCAAACCGAGCTGCCGCCGCTGCTGGAGCCGCAGGAGTACGTGCTGACCTGAACCGGGGTTTGACTCAAGCCGGTTCCTGACCGAAGCTTGCGCCTTCCAAAAGTCGCCAGCTTCCGGATTCCTGCATGTCCCAGCCCCGCCGCTACCTGCTGATCAGCCTGCTTACCGTCGTCGTCCTGGCCCTGGCCTGGAGCTTTCTGCGCAGCAGCCCGCCGCAGGTTCCCGAGGCCATCAAGCATGGCTACAGCGCGGCACTGGAAAAAGCCCGCAATGGCCAGCCTGGCGCGGCGCGCGTGCTCTACCAGCAGTTGGGCCGGCCCGACCTCGACGACCAGCAGCGCATCCGCCTGCTGGCAGTGCTGGCCAACTACCCCAGCCCCCAGGCATTGAAACTGGCGGACGCCGACCTCTATCACCCTTCTGCCGAGGTGCGCAAAGCGGCGATCAAGAGCGTGCTCGGCCTGGTGCCCAGCGGCCAGCGCAGCCTGCTGCTGGGGCCATTGCTGGACGATCACGAACAGAGCGTGCGCTTCGCCGCGGTGGACGCCCTGCTGGGCCTGAGCCCCGACGACCAGGGCCTGTACTTCGGCCCGTTGCAGCAGGTGATCGACGAATACACCCAAGTGCTCAAGACCCGCGGCGACAACGTCGAGGCCCAGTACCAGCTGGCTCGCCTGTACCTGCACAATGCCGACCTGATCAAGGCCCAGCAGACCCTGGAACAGGCCCTGCGCCTGGCCCCGGACAACCTGCAGGCAGTGGTGCTGCAGATCGAAGTGCTGGACAAGCAGGGCCAGAGCGATGCCGCCCGCCAATTGCTGGCCAAGCAGTTGCAGGCACAGCAGGATTCGGCCTACCTGCAACATGCCCTGGGGCTCTGGCTGCTGCACCATGGCCAGGGCGAGTTCGCCCTGCTCGGCTTGTCCCGGGCGGTGGAACTGGAGCCTAACAACGCCGCCTACCGCTACGACCTGGCCACCACCCTGCACAGCGAACAGGAGCTGGAAGCGGCGCAGAAGCAACTGGAGGAAATCGTCCAGCGCCAGCCCTACAACCGCAAGGCGCGGGTGCTGCTGATCAGCTACTGGAAGGAAAGCGGCCAGTTGCAGAACGTCCAGGTCCTGCTGGCCCAGCTGGAACAGCAGAACCCCGACGACCCGGCCCTGCAGCAGGGCCTGTAGCCGCCCCCCGGGCCTTGCCTCGCGATCCCCAGCCGAACCTTTGGCGCCCTTGAGCCCCCCGCGCCTGCTGCGTCGGAATGCCGCCCAAGCCGTTCGCAGCCTGCGCCAGCGGCTACAAGAGCCAGCACAAAACCTGTAGCCGCTGCCGAGCCTGCGAGGCTGCGAAAAGGCCCGCAGGGCCTTGCCTGGCAATCCCCAGCCGCACCTTTGGCACCCTTGCCCCCCTGCGCCTGCTGTGCTCAGCAGCGGCTCCACGGCGACAAAAGGTTGAACCGCGCCAGCGGCAGGCGGTCAAGTGATTTATCAGCGATATCAAGGTGCTCGACGCCGTCGCCGATCACTTGGACCTATTTGCGAGGGCATTGTTTGTCGACCTCATCTGCGTTGCTCAGCGAAAAAGCCGCCACCGGCATCGAAGGCCTGGACGATATCCTCTCCGGCGGATTGTCACGTAGCCATGTGTTCCTGCTGGAAGGCGAACCCGGTACCGGCAAGACCACCGTGGCCTTGCATTTTCTGCGGGCCGGCGCCGCCGCCGGCGAGCGCTGCCTGTACATCACCCTCTCGGAAACCGAGCGCGAGTTGCGCCAGGGCGCGCAATCCCACGGCTGGCAACTGGATGAGAACATCCACATCTTCGAGCTGATCCCGCCGGAAAGCCTGCTCAACGCCGAGCACCAGCAGAGCCTGCTGTACTCCTCGGACCTGGAGCTGGGGGAAGCCACGCGGCAGATCTTCGAAGTGGTGGAGCGGGTCAAGCCGACCCGGGTGGTGCTCGACAGCCTTTCGGAAATCCGCCTGCTGGCGCAAAGCTCCCTGCGCTACCGGCGGCAGATCCTGGCGATCAAGCACTACTTCGTGCGCTATGACGCCACCGTCCTGCTGCTGGACGACCTGACCACCGAATCCCTGGACAAGACCGTGCACAGCGTGGCCCACGGGGTGATCCGCCTGGAAGAACTGACCCCCAGCTACGGCGCCGAACGCCGGCGCATCCGGGTGGTGAAATACCGCGGCCAGAAGTACCGCGGCGGCTTCCATGACTTCACCATCATGGGCGACGGGGTCCAGGTGTTTCCGCGCCTGGTGGCCGCCGAGCACCGCGGTCAATACCAGCGCCTGACCCTGACCAGCGGCATCACCGAGATGGACGCGCTGCTGGGGGGCGGCATCGAGACCGGCTCCAGCACCCTGATCCTCGGCCCCGCCGGCACCGGCAAATCGCTGATCTCGATGATCTTCGCAGCGGCCGCCGTAGCCAGGGGAGAGAAAGCCGCGCTGTTCATCTTCGACGAGGAACTGGGGCTGCTGTTCGAGCGCATGCGCAACATGGGCATCGACCTCAAGGCGCTGCAGGCCAGCGGCAACCTGATCATCGAACAGGTGGACGCCGCCGAGCTCTCGCCGGGGGAGCTGTCCTACCGGGTGCGACGCTGCGTCGACCAGGAGCGGATCAAGACCGTGGTGATCGACAGCATCAACGGCTACCAGGCAGCGATGCCCGAGGAAAATGCCCTGGTGCTGCACATGCACGAATTGCTGCTGTACCTCAACCGCCAGGGCGCCGCCACTTTCATGACCGTGGCCCAGCATGGCCTGGTGGGCGACATGCAGGCCCCGGTGGACATCACCTACCTGGCCGACACCGTGATCCTGCTGCGTTACTTCGAGGCCCTGGGCAAGGTGCGCCGGGCCATTTCCATCATCAAGAAACGCACCGGCAGCCACGAGTCGACCATTCGTGAATACCGCATTAGCGCTCGTGGCCTGACCATCGGCGAGCCCCTGGAAGCCTTCCAGGGCGTGCTGCGGGGCGTGCCCACCTACCTGGGCGAGAGCAAACCCCTGCTCAGGGATGAGGGCCAATGAGCCCCGACCTGGACTTTTCCGAACGGGCTCTGGTGCTCACGCCCCACGGGCGTGACAGCCAACTGGCGCAGATGATGCTCAAGGAGGCCGGCTTCAGCAGCCTGATCACCCCGCACCTGCCCGCCCTGTGCGAGCAGCTGGAGCACGGCGCCGGGCTGGCGATCATCGCCGCCGAAGCCTTGCGCGGGGTCGACCTGGAGCCCCTGCTGCGCCACCTGGAACAGCAACCGGCGTGGTCGGACCTGCCCATCGTGCTGCTGACCCAGCACGGCGGCCCCGAGCAGAACCCGGCATCGCGCTTCAGCGAGCCCCTGGGCAACGTCAGCTTTCTGGAACGGCCCTTCCACCCGGCGACCCTGATCAGCCTGGTCAGCGCCGCCCTGCGGGGCAGGCGCCGGCAGTACGACGCCCGCGACCGGCTGATCGACCTGAGCCAGAGCGAACTGCGCCTGCAACGCACCCTGGAGACCCTGGAACAGCAGGTGGAAGAACGCACCGCACAACTGCGGCACAACGAAGAAGCCCTGCGCCAGTCACAGAAGATGGAGGCCGTGGGGCAACTCACCGGCGGCATCGCCCACGACTTCAACAACATGCTCACCGGCATCATCGGCAGCCTGGAGCTGTTGCGCCGGCGCCTGGCCCGGGGCCGCACCGAGGACCTGGACAGCCTGATCGACCTGGGGGTGACCTCGGCCAACCGCGCCGCCGGCCTGACCCACCGCCTGCTGGCCTTCTCCAGGCGCCAGTCGCTGGACTCCAAGCCGGTGGAGATGAACGCCCTGGTGACCTCCATGGACGAGCTGCTGCAACGCAGCCTCAGCGAAAGCATCGAGCTGGACATGCGCCTGGACCCGCAGCTATGGGTGGCCGAAGCCGACCCCAACCAACTGGAAAGCGCCCTGCTCAACCTGGTGCTCAACGCCCGGGACGCCATGCCCAACGGCGGCCGGCTGCTGGTGGAAACCCTCAACCAGCGCCTGGCCCCGGACTTCGCCCAGGCCCACGACAACCTCAAACCGGGGGACTACGTGCTGCTGCGAGTCAGCGACAACGGCTGCGGCATGCCCGAGGCGATCATCAACCGCGTGTTCGATCCGTTCTTCACCACCAAGCCCATTGGCCAGGGCACAGGGCTGGGGCTGTCGATGATCTACGGCTTCAGCAAGCAGTCCCGCGGCCATGTGACCCTCAACAGCACCCTGGGCCGGGGTACCGAGGTCAGCCTGTACCTGCCGCGTTTTGTCGGCGACCTGGAGCAGGCCGAACACCCTCTGGTGCAACAACCGCCCCATGCGCAGAACGGTGAAACCGTGCTGATCGTCGAGGACGACCCGGCGGTGCGGGTGCTGGTCTGTGCGGTGCTCAGCGAACTGGGCTACGCCTTTGTCGAAGCCGGCGATGCCCGCAGCGCCATGCCGATCCTCGACTCGGCGCAGCGCATCGACCTGCTGATCAGCGATGTCGGGCTGCCGGGCATGAATGGCCGGCAACTGGCGGAAATCGGGCGGCAGATCCGCCCGGAGCTCAAGGTCCTGTTCATCACCGGCTACGCCGAGCACGCGGCGGCCCGTGGTGGCTTTCTCGAACCCGGCATGCAACTGATCACCAAGCCGTTCACCTTCGACCTGCTGACCGCCAAGGTGCGGGAAATGATCCGCGACTGATAGCCGGGCTTCAGGCCAGCAATTGCTGGATCTGTTCCTGCAGGCTGTTGAGGTCGAAGGGCTTGGCCAGGATCGGCGCCTTGCGGGTGATGGGGCTGCCGCATTCGAGGATTTCGTTGGGGTAGCCGCTGATGAAAATCACCTTCAGATCCGGACGCAGCTTCACGGCAGGCTCGGCGATCATCACCCCGGTGATCCCGCCCGGCAGGCGGTAATCGGTGATCATCACGTCCAGGTGCGGCTTGCTGGCGAGAATCTCGAACGCCTGCTCGCCATTCTCGGCCTGCAGCACCCGGTATCCCAGGCCCGACAGGTAGTCGGCCAGAAGCATCAGGATCACTGGTTCATCTTCGACGATCAGTACGACGTCTTGTGCATCTTCACTCATGGAAAACCTTTGCTCGGTCAATTGCTGCTGTTACGACCATTGGGTCACGCAGAGGTTGCGTGCGCGTTACGCTTTTAATGATTCACCGGCCAACGGGCCTCTACAGGGGCAGGCTGACGCGAAACAGCGCGCCCTCGCCGATCCGGCTCTCGACACTGATGGCACCACCATGGGCGGTGACGATCTGCTCGGAAATGAACAGCCCCAGGCCCAGCCCCGCCGCCACGTGGTTGGCACTGACCCGTTCGAACTGCTGAAAAATGCGCTTCTGGTTGTCTTCGCTGATACCGATGCCGTGGTCACGCACCTCGACCCGAGCCTCGCCGTCCTGGGCATAGACCCGCACTTCGATCGGGCTCTTGGCGCCGTAGCGCAGGGCGTTGGTCAGCAGGTTGGAAACCACCTGTTCGATGCGGAACTCGTCCCAGTTGCCCTCCAGTGGCTGCTCGGCCTGCAGGCTCAGGGACGACTGCGCCGCTTCCACCTGAGGCGCGAAGTTTTCCACCAGCCCGCGCACCAGTTGCGCCAGATCGAACCGCGAGGGGCGGATCGACAGCTTGCCGGTACGGATGCGCGAGATGTCCAGCATTCCTCGATCAGGCGGATCAGGCTTTTGATCTGGCGCTCGTCGCGGTCGACCATGGCGTGCATCTTGTCCAGGCTGAAGGCCGCGGCGTTCTCCCGGGCCAGGTGCATCTTGCGCAGCTGGGTCTCGAGAATCAGGCCATTGAGCGGCGTACGCACTTCGTGGGCGACGATGGACATGAAGTCATCGCGCATGCGCACCGCCTGCTCCAGCTCGTTCTGGGTGGCCTGGAGCTTCTGGAGCAGCGCTTCCTGCTCGCGCCGGCTCTGCTCCAGGGCCTCCACCTGCTGCTTCATGGCCTTGCTCTGGCGGTACAGGTCGACGAATACGTTGACCTTGCTCTTCACCGCGTGGATGTCCAGGGGCTTGTGCAGAAAGTCCACCGCCCCGCTCTCGTAGCCCTTGAAGGCGTAGTTGAGCTCGCGCCCGGCGGCGCTGACGAAGACGATGGGAATGTTCTTGGTCTTCTCGGTGCCGCGCATCAGCTCGGCCAGCTCGAAGCCGTTCATGCCGGGCATCTGCACATCGAGGATAGCCATGGCGAACTCATGCTGGAGCAGCAGCGACAAGGCTTCGTCAGCCGACAGCGCCTTGTACACCGTACGGTCCTCGCGCTTGATCAGCGCCTCCAGGGCCAGCAGGTTCTCCGGCAGATCGTCGACGATCAGCAGCTTGGCTTGAATATTACTTAACATGGGTTCCTTCCAGCTCGGCAAGCAGACGGCTGATGCCGCGCAAAGGGAGAATGTAGTCCGGTTGATGCAGGGCCAGGGCGGCGTCCGGCATGGTCGAGACATGGGCCTCATTGGGGTCCTGGACGATGGTCAGGCCACCCTGGCGCTTGACCTCGGCCAGGCCGCGGGCGCCATCCTGGTTAGCCCCGGTCAGGAGCACCGCGGCCAGGTTCCGGCCATAGGCATCGGCGGCGGACTCGAACAGGTAGTCGATGGCCGGGCGTGAGTGATGCAGGCGTTCTTCCTGGCTCAGGGACAGGCTGCGGTCCTGCTCCACCGACAGGTGATAGCCGGGCGCGGCGAAGTACAGGGTGCCAGGCACGATCTGCTCCTTGTCGTCGGCTTCCTTCACCGCCAGCGCCAGACGCCGGCCGAAGACTTCGGCCAGCTGGCTGCGGCGCTCGTCGGGCAGGTGCAGGACCACGATCACCGGCAGGCGGAAACCCTGGGCGAAACCGCTGAACAGCTTCAGCAAGGCTTCGACCCCACCCGCAGAGGCCCCTACCACGATCGCCTCGATCTGCGGCCAGAAACCCTGGCTGACAATCTCCTGGCTCATGTCTTGCGATAGATCCGTTCTTGTTTGACCAAGGGCTCGAAGTGCTTGCCATAGGCGGAGAAGTCCAGGGTTTCCTTGCTGCCCAGCACCAGGAAACCACGATGGCAGAGGGACTCGTGAAACAGTCCGAAGGCACGATCCTGCAATTTTTTATTGAAATAAATCAATACGTTACGACAAGAAATTAATTGAGTTTCGGAGAATACACTGTCGGTCGCCAGGCTGTGGTCGGCGAAGGTTACGTTCTCGCGCAGGCTCTTGTCGAAGATCGCGTAGTCGTAGGCCGCGGTGTAGTAGTCGGCAAAGGAGCGCTGGCCGCCGGCCTGCTGGTAGTTGTGGGTGTAGGCCCGCACGTTCTCCAGGGAAAAGATGCCTTGCTTGGCCTTCTCCAGGGAGCTGGGGTTGATGTCGGTGGCATAGATGATGGTGCGCTCCAGCAGCCCCTCTTCGCGCAGCAGGATGGCCATGGAGTAGACCTCCTCCCCGGTGCTGCAGCCGGCGATCCAGATCTTGATCGAAGGATAGGTCTTGAGCAGCGGCACCACCTCCTGGCGGATCGCCAGAAAGTGCGACGGGTCGCGAAACATCTCGCTCACCGGAATGGTCAGGAACTGCAGCAACTGCATGAACGCGGTGGGGTCGTGCAGCACCCGCTCCTGCAACGCAGAAATGGTCTTGCATTCGAACTGGCGCAAAGCGTGGTTGACCCGGCGCTTGATCGAGGCACCCGAGTAGTCGCGGAAGTCGTAGCTGTACTTGAGGTAAATAGCTTCGATCAGCAAACGCAGTTCGATCTCGGTATTCCGCTCCACTAAATTCTTTCCATCTTGGGTAGCCACACACGGATAAGGGAAAACAGCCGGTCCAGGTCAATGGGCTTGGCCAGGTAATCGTTGGAGCCGGCCTGCAGGCAGCGCTCCTGGTCATCCTTCATGGCCTTGGCGGTGACCGCGATGATCGGCAGCTTGCGCCAGCGCGGATCCTTGCGGATCTGCACCGTGGCTTCGAAACCGTCCATCTCCGGCATCATCACGTCCATCAGCACCAGGTCGATATCCTCGACCTCATTGAGCCTGGCAATGGCTTCATGGCCGTTACGGCCGATCACCACTACCGCGCCCTTGTGTTCCAGGGCGCTGGTCAGGGCAAAGATGTTGCGCACGTCATCATCCACCAGGAGGATCTTGCGGCCCTCGAAGACCTTGTCGCGGCTGCGGGCGGTCTTGAGCATCTTCTGCCGTTCATGGGACAGCTGGGATTCGACTTTGTGCAGAAAAAGCGTCACTTCATCCAGCAGGCGCTCCGGCGAGCGCGCGCCCTTGATGATGATCGAGCGCGAATACTTGCGCAGCTCGGCCTCTTCATCCCGGGTCAGGTTGCGCCCGGTGTAGACGATCACCGGCGGGAAGGAGCAGATATCCTCGGTGGACATGCGCTTGAGCAGGTCGTTGCCGAGCATGTCCGGCAGCTTGAGGTCGATGACCATGCAGTCGTAGACGTTCTCGCGCAGCAGGTCCAGAGCCTCCTGGGCCAGGCCCACGGCGGTGATCTCGATGTCATCGTCACCGATCAACCGGGCAATGCTGTCGCGTTGCAGGTCGTCGTCCTCCACCAGCAGCACGCGCTTGACCTTCTGCGTCAGCTTGGCTTCCAGGCGGGCGAAGACATCCTTGAGCTCCTCGCGGGTGGTGGGTTTCACCGCATAGCCCACGGCGCCCATGTGCATGGCCGCTTCCACCCGGTCTTCCACCGAAATCACGTGCACCGGGATGTGCCGGGTCTGGGCGTTCTCCTTGAGGCGCTGCAACACGGTCAGGCCGGAGTGGTCCGGCAGGCGCATGTCCAGCAGGATGGCGTCCGGGATGAACTGGGCAGCCAGGCTGTAGCCTTCGTCGGCGCCGTGGGCCACCAGGCAGTGGTAACCCAGCTCGTGGGCCAGGTCGAAGAGGATGTGGGCAAAGTTCGCCTCATCTTCCACCACCAGGATGCAACGACTGCTGAACGGCGCCTTGTCGCGGTCATCGGCGAAGCGCGGAATGTCCGCCCCCGGGGCCTCGGCCACCGGCTGCGGCAGGCTGGCAGGCTGAGGCGCGGCCACGGGCGCGACTGGGGCCGGCGGCGCCACCAGCGGCTCGGCGGCCTCCTGGTACTGCTCCGGCCTGTCTCTTATACACATCTCCGAGCCCACGAGACCAGAGAGGATCTCG
>ERZ1032287.104-NODE-104-length-10808-cov-7.779875_pt1 | contig 10808 bp, 15 predicted proteins | sample MGYA00518039_ERZ1032287 | MGnify/ENA primary metagenome ERZ1032287 (study PRJEB33718, sample SAMN03160170) | human skin metagenome | collected 2014-02-25 | study: EMG produced TPA metagenomics assembly of the PRJNA266117 data set (Human skin bacterial metagenome... | reverse complement strand
GGCCAGTTCCAGGGCTTTCTTCAGTGGCACCTTGGCCCGCTCGCTCATGCCCTGCTGCAAGTAGCCCAGGCCCAACTGCACATACGCCTCGCGCGCCTCGTCGCGCCCCTTGCTGGTGTTCATCGGGTTGGAATCACCCGACAGAACACAGCCAGCACACAGGCTGGCAACAAGCAGGAGCAGCGCAAAGCGCAGGGCCATGGAGATCCTCTCTCAGGTACGGGTTGCGGCGCTTTGCGGCATATCGGCGTCGGCGCTCAACTCACGCACGGCGATATAGCGTTCGCTACGACGGGTGCGGTCCAGCACCTGCCCGACCAACTGACCGCAGGCGGCATCGATGTCTTCACCACGCGTGGTGCGCACGGTGACGTTGAAACCGGCGTGATGCAGCTGGTCCTGGAAGCGACGAATGGCATTGTTGCTCGGACGCTCGTACCCGGAATGCGGGAACGGGTTGAACGGGATCAGGTTGATCTTGCACGGTACATCCTTGAGCAGCTCGATCATCTCCACCGCGTGCTCAAGCTTGTCGTTGACGTCTTTGAGGAGGGTGTACTCGATGGTCAGCACACGCTTCTCACCCAGGGCCGACATGTAGCGCTGGCAGGACTCGAGCAGCATCTTCAGCGGGTACTTCTTGTTGATCGGTACCAGCTGGTTGCGCAGCGCATCATTGGGTGCGTGCAGAGACAACGCCAGCGAGACGTCGATGTGCTTGGCCAGCTCATCGATCATCGGCACCACGCCGGAGGTCGACAGGGTCACCCGGCGCTTGGAGATGCCGTAGCCCAGGTCGTCCATCATCAGGTGCATGGCAGCAATGACGTTGTCGAAGTTCAGCAGCGGCTCACCCATGCCCATCATCACCACGTTGGTGATGGCACGGTCGACGGTCGCCGGGACGCTGCCAAAGGATTTGTTGGCAATCCACACCTGGCCGATGACTTCGGCGGCGGTGAGGTTGCTATTGAAGCCTTGCTTGCCGGTGGAGCAGAAACTGCAATCCAGGGCACAGCCCGCCTGGGACGAAACGCACAGAGTGCCGCGCTTGCCCTGGGGAATGTAGACGGTCTCGACGCAGCTGCCGGACGCCACGCGCACCACCCATTTACGGGTGCCGTCGCTGGAGATGTCCTCGCTGACCACTTCCGGACCGCGAATCTCGGCAACAGCCTTGAGCTTTTCGCGCAAGGCCTTGCCGACATTCGTCATGGCGTCGAAATCATCGACGCCAAAGTGGTGAATCCATTTCATTACCTGACCGGCACGGAAACGCTTCTCCCCGATTGAGTCGAAGAATTTCTCCATTTCCGGTTGAGTAAGCCCCAACAGGTTAGTTTTGCCGATCGATGCAGTCATGGTTTCACCTCTCACGCGCAAGCCTTACTCAGCGAGCGGTTACTTCAGTAGCTGCGAAGAAGTAAGCGATTTCGCGAGCAGCGGCAGCTTCGGAGTCCGAACCGTGAACGGCGTTGGCGTCGATGGACTCGGCGAAGTCAGCACGGATGGTGCCGGCAGCAGCTTCTTTAGGGTTGGTGGCGCCCATCAGCTCACGGTTGCGAACGATGGCGTTTTCGCCTTCCAGAACCTGAACAACAACCGGGCCGGAAGTCATGAAGGCAACCAGTTCGCCGAAGAAGCCACGCTCGCTGTGCTCAGCGTAGAAGCCTTCAGCTTCAGCCTTGGACAGTTGCTTCATTTTCGAAGCTACAACGCGCAGGCCGGCTTCTTCAAAACGGGAAACGATCTTGCCGATAACGTTTTTTGCAACAGCGTCAGGCTTGATGATGGAGAAAGTACGTTGAACAGCCATGGTGTAACTCCAGAAACGGTGATTAAAGCGAAAAATTAAACCCGCGAATTATACGCGGGTTTATAGGGATTGCCTAACTGCGTAGCCCGCGGATTCAGTCAGCTTCGTCGATCCAGGCGGCCTGAATTGCTTCAAGAACCTTCTCGCCTCCGCGAGCCGGATCGTCGCTGAACTCCGGCAGTGCCAGAACCCATTGGTGCAGATCGACAAAGTTCACATAACGCGGATCCACATCCGGCTTGGACTCAGCCAGTTGGATCGCGATTTCCAGTACATCAACCCACTTGAGGCTCATGCCAGTTCCTTGAAATCAGTGCGGCGCTTCGGCTGCATGGTTGAGCGAGTATTTTGGAATTTCGACGGTCAGGTCTTCATCGCCGACGATGGCCTGGCAGGACAGGCGCGACTGCGCTTCCAGGCCCCAGGCCTTGTCCAGCAGGTCTTCTTCCAGCTCGTCAGCCTCGTTCAGCGAGTCGAAGCCTTCACGAATGATGCAATGGCAGGTGGTGCAGGCACAGACGCCGCCACAGGCACTTTCGATCTCGATGTGGTTGTCATGCGCCACCTCGAGCACCGAGACGCCAGGCTCGACCTCTACAACCAGGCCGTCCGGACAGAACACGGCGTGTGGCAGAAAAATGATCTGCGGCATCAGTTATTCCTCGATTTCATTCAGGTTGCGCCCCGCCAGCGCGGCTTTCACCGTCGAATCCAGGCGTCGGGCAGCAAAGGCATCGGTCACTTGCGACAGACGCTTGGTCTGCTGCTCGATGGCATAACCATCGGTGCCACGCATCAATTCACTCAATTCCTGCATCTGCAGCTCGATAACCATGCGCTCTTCGGCGTCCAGCAGACGCTCGCCATCGGCGTCCAAGGCACCTTGCACCGCCTCGATCAGGCGCTGAGCATCAACCTGCTGCTCGCGCAGTACACGGGCCACCTTGTCGTCGCCGGCGTACTGGAAGGAATCCTTGAGCATCTTGGCGATCTCGCCGTCGGTCAGACCGTAGGATGGCTTGACCTGGATGCTGGCTTCGACGCCCGAACCCAGCTCTCGCGCAGAAACGCTGAGCAGGCCATCGGCGTCGACCTGGAAGGTCACGCGGATCTTCGCCGCACCGGCCACCATCGGTGGGATGCCGCGCAATTCGAAACGCGCCAGGGAGCGGCAGTCGCTGATCAGCTCGCGCTCGCCTTGCAGCACATGAACCATCATGGCCGTCTGGCCATCCTTGTAGGTGGTGAAGTCCTGGGCACGGGCAACCGGAATGGTGGTGTTGCGCGGAATCACCTTCTCCATCAGCCCGCCCATGGTTTCCAACCCCAGGGACAGCGGAATCACGTCCAGCAGCAGCAATTCGCCGCCTTCGCGCTTGTTGCCGGCCAAGGTATCGGCCTGGATCGCGGCCCCAATGGCCACCACTTGATCCGGATCGATCTCGGTCAACGGCTGGCGACCGAACATTTCAGCCACCGCCTCACGCACACGCGGCACACGGGTCGAACCGCCCACCATGACCACCGCCTGCACTTCATCCAATTCGACATTGGAATCGCGTACAGCACGACGACAGGCCTTGAGGCTGCGGGCAACCATCGGCTCGATCAGGGCGTCGAAGGCGTCGCGAGTCAGGGTGGCACGCCAATCGCCATACACCACTTCCACGGACGCGGCGCCGGTCAAGGCTTCCTTGGCTGCACAAGCGGCTTGCAACAGACTGCGCTGGGTACCCGGGTCGAGGTCGGCGGACAGGCCCGCGCCCTCGATGATCCAGCCGGCAATGGCGTGATCGAAGTCATCGCCGCCCAGAGCAGTATCGCCACCGGTAGCCAAGACTTCGAAGACGCCGCCGGTCAGGCGCAGAATGGAAATATCGAAGGTGCCGCCACCCAAGTCATAGATCGCCACCACGCCTTCGGCGTGCTGATCCAGACCATAAGCCACAGCCGCCGCGGTCGGCTCGTTGAGCAGGCGCAGCACATTCAGGCCGGCCAGCTTGGCCGCATCCTTGGTGGCTTGACGCTGGGCGTCGTCGAAATAGGCAGGAACGGTGATGACCGCACCTACCAGCTCGCCACCCAGGGCCGCCTCAGCACGCTGACGCAACACCTTGAGCACTTCAGCCGATACTTCCACCGGGCTTTTCGGCCCCTGGATGGTCTCGATGAACGGCATGTGCGACTCGCCCTCGACGAAGCGATAGGGCAGTTGCTCACCCAGCTGCTTGACGTCGGACAGGCCACGCCCCATCAGGCGCTTGACCGAAAGCACGGTGTTCAAAGGGTCGGTAGGTGCAGCCAGGCGGGCCGACTCGCCCACCTCGACGCGGTCGGCGTGATAACGCACCGCGGACGGCAGAATCACCTGCCCCTGCGCGTCGGCCAGCGGCTCGGAAAGACCACTGCGCAAGGCAGCGACCAGCGAATTGGTAGTGCCCAAGTCGATCCCCACAGCCAGGCGACGCTGGTGCGGTTGAGGACTTTGGCCGGGTTCGGCGATCTGCAGTAGGGCCATGCTTATCTGGACTTATCTGTATATCAGGCGTGCGACCGGAGCGGCACTGGGTTAATCGTCGAGGCGCTCTTCTAACTGGCGCACTTCGTAGGTGAGCTTGTCGAGGAACTGCATGCGCCGCATCAGGCGCTCGGCCTGCTCGCGTTGCGCCGCATCATCCCAACAGGCTGCGAAGCTTTCATTCAGTTCATCCTGGGCTGTCTTGAGCCGACGCTTGAATGCCGCCACTCCGGCCAGGTCGGCGCTGTCCTGCAAATCCTCGAGCTCTTCGCGCCATTGCATCTGCTGCAGAAGAAACTCCGGATCATGCACCGTGACTTCCAACGGCAACTCGCCGCCATTCAAAGCCAGCAGGTAACGGGCGCGCTTGGGCGGGCTCTTGAGGGTCTGGTAAGCCTCGTTGAGGCTTGCCGACTGCTCCAGGGCCAGGCGCTGCTCGCGCTCGGAAGCATCGGCAAAACGGTCTGGATGAACCCCACGCGCCAACTCGCGGTAGCGCGCGGCCAACTGCTCGAGATCCAGGCGGAAGCTCGGTTGCAGCTCAAATAAAGCGAAATGACAAGGAGTACCCACGACAAGCCTCAGATGTTGAAGCTTTCGCCGCAGCCACACTCACCGCGCACGTTGGGGTTGTTGAACTTGAAGCCTTCGTTCAACCCTTCCTTGACGAAATCAAGTTCGGTGCCGTCCAGATAGGTCAGGCTTTTCGGATCGATGATCACTTTCTCGCCGTGACTCTCGAATACCTGATCGTCCTCGCCAATCTCGTCGACGAACTCCAGCACGTAGGCAAGGCCGGAACAGCCCGTGGTGCGAACACCCAGACGAATCCCATCACCCTTGCCGCGCCCGTTGAGGGAGCGTCGCACGTGTTGAGCAGCCGCTTCTGTCATGCTGATAGCCATCGTGACTCCTTACTTGTCGCCAAATCTGTGAAAGCCGATCGGTCAGATCAGGCCTTTCTTCTGCTTGTAGTCGCGTACGGCGGCCTTGATGGCGTCTTCGGCGAGTACCGAGCAGTGAATCTTCACGGGAGGCAGGGCCAGCTCTTCAGCCAGCTGGGTGTTCTTGATGGTTTCGGCTTCATCCAGGGTCTTGCCCTTCATCCACTCAGTGGCCAGGGAGCTGGAAGCAATGGCGGAACCGCAGCCATAGGTCTTGAACTTGGCGTCTTCGATGATGCCCTGCTCATTGACCTTGATCTGCAGGCGCATCACGTCGCCGCAGGCAGGAGCGCCGACCATGCCGGTGCCGACATCCGGATCTTCCGCGTTCATCTTGCCGACGTTGCGCGGGTTCTCGTAGTGGTCGATGACCTTTTCGCTGTAAGCCATGATTCTTAATCCTCACTCATCAGAGAGTCGCTCTTGGGTTCTGCAAATCGCCGTTATCGGTACGCTCTACAGAACCCTGTGCGGCGACTTATATTCAGTGCGCCGCCCACTCGATCTTCGAGATATCGACGCCATCTTTGTACATGTCCCACAGCGGCGACAGAGCGCGCAGCTTGGTAACGGCTTCGCAGACTTTCTGCGCCGCGTAATCGATTTCTTCTTCAGTGGTGAAGCGGCCGAAGGTGAAGCGGATCGAGCTGTGAGCCAGCTCGTCGTTGCGACCCAGGGCACGCAGCACGTAGGAAGGCTCCAGGGAGGCCGAAGTACAGGCCGAACCGGAAGACACTGCCAGGTCCTTGAGGGCCATGATCAGCGACTCGCCTTCAACGTAGTTGAAGCTCAGGTTCAGGTTGTGCGGTACGCGGGCAGTCATGCTGCCGTTGATGTACAGCTCTTCCAGGTGCTCGACCTGCTTGTAGAAGCGGTCGCTCAGGGCCTTGATGCGCAGGTTCTCGGCGGCCATGTCTTCCTTGGCCACGCGGAAGGCTTCGCCCATGCCGACGATCTGGTGAGTAGCCAGGGTGCCGGAACGCATGCCGCGTTCGTGACCACCGCCGTGCATGGTTGCTTCCAGGCGCACCCGCGGCTTGCGGCTGACGTACAGCGCGCCGATCCCTTTCGGGCCGTAGGTCTTGTGGGCGGAGAAGGACATCAGGTCGACCTTCAGGGCCTGCAGGTCGATGTCGACCTTGCCGGTGGACTGAGCGCCGTCGACGTGGAACAACACGCCCTTGGAGCGGGTCAGCTCGCCGATGGCAGCGATGTCGTTGATGGTGCCGATCTCGTTGTTCACATGCATGATCGAAACCAGGATGGTGTCGTCACGCAGGGCTGCTTCGACCATGGCCGGAGTGATGAGGCCGTCTTCGCCCGGCTCGATGTAGGTCACTTCGAAGCCTTCACGCTCGAGTTGGCGCATGGTGTCCAGGACAGCCTTGTGCTCGATCTTCGAGGTGATCAGGTGCTTGCCCTTGGTGTGGTAGAAATGCGCGACACCCTTGATTGCCAGGTTGTCGGATTCGGTAGCACCGGAAGTCCAGACGATTTCACGCGGGTCGGCGTTAACCAGGTCGGCCACTTGGCGACGGGCGTTTTCCACCGATTCTTCGGCTTTCCAGCCAAACACGTGGGAGCGGGACGCCGGGTTACCGAAGTTCCCGTCGACCAGCAGGCATTCACTCATTTTCTGCGCGACGCGCGGATCAACCGGGGTGGTCGCTGAGTAATCAAGGTAAATCGGCAATTTCATGGACTCTCTCCTAAATCAGGCTGGCTGGCGTGCCGCTAGCTCTTTGGCTGTCATTCGACGGCGGACGCTTCAATCTTGTCCAGGCGCGGCGCCTTGCCATTACAACGGCGCTGGTCCTGACGCTGGGCTACTTCTTGCACCTCACGGCGAGTGACAAGGTCAGCCAAGCTGATACCGCTTAGAAATTCGTGGATCTGCAGGCTCAGATCGCACCACAGGTGGTGCGTCAGGCAGGTGTCGCCGGCATGGCAATCACCCAGCCCCTGGCATTTGGTTGCATCGACCGATTCGTTCACCGCATCGATCACCTGGGCCACCTGGATCCCCTGCATGTCGCGGGACAGCTGATAGCCGCCACCAGGACCCCGGACGCTGGACACCAGATTGCTACGGCGCAATTTGGCGAAAAGCTGTTCGAGATAGGACAGGGAAATGCCTTGGCGCTCGGAGATATCGGCCAGGGAGACCGGGCCATGTTGCGCGTGCAACGCCAGATCGAGCATGGCGGTCACGGCGTATCGGCCTTTAGTAGTCAGTCGCATGGACAAGTACCACGGAGTTTCGGAATGGAGGCGAGTATGCAATACCCGAGTAATCAGGTCAACTATAAGACCAACTACTTTAGTCGGATTTACCCGCAAAAGAGCGCGCGAATCATAGCAAAGTCTGCGACGTAATGGCACAGCGCGATGGCAACAACTGACCCGCGGGTCGCTTATGGCATCTCAGGGGCTTTTTCGCCGGCAAACCGGCTCCTGCAGGAGAAGCCGGTTTGCGGGGCATCAGCCGACCTGGCTGTCGCCCTTGCCCTTGACTTCAGCAAAGTCTTCTTCACGCAGGGCAGGCAAGTCCTTGGCGCAGTAGTCACTGCCCAGATCCTTCAGCGCGCCACACATCCCCTCCAGACGACCATCGACCGCTTGCAGGTGATCAAGCAACTGACCAATGGCCCGCGCCACGGGGTCAGGCATGTCTTCGCTGACGCCATAGGCATCGAAGCCGAGCTTTTCCGCCATGGCCTTGCGCTTGGCTTCCTGCTCATCATTGGATTTCATGATGATCCGCCCCGGAATCCCCACTACGGTCGCACCGGCCGGCACCGCCTTGGTCACCACGGCATTGGAACCGACCTTGGCCCCGGCCCCGACCGTGAACGGCCCCAGCACCTTGGCGCCAGCCCCACCACCACACCATCTTCCAGGGTCGGGTGGCGCTTGCCTTTATTCCAACTGGTGCCACCCAGGGTCACCCCCTGGTAAAGCGTGACGTCATCACCGATCTCGGCGGTTTCGCCAATGACGATGCCCATTCCATGGTCAATAAAGAAGCGACGACCGACCTTGGCCCCCGGATGAATCTCGATCCCGGTCAGCCAGCGCCCGAAGTTCGAGACCAGCCGCGCCAGCCACTTCCAGCCCATCCCCCACAAGGCGCCGGACAGGCGATGGATCCAGATCGCATGCATCCCCGGGTAGCAGGTCAGCACCTCAAAGGCGTTGCGCGCAGCCGGGTCACGATGGAAAACACTTTGGATATCTTCACGCAGACGTTCGAACATCACTGATCCTTCCGCTTCTGTAGCTCCCCACGAGCCGCTTTCTGGGTTTCCGTGAGGATACCTCGCAATATATTCACTTCCGCCCGACTGACCGAGCTGCGACCGTACAACCGACGCAAGCGCGCCATCAAGTGTCGAGGTTTCTCCGGATCGAGGAAGTCGATGGCCACCAGGGTTTGCTGCAGGTGCTCGTAGAACCGCTCCAGCTCATCCATGGTTGCCAGCTCATCACTGCGCGGCGACGCCACCTCATCCTTCTCCACCTTGCTCGGCCGCCCCTGGGCTGCCAACCAGGACATGCGCACTTCATAGGTCAGCACTTGCACCGCCGTGGCCAGGTTCAACGAGCTAAACTCCGGATCCGACGGGATATGCACATGGAAATGACATCGCTGCAGTTCGTCATTGGTCAGGCCGGAATCTTCACGACCGAACACCAGAGCGATCTGCGCCCCCTGCCCGGCCTCCTCCACGACCTTGAGGCCCGACTCGCGGGGATCCAGCAGCGGCCAGGGAATGCGCCGATCACGAGCACTGGTGCCGAACACCAGGGTGCAACCCGCCAGAGCATCCTCCAGCGTCGCCACCACCTGGGCATTTTCGAGAATATCGGTGGCACCAGAAGCCCGCGCATCCGCCTCATGAGACGGAAATACCCGCGGCTCCACCAGCACCAGCCGCGACAAGCCCATGTTCTTCATGGCACGCGCAGCCCCGCCGATATTGCCCGGATGACTGGTATTGACCAGGACGACACGAATGTTCTGCAGCAAGGGAGGCGCTCTCGGACACGGGAAGGGGGAGCAAATATTACAGAACAGGCTGCACCACCGCCTCAAAAATAACCATCTGCCAATTCCGCTGCCTTATTGAGAGCCCGCGACAGGAGCGGCCAATACCCGCTGACGAAATGCGCCACACAGCGGATCAATGCAATCAAAGCGAACGCCGACCTTCATCTGCAAAAGTTTTCTGCTAGAATGCTCGGCTTTCTTTAACAACCTTAGGTGACCTATCCATGCAGCCAATGCTGAATATCGCGCTGCGCGCCGCCCGCAGCGCCAGTGAATTGATTTTCCGCTCCATCGAGCGCCTGGATACCATCAAGGTCGACGAAAAAGACGCCAAAGACTACGTATCCGAAGTTGATCGCGCTGCCGAGCAGAAGATCATCGACGCGCTGCGCAAAGCCTACCCGACCCACGCCATCCTCGGCGAAGAAACCGGCCTGCACGCCGGCAGCGGCGAAGGCGAAGACTACCTGTGGATCATCGACCCACTGGACGGCACCACCAACTTCCTGCGCGGCATCCCGCACTTTGCCGTGAGCATCGCCTGCAAATACCGTGGCCGCCTGGAACACGCCGTGGTTCTGGACCCGGTTCGCCAGGAAGAATTCACCGCCAGCCGTGGCCGCGGTGCCCAGCTGAACGGTCGTCGCCTGCGGGTCAGCGGCCGCACCAGCCTGGACGGCGCCCTGCTGGGCACCGGCTTCCCCTTCCGTGACGACCAGATGGACAACCTGGACAACTACCTGGGCATGTTCCGCGCCCTGGTTGGCCAGACTGCAGGCATCCGTCGCGCTGGCGCAGCAAGCCTGGACCTGGCCTACGTCGCCGCCGGTCGCTTTGACGCCTTCTGGGAATCGGGCCTGTCCGAATGGGACATGGCAGCAGGCGCCCTGTTGATCCAGGAGGCCGGCGGCCTGGTGAGCGACTTCACCGGCGGTCACGACTTCCTGGAAAAAGGCCACGTCGTGGCCGGCAACACCAAATGCTTCAAGGCAGTTCTGACCGCCATCCAGCCGCACCTGCCGGCTTCGCTGAAGCGCTAAGCACCAGCGACAAAAAAAGCACCCCGAGGGGTGCTTTTTTTATGCCCGCAATTGCCGTAGAAGCCAGCTTGCCGGCGAATGGGACCTTGAAATCGCCTTCGCCGGCAAACAGGCTCCTGCAATTGAGGGTTACTGGCCGGGCTGATTCTGGTTCTGACCGAGAATCAGGTGCCCTTCTTTATCCACCGGAATCTGGTTGCCCGGATCCCGATCCATACGCACCTGGCCCTGCTTGCCACCCAGGTCGTACTTCACGTCATAACCAACGATCTTGTCACTGATGTCATTGACCGTGTTACAGCGAGTCTGCGTAGTGGTGTAGGTATCACGCTCCTGCATGCCTTCCTGCACCTTGTTCCCCGCATAGCCCCCACCAACAGCACCGGCAACCGCTGTCTCTTATACACATCTCCGAGCCCACGAGACCAGAGAGGATCTC
>ERZ1032287.97-NODE-97-length-11042-cov-7.147993_pt1 | contig 11042 bp, 9 predicted proteins | sample MGYA00518039_ERZ1032287 | MGnify/ENA primary metagenome ERZ1032287 (study PRJEB33718, sample SAMN03160170) | human skin metagenome | collected 2014-02-25 | study: EMG produced TPA metagenomics assembly of the PRJNA266117 data set (Human skin bacterial metagenome and... | reverse complement strand
GGCTCGGAGATGTGTATAAGAGACAGTTGTGGTATTGCGCCAGCAGGGGAGGCAGGCGCCCACCGGCGCATGACTCGATCGAGCCCAGGCGCAACAGGCCGCTGGGTTCGGCCTGGTTGTCCACCGCACGTTTGGCTTCATCCACCAGGGCCAGGATGCGTTCACTGTAGCCGAGGAAGATTTCCCCGGCGGGGCTGATCCGCAGGCCGCGCCCGACCCGGGTAAACAGCTCGGTGCCCAGCTCGCCTTCCAGCTGCTTGAGGCGGTTGGTGATATTGGACGGCACGCAATGCAGTTGCTCGGCCGCTCGGGCAATGCTGCCGGTGCGGGCCACAGCCTTCACCATTTTCAGTTGGGTCAGTTCCATTGCTCATTTCCAGTGAGGAATAACCTCAGTATCGGTTAATTGTGGTGAGTTGTTCAGGGCGGGACACTGCAGGTCCTCTTCTTGCCTCTGGATATCTGTGTCGTGATGCTCTCGCCCCTGTTCAAGCTGGTGCTGGCCACCGCTGCGGTGATTCTGTGTTGGGCCTATTCGCCGGTGGGTATCCATATCGGCCTGGAGGGCTACAGCCCCGGGCACCTGGCCTTGCTGCGGTTCCTGATTGCCTCGCTGTTCATGGCCGCAATGGCGCTGGTGCTGAAGATCTCCCTGCCGCGCTGGCGCGACCTGCCCTGGTTGCTGGTACTGGGTTTCTTCGCCATCGCTTTTCATCACGTCAGCCTCAACTACGGCCAGCAAGGGCTTAGCGCCGGAGCATCCAGCGTGCTGGCGCAGTCCGCGCCGATCTTCAGCACGCTGATCGCGTTTTTCTGGCTCAGGGAGCCGGTCAGTGGCTGGCGTTGGCTTTGTGTGGTGATCGGGCTGTTGGGGGCAGTGCTGGTGGTGGCCGGTGACAAGGGCCTGGGGGCGATCGAGCCGCGAGGGCTGCTGGTGCTTCTGGCGGCGTTTTCCTGGGGGCTGTACTTCGTCTTGCAGCGGCGCTTTTCCGGGCGCTATGGGGTGTTGACCACTGTCTGCTACATGGTCTGGGGCGGTACGTTACTGCTCTTGGTGTATGCCCCCGGGCTGACGCAGGCGGTGGCCCAGGCATCACTACGGGTGAACCTGGCGGTGCTGTTGCTGGGGCTGTTTCCCAGTGCATTGGCTTACCTGGCCTGGGCCTATGTGCTGGCACGGGTCGAGGTCAGCCGCGCGTCGATCGCGATGTACCTGATCCCGCCGGTGGCGATGCTGCTGGCGGCGACGGTGCTGGGCGAAACTCTGCAGTCCAGCGTGGTGCTGGGGGCGGCGGTGGTGCTGGGTAGCGTGATGGCGATGCAATTGGACGGGCGTTGGCGGTGGCGCCGGCGCTTGTCGGCGACACCTGCCAATGAGGTGCCTGCCGGGCAAGGCCGCTAGTGCCGGCCTTGCAAGTGCCAGCGCCGCGCAATGGCGGGGCGCTGCCGGGCGGGATTCAGCTCTTTTTCTTGAACAGGCGGCCGATGAAGGCGGCAAGGCCCAATACCCCCAGGACGATGAATTTCTTGCCGGCCAGGAGCAGTACGCCGAGCTTGGCGAAGAGCCCGGCCTTGCTGGCGAGGCCGCCGGCCACCAGGGCGGCGAGGCCATAGGAAGCCAGTTTGTCGGTGCTCGGGTTGTAGTCGGCGTAGCGGTTGCCGTCGGTGAAGTTGGTAAAGGCCAGCACCTTGGGAATCTCGCGCTTGATGGTGTCCAGGTCGTCCATTGAAGCCACGGCATTGAGTTCCAGCACGCCTTCGCGGCCCAGCACGCGGATGCTGTAGTTCAGGGTGTGGCTCTGGGCGCCTTCGGCCTTGAGTTCACGGGCCCAGTACATCTTGTGCGACTGTGCGTCATAGCTTGGCTGCTCGGCCCAGCCCAGCAGGTGAATGGCGCCGTAGCCCTGTTCCTGGCGCTGCTTGTTGTCTTCCTCGTCCGCTTCCTGCATCTGCTTGAGCAGGTCCTGGTAGTCGATCTTCGCGGCGTCGTCGTCGGAGATGTGCCCATCGTTCTTGTAGCTGATGATCACGCCCCAGCCTTCGGCGGACAGCGGGCTGACGGCGCTGGGCACGATCATGCCCAGGGTGGTGAAGCCAGGTGGATTGCCCCAGCCCTCGGTGAGCAGCTTCTCGGTGTCCTTGGGGTTGAGGTAGTAGAACTCCTTGCTCAGATCGAGGCTGGCGATATCCCCGGGCAGCTTGACGTTGCCGTGGCGTGGGGAGAGCGAGGCGAGAAACTGTTCGGCGGTCTGGGGTTCGGCGTCCTTGCTCTCGGGCGCGGTGGCGGCGCTGGCAAGAAAGGGCATGGCGCAGAGGGCGGCCATGGCCATGAGGAGGCGCAGGTACTTCATCGTATTCCCTTACATTTTGTGACAAGTTGGCGGGGAGGATAACGATGAGTGCCGGGCGGCTCAATGTGGCGGTCGGTTTTATTTTGCTGCAGGGTCGGGCGCCGATACGGCGCCATTTCAGGGCTGGCGACTCAGTCGATGGTCAGGTACAGCACCCGCAGGCGGTGGCCGTCCGGGTCGAGGGCCACCAGGGTGTAGCCGAAATCCATCTGGGTCGGCGGCTGGGCGATGGTCATGCCCAGGGCTTGCCAGTGCCGATGCAGTTCATCCACCGCTTCGCGGCTGTCCACGGCCCAGCCCAGTTCGCCGCCACCGCCGGCGGCCTGAGCGCTCGGCTGGACAGTGTGTCGGGACCAGAGGCCAAGCTTGATCCCCGAGTCGAGGATGAACAAGGCGAAAGTCGGGCCGGATTCCACCGGCGGTTTATCCAGCAAGCGACTATAGAACTCTGCGCTGAGGGCAGGGCTGTCCACGTAGAGCAGGAAATAGGTGTTGGTGATCATGGCGACTCCAGAGGCCTTTGGATGGTGCGTTGGGCGCAAGCTTAGGGGGCTGGCCTGTCAGTTCCTGTCAGGAGTCGTCGATTGAAAAAGAGGCCGGCTTATCGGTGTCGATAAACCTGCCTCTTGGAGTTGATTTGTTGCGGGGCTCAAGGCTTGGACAAGGCCTGGTCTACCGCTGCTATCAGCTTTCCCAGATCCTTCGGGGTGGCTTTGTGAATGACACCGAACAAATAAGCCCGCTGTTCCTCTTCGTCGCCCAGATCGGCGAAGAAGGCTTTCAGCTTCACTCCCAGTACTTCGGCTAGCAGAAATAGAGCTTCAACGCTGGGGGTGTAGGTGCCGGTTTCGAAGCGGCTGATGGTTTTTGGGTCAAAACCGGTTTTTTCACCTAGTTCAGCCTGAGTAAGCCCCGCTACCTTTCGATAGCGCTTGATGGCTGCACCCAAACTTGAAATTTGCATCGCTCAATTCCCATTTAGAATCAAGAACTTAACGATAAATATTGGCATTAGACAACACCATGGTTCATCACCTTGCTTTGCAAAATGTGATGCATTTCGTAGAATCGGCGCTTCGGACAGGTATTTGGTGATCTAGTTTCAGAAGGCTGGTTTATGAAACAAGAAATCATTGCATTTCCCTTGTTCACCTAAACCAAGGACTTGGCAGAGGCTCGAACGTCTCGTAAATCCCGCCAACGCTCCGTCCGCCGTCCCCACCTGACGCCTCATCTGATCCTAGTTGATCTCCGTCGAATCGATGGTCAACTGCCGCGCAAACCGCTGTACGGCTGCAATCAGGGCGAACCTTCCGATTGAGCCGTACCGCCAGGAAAGTACATCGCGAATCAGCCTCTTGCCGGGTGCCGGTAACTGTTGATCGCAGGCTGTCTATGGAGTTCTAAAGTGCGTCTCAATTTGCCGGTCACCTCTGTTGAGCAGACCTTTCCCGACCAGCAGCGGCTCATATCCGCCACCGACATCAACAGTCACATCACGTACTGCAACGCCGAGTTCGCAGCGATGAGCGGTTTCAGCCAGGCCGAACTGATCGGCAGCACCCATAACCTGGTTCGCCACCCGGACATGCCGGCGGCGGTGTTCGAGTCGATGTGGGGTTACCTGAAGGCCGGCCAGAGCTGGATGGGTGTGGTGAAGAACCGTTGCAAGAACGGCAATTTCTATTGGGTCAGCGCCTATGTCACGCCGATCCTGGAGGACGGAAAACTGGTGGGCTACGAGTCGGTGCGGGTCAAGCCAAGCCGAGAGCAGGTCAGCCGCGCCGAAACCTTGTATGCGCGCCTGCGGGCCGACAAGGCGCCGGTTTGCGCCTGGCGCCGCATCGAGGCCGCAGCCCGGCCCTTGCTGCTGCCGGTGGCGGTGGCGGTAGGCTGCCTGGCCGCCTTCCACTGGCTGCCGACGCTGGCCGCCCAGGGCTGTACGGTCGCGGGTTTCGTGGCTGTCGGGCTGCTGGCCCAGCGCCGCCTGGGGCAGCAGCTCAAGCAGATTGTCAGTAGCACACCGAACACCTTTGCCGATCCGATCTGCGCCCTGGCCTACAGCGAAGCACTGGGGCCGGCGGCGCAGTTGCAGATGATCCTGATCAGTGAGGAGGCGCGCCTAAAGACCGCCCTGACCCGCCTCAGCGATCTGGCCCGGCAGATGGCTACCGCAGCGGCCGATTCCAGCCAATTGTCCAGCCGCACCGAGTCGGCGCTGCTGGAGCAGCGGGCGGAAACCGACATGACCGCGGCCGCCATGACCCAGATGGCTGCTTCAATCACCGAGGTCGCTGAACACGTCCAGCACACCGCCAGCGAAGCCCACACCGCCAACCTGCTGGCCCGGCAGGGCAGCGAGGTGGCCGGCACCTCGCGGGATGCCATCCAGTTGCTGGCGCGCACCGTGACCCAGATCAACCAGGCCGTGGGCGACCTGGCCGGGCAGACCCAGGAGATCATGGTGGCGGCGAGCATGATCCAGGCGATTGCCGACCAGACCAACCTGCTGGCCCTGAATGCGGCCATCGAGGCAGCCCGAGCTGGTGAGCAGGGCCGTGGTTTTGCCGTGGTCGCCGATGAGGTGCGGGCCCTGGCCGGCAAGACCCGCGAGTCGACCCAGCAGATCCAGGGCATCATCCAGAGCCTGCGCGCCGGGGCCGACGAAGCCGTGCAGATCGCCAGCCTGGGCATCGAGGAGGCGGAGCAGGGCGTGCAGCAGGTGGTCCAGGCCCAGCAGGCGCTGCAAGGCATCGGCGCGGCAGTGGAGCGCATTACCGATATGAGCCAGCAAATGGCCGCGGCATCCCAGGAGCAGTCCCATGTAGCCGAATCGGTCTCCGAACAGATCAACAGTGTCGCCGTCACTGTGCAGCGCACTGCCGAGAATGCCAGCGCCGGAGTGGTTCGCGGCGCCGAGCTGGAAAACATCTCTTCCGGGCTGCGTGCCCTGGTCGAGCGGTTCAACCGCTAGCGACAGTGAGTTCGACTCATGGATGAGAAATACCGCAGGGCCGTCGATGCCGCCGCCATCTTCTCCGAGACGGACCTGGGCGGCAGCATCACTTATGTCAACGATCTGTTCTGCCAGGTCTCGGGCTACAGCCGTGAAGAACTGATCGGCGCCAACCACCGCATGCTCAGTTCCGGGCTGCATCCGCCGGAGTTCTTTGCCGAGTTGTGGCAGACCATTACCCAGGGCCGGGTGTGGAAGGGCGAGATCTGCAACCGCGCCAAGGACGGCAGCCTGTACTGGGTCGACAGCACCATGGTGCCGCTGGTGGATCAGCGCTCCGGGCAGGTGGTGCGTTATGTGTCGATCCGCTTCGATGTCAGCGAAAAGCGTCAGCTGTTGCATTCGTTGCAATGGCGGGTCGGCCACGACGTGCTTACCGGGCTGCCCAACCGGGCCTTTCTCTCGGACCTGCTGCACCAGGCTCTGGATTTCTCCCGGGCGCAGGATATTCCCCTGGCGGTCTGCATGCTCGACCTGGATGGCTTCAAGGCGGTCAATGACGGCTATGGCCACGCCTGTGGCGACCTGCTGCTGGTGGAGGTGGCTGCGCGGCTGCGTTCGATCATCCGCGGCGAGGACGTGGTGGCTCGCCTGGCCGGCGACGAGTTCGTGCTGATTTTGCGTTACGTGCGCGACATGCTGGAGCTGCGCGCGGCGTTGCAAAGGGTATTGGCGACCATTTCCCAGCCGTACTCGATCCAGGGCAAGGACATCAACGTCTTCGCCAGCATCGGCGTGACCCTGTACCCCACCGACAATCACGACGCCGACACCTTGTTGCGCCACGCCGACCAGGCCATGTATGTGGCCAAGCAGAGCGGACGCAACCGCTTCCACCTGTTCGATGTACTGCGCGACCGTGAAGTGATGGTCACCTATCAGACCGTCGAGCAGGTGCGCCAGGCCTTGCTCGCAGGCGAGTTGCGCCTGTACTTCCAGCCCAAGGTGAACATGCGCACCGGTGAGGTGGTGGGCTTCGAGGCGATGCTGCGCTGGCAGCACCCGCAGCGCGGCATGCTGGGGGCCCAGGAGTTTCTGCAGCAGGTGGAGGAGACCGACCTGATCGTCGAGATCGGCGAATGGGTCATGGACCAGGTGATGACCCGCCTGCAAGGCTGGCAGCAGGCGGGGCTGGGCTGGCCGGTGAGCCTGAACGTGGCGGCCCGGCATTTCCAGCGCCCGGACTTCGTCGAGCGGCTCAAGGACATGCTCGATCGCTATCCGGATGTATTGCCGGCGTTGCTGGACCTGGAAATCGTCGAGTCGGTGGCCATCGACAATATCCAGCGGGTCAGCGATTGCCTCGATGCCTGCCAGGGATTTGGCGTGCAGTTCTCCCTGGGGGACTTCGGCACTGGCCATTCGTCCCTCAGCTACCTCAAGCGCCTGCGCACCCAGACCATCAAGATCGACCGGCTGTTCGTGCGCGACATGCTGCACGACGCGGACGATCAGGCGCTGATCCAGGCGTTGGTGGGGCTGGCCCAGGCCTTTGGCCGGCGCGTGGTGGCCGAGGGGCTGGAAAGCCTGGCGCATGGCGAGCGCTTGATGGCCCTTGGCTGCGACGTCGCCCAGGGGGATTTCATTGCGCCACCAATGCCCGCCGAGGCGGTGCTGGACTGGGTGCGTAGCTTTGAGCCACCGCGGGCATGGCGAAGCGACGAGCTTCAGGGCGAGGCGATGTCGGGAGGCTGAGCGTCGTCCTGAGGGCCGACGTAACGTTGGATGATGGCGTCGATCTCGCCGGACATCTTCATTCGCAACAGGGTGCGCAGGATGCGCTGGGCCGGCACTCTCGGATCGTTGCGTACATAGCAGCCGACGGCCTGCTCCTGCAGCACCGCGACGCTGTACAGCGGGTTGCCGGTGGCCTGGGTCTTGTTGAACCAGTCCAGGGTCCACTGGCTGGCGATGGCGTAGCGGTAACGCCCGACCACCAGTTTCTGCAGCACCTGCTCCTCGTTGCGGGCGTCGTCGCGTATCAGCTGGTTGGTGTCGAACAGCGGCTGCAAGGGGGTGTAGGTATAGCTGAGGACGGTGCCGATATGCTGGCGCGACAGTTGCTGCAGGTTGACCACCGAGGGCTCCGGATGGGTGCTCACCAGCAGGTTGCGCTGGATGAACAGCGGCACGCTCCACAGGTAATCCCCAGAGAGGTTCGGCAGCCAGGCCTGGGCAGCGTAGCAGCGCACGTCGACTTCGCCCTGGGCCATGGCGTTCTGCACCCGGGCCCGGGCCAGGACATGAAACTGCGCCGGGGTACCCAGGTGCCGGGCCAGGCTGTTCATGGTGTCGAAAAGGATGCCATCGGTGGGCTGGTCGCCTTCGACCTCGATGGCCGGCATGGTCCAACTGTCGGCGATGGCAAAGCGCAGGGGCGGCTCTGCGGCTTCCAGGCTGGCGCTGAAGAGAAACAGGGCGCACCAGGTCAAACGCATACAGTCTCCAGGGTGTCGGCGGGCGAGCAATCCTTTGCAAAATGCAAGCTTAGACAGATTAGACGAGCGCGCCGGATGCAATTTCGCCCTTGCTCCGCTAGCATTACCGGCTTCCGCTTTCCAGTTGCGACGGTTTTCGATGAGTTATCAGGTTCTTGCACGTAAATGGCGTCCGCGCTCGTTCCGCGAAATGGTCGGCCAGACCCATGTGCTCAAGGCTCTGATCAATGCCTTGGACAGCCAGCGGCTGCACCACGCCTACCTGTTTACCGGCACTCGCGGGGTGGGCAAGACCACCATCGCGCGAATCATTGCCAAATGCCTGAACTGTGAAACAGGTATCACTTCCACGCCCTGTGGCACCTGTTCGGTGTGCTGCGAGATCGATGAGGGGCGCTTTGTCGACCTGATCGAGATCGACGCCGCGAGCCGGACCAAGGTCGAGGATACCCGTGAATTGCTGGATAACGTGCAATACGCACCGAGCCGCGGGCGCTTCAAGGTCTACCTGATCGACGAAGTGCACATGCTCTCCAGCCACTCGTTCAACGCCCTGCTCAAGACCCTCGAAGAGCCGCCGCCCTACGTCAAGTTCATCCTGGCGACCACTGATCCGCAGAAGCTGCCGGCGACCATCCTCTCGCGCTGCTTGCAGTTCTCCCTGAAGAACATGACCCCGGAACGGGTGGTGGAGCACTTGAGCCACGTCCTGGGCGTGGAGAACGTGCCGTTCGAGGATGACGCCCTGTGGCTGCTGGGCCGCGCCGCCGATGGCTCGATGCGCGATGCCATGAGCCTCACCGACCAGGCGATTGCCTTCGGTGAAGGCAAGGTCATGGCGGCCGATGTGCGGGCCATGCTCGGCACCCTCGATCACGGCCAGGTCTATGACGTGCTGCATGCGCTGATCAACGGCGACGCCAAGGCGTTGCTCGAGGCGGTGCGGCATTTGGCGGAGCAGGGGCCGGACTGGAACGGCGTGCTTTCGGAAATTCTCAACGTGCTGCACCGGGTGGCGATTGCCCAGGCATTGCCGGAAGGGGTCGACAACGGGCACGGCGATCGTGACCGGGTGCTGGCCTTGGCCCAGGCCCTGCCTGCCGAAGACGTGCAGTTCTATTACCAGATGGGCCTGATCGGTCGACGCGACCTGCCGTTGGCGCCGGACCCGCGCGGCGGCTTTGAAATGGTCCTGCTGCGAATGCTGGCCTTCCGCCCAGCCGATACCGCGGATGCACCGAGACAGCCGCTAAAGCCAGTGGGGATCAGCCAGGCCACAGTTGATTCCGCCCAAGCCGTGGCGGCGCCGGCACCTGCCGTGCCTGTAGCGACCGTTGCCTCGGCTCCGGTTGTGAGTGCTCCAGTGGCGCCAGCACCTGTTGCCGCGCCCGAACCTGTCGCGCCCCCTGTGGCCGAAGCGGTCGCTGTCGAACCCGAGCCGGTGGTTGCCGAAGCGGTGGTCGACCTGCCCTGGAACGATCCGGTGGAGCCACAGATCGAACAGCAGCCAGCGGTCGAGCCGGTGCTGGAGGTGGCCGCCGAGCAGCCTGAGCTGACGCCGATGCCGACCCCGACGCCGGACAGCGTGGTGCCGGACGCGCCGGAGTGGGTCAGCGCCCCGGTGCCGGAACCCACGGTGGCGGAAGTCGACGCCGCCACTCCGGGTATCGACCTAGACGACGAGCCGCCGCTGGACGAGGACTATATCGAGCCGGACATGGATTCGGCCTACAGCTACCTGGACGAACTGGCCAGTGAGCACGCAGCCGATCCGGCGCCGGAACCCGAGCCCGAACCTGCTGCCAAGCCGGCCACTGGCCTGGCCCTGGAATGGCTGCAGCTGTTCCCGAAACTGCCGATCTCGGGCATGACCGGCAGCATCGCCGCCAACTGCACCCTGATGGCCGTGGACGGCGACCATTGGCTGCTGCACTTGGACCCGGCCCACAGCGCACTGTTCAACGCCACCCAGCAGCGTCGCCTCAACGACGCCCTGAACCAGTACCACGGGCGTACCCTGACCCTGGCGATCGAGCTGATCAAGCCCGAGCAGGAAACCCCGGCCCAGGCTGCATCACGGCGCCGTGCCGATCGTCAGCGCGAGGCCGAGGAGTCGATCCATGGTGATCCGTTCATCCAGCGGATGGTCCAGGAGTTCGGTGCAGTGGTGCGCCACGATACTATTGAACCTGTCGAGGCCCTGGCGGCTCAGGGCTGATCATTCAAAGGGCGCCGGGCCAGGGGCCGGGCGCCGTTTCCATCCCCGTACTTTGAGGTAATTCCCATGATGAAAGGTGGCATGGCCGGCCTGATGAAGCAGGCACAGCAGATGCAGGAAAAAATGGCCAAGATGCAGGAAGAACTGGCCAATGCCGAAGTCACCGGCAAGGCTGGCGGCGACATGGTCACCGTGGTCATGACCGGCCGTCATGACATCAAGCGCGTGAGCATCGACCCGAGCCTGCTGGAAGGCGTCAGCGAAGATGACCGTGAAGTGCTCGAAGACCTGTTTGCCGCTGCGGTGAACGACGCCGTGCGCAAGATCGAGTCCAACAGCCAGGAAAAGATGTCCGGCATGACTGCCGGCATGCAACTGCCCCCAGGCATGAAATTGCCGTTCTGATTCGCGCAAGCGCATCGGATGGACTACGTAAAGCCAGGCCTTGAGCCTGGCTTTTTTTTGCCCTGGCGATCAGCACTGCGCTGTGGGTAGCAGCCGGCTGGCCGACGGAGGCCACAGCAGATCCATCTGCAGAAACATCGAACGTGATGCTATTCACAGGGTCTGCAACCTATACCCTTTCATTCAACCTTCCCTAAAGGAGTGTCCATGATGCCGCAAACATTGACCCTCAATCAGCGCGTGGTACTGGTCTCTCGGCCCGAAGGCGCGCCGGTCCCGGAGAATTTCCGCCTGGAGCGGGTGGCCTTGCCGGAACTGGCTGATGGCCAGGTGCTGTTGAAGACCCTCTACCTGTCCCTGGACCCCTACATGCGCGGGCGCATGAGTGATGCCCCGTCCTATGCGGCGCCGGTGGAAATAGACGAGGTCATGACCGGCGGTGCAGTGAGCCGGGTCGAGCGTTCGCTCAACCCCAAGTTCCAGGAGGGCGACCTGGTGGTGGGCGCCACTGGTTGGCAGAGCCACTGCATTTGCGATGGCCGCAACCTGATCCCGGTGCCCTCGGGCCCTGTCTCTTATACACATCTCCGAGCCCACGAGACCAGAGAGGATCT
>ERZ1032287.94-NODE-94-length-11093-cov-7.844990_pt1 | contig 11093 bp, 8 predicted proteins | sample MGYA00518039_ERZ1032287 | MGnify/ENA primary metagenome ERZ1032287 (study PRJEB33718, sample SAMN03160170) | human skin metagenome | collected 2014-02-25 | study: EMG produced TPA metagenomics assembly of the PRJNA266117 data set (Human skin bacterial metagenome and... | reverse complement strand
CTACACAGAGTAGATCGTCGGCAGCGTCAGATGTGTATAAGAGACAGCCCCTGGGCGTCCTGCATCACGTCGGCACGTGCCCAACCGGCGATACCGAGCGCCTCACAGGCTTTCGCCGTGAGTTCCATGAGTTCCTGTTCCTTGGAGCTGTCGAGCCCGCACGGGATCCGGTACTGGGTATCGGAAGCCAGGTACTTGGCGTCGTAGTCGTAAAATGTGTGGGGAGTGCCCAGGGCGATGGGTGGCAGCACCTGGTCACGCAGGGTCGCGATGGTGAACTCCGGACCCTGGATCCATTGCTCGACCAACACTTGCGAATCGTAGGTACTGGCCGCCTTCCATGCGTCGAACAATTCGGACGCGGAAGTCACCTTGGCCATACCGATACTGGAGCCTTCATGAGCCGGTTTGACGATCAAAGGCAGGCCCAGTTCCGCCACCGCGGAAATACAATCGGCCTCGGAGCTCAATACGGCGTGGCGCGGCGTCGGAATGCCCAGGCTGTGCCAGACCTGCTTGGTACGCAGTTTGTCCATGGCCAGGGCCGAAGCGAGGATGCCGCTGCCGGTGTAAGGAATCCCCAGGCACTCCAGCAGCCCTTGCATGCTGCCGTCTTCACCGCCACGACCGTGGAGAATGATGAAGGCACGATCGATCTTCTCGCTCAAGAGACGATGCAGCAGATCATCGCCGACGTCGATGCCGAAGGCGTTAACACCGCCGCTCTGCAGCGCTTCAAGCACGGCCTTGCCGGACTTGAGCGACACTTCGCGCTCGGCGCTCTTGCCACCGTAAAGAACGGCGACGCGACCGAAATCGCTCGGTTTCACGGTAGAGAACAGGTTGGCGTAGGCAGCGGTCATTTCGCCCCCTTGCCAGCGGCTACAGCACCGGCGAACAGCGGGCTGCCGAGCAGTTTTGGCGCCAGGCCACCGATGTCACCGGCACCCTGACACAGTAGGATGTCACCGGCGCGCAGCAACGGCTTGACCAGCGGTGCCAGGTCGACCCCACGCTCGATGTAGATCGGGTCCAGTTGGCCACGCTGACGGATGCTGTGGCACAACTGACGGCTGTCGGCGCCCGGGATCGGCTCTTCGCCGGCCGGGTAGACCTCCATCAGCAGCAATACGTTGGCATCGGCCAGTACCTGCACGAAGTCGTCGTACAGGTCGCGGGTACGGCTGAAACGGTGCGGCTGGTAGACCATCACCAGGCGGCGTTCCGGCCAGCCACCGCGCACGGCCTTGATCACCGCAGCGACTTCGGTCGGGTGGTGACCGTAGTCGTCCACCAGCATCACGTTGCCCCCTTCCACCGGCAGTTCGCCATAGACCTGGAAGCGTCGGCCCACACCCTGGAAGCCCGACAGGCCCTGGACAATGGCTTCATCGCTGATGCCTTCGTCGGTGGCGATGCAGATGGTCGCCAGGGAGTTCAGCACGTTGTGGTTGCCCGGCATGTTCACCGACACGTCCAGCGGCTCGCGGTCGCGACGCAGTACGGTGAAGAAGGTCTGCATGCCTTGCTGGCGTACATTGATGGCGCGCACGTCGGCTTCTTCGCTGAAGCCGTAGGTCACGGTCGGACGCTTGACCTGCGGCAGGATCTCGCGCACCACCGGATCGTCCAGGCACATCACTGCCAGCCCGTAGAACGGCAGGTTGTGCAGGAAGTCGACAAAGGTTTTCTTCAGTTTGTTGAAGTCACCGTCGTAGGTCGCCATATGGTCGGCGTCGATGTTGGTGACCACAGCCACCAGCGGTTGCAGGTGCAGGAAGCTGGCATCGCTTTCGTCGGCTTCGGCAATCAGGTAACGGCTGGTGCCCAGTTGTGCATTGGTGCCCGCTGCATTCAGCCGCCCGCCGATGACGAACGTCGGGTCCAGGCCGCCAGCGGCGAATACCGAGGCCAGCAGGCTGGTGGTGGTGGTCTTGCCGTGGGTGCCGGCCACGGCCACGCCGTGACGGTAGCGCATCAGTTCGGCGAGCATTTCCGCCCGCGGCACCACTGGAATACGCCGTTCCAGAGCGGTGGCAACTTCCGGGTTGGAAGTGTTCACGGCGCTGGAAACCACCAGCACATCGGCATTGGCAGCGTTCTCGGCGCGGTGGCCGATGAAAATCTGTGCGCCAAAGGACTCCAGGCGCTCGGTAACCGGCGATGCCTTGAGGTCGGAACCGGAAACCTGGTAGCCCAGGTTCAGCAGCACTTCAGCAATCCCGCACATGCCCACGCCGCCGATACCGACGAAGTGGATGCGGCGGATGCGGCGCATTTCCGGCTGCGGCATGGCTTTCTGATTCTCAACCATGGGCCACCTCCAGGCAGATATTCACTACGTCGTGGGTGGCGCCGGGCTTGGCCAGGCGGCGGGCGGCCTGGGCCATGTTGTCGAGTCGTTCTGGTTGCATCAAAACCTCTGTCAGGCGAGCGGCAAGGTCCGCAGCACCAGTCGTTCTTTGCGGCATCAGGAAGGCAGCACCTTCACGAGCCAAATATTCGGCATTGCGGGTCTGGTGGTCGTCGATCGCGTGGGGCAAAGGCACCAGCATCGAGGGCAGACCGGCGGCAGCCAGTTCGCTGACGGTCAACGCGCCTGCGCGACAGACCACCAGGTCGGCCCAGCCATAGGCTTGGGCCATGTCTTTGATAAAGGGCTGCACCTGCGCCTCGACGCCGGCGGCGCGATAGCGCTCTGCAGTGACTTCATCGTGGTTTTTGCCGGCCTGGTGGAACACCTCCGGGCGCAGCTCGGGGGCGACCTGTGCCAAGGCTTCCGGCAACAGCTTGTTCAACGGCTCTGCGCCCAGGCTTCCGCCCAGGATCAGCAAACGCGCCTTGCGTCCGGCCAGGGCCTCGCGCGGTGTTTCGAGGAACAGTTCGGTGCGTACCGGGTTGCCCGTGGTGCGCCGGCTTTGCGAGGCACCGAAGGTGTCCGGGAAAGCTTCGCAGACTCGGGCAGCCAACGGCACCAGCAGCCGATTGGCGGTACCGGCCACGGCGTTCTGTTCGTGAACGATGACCGGCACCCCGGACAACTTCGCGGCAACTCCACCAGGGCCGGTCACATAACCGCCAAAACCCAGGACACAGACCGGCTTCAACTGGCGAATGACCCGCCACGCCTGGAGCACGGCCTTGATCAACACGAACGGCGCCTTGAGCAGGGACAGCTTGCCCTTGCCCCGCAAACCGCTGACGTTGATCAGGTGCAACGGCAACCCGGCCGCAGGCACCAGATCGTTTTCGATGCCACGTGGGGTGCCTAGCCAGTGCACGGTGTAGCCACGGGCCTGGAACTCGCGGGCGCAGGCCAGTGCCGGGAACACGTGGCCTCCGGTGCCGCCGGCCATGATCAGGACATTAGCGCCCATGGCTCGGCTCCTCGGCGAAGTCACTTTCACTGAACTCCATCTCTTCACTGCCCAGGTGGGTCCTGCTCTCCCATTCGATACGCAGCAACAACCCCAGACAGGCGCAGCAGATCACCAGCGAGCTGCCGCCATAACTGAGGAAAGGCAAGGTCAGGCCCTTGGTCGGCAACAGGCCGACGTTCACCCCGATGTTGATCAGGAATTGACCAATCCACAGGAACGACAGGCCGTAGGCGACATAGGCGGCAAAGAACTGCTTGGCCTTTTCCGCCCACAGGCCGATGTACATGCCGCGGATACAGACAAAGACGAACAGCGCCACCGTGCACAGCGAACCGACGGCGCCCAGCTCTTCAGCCAGTACCGAGAACACGAAGTCTGTGTGAGCCTCCGGCAGGTAGAACTGTTTCTGCACGCTGTTGCCCAGGCCGACGCCCAGCCACTCGCCGCGACCAAAGGCGATCAACGCCTGGGACAGCTGGTAGCCGGCACCGAACTGGTCGGCCCAGGGGTCGGCGAAGTTGGTCAGACGTGCCATACGATAGGGTTGCATCTGGATCAGCAGCACCACCGCGGCAACCGCCAGCACCACCATCAGGGAAAACCGGAACAGCCCGACCCCTCCCAGGAACAGCATGGCCGCAGCGGCGCCCATCATTACGACAGTGGCGCCGAAGTCCGGCTCCATCAGCAGCAGGCCAGCCATGGGCAGCAGCACGATGAACGGCTTGAAGAAGCCCATCCAGCTCTCGCGCACTTCTTTCTGGCGCCGCACCAGGTAACCGGCGAGGTAGATCACCACGAACACCTTGGCGATCTCGGAAGGCTGGACGTTGAAAAAGCTGAAGCCGATCCAGCGCATCGAACCGTTCACTTCCCGGCCGATCCCCGGAATGATCACCATCACCAGCAGGCCGAAGGCACCGATCAGCATCAACCAGCCCAGGCGCTGCCAGGTGGCGATCGGGATCATCATGGTGACGATGCAGGCACCCAGGCCCAGCAGGATGTAGATCAGGTGGCGAATCATGTAGTACAGGGCGCTGCCCGACTGCGCCGCCGCCACTTCAGTGGAGGCCGAGGCAATCATGACCAGGCCCAGGCCGAGCAGGGTCAGGCAACCGGCGAGCATCGGGAAGTCGAGGTCGATGCCCCGACCGGTGATGATCGGCGATGGATAGGGCTTGATGATGTTTCTCAGGTTCATGCCAGTTCCTCCACAACGCGGACGAACTGGTGGCCACGGTCTTCGTAGTTCTTGAACATGTCGAAACTAGCGCAGGCCGGCGACAGCAGCACCACATCACCGGGCTGGACAGTGGCGCGGCATTGCTCCACGGCTTCCTGCAGCGAGCCGACACGAATCAGCGGCACGGCGTCACCGATGGCTTCGCCGATCTGATCGGAGTCGCGCCCCATCAGGATCACCGCGCGGCAGTTGGCCGCCACCGGGCCGCGCAGATCCTTGAAGTCGGCGCCCTTGCCGTCACCACCGGCGATCAGCACGATCTTGCCTTCGATGTCGGCGCCAAGGCCTTCGATGGCCGCCAGGGCGGCGCCCACGTTGGTGGCCTTGGAGTCGTTGTAGTACGCCACGCCATCCAGGTCGCGAACCCACTGGCAGCGATGCTCGAGGCCGGCGAAAGTGCGCAGCGCCGCGAGCATGGCGTCGAACGGCAAGCCCACTGCATGACCCAGGGCCAAGGCTGCCAGGGCGTTGGACTGGTTATGGGCGCCGCGGATCTTCAGCTCGCGCACGGGCATCAGGTTCTGGAACTCGAAGGCCAGGTACTTCTCACCGTCCTCTTCGCGCAGGCCGAAGGCCTTGAAATCAGGCTTGCTCAGGCCGAAGGTCCAGCATGGCAGGCCTTCACCGATCAATGGCCGGGTCAGAGCGTCCTGGCGGTTGAACACCACCTGCCGGGCACCACGGAAGATCCGGTGCTTGGCCAGGTGGTAGGCCGGCAGGCCGCTGTAACGGTCCATGTGGTCTTCGCTGATGTTGAGCACGGTGGCCACTTCGGCGCCCAACTGGTCGGTGGTCTCCAGCTGGAAGCTGGACAGCTCCATCACGTACAGCTCGACGTCATCGCTGAGCAGGTCCAGGGCCGGGGTCCCGAGGTTGCCGCCGACCGCCACGCGCTTGCCCGCCGCCGCTGCCATCTCGCCCACCAGGGTGGTCACGGTGCTCTTGGCGTTGGAACCACTGATTGCCACGATCGGTGCCTTTGCGTTACGCGCGAACAGCTCGATATCACCGGACAATTTCACCCCACGGGCAGCAGCAGCCTGCAGGGCCGGGGTCGCCAGGGCCAGGCCGGGGCTCACGTAGAGTTCGTCGGCACGGCACAGGAAGTCCACGTCCAGCTCGCCACAACGCACCTCCACCTGCGGGTAGTCACGCCGCAGCGTGACCAGCTCAGGTGGATTTTCCCGCGTATCGGCCACCGCAAAGGCAACGCCCCGGCTCGCCAGGAAGCGAACCAGGGACATGCCGCTCTTGCCGAGGCCGACAACGATGCGGAAGTGGTCAGAAGCGATCAGAGACACTCGTTCTACCTCAGCTTCAGGGTGGCAAGGCCGATCAGCACCAGAATCACGGTGATGATCCAGAAACGGACGATCACGCGCGGCTCGGGCCAGCCCTTGAGTTCAAAATGGTGGTGAATCGGCGCCATGCGAAACACACGGCGGCCGGTCAACTTGAAGGACGCAACCTGGATCACCACGGACAGGGTTTCCATCACGAACACGCCGCCCATGATGAACAGAACGATTTCCTGACGGACGATGACCGCGATAGTGCCCAGGGCCGCGCCCAGCGCCAGGGCGCCAACATCACCCATGAACACCTGCGCCGGGTAAGTGTTGAACCACAAGAAGCCCAGGCCCGCGCCAATCAGCGCACCACAGAAGACAATCAGCTCTCCCGCCCCCGGTACATAAGGAATCAGCAGGTATTCGGCGAACTTCACGTTACCCGACAGGTAGCAGAAGATCCCAAGCGCACCGCCCACCATCACCGTAGGCATGATCGCCAGGCCATCGAGGCCATCGGTCAGGTTGACCGCGTTGCTCGAACCGACGATGACGAAATAGGTCAGGACCACGAAGCCGATGCCAAGGGGAATGCTCACGTCCTTGAGCATCGGGATCAGCAGAGTGGTTTCCACCGGACTCTGGGCAGTCATATAAAGGAAGATCGCCGCGCCCAGGCCGAACACCGATTGCCAGAAATACTTCCAGCGGCTGGGCAGGCCACGGGAATTCTTCTCGATCACCTTGCGATAGTCGTCGACCCAGCCGATGGCGCCAAAGGCCAGGGTCACCAGCAGCACGACCCACACATAGTGGTTGCGCAGGTCGGCCCACAGCAGGGTGCTGATACCGATGGCCGAGAGAATCAGCGCACCGCCCATGGTCGGTGTGCCCGATTTGGACAGGTGAGATTGCGGACCATCGTTACGCACGGACTGGCCGATCTGGCGGTTCTGCAGAGTGCGGATCATCCACGGACCCAGGCACAGCGCCAAAGACAGCGCGGTCAGTACCCCGAGGATCCCGCGCAGGGTCAGGTACTGAAAGACCGCGAAGCCTTTGTAGAACTGTTGCAGGTACTCCGCTAGCAGCAGCAGCATCAATGTTTCTCCGTACTGGAGCCGCACAAAGCCACGACGATGTTTTCCATCACCGCGCTGCGCGATCCTTTGATCAAAATGGTGGTATTTGGGTCTTGCTCGACGCCCAGGGCGGCAATCAGGTCAGCCTGGCTGGCGAAGTGGCGCGCGTGCTCGCCGAAGGCGGCAACGGCATGAGCCATCATCGGGCCTACGGCGTAGAGGGCCGAAACCTTGCCAGCGGCATATGCACCTACTTCGCGGTGCCCCTGCTCCGCCCACTCGCCCAACTCGCCGATGTCTCCGAGCACCAGGACGGTGCGGCCGGAAAAGCCGGCGAGTATATCAACGGCGGCGCACATTGAGGTGGGGTTTGCGTTGTAAGTGTCATCAATGACCCGCATGCCGTTCTTGGCCAGTTGGGCGACGGTACGCCCCTTGACCGGCTGCACCGCATTCAGGCCGGTGACGATGCCGAACAGCGAGACGCCCATGGCGTGGGCCGCGGCTGCCGCAGCCAGGGCATTGGCAACGTTATGGGTGCCCAGCAGGTTCAATTGCACCGCCTCCACACCCTTGGGGCTGTGCAACTTGAAGGATGGGCAGCCACGGGCATCGCGACCGATATCGGAGGCAAAGAAATCGGCAGAACTGTCAGTCAGGGCGAAGCTCAGCACCTGACGGCCGGCAGCACGGGCCTTCCAGATAGGGAAAGCCTTGTCGTCCAGGTTGAGCACGGCGATCCCGGCGCTATCGAGGCCCTCCAGGATTTCCCCCTTGGCCTCGACAATCTTCTCCGGCCCGCCAAACTCACCGACGTGAGCGGTACCGGCGTTATTGATGATCGCTACGTGGGGGCGAGTCATGGCCACGGTGTAGGCAATCTCGCCGATGCGCGAAGCGCCCAGCTCTATCACTGCGGCTGTGTGTTCCGGGGCCAGTTCCAGCAGGGTCAGGGGCGCACCCAGGTCATTGTTCAGGTTGCCCCGAGTGGCGTGTACCGGACCACGGGTGCGCAGGATGCTGGCGAGCATTTCCTTGACCGTGGTCTTGCCGCTGGAGCCGGTTACCGCAGCGACCGGGCGGCTGAACGCGGCGCGATTGAGCGCACCCAACTGCCCCAGCGCCAGGCGAGTGTCCTTGACCAGCAGTTGCGGCAGCGTGCTGTCGGGAACCTCACGTTCAACCAACGCCGCCACGGCGCCCTTGGCCGCCACTTCATTCAAGTAATCGTGGCCGTCAAAACGTGGGCCGGTCAGAGCAATAAACAGTTGGCCGGCCTGAATCGCCCGGCTATCGATACTGACGCCGCTAAAACGAGCATCGCCCGCGATCAGGCGGGCGTCCAATGGAGCCGAGACCTCACTGAGTTGCAGGGCTTTAAGCATGGCCCACCTCCCACGCGGTCAAGGCTTTGTCCGCCTCGGCGAGATCAGAAAAGTCATGTCGCTGGCCGTTTATTTCCTGGTAATCCTCATGGCCTTTACCGGCCAGCACCACCACGTCATCGGCCGACGCGGAAGCGATCAGGCGAGCAATGGCCAACCCGCGACCGGCTACGAATTCCACCTTTTCTGCCGCGCTGAAGCCGGCACGAATATCGTCGAAGATTTGGGCCGGCTCTTCGCTGCGCGGGTTGTCATCAGTCACCAGCACGCCGTCGGCCAGACGCTCGACCACCTCAGCCATCAACGGACGCTTGCCGCGGTCCCGGTCGCCGCCACAACCGAACAGGCACAGCAGGCGGCCCTTGGCGTGCGGACGCAGGGCCAGCAAGACTTTTTCCAGGGCATCCGGGGTGTGGGCGTAATCCACCACCACCAGCGGCTGAGTACCGCCACCCAGGCGCTGCATGCGTCCGGCGGGGCCTTCAAGCTTGGGCAGGACCGCAAGAATTTCGTCCAGCGCGTATTCAAGACCCAACAACGCACCTACCGCAGCCAGCACGTTGCTCAGGTTGAAGCGCCCGAGCAGGCAACTGCGCAGGTGGTGCTCACCCTGTGGAGTCACCAGGGTCGCGCGCACGCCATCATCGTCAAAACGCGCTTCGCGGCAGTACAGATAGGCAGCGGCGTCTTCCAGGCTGTAAGTGATCAGTCGTGACTCATGTTTGTCCGCCGCCAGTTGCCGGCCAAAATCATCGTCGAGGTTGATCACCCGGCAACGCAGGTCGTTCCAGGCAAAGAGCTTGGCCTTGGCTGCGCCATAGGCTTCCATGGTCCCGTGGTAATCCAGATGGTCACGGGACAGGTTGGTCAGCACCGCCACATCGAAAGCCAGTGCCGCCACACGCCCCTGATCCAGGCCATGGGACGAGACCTCCATGGCCACCGCCTTGGCTCCTGCATTCTTCAAGTCCGCCAGGGTGGCCTGCACGGCAATCGGGTTCGGCGTGGTGTGCATCCCGCTTTGCAGCGCGCCATGAAACCCGGTCCCCAGGGTACCTACCAGGCCACAACGCTGGCCCAGCAGGTCCAGGGCCTGAGCCACCAGTTGGGTAACGCTGGTCTTGCCGTTGGTGCCGGTCACGCCCACCAGGTTCAACTGGCGGCTCGGGTCACCATAGAAGCGCCCGGCTATGTCCGACAGCTGCGCCGCCAGGCCCTTGACCGGAATCAGCGGTACATCGGTCAGCGGCAACACAGTTGCCCCTTCCACTTCATAAGCCACCGCGGCAGCGCCGCGCTGCAGGGCATCGGCAATGTGCGCACGCCCATCGAACTTGGCGCCGGGCACCGCAAGAAACAGGTCCCCGGCCCGCACGTTACGGCTGTCCAGGGTCAACTCACGAATCAGCAGGTCGCGACCGGCGTGGGCGAAAATCTTGTTCAGGCTAAGAGACATCAGCCGCGCCCTCCATTGGCTCGTACAGGGGTGCCGGATGCGGCGTTGGCCTGCTGCGTGGTCGGCAGGTTGTCCGGGGTGATGTTCATCAAGCGCAGGGTGCCGGACATCACTTTGCTGAACACCGGCGCCGATACCAGGCCACCGAAGTAACCGGCTTTGCTCGGTTCGTCGATCACCACCACGATGGCGTAGCGTGGATCACTCATCGGACCGAAGCCGGCGAACAGCGAGCGGTAGGAGTTCTCGGCGTAGCCCTTGGTACCCACCGAAGTCTTGCGCGCAGTACCACTCTTGCCAGCCACGTGATAGGCCGGAACCTGTGCACGGAATACTCCGCGCGGGGCCTCGATCACTTGCTGCAGCATGCCCTGCATGGTCTTGGCGACATTTTCCGGAATCACCTGGGTGGTCTGCGGAGTCTTGTCGGACTTGATCAGTGTCAGCGGCGCAATACGGCCGTTGTTGGCCAATGCGGAAAAGGCGTGCACCAGCTGGATCGCGGTCACCGACAGGCCGTAGCCATAGGACAGGGTCGCGGTTTCCGCCTTGCGCCATTCGCGGTAGTTCGGCAGGTTGCCGACCCGTTCACCAGGGAAGCCGAGCCCCGTGTCCTGGCCTAGGCCGATTTTCTGTGCCAGGCGGAAAATGGTTTCGCCGCCGATATCGAAGGCCACCTTACTCATGCCGACGTTACTGGAGTTGATCAGGATGCCGGTCAGGTCGAGTACCGGACCTTCGGTCTTGGAAACGTCACGGATGGTGTATTTGCCCAACTGCAGGGTGCCCGGGTAGACCTCGACGGTATCGCTGGGCTTCCAGCGTCCGGTTTCGAGCGCGGCACTCATGGAGATCGCTTTCATGGTCGAGCCAGGCTCGAACACGTCGATCATCGCGCGGTTGCGCATCATCGCCGGCTGCAGGTTGCGCCGGTTGTTCGGGTTGTAGGTCGGCTGGTTGACCATGGCCAGGATCTCGCCGGTCTTCACATCCATGATCACCAGGCTGCCAGCCTTGGCACCGTTCTCGACGATGGCGTTGCGCAGCTCGCGGTTGGCCAGGTATTGCAGGCGCAGGTCAATCGACAACGCCAAGGGCTTGCCGGCCTTGGCGTTCTTGGTGACCTGGACGTCCTTGATCAGCCTGCCGCGCCGGTCCTTGATCACCTGGCGCTTGCCCGGAACCCCTGCGAGCCATTCGTCGTCTGCTGTCTCTTATACACATCTGACGCTGCCGACGATCTACTCTGTGTAGA
>ERZ1032287.93-NODE-93-length-11095-cov-7.304801_pt1 | contig 11095 bp, 9 predicted proteins | sample MGYA00518039_ERZ1032287 | MGnify/ENA primary metagenome ERZ1032287 (study PRJEB33718, sample SAMN03160170) | human skin metagenome | collected 2014-02-25 | study: EMG produced TPA metagenomics assembly of the PRJNA266117 data set (Human skin bacterial metagenome and... | reverse complement strand
CTACACAGAGTAGATCGTCGGCAGCGTCAGATGTGTATAAGAGACAGCTCGTAGAGAGTGCTGACCAGGCCCTGCTCCGGCACCAGGTACAGCAGCTGGCTGTGGGTGCTGTCCACTTCCACCAGGTCGCGGGCAGTCAGTACCAGGGCCCAGCGCCGGGAGGGAGTACTGCCGAAGGGCATTACCCGCAGTTGCTCGTTACTTGCCAGAAAGTTGCGCGCCGTTGAACTAAGGCGCTCATCGCTAGTGCGCACGGCCGAAGAAGAAATGGCCTTCAACAGGCTTTCCCGTTGATTGAAGAATTGTTGTGCGTTAAATGCCGCTGCGTTCATTTGTCGGCGGTAGTTGGAGAGGGTTTCATTAAGTGACCAGTGGACCACGAAACCGGCAATGATCAGGATGCAGGACAGCAGGCTGAACATGAAAAGGCGCAGCAGGACCACCGGGATATAGGACCCGTAGAAGTGGCTGGTAAACGCAGGGAAGTGGGCTTGTGTATGCATCGGCCCATAGTAAGGAGAACTATCTATATCCCTCTTCAGAATATTCTTAATGCCAGGGGCTTTAAGAAGATTCTCATTTTTTAGTTCACCTATTGACTTCAGGCTTTCGACCCTCTTGTGCTCTAACGCAAAGGTTTGAAAGTTATGGTTCTGGTTAAGAAAACGATAAGCCTCGCCGTTAGCTCCGCGCTGTCGTTGATGACGCTTGTTACTCAGTCTGCAACCGCTGCTGATTATGAAAAAATCGATTTGTCCTCGCCCGAAGGTGAATCCCTGACCCTGGATGAGGCGTCTGTCGATTACACCGGCCGTGGGCCGGCGGTGCGGGTCAGCGGCGCTCAGAACCAGTTGCAGGGCCAGGGCTACGATATCCGGGCCACGGCGGACAGCCCCAACAGCGCGGTGGTGGGCGTGCAGGTGGACGCCGGCGGCAAGGCCGAACTGAGCGGCGTGACCATCAGCACCGGCGGCTCGGATTTCGCCACCGGGGCCCAGGCCACCGGCGCCGGCAGCCAGTTGACCCTGAACGATGTGCAGATCACCACCAGCGGCAACCAGAGCCGCGGCGTGGTGGCCAGCGCTGGTGGCCAGGTGCAGGTGGCCGGTGGCTCCATCACCACCTCGGGCAACCAGGCCGATGTCTTGTCCGCCTCCGGCAAGGGCTCCAGCATCCTGGCCTCGGACCTGACCCTGACCGCCACTTCGACCGGCTCGGTCAATGCGGTCCGCGTCGCCGATGGTGCGGCCATCGAGCTGCAGCGCGTCAGCATCCAGTCCAGCGGCTTCATTGGCGCGGTGGCCGTGGAAGGGGTCGGCTCCTCCCTCAGCGCCGATGGCGTCGACATCACCGCCGAGAATGGCCGTGGCATCGGTGTGACCAGCGCCGCCCTGACCTTTCGCAACGGCAGCATCAATGCCAAGGGCGACGGCATCACCCTGAGCAGCCTGTACCAGAAACCGGGCGGCACGGCGGTGGTCAGCCACAGCCGGATCACCTCGCAGAATGGCAACGGTATCAACGTCAACGCCGACCAGGCCGCGGCCGATCTGGACAGCGTGCAGGTCACCGCCCTGGGCGACTATGGCGTGGCGATCTGGATGCCGGGCAGCAACACCCGGGTGGACGTCAAGGACAGCATTCTGCAAACCCGTGGCCAGAGTGCGGTGGCCATCGACAACCGTGGCGGCGTGTTCACCATGGACGGTGGTTCCATCAGCACCCTTGGCGACAACTCCCATGCCCTGTACGCCTCGCCGGACACCACAAACAGCCCCGGTGCGGTGTTCAACGTCAGCCGCGTGCTGATCGAAACCAGCGGCCGGGGCTCCGTGGGGGCGCTGGCCCGCATGGCGGGGGCGAGCATCAGCCTGAGCAACAGCAGCATCGTCACCCACGGCGACCTGGGCTATGGCCTGTTCGCCTCGGGCCGCGGTGCCAGCGTGGAGCTGCAGGACAGCGACGTGCAGACCGCCGGCGAGCAGGCTCACGGCCTGGCCATCAGCAACAATGCCACGACCCGCTTCCAGGGCTCGACCGTGGTCACCAACGGCAGCAACGCCCATGGCATCGTCAGTTTCGCCACCGGCGCCGGGGTGGTGAACGATGTGGAGGTCACGTCCAGCCATATCCAGACTGAAGACGGCGCCGGCATCCTGGTCAACGGCGGTGGCCTGACCACGCGCTTTACCGACAGTAGCCTGGTGGGCCGCAGCGGTGGCGAGCAGGGCACCGCGCTGTGGATCACCGACCGCGCCAGCGGGGTGCTGGCCGGTGCGGTGCAACTGGACGCCGTGCGCTCGAACCTGTTCGGTGATGTGCTGGTGGACGGCGGCAGCCTGCAACTGTCCCTGGCCGACCACTCCAGCCTGGACGGGGCGATCAAGGGCGGCAGCCGTGATACCCAACTGAGCCTGGACGACAGCAGTGTCTGGACCCTGCGCGGCGACTCCCAGCTCACCCGCCTGGCCAACAACGGCGTGGTGGAGTTCGCCGATCCCGGCCTGGCGGGGGCCTTCAAGCAGTTGCAGGTCAGTGGCGACCTCGAGGGCGACGGCCACTACATCATGAACACCGACCTGGGCCTGCAGCAGGGTGACCGGTTGATCGTCGGCGGCCAGGTCACCGGCAACAACGACATTCTGGTGCGCAACTCCGGCAGCGAACCGGGGGCCGAGGGCCAGAGCCTGACCCTGGTGCAAAGCGCCGGCGGCCCGGGTTCGTTCAGCCTGGCCAACCGCGGTGGGGTAGTGGATGCCGGGACCTATCGCTACGGTCTTGCGGCCGATGCCCAGGGCAACTGGAACCTGGTGAACGTCGGCCGTACCCAGCCGGCGCCGGGGCCGGACAACCTTTCCACCGGCGCCAGCGCGGCGGTCAACAGCAGCGCCATCGCCACCTTGCGGGCCACCTGGGATGCCGAGCGGGCAACCCTGGTACAGCGCCTCGGCGACCTGCGCCAGGGGGCCGATCGCCAGGGTCTGTGGATCCGTGGTTTCGGCCAGCAGCAATCCCTGGACAACGGCGTTGGCCGGACGTTTTCCCAACAGGTACAGGGCACGCAACTGGGCATGGACACCCGGCTCGACACCGCCGGTGGCACCCTGGTGCTTGGCGCGCTGGCCGGCTACAGCCAGACCGATCGCAACTTCAAGGGCGAGGGCAGCGGCAAGCTCGACAGCTACCACCTGGGCGGCTATGCCACCTACCTGGATGACTCGGGCTGGTACACCGACACCTTGCTGACCCTGAACCGCTGGTCCACCCGCCTGGATGTATGGGGCACCGACGGCGCCAAGGTCTCCGGGCATTCACGCAGCAAGGGCGCGGGCCTGTCGGTGGAAGCCGGCAAGCAGATCGATCTGGGCAACCGCTGGTTCGTCGAGCCCCAGGCGCAGGTTTCCATGCTCTATGCCCGCTCCGACAACTACCGCCTGGACAACGGCTTGCAGGTGCAGCCCGGCGATGGGCTGTCGACCCAGATTCGCACCGGTGCCCGGGCCGGGCGTAACCTGCAGCTGCAAGATGGCACACGCTTGCAGCCCTATCTCAAGGCTGGCTGGGTCGAGGATCTGTCGGCGCAGAACAAGGTCCGCACCAACGGCATCGCCAGCCGTCCCGATGGCAACGGCGGTGGCTGGTATGCCGGGGTTGGCGTGACCGGTGAGCTGAGCCGCCAGCATCAGGTGTATGCCGAGGTCGAGACCAGCGAAGGCTCGAACATCGACCGGCCCTGGGCCGCCAACCTCGGTTACCGCTTCACGTTCTGAGGGGCACTGGCGCTCGCCGCGAGCGTCTGGCGCACCCCTTGGGCATAGGACGTCTTGGCGATCGGCCCGATCAGAGCTTGCAGGGCCGAGTCGTCGAGGATCAGCGGCGAGCTGATCAGGTAATGCATCTCCACCATCTCGCGCAGCAGCGGGTCGAACAGCCCCAGCAGGCGCAGCAGGGGCTTGCCGATCACCCGCTGCTTGAAGCGGGCACCGCCGTGCTGCCGGATCAGCTCCAGCAGCTCGCGCTGGCTGGTGATCCCGGCGCCGCCCAGGTGCCAGGTCTTGCCGAAGGCTTCGGGCTGCTGGATCAAGCGGCAGACCACCGGCCCCACGTCGGGAACGAAGACAAACTCATGGGGCCGGTCCAGGGGGCCTACCAGGTTCGCCGTGCCGCCCTGGACCGCGGCCTGGAACGCGCCGTGCAGCAGGCTTTTATCGACCCCGGGCCCGTAGAAGTCCGGCAGGCGCAGCACCGTGGCCTGGATCTTGCCGTCGGCATGGGCCTTCCATAGCAGGTCTTCCTGGGCCTTGCGCATGCGGCCCTTGAAGCTGTTGGGCTGGCGCGGATGCTGCTCCGCCACCGGGTTGCTGCGAGCCATGCCGTAGGGATAGACGGTTCCGATCAGCAGGATCCGGCGCACCCCGGCGGCGATGGCGCCGTCCAGGGTCTGGCGCATCAGTTGCGGGTGCAGTTCGAAGCGCCAATAGTCCACCCCTACCAGATAGATCAAGGTGTCGATGCCGGCTGCTGCGGCCTCGACCGAGGCGGGCTGGTCGGGGTCCCAGGTGACCGGCTCGGCCAACGGGTCGGCGCCATAGGCCTTTAGCAGGCTGCTCTGGCTGCGGCCCACCACGCGGTAGGGCTGGCCCTGGCTGCGCAGGGTCCGGGCAATGCTCTGGCCAATGGCGCCGACGGCGCCGAACAAGGCTACTTGGGGCATGACGGGGTTCCTCGTGGATGAACAGAGCTTGCAGAGTGCGAGTTCCTCGGCTAAATGGAAATTGCCCAGACTTCGATGGTTTCTATAAAAAAATGCATAGCCCCACGGATACTCCCCCCCACTGGGACTGGTACCGCACCTTTCTCGCAGTGCTGGACAGTGGCTCCCTGTCTGCCGCCGGCCGTGCCATGGGTTTGACCCAGCCCACGGTGGGCCGGCATATCGACCAGTTGGAAGCGGCCCTGGGCCTGAAGCTGTTCACCCGTTCCTTCGACGGATTCGCCGCCACCGAAGCGGCGCTGGAGCTCAAGCCCTACCTGCTGCAGCTGGCGGCGGGGGAGGCGGCCTTGCGCCGGGTGGCCAGCAGCCATGGCGCCGGGGTGCAGGGCAGTGTGCGGATCTCGGCCAGCGAAATCATCGGGGTGGAGGTGTTGCCGCCGATTCTCGCCACCTTGCGCCAGCAGCATCCGCAGTTGGTGGTGGAGCTGGTGCTGTCCAACCGTGCCGACGACCTGCTGCAACGCCAGGCCGATATTGCCGTGCGGATGTTCCGCCCGACCCAGGAAGCGCTGCTGGTGCGCCGGGTCGCCGACATCGAACTGGGCCTGCATGCCCACCGGGACTATCTGCAGCAGCAGGGCACGCCGCTCTCGCTGGAGCAGTTGGCCGGGCACGCCCTGATTGGCTTCGACCGTGAAACCGCGTTTATCCGCCGCCTGCAACAGCAGTACCCGATGCTGGCCCGGGGCGCCTTCGCCTGGCGCAGTGACAGTGACCTGGCGCAGTTGGCGGCATTGCGCGCGGGGTTTGGCATTGGTGCCTGCCAGGTACGCCTGGCCGAAGCTGATCCACGCCTGGTGCGGGTCCTGGCGGAGCAGTTCGCACCGAGCCTGGAAGCCTGGGTGGCGATGCATGAAGACCTGCGCAACAGCCCGCGCTGCGCGGTGACCTTCGCCGCGCTGGTGCAGGGGCTGGCGGCCTATGCCGGGGGCGATTGACCGCCAGGGTGTCGGCAAGGGTTGCCAGGTGGCCCCGGCAGTGGCTTATCATACGCTGTATGTTTAAGCCCCCAGGAGGCAACGCCCATGGCATTCGGCAAGGTATTCATCGCCACCTCGGTCGATGGTTTCATCGCCCGCAACGACGGTGCCATCGACTGGCTGCCCAGTGGCGAGTCCGGCGAGGACTACGGCTACGGCGCCTTCATGGCGTCGGTGGACGGAATTGTCATGGGCCGTGCTACCTACGACAGCGTGCTGGGTTTTACCCCCTGGCCTTTCGACAAGCCGGTGGTGGTGCTCAGCCGCACCCTCAGTACGCAGGACGTGCCGCAGCGCCTGGAGGGCAAAGTACGCATCAGCGCGCTGCAACCGGTGGAGCTGGTGGCGCAGTTGCGGGCCGAGGGCTGGAGAACCGCCTACATCGATGGCGGCACCCTGATTCAAGCCTTTCTCCAGGCCGGGCTGATCGATGAAATGACCCTGACCCGGGTGCCGGTGCTGCTGGGCACGGGCCGCCCCCTGTTCGGCGCACTGCCCCGGGACCTGCACCTGCGCTGCGTCGATTCCCGGCGGTATCCGGATGGGCTGGTGAGCACCCGCTACCGGGTGGAGCGGGGCGCCGTCCATGACTGACCGGCCCAAGCGCAGCGGCCGCCCTGCCGCAGGGCGTGAACTGAGCCTGGACCAGGTTCTCGACGTGGGCCTGGAGCTGCTGGAGGAGCTGGGGCCCCAGGGGTTCGGTGGCCGGGCCCTGGCGCGGCAGCTGGGGATTACCCCGATGTCGGTGGCCTACCACGTGGGCGACCAGCGCAACCTGATGCGCCTGCTGGTGGAGCGGGTGCACGCCGAGCCGCTGGCCGAGCCGGCAGCGCAGTGGCCACCCGAGGCAAGAATCCAGGCGCTGCTGGGGGAGTACATGGCCCGGGTCCGCCGCCATCCGGCGCTGACCCTGTGCGTTCTCGGTGACCCGCAGCTGTTCGGCGGCTCCCTGGCCACCTTCAGCCAGCGCTTGCGCGAGGAAGTACGGGCCTTCGATGCAGACCCGGCGCTGTTCGACCTGCTGGTGGACTACAGCCACGGCCACGCCCTGGCGCTGGCCCTGGCCGGGGAGGGCGCGCAGGCGCTGGAGGGCGCTTTCGAAGCGGGGCTGCGCCGCTTGCTGCGCTAAGCGGCTTTCTACAGGGCGCCGGCGAGCATCGCGGCAAAGCGCCGGGCTGGCCATTCCTTGCGGTCCGACACCTGGCCGTCGCCCACCTCCACGAGGCGCAGTACGCCGTCGGCCCGCAACACCACATCCACCGAGAAGAACCGACTGTCGATCAGTGCCGCGCATTCGTGCACCAGCGCCGGTACTTCACCGCTAGCACCGTAAGCCTGGCCGTTGAGGACGAAGTAGCGGCGCTCGGTGTCATCCAGGTAGTCCTCGCGACGCCTGACGCAGACACCACCTTCGATCTGGCCGCGATACTGGCGCATGCGTTCGATCAGTGGCGCGATATCCGCGGGGGTGTGCACCAGGCTACCGCTGCCGGTGTTCAGCGATTTGACGTAGTCCTTGATGAAATACCCCGGCCAGTGGAGGTCCGCCAGGGCCTGGGTGAAGTCGGCGTCGGCCGCCAGCACCCGGGTTTCGCAAGTGAAGCGGGCCAGCCGCGGATACCACTGGGGCAAGTGATGGCAGTCCCGGTAGTCGGCAACGCTGGTGAAGGCAACGGCGCCCAGGCGTTGCAGATGCTCCACCAGTTCGCGGTAGCCTTCGGGCGTCAGCATCCAGCCGCGGTACAGCACCGGGGTGCCTCCTTCGAGGGCTGGCCGCGCCCGGAAATTGCCGCTCTCGAAATCCTCGAAGGAAAATAGCGAAGCGCTCAGGCCGGCGGCCAGAATCGCCTGGTATTCGTCGAGGTACTGCTCGTCCGGGCGCTTCGGGTCGAAGGGGTCGCTGGGGTAGAGAAGGTGCATGGCGAATCCTGCCAGTGAGGGTTTGCCCGGGCCCATGGGCGCCGGTGAAGTGAGATGGCGGCCGATGATAACGGGATTTTCCAGGGCAATCCTCCCGGCCCGGGCGTTCATTACATCCCTGCACCTTTGTTCACAGAAAATCACCGACCCACGACAGATTCCAACACCGCTGCTGGGGATACTGGCGCCTGCTCCGCCGGAGCGCCAAGGACCGACGTGACTGGAGAACCCCATGCGTAGACTGTTGACCGCCGTACTGATCTCGACCCTGGGGGCGGCCTCTCTGGTTCGTGCCGATGGACCAGCGCCATTTTCCAAGGTGTTCGAGGATATTTCGGCCGACCAGCCCGGCTGCGCCGCCGGGGTGATGCGCGGCGGCAAAGTGATCTGGAGCGCAGGCTATGGCGCCGCCGACCTGACCACCGGAGCGGCGATCCAGGCCGATACCCTGTTCAACCTGGCGTCGGTGTCCAAGCAGTTCACCGGCTTTGCCATCCTCCAACTGCAAGCCCAGGGGCGCCTGAGCCTGGAGGACCCGGTGCGGCGCTTTCTGCCGGAGCTGCCGGCCTATGCCCAGGGCATCAGGATCCGTCACCTGTTGCACCACACCTCAGGGCTGCAGGACTACATGCTGCTGGCCGAACTGGCGGGGATTCCCCTGAGCCAGCGCTTTACCCAGCAACAGGCCCTGGACCTGCTGGTGCGCCAGAACAGCCTGATGTTCCCGCCCGGCAGCGAATTCAGCTACAGCAACAGCGGCTACGTCCTGCTGTCGAGCATCGTCGAGCGAGCCAGCGGCCTGTCGCTGAAACACTACTCCCGGGCGAACATCTTTTTGCCCCTGGGCATGGATCACTCAAGCATCGTCGATCAGTACCCGGTGCTGTTGCCGAACCTGGCCCGGGGCTATGAACCGGGCGGGCAGGGCAAGGCCCAGGTAGCGGTGGATGCGCGCTGGGAGCAGACCGGCGACGGCCAGGTGCACAGCAATGTGGCGGACCTGATGCGGTGGTTGCGCAACCTGTCCACCGGGCGGGTCGGGGGCAAGGCGCTGGTGGAGAACATGCGCCTGACCGAGCCCCTGAACGACGGTGATCCCGGCTATTACGGCATGGGCCTTGCCAACCGCAGCTACCGCGGGCTGCAAGAGCTGTCCCACAGCGGCGGCTGGGCCGGTTTCAACACCGACGTGGCCTGGTACCCCAAGCTCGATGTGGCCACGGTGGTGCTGTGCAACAGCGATGACGGCCGTGCCTCGGAGCGCGGCCGCCAGTTGCTCGATACCCTGCTGGGCTCGCCGGCGCCGTCCGGGGAAGCGGACATTCCGCCGCCACCCCCGAGCATCCGGGCGCTGCCCAAGGCATCGCTGAAAACGCTGGTGGCCGGCACCTACCTGGACGATGGCGGCCATCAGTTGCAGCTGCGGCGCAGCGGCAAGGGTTGGAGCCTGGAAACCTTCCCCGACGTCCTGCCGCTGATCCGGCAGAGCGATGAGGTGCTGGTGGCGGACAACGACGGCACCCCGATCTACCTCGCGGCGACCTCGGGAGGGCGGATCGCGCTCAACAACCCGGCCTCGACCTATGCCCTGGCCCCGCCCTGGAAGCCCGATGATATCCGCCCCTACGTCGGCCTCTATACCCTAGAAACCAGCCCCGGACAGCTCAAGGTCCATGCCCGGCAAGGCAAGCTCTATGTACGCATCGGCCTGTACACCTACCCGATGCAGCCCCTGACCGCTGAGCGTTTCAGCGCCGGGGAACTGGGGGTGCTCAGCTTTGCCGAGCAAGGCGCGGTGCTGACCAGCAGCGTGGCGCGCAATCTGCGGTTCGGGAAAGTCTTTGCGCCATAGCACGATACGCAGGCCGCAGGTGTCTGTACGCGCTTCATATCTTGCCTTTCTTGATGGCCAGGGCCAGGGCCTGGTGCTTGTTGGGGCTGTCGAGTTTTTGCAGGATCTTGGCGATGTGGTAGTCGATCGAGCTTTTGCTCAGGTGCATGCGCATGGCGATATCGGTGGAGGACATGCCATCGGCGGTGTAGCGCAAGATATCGATCTCGCGATCATTCAGGGCTTGCTGATGATCGTTGAAGATGCGCTGCAGGGAGTGTTGGCGGTTGATGTAGTCGATCAGCTTGGCGTAGACCTTGAGGACGCAAGCCGACCAGTCGAGGGGGTCGACGCCTTGCAGGGAACCCTGCTTCAACGAGGCGATCGACAACACCCCGTAGTTGCCGAAGCTGCAGGGCAGGCCGATGCTCATCCCGGAAAGAAAGCCATAGTCCTTGCCCGCCTGGAGAAACAGTTTGCTCTCGATGAAGTCGTCGCTCCATATCGTCGGGAAGTAGGGGGTCGGAGAATGGATCTTCAGGATCGGGTCCACTGTCCAGAATTTTTCCGCTTCGTAGTCCCGGCGCCAGGCGTAGCTGTAGCTATCGATGTTGTAGACAACTTTGCTGTGGGACTTCAGATCCGAGCGCAGTATGAAAGAGAACTCGGTGTGGTTGGTTTCTCGTTCCAGCTCGGTCCTGATCTCATCACATAACTTGCTCGGGATATTGACTCTCTTGAACTCTATCTCGGGCGATCTTCTCGTATAACGTCCCATTTTCTACTCCTTTAGAATCGGCCTGAAAAATGCGTGGGGAAAGGCCAGAAGTGCGCTTTTCCGAACTCAAGCCGGGACTTGATCCGCACCTCGTGGTGTTTGATCAAGTTGCCTTGGAGGTTCCAGTGTAGTTGCTGACGAGCGTTTGAAAATGCTGCGAAGGGACGCTGCACACTCCTTGGAATCAGTGCCGGAACTGTTCTGTCAGGTTCTATGAAGTGGGTACTGATGAATTTTGCGGGCACCGTTGAGCGGGGCCGAATGAGCCCCGGGACGAGGGCGCAAGGAGTCAACTTGTTTGGCTATAGACGCCATTCTGGATATGCAGAAAGATTATCGAAAAGAGGACCGGTAGGCCGTCTCGAAAAGTGCGGGAGGAAGATTTGGTAAAAGTACCAATTTCAGCTTGATTGGGTCGCTTTATAGTCGTTTTCAGCAAGTTGCCATAGCGACTTAGCTGGCAAGAAAACCGTGACCCAACTCTGGAAAAAAGGACTTTGAAATGAACTCGAACCCTGCCAACAAAGTGACTGAAGAACAAAAAAATGCCTTGTTCGTGCTGTCCAAGGTCGCCTATGACGCCGCCGTCGCCCAACGTGTCGAGATGGCCGCAGGCAAACCCGGCCTGGCCTCCTCGCTGAGCCAGCAGCCGCATCCCCAGTCGCTGTGCGGTTGTGGCTGCCAGGAGTATGTGTGCGGCTACTACTGCTTCAGTACCCAGGGCTGTGGATGCAGCAGCTACCTTTACATCAGCTCGAACCTGACCCTGTCTCTTATACACATCTCCGAGCCCACGAGACCAGAGAGGATCT
>ERZ1032287.53-NODE-53-length-13640-cov-8.127052_pt1 | contig 13640 bp, 13 predicted proteins | sample MGYA00518039_ERZ1032287 | MGnify/ENA primary metagenome ERZ1032287 (study PRJEB33718, sample SAMN03160170) | human skin metagenome | collected 2014-02-25 | study: EMG produced TPA metagenomics assembly of the PRJNA266117 data set (Human skin bacterial metagenome and... | reverse complement strand
GAGATCCTCTCTGGTCTCGTGGGCTCGGAGATGTGTATAAGAGACAGATCCCTGGACTTCCTTATTTCAACTGACAGTTTGAAGAGGCAATGTATTACACGCTTTGCTACAGGCTTATTGGGTGTTTCCACAGATCGCCAATAACAGCTGGCCTGACCAGCTGGAAACCCTTCCCCAGAAATGACAAAACCCGGCCGATGCCGGGTTTGTACCTGATAGCGTCAAATACCAACGCCAGTGACTATCCTCTGCGTTACAGACAGGTCGCTAGCGCCGCCAGGCGACGCTTCGAGACATAGCTGTCTGCAACCGCATAAAAGTGGACGGTGGTCGTCGCGGCATCGGCCTTGATATCGACAAAAGTCTCGGCGGAACGGGTATACACGGTGTACCCCCCTGCCTTGCCCGGTTGCAGATAGGCAGCGGCATCGACACCAAAGACCGACTCGTCCTGCCAGGCGAACTGCGCACATTGCGCTACCAGTTGATCGGCCTTGGCCGAGGCCAGGGTTTTGTTGGGCGTTCGGGCCCGAGCTTCATCCATGGTAGAGCTCGCACAGCCAGCCAATAGCGCCGCCACCATTACCGCCATCAAAACCCGCATGCTGCCTCCTCCTCCTGAAAACGCGAGAGTATCGCTCAGGCCGCGTTAAAAAGGCGCGCGAACAGCAGAAAAACTCCCCCGCACCCACTCAGCACTCCGCCAGGGAGGACGCCAGCTGGGCGATCGCCTCCTGGTCCTCATCTCCGAGGTGGCGGTAGTTCTGAATAATGGTGCTTTCATCCAGGCTCAGGCTGCCCTCGGACAAGCGCGAGCGCTCGCCGGTCAACACATAAAGCAGGTCAACGCCGTGGCGCCCGATGGCCATCAGGTAATCCGATTTGGGCACCCGCTCACCGCTCTCGTAACGGCCCTGGGCGTTGGCTTCAACACCGCCAATGGCACCGAATTCCTGCTGGGAGAGCCCCAACGCCTTGCGCTGTTCTTTCAAGCGCTCACCAAAGGTCTGCATAACCATCCTCATTCAACAAGGTGATGGTTTTACGACCGTAGCGGCCGCAGAAGGTGCACTTTGTTTGCCCACACCATTGCCAGCCCCCGGGCAAAAGATTAACCTGCGCGCCCTTTCCACACTTTTGCCAAGGAGATCCACCATGCAACAACTGATCACCCCTTGCAGGACGTGCCTGGTTTAAACGCTGCAACCGCTACCCGCTAGCGCCTTCGCTTAACCCCCGCTTCGTCCTGCCACTACCTGAATATTTTTTTCCAATCAGGAATTGGACATGGACACTTGCATCCGTCATTTGTCGAACGGCGTCTCTCTGATCGCCTCCGACACCACCTGGATCGAAGACAAAGCGCTCCAGCAACTGCACACCACCGCACAACTGCCCGGCATGCGCCAGGTCGTCGGCATGCCCGACCTGCATCCAGGCCGGGGCTATCCGGTGGGCGCGGCATTTTTTTCCACCGAAGTGGCCTACCCGGCGCTGGTGGGCAACGATATCGGCTGCGGCATGGCGCTGTGGCAAACCGACCTCTCCAGCACTCGCCTCAACCTCGACAAGCTGGAAAAGAAAATCGGCAATATCGACCTGCCCCTGGATGAACAGTGGGATGAACAACGCGCGCAACTGGCATTGCCCGTCAGCGGTCATGAGCACTCCCTGGGTACCATCGGCGGCGGCAACCACTTCGCCGAACTGCAACAACTCGATCAGGTCCATGACGCCGACGCCCTGCAAGCGCTGGCACTGGACCCGAAAGCCTTGCTGCTGCTGGTGCACAGCGGCTCCCGAGGCCTGGGAGAAGCTATTTTGCGCAGCCACGTCGACCAACACGGCCACAACGGCCTGTTGATGACCAGCACCGCCGGCGCCCAGTACCTGGAGCAGCACGACCAGGCCTTGCGCTTTGCCGAGGCCAATCGACGGTTGATCGCCGAGCGCCTGCTGCACAATCTGCGGGCCAAGGGCCAGCCGCTGCTGGATATCAATCACAACCTGGTGTCTGCGGCGCAGGTCGACGGCGTATCGGGCTGGCTGCATCGCAAGGGCGCCACGCCATCGGACCAGGGTCCGGTGGTGATTCCCGGCTCCCGTGGCGACTACAGCTACCTGGTGCAACCGCTCCCCCAATCGTTCAGCCTCTACTCCCTGGCGCACGGCGCCGGGCGCAAGTGGCTGCGCAGCGACTGCAAGGGCCGGCTGGCAACGCGCTTCAGCTTCGATCAACTCAAGCGCACCCAGCTGGGCAGCCGAGTGATCTGCGAGGACCGCGGCCTGATGTACGAAGAGGCTCCCGAAGCCTACAAGAGCATCGACAGCGTGGTGGGCAGCCTGCGCGACGCCGGCCTGGTGAAGATCATTGCCCGACTCAAACCGGTACTGACCTACAAACGCCGGGGGTGCTGCTGATGATGTTGCTACAGCTGTCCTCCGCCCAAGGGCCTGCCGAATGCGAATTGGCAGTAACCCACGCATTACGCCGCCTGCATCACGAAGCCGAAGCGCAGAACGTGCGCCTCGGCATCATCGAGCAGGTTGCCAGCCAGGCTCGCGACGCCCATCGCTCGGTGCTGGTCAGCCTGGATGGCGAGCACGCCGCAAACCTGGCTCGACGCTGGACAGGCACCCTGCTGTGGATCTGCAAAAGCCCTCTGCGGCCCGCACATCGACGCAAGAACTGGTATTTCGCCGGCCAGCCATTCTGCGCCCTGGAAGAAGCCGAGGGCGGCGAGATCCGCTTCGAGGCCATGCGCGCTTCCGGCCCCGGCGGGCAGCATGTGAACAAGACCGACTCCGCGGTACGTGCCACCCATGTAGCGACCGGCATCAGCGTCAAGGTGCAGTCCGAACGCAGCCAGCACGATAACAAGCGCCTGGCTCGTCTACTGATCCAGCAACGGCTTGCCGATCGGCAAGAGCAATCCGTACAGGAACTGCGCTTGCAGCGTCGTGACGCCCATCACCGGGTTGAACGGGGCAATGCCGTGCGCACCTTCAGTGGTAGCGCCTTCACCCCTCTGGACTGACCCGCCCTGGTTCGGGAAGCCGATCGTCACGACGGCTCCCCGAACCAGGTTGGTGGCTACAGAGGGCAATACGTAAAAGATCTTGAACCGGTGACCGATGCGGCAAATGCAGAGGACGCTGAAGACATGGAGCAGAGTCCCGATGAACAACTACTTCGATAGCCCCTTCAAGGGCATCACGCTTGATCGGCAAGTCACCCACCCGAATATTCGAGTAGGTCGTTTCAGCTACTACTCAGGCTACTACCACGGCCATAGTTTCGATGAGTGCGCGCGCTACCTGCCCCACGAGGAAGGTGCGGACAAGCTGATAATCGGCTCTTTCTGCTCAATCGGCTCGGGAGCCGCATTCATCATGGCCGGCAACCAGGGGCATAGAAGCGAGTGGATCAGCACCTTTCCGCTCTACTGGATGCCCGAGGAACCGGCCTTCGCGGGCGCGCAGAATGGATATCAAGCCGCAGGCGACACGGTGATAGGCAATGACGTCTGGATCGGTTCCGAAGCCATTGTCATGCCGGGCATCAGGATCGGCGATGGCGCCGTGATAGGCACTCGAGCCCTGGTGACACGGGACGTGGAACCCTACGCAATCATCGGCGGTAACCCCGCCAAGACGATTCGCAAGCGCTTCGATGATCGGCGTATCGAGATGCTTGTGGAAATGCAGTGGTGGAACTGGAGCAGCGAGCAGTTGAAAGCAGTGATGCCACTGATGACCAGTGCCAATGTCGAGGCGCTGTTTGAACATTGGCAGGAGCACATCCGCCCCGACTGATCACTGGCCAAGATCGCAGCGAGCGCTGCAATGCCAGTGGGCTTCTTGGCGGATCGTGCAAAGCCATCAAAATGGCCAGAAACAAAAAAGGGGCTCACCTTTCGGTGAACCCCTTCTAGACCGCCCAGCAGAGCGGATTTTGTTTGGTAGGCGCGATTGGACTCGAACCAACGACCCCCACCATGTCAAGGTGGTGCTCTAACCAACTGAGCTACGTGCCTGCTGTGAGGCGGTATTCTACGGAATTCCAAAGGGGTGTCAACACCTTTTTTGCAGCTAAGCCTATGAATATGCGAATTTTTTAATTTTCGCGGGATGAAGAAGTTTTTTCTTCTGTCTGGCAGCTCATTTGCAACTCAGGTAGCATCGGCGCACTCGTAAAATATATTAAACACATGAGGTCGCAGGATGGCGAACATTCCCTACCCACAGTCCTATTACGCGGCATCGGCCAATGCGGCTCCGGAACGTCCGATGCTCCAAGGCGAGATTGAAACCGATGTCTGCGTGATCGGTGCGGGTTATACCGGCCTGTCCAGCGCCCTGTTCCTCCTGGAAAACGGCTTTCGTGTGACCGTACTGGAGGCCGCCAAGGTCGGCTTTGGCGCTTCAGGGCGCAATGGCGGGCAGATCGTCAACAGCTACAGCCGCGATATCGACGTGATCGAACGCAGCGTCGGCCCCAAGCAGGCACAACTGCTGGGGCAGATGGCCTTTGAGGGCGGCCGGATCATTCGTGAACGGGTGGCCAAATACCAGATCCAGTGCGATCTGAAGGACGGCGGTGTATTCGCAGCGCTGACCAGCAAGCAGATGGGTCATCTGGAGTCGCAGAAGCGCCTGTGGGAGCGCTACGGTCACACCCAGCTGGAATTGCTGGATGAGCGGCGTATCCGCGAAATCGTGGCCTGCGATCAATACAAGGGCGGCATGCTCGACATGAGCGGCGGCCACATCCATCCACTGAACCTGGCACTGGGTGAAGCGGCTGCCGTGGAGTCGCTGGGCGGCACCCTCTATGAACAGTCCCCGGCAATCCGCATCGAGCGCGGCGCCAATCCGGTGGTCCACACGCCCCAAGGAAAGGTCCGCGCCAAATTCATCATCGTTGCCGGCAATGCCTACCTGGGCAATCTGGTTCCGGAGCTGGCAGCCAAGTCCATGCCTTGCGGAACCCAGGTCATCACCACCGAGCCCCTGAGCGATGAGCTGGCAGCCAGCCTGTTGCCCCAGGATTACTGCGTCGAAGACTGCAACTACCTGCTGGACTACTACCGCCTCTCCGGCGACAAGCGCCTGATTTTCGGTGGCGGCGTGGTGTATGGCGCCCGCGACCCGGCGAACATCGAGGCCATCATCCGACCGAAGATGCTCAAGGCCTTCCCGCAACTGCAGAACGTGAAGATCGATTACGCCTGGACCGGCAACTTCCTGCTGACGCTGTCGCGCCTGCCCCAGGTTGGGCGCCTGGGGGACAATATCTACTACTCCCAGGGCTGCAGCGGCCACGGCGTGACCTACACCCACCTGGCCGGGAAAGTCCTGGCGGAGGCCCTGCGCGGCCAGGCTGAGCGCTTTGACGCCTTTGCCGACCTGCCTCACTACCCCTTCCCCGGCGGCCAGTTGCTGCGCACGCCATTCACCGCCCTGGGCGCTTGGTACTACAGCCTTCGGGACAAGCTCGGCTTCTGAAAGCCAAACCTCCTTGCAAGCACAAAAAAACCGCCGAGCAGGCGGTTTTTTTGTGTTCGATCAACAGCAAGCAAAAGACGCTGCCAAAGAGCGAATCCCGAAAACAAAAAACCCCGGTCTTGCGACCAGGGTCTTTGCTATCGATGCGAAACAAGCTGTTGGCTTGTCTCGTTGCCTCAAGGCGTTCAGTGATCCTTGAGGCTGATATGGCGCAGCGGACGGGACTCGAACCCGCGACCCCCGGCGTGACAGGCCGGTATTCTAACCGACTGAACTACCGCTGCGTATCGCTTGGACTTGCGTCCATGTGAACCGTTTAAATCATCTGATTGAAGAGCTTCGAGGCTTCCTCAATCTCAAGCCAGGCGAACCCGACTTGGAAAATATGGCGCAGCGGACGGGACTCGAACCCGCGACCCCCGGCGTGACAGGCCGGTATTCTAACCGACTGAACTACCGCTGCGCGTCGGTTGGAGGCTTCCTTGGAAGCTTCCCTCTTTCTTGCGAAAGAGACTCAGGGAATGGTGGGTGATGACGGGATCGAACCGCCGACATTCTGCTTGTAAGGCAGACGCTCTCCCGGCTGAGCTAATCACCCTTTGCTTCGCTGAGGCCGCGAAATTTACGCAGGTAACGAAGCTAAGTCAATAGCAGGCTTGAAGTTTTTTTCAAAAACAGCAGCAAGCAGAAACTTCGCACCAAGAGCCAGAGGCGCTCCTCTTGGGCTTGCAGCCACAAACTCGCTACCCCCCTTATTCCTGATAAATCATTTTCTTGGTCATGCCACCGTCCACCACGAATTCCTGGCCGGTGACAAAGCCCGAATTGCGGGACAGCAGCCAGGCCACCATGGAGGCCACATCTTCCACCGTCCCTACCCTGCCTGCCGGATGCTGGGCATGATCGGCATCGGATAACGGCTCTGCGCGACGCACCGCAGGATCCCGGGCATCGATCCAGCCGGGGCTTACCGCATTGACCCGAATCTCCGGCCCCAAGCTGATCGCCAGGGCATGAGTCAAGGCCAGCAGCCCCCCCTTGCTCGCCGCGTAGGCTTCGCTGTCAGGCTCCGATTGCCTGGCGCGGGTAGAGGCCAGATTGACGATGGCGCCGCCATGGGCGCGCAAATACGGCGCACAGTGCTTAGCCAGCAGCATCGGCCCGCCCAGGTTCACCGCCATGACCCGATTCCAGTAGGCCAGATCCAGGCTTTCCAGGGTGATGTTGTGCGGGTCAGCTACAGCGGCATTGCAGACCAGGGCGTCGAGACGCCCGAACTGCCCCAGCACCTCAGCCACCCCCTGGGCCACTTGCACTTCATCGGCCACGTCCATGGTGATGAACCAGGCGCTTTCACCCAGCACCTTGGCCACCTTGGAGCCACGCTCACGATCGAGATCGGTCAACACCACCTGCCAGCCTTCGCTGATCAGCCAGGCAGCGATACCCAGGCCGATACCCCGGGCCGCGCCGGTCACCAGCGCGACACGCCCGTTGCCGCCGCCCTGGGGCGTGGACAACTCGATCACAAGGCTGCCAGGCCGCGAGCCAGGTCGGCTTGCAGGTCGACCACGTCCTCCAGCCCCACCGCGATGCGGATCAGGCTGTCGCGAATGCCTGCCGCTTCACGCTCCTGAGGCGCCAGGCGCCCGTGGGACGTGGTGCTCGGATGGGTGATGGTGGTTTTGCTGTCGCCGAGGTTGGCGGTAATGGAGATCAGTCGCGTGGCATCGATAAAGCGCCAAGCGCCCTCTTTGCCGCCCTTGACCTCAAAACTCACCACCGCGCCAAAACCACGCTGCTGACGCTTGGCCAGCTCGTGCTGCGGATGGCTGGCAAGGCCTGCGTAGTGCACCTTCTCGACGCCCTCCTGCTGCTCCAGCCACTCAGCCAGGGCCAGGGCATTGGCACAATGAGCACGCATCCGCAGGTTGAGGGTTTCCAGGCCCTTGAGGAAGATCCAGGCGTTGAACGGGCTCAGGGTCGGCCCCGCGGTACGCAGGAAACCCACCACTTCTTTCATCTGCTCGCTGCGCCCGGCCACCACGCCGCCCATGCAACGACCCTGGCCGTCGATGAACTTGGTCGCCGAATGCACCACCACGTCCGCTCCCAGCTTCAACGGCTGCTGCAAGGCCGGAGTGCAGAAACAGTTATCCACCACCAGCATTGCACCCTTGGCATGGGCCACCTCCGCCAACGCGGCGATATCCACCAGCTCGGCCAGCGGATTGGAGGGCGACTCGACGAACAGCAGCCTGGTATTGCTCTTGATCGCCGCATCCCAGCCGGACAGGTCCGCCAGAGGCACGTAATCGACTTCAACACCAAAGCGCTTGAAGTACTTCTCGAACAGGCTGATGGTGGAGCCGAACACGCTGCGCGACACCAGCACATGATCGCCGGCGCTGCACAGGCTCATGACCACCGAGAGAATGGCCGCCATGCCAGTGGCGGTCGCCACAGCCTGCTCAGCCCCTTCCAGCGCCGCGATGCGCTCTTCGAAGGAACGCACGGTGGGGTTGGTGTAGCGCGAATAGACGTTGCCCGGCACTTCGCCAGCAAACCGCGCCGCCGCATCGGCGGCCGTACGGAACACATAGCTGGAGGTGAAGAACATCGGGTCACCGTGCTCGCCTTCCGGCGAGCGGTGTTGGCCGGCGCGCACCGCCAGGGTATCGAACGCTACGCCTTCAAGGTCGCTGTCCAGCCGACCGGCATCCCAATCCTGACTCATGCCGCCTACTCCTAATGTCTTCTTAAAATGCTCGGATCAGTTGTTGTACAGATCGATGATGGCGCTGACCGCCTGGGTCTTGGCCTTGGACGCATCGTTACGAGCGTTCTCGATCTTGTTCAGGTAGGCCTCGTCGACGTCGCCGGTAACGTACTTGCCGTCGAACACCGCGCAGTCGAAGTTCTCGATCTTGATCTTGCCACCACCGACCGCCTCGATCAGGTCCGGCAAGTCCTGGTAGATCAGCCAGTCGGCGCCGATCAGGTCTGCCACGTCCTGGGTCGAACGATTGTGGGCGATCAACTCGTGGGCGCTCGGCATGTCGATGCCATACACGTTCGGGTAACGCACGGCAGGTGCAGCCGAGCAGAAGTAGACGTTCTTCGCGCCCGCTTCACGGGCCATCTGGATAATCTGCTTGCAGGTGGTGCCACGGACGATGGAGTCGTCCACCAGCATCACGTTCTTGCCGCGAAATTCCAGTTCGATCGCATTGAGCTTCTGGCGTACGGATTTCTTCCGCGCCGCCTGGCCCGGCATGATGAAGGTACGGCCGATGTAGCGGTTCTTGACGAAACCTTCGCGGAACTTGACCCCCAGATGGTTCGCCAGCTCCAGCGCCGCAGTGCGGCTGGTATCCGGAATCGGGATCACCACGTCGATATCGTGCTCAGGGCGCTCGCGCAGGATCTTCTCTGCCAGCTTCTCACCCATGCGCAGGCGCGCCTTGTACACCGAGACGCCATCAATGATCGAATCCGGGCGGGCCAGATATACGTGCTCGAAGATGCACGGCGTGAGTTGCGGGTTGGTGGCGCACTGGCGGGTATAGAGCTTGCCCTCTTCAGTGATGTAGACCGCTTCGCCCGGAGCCAGATCGCGAATCAGGGTGAAGCCCAGCACATCCAGGGAAACGCTTTCCGAGGCGATCATGTATTCCACGCCTTCGTCGGTATGACGCTGGCCGAAGACGATCGGACGGATACCGTGGGGGTCACGGAAACCGACAATGCCGTAGCCGGTGATCATGGCCACCACCGCGTAGCCACCCACGCAACGGTTGTGCACGTCGGTGACGGCGGCAAACACATCTTCCTCGGTAGGCTGCAACTTGCCACGCTGGGCCAGCTCGTGGGCAAACACGTTGAGCAGCACTTCAGAGTCGGAGTTGGTGTTGACATGGCGCAGGTCGGACTCGTAGATCTCCTTGGCCAACTGCTCCACATTGGTCAGGTTGCCGTTGTGCGCCAGGGTGATGCCGTAAGGCGAGTTGACGTAGAACGGCTGAGCCTCGGCCGAGGTCGAGCTGCCCGCGGTTGGATAGCGGACATGGCCGATGCCCATATGGCCTACCAGGCGCTGCATGTGCCGCTGCTGGAACACATCACGCACCAGGCCGTTGTCCTTGCGCAGGAATAACCGGCCATCATGGCTGGTCACGATACCGGCAGCGTCCTGGCCGCGGTGCTGGAGGACGGTTAGCGCGTCATACAGCGCCTGATTGACGTTCGACTTACCGACGATACCGACGATGCCACACATGCGACGCAACCCCTACTTAATGAAACTGAACTGAACCCATCTTACTGAGGCGTTTTGGCCGGTAAGAGGTGCTCCTTGAACGGTATATCAGCGGGTACGCTGATACCGCTGGCCAGCCACTGACTGCTCCACCCCAATATGAGGTTCTTGGACCAGTCTGCAACCAATAGAAATTGTGGCACCAGTCGCGACTGTTGCCACCAGGAATCCTGCTGTACCGGCCCCAGGCTCAGGAGCCCGATCGCCACGACCACCAGCAGCGCGCCACGCGCAGCGCCGAAGGCCATGCCGAGGAATCGATCGGTCCCGGAGAGGCCGGTGACGCGAATCAACTCGCCGATGAGATAGTTGACCATTGCCCCCACCAGCAAGGTGGCGACAAACATGATTGCGCAGCCCGCGATCACGCGAGCCGAGGGAGTTTCGATATAACCGCCGAGGTACTCGGACAGTGAGCCACCAAACATCCAGGCAACGACTCCTGCGATGATCCAGGTAAGCAACGACAAGGCTTCTTTGACGAAACCGCGGCTCAAGCTGATCAAAGCGGAGATGGCGATTATTGCAACGATCGCCCAGTCAACCCAGGTAAATGGCACAGTGCAGCCTACAGACGGATAAGGCGGCGCATTTTAACAGAGCGCTTGGCTGTCGGTAAGCTGCGATTCACTGTGCTTTTAAAATCAAGCGGATAGCCTTAGCCACGCTCTGGCTGGAAGCGCACCACGAAGCCCTTGAGATTATGCTGACGCCCCAGCAGGTCACGCAGGCGATCAGCTTCGGCGCGCTCGATCAGCGGCCCGACAAATACCCGGTTCTTGCCTTCGGCGGAACGGATATAGGCGTTATAACCCTGGCTGCGCAGGGTTTTCTGCAGGTTTTCCGCGCTTTCACGGCTCGACAGACTGGCCAGTTGCACCGACCAACTGACGGACAGGCCATTGGCATCGACCCGGCTCTGGCTGGTATCGGGCTTGGCACTGGCCACGGGCTGCGGCGGAACCGGAGCCGGTGTCGGCGCAGGCTTGGCCACAGGCGCAGGCTTGCTGGCCACGGTCGGAGCAGGAGCCACCACCGGGGCCGGTGCGATCGGGGTCGATGGCGCTTGCTGCACCACAGGCTCGTGCTCGTCGGCTGGCACAGAGCCCTCGGGCAGTACCTGAGGCTCAGGCACAACCACCGGCTCGACCTGGACCTGCGGCATGGCCGCGGCTTGCGGCGCCGACGGCACATCCACCGTCACATGACGCTGCTCATCCTCGCGCGAGAACAGCATTGGCAGAAAGATCACCGCCAAGGCCACCAACACCAGTGCTCCGACCATTCGCTGCTTGTAGACGTTATCCAGCATTGCCATGTGCAGCTTCCTCCGTGGAGCGCCGGGCGAGCCACTCAAGCGCCTCGGCAACACAATAAAAAGAACCGAACAGCAGAATTTCGTCATCTGCAGTGGCTTGCGCGCATTGCGCTTCCAGCGCGGCGGCCACACTGGAATAGGACGCTACCGGAGCACCAAGGTTCTCCAGAGCCTGCTGCAAATCCTCCACCGGGCGCGCCCGCGGCGTATCCAGAGGCGCTACCGCCCAGTGCCGGACCGCCCCTTTCAGGCAGCCAATCACGCCCTCCAGGTCCTTGTCCGCCAGCAGCCCGAACACCGCCAGACGCTTGCCCGGCACAGGCCGGCGCGCCAGGCGCTCAGCCAGGTACTGGGCGGCATGGGGGTTGTGACCGACATCCAGCAGCAGGTTCAGGCGCTTGCCCTGCCAGTCGACCTGCCGGCGATCCAGACGCCCGGTAACCCGGGTCTGGCGCAAGGCTGCGCTGATCCGCTCCGGCTGCCATGGCAAACCGGTGAGCAGATAGGCCTGCAACGCCAGAGCGGCATTTTCCATAGGCAGATCCAGCAATGGCAGGTCTTGCAGCTCGACCGGCTTGCCCTGGGCATCCAGGCCACGCCACTGCCAATGCTGGTCAGTGACCCCGAGATCAAAATCCCGCCCCCGCAGGAAAAACGGGCAGCCCAGCTCCCGCGCCTTGTCCAGCAAGGGTTGCGGCGGATCCAGGTCACCACATAGCGCCGGAGCACCAGGACGAAAGATCCCGGCCTTCTCGAAGGCCACGGATTCGCGGGAATCACCCAGGTATTCGATGTGATCGACACCAATACTGGTCACCAACGCCAGGTCGGCATCCACCAGATTGACCGTATCCAGGCGGCCACCCAACCCCACCTCCAGGACCACGGCATCCAGCGCCGCCTGCTGAAACAGCCAGAACGCTGCCAGAGTGCCCATCTCGAAGTAAGTCAGGGTGACTTCGCCGCGCCCCGCCTCTACCGCAGCAAAGGCTTCGCACAACTGCTCGTCAGTGGCCTCGACGCCATTGATCTGCACCCGCTCGTTATAGCGCAGCAGGTGCGGAGAACTGTAGACCCCCACCTGCAGGCCCTGGGCCCGCAGCAGGGAAGCGACAAAAGCGCAGGTAGAGCCCTTGCCATTGGTACCGGTGACCGTGACCACCCGGGGCGCCGGCTTGCCCAGCCCCATCTGGGACGCTACCTGCTGCGAGCGCGCCAGCCCCATGTCGATGGCCGAGGGGTGCAACTGCTCGAGGTAGGCGAGCCATTCGCCCAGGGTACGTTGGGTCATAGGTTTGCTGGAGCCGGCGGCACCACGATCGGTTCGACCGGCGCCGCGACGAATTCCGGCGTCGGCAGGCCCATCAGCTGGGCCAGCAGGTTGCCCAGGCGCGGACGCAGTTCCTGACGGGAGATGATCATGTCGATCGCACCATGCTCCAGCAGGAACTCACTGCGCTGGAAACCTTCAGGCAGTTTTTCCCGCACGGTCTGCTCGATCACTCGAGGACCGGCGAAGCCCACCAGGGCTTTTGGCTCGGCGACAATCACGTCGCCCAGCATCGCCAGGCTGGCGGAAACGCCGCCGTAGACCGGGTCGGTCAACACGGAGATGAACGGGATGCCTTCTTCACGCAGGCGCGCCAGTACCGCGGAGGTCTTGGCCATCTGCATCAGAGAGATCAGAGCTTCCTGCATCCGCGCACCACCGGAGGCGGAGAAGCAGATCATCGGGCAGCGATTTTCCAGGGCGTAGTTGGCGGCGCGCACGAAACGCTCGCCGACGATGGCGCCCATGGAGCCCCCCATGAAGGAAAATTCGAAAGCCGAGACCACCACCGGCATGCCCAGCAGGGTGCCACTCATGGAGATCAGCGCATCTTTCTCGCCGGTCTGCTTCTGCGCAGCGGTCAGGCGGTCCTTGTACTTCTTGCCGTCGCGGAACTTCAGACGGTCCACTGGCTCCAGGTCAGCGCCCAGTTCGGCACGACCTTCGGCGTCGAGGAAGATATCGATACGGGCACGCGCACCGATGCGCATGTGGTGGTTGCACTTGGGGCAAACATCCAGGGTCTTTTCCAGCTCCGGACGATAGAGCACCGCCTCGCAGGATGGGCACTTGTGCCAAAGACCTTCAGGCACCGAGCTTTTCTTCACCTCGGAACGCATGATCGAAGGGATCAGTTTGTCTACTAACCAGTTGCTCATGCTTTCTTTCTCCAGTACCGGCGGCCCGAACGCTCTGGTTCGCAGCCCCGCGTATGCCCTTGAGCTAAATTCATGTGTGCGGCGATGATCAGTTCGCTGCCGCGGTCAGCACCGGGCTCGACCTGCCTGCAACGAACCTTTCCTCAGCCATCCCGACAACCCGCTCCAGAGCGGTTGCCACTCGATTCCGACCCCGCCTGAAGGCGACGCCTGCCTGTTTTGTACAGTGGTGTTATGGACCTGTCTCTTATACACATCTCCGAGCCCACGAGACCAGAGAGGATCTCG
>ERZ1032287.36-NODE-36-length-15282-cov-6.940369_pt1 | contig 15282 bp, 9 predicted proteins | sample MGYA00518039_ERZ1032287 | MGnify/ENA primary metagenome ERZ1032287 (study PRJEB33718, sample SAMN03160170) | human skin metagenome | collected 2014-02-25 | study: EMG produced TPA metagenomics assembly of the PRJNA266117 data set (Human skin bacterial metagenome and... | reverse complement strand
AGATCCTCTCTGGTCTCGTGGGCTCGGAGATGTGTATAAGAGACAGCCTCAAGGTGCCGGCCTTCAACCTGTTTCCCACCTACCGTTCCTACGAAAGCCCGACCCTGGCCGGGCCCTTCGCCCAGCTGACCACGGCCGCCATTGACGCCGGGATTGCCCGGGCGGCGCTGCGCGACACCATCGCCTTCGTGCGTGAGCATGCCCGGCCGTGGATCGATGCCGGGGTGGAGAAGGCCAGTGAAGACCCGCTGACCATCATCCAGGTGGGGGCCCTGGACATTCGCCTGGAAGCCGCCGAGGCCCTGCTGGAACGGGCCGGCCTGGCCCTGGACGCGGCCCGCCCGGCACCCGATGAAGACAATGTGGCCCGGGCCTCCCTGGCGGTGGCCAAGGCCAAGGTGCTGACCACTGAAATCGCCATCGAGGCCAGCAACAAACTGTTCGAACTGGGGGGCACCCGTTCCACCCTCAAGCGCCACAACTTCGACCGCCACTGGCGCAACGCCCGGGTGCATACCCTGCACGACCCGGTGCGCTGGAAATACCACGTGGTGGGCAACTGGCTGCTCAACGACATCAAGCCACCGCGCCATGACTGGTCCTGAACCATGGCCGAACTGTTCAAGAACATTTACTGGGCCGATATCGCCCAGGCCTGCGTCGATACCCTGAGCATGCTCGGCGCGGCCCTGGGTTTTACCGTGCTGCTGGGGCTGCCCCTGGGCGTGCTGCTGTTTCTCACCGGCAAGCGCCAGTTGCATGAAGCGGTGGGCCTGTATCGGGTGCTGTCGGTGCTGGTCAACATGCTGCGCTCCTTGCCCTTCATCATCTTGCTGATCGTGCTGATTCCCCTGACCACCTTGCTGGTGGGCACCTCGCTTGGCGTGCCGGGCACCATCCCGCCGCTGGTGGTGGGCTGCACGCCGTTCTTTGCCCGGCTGGTGGAAACCGCCCTGCGGGAAGTGGACCGCGGGGTGGTGGAAGCGACCCAGGCCATGGGCGGCAGCACCTGGCAGATCATTCGCCACACCTTGCTGCCCGAAGCCCGGGGCGGTCTGCTGGCGGCGGTCACGGTGACCGCCATCGTGCTGGTGGACTACACCGCCATGGCCGGGGTGATCGGTGGCGGCGGCCTGGGCGACCTGGCGATCCGCTACGGCTACCAGCGTTTCCAGACCGATGTGATGGTGGTCACCGTGGTCCTGCTGCTGGTGCTGGTGCAGGCCCTGCAGATGACCGGTGACCGCCTGGTGGCGCACTACAGCCGCCGTTGAAGCGATTTCTTCGAACCCAACCCGAAACACGGCCCCACGTGCGCCCCACGACGGCTGCCTGCCTCTGCCTTAGGAGCAACCCATGAAGAAGACCCTGGCCGTATTGGCCGCCGTACTGTCCCTGAGCGTCAACGCCAACGAAAAGCTGCTGGTGGGCGCGACCCCGGTGCCCCACGCCGAGATCCTCGAATTCGTCAAACCGCAACTGGCCAAGGAAGGCGTGGACCTGCAGATCAAGGTGTTCACCGACTTCATCCAGCCCAACCAGCAACTGGCGCTGAAGAACCTCGACGCCAACTACTACCAGTACCGGCCGTTCCTCGATGACTTCAACAAGACCCGGCACACCGACCTGGTGCCCGTGGTGGGGGTGCACATCGAACCGTTCGGCGCCTACTCCACCAGGATCAAGACCATCGCCGAGCTCAAGGACGGGGCCAGCGTGTCGATTCCCAACGACCCGGTGAACACCGGCCGGGCCCTGGTGCTGCTGGATGAAGCGGGGCTGATCAAGCTCAAGGACCCGAGCAACACCCTGGCCACCCAGCGCGACATTGTCGAGAACCCCAAGCACCTGAAGATCCGTGAACTGGAAGGCGCCTTGCTGGCCCGCTCGGTAAGCCAGGTGGACCTGGCGTTTGTCTTCGCCAACTACGCCCTGGAAGCCGGGATCGATACCAACAGCGCCTTGATCGTGGAGAAGGGCAAGGACCTGTACATCGAATTTCTGGTGGCGCGCCCGGACAACATCAACGACCCGCGGATCCAGAAACTGGCCAAGGCGCTGAACTCCGACGCCGTGCGCCAGTTCATCCTGACCCGCTACAAAGGCCAGATCGCCCCCGGCTTCTGAGCATCTGCCCTCTTGTAGGAGCTGGCTTGCCAGCGAACGAGCCCGCGAGATCGCCTTCGCCGGCAAGCCGGCTCCTACGGGGAGGCGGGTCAGGTGCGCTGTTGCGCCTGCTCCCGGTATTGCTGCCGGGTGTCGTCCAGCAGCACCTCCCTGAGCGGCACCGCCCCTACGGCCAGGGCTTTCTCGATGCTCAGGTCGTCGCCACGGGCCGCCAGCAGGGCTTGCAGCCGCTGGAACTCGCCGCACCAGATGGTCTCGATGTCTTTGTCGCGCTGGGTATCGCGCTGGGCGCTGAGGGCTACCGCGCGTACCTGCAACCGGCCGTTGTCGGCATTGCCGCCCACCTCCACGCCATAACCCGGAGTGGCGCCCTTGCGCAGCACCACCCTGCCGTCCTGGGCCCAGGCGGTGGCCATGCCCTCGCGAACTTCGTAGCCCAGGCTGGCCAACCCTTCGAGTACCGCCTGGCGGCGGGCCAGGGCGGCGCGTTGTTGCAGCTCGGCTTCGATCAGCGCACTGAAACGGGCAATCAGCCCGTCCACTGGCGCCATATGGGCCAGGCTGCATTGGCCGGCCTGGGCCAGCTCGTTCTCGGCGGTTGCGGGGCACAAGGTCGCCACTTCGCTGGCCAGTTCCTCAAGGCGCGCCAGGCGCGCGCGGCGCTCCTGGCTGTCGCGGGTGGCCTGGGCCAGCTCCAGCACCAGGCTGTCCAGCAGCAGGTTGCGCTGCTGCACGCGGGTTTCTGCATCTATCTGGCGCAACTTGGCCAGGTAGGGTTCGGCGCTGGCCTGATCATCGAGGGTCAGCAACTGGGCAATGTGCTGCTCGATGCGTTCCAGTCTGGGTTCCGCTTGCTCATGGGCGGCGCGCCACTGCGCCAGGGTCTGGGTTGGGGTTTCGCCTTGCAGGCGCCGGGCCAGTTGCTGCTGGGCCTCGCTCAGGCCCTGTTCTTCGACTGCCGCCCCCAGGCTGGCGAAACCCTGGGCCAGGATCGACTCCACAGCCGGCACCGGCTGCCCATCGGCAATCGCCCGCAACGGCTCCAGCAATTGGGCTGCGAGCGGCTTGCCTTGCAGGGCGCCCAGCAGGGTGGCGGCGTTTTCCCGCTGGCGGCGGGCCAGTTGGCGCTGTTGCGTGGCTTGCTGCACGGCGCGGTTTTCCCGTTGTTGCAGATCGTCCTTGAGGAACTCGATCTCGATCGGTACCTGCTTTTGCAGGTCCTGCAGGCGATCGGCCTCGATCAATTGGCGCAACTGTTTGAACCGCTCGTGGGTGGCGGCCCGTTCCTGTTCGGTCAGTTGCCCCAGGCGCTGGGCTTGTGTTTCCCAGCGGGCAATCGCCTGTTCCAGGCGCCGCAGGTGACCGGCGCAGATCTCCAGGATTTCTTCACGGGTGACGATACGCACCACTTTCGGGCCGCTCATGGGGTTTGCTCCGTATCTGCCAGGGCTTGGGGCTGCGTGACCGAATCGGCGCCGGCCAGCGGCTGCAGGGCCTGCTCGATGGCGGCCTGCAGGCGAGCGCGCTCGCCTTCAGGGTCGTGGTACCAGGCCTGCGACGAGACCCGGTGCAGGTGGGGAATGGCCCGGCGCAGCACCGAAGGGCGCCAGATTTCCCGGGAGCGAGCGCGGGCCAGGAGGCCGTGGCGCGGGGTATCGCATTCGATGCCCAGAGCGTAGAGCCCGGTATCGGGGTGCTCGATGGCAAAGTCCAGGCCGAAGGCATCCCCTTCGTTGGCGCTGACCGGGCTCCAGCCAAGGGTACGGATGAACGCCGCCACCGCCTGGGTGAAGCCGTCGCTGTGGGCGTTGTGCTGGACCTTTGCATCCTGGCGCTCGGTGACCAGGCGCCCCAGCAGGCTGTGGCCGCTGGCAAACTCCCCGGCCGACAGGGCGCGGGCGTACTCCAGGTAGCCTTGCAGGTAGTCCCGCGGGCTGGCGGGCGGGCGCTGGGTGGTGAGCATGTCGGAGATATCGGCAATCGGCATCGAGGTGATCATCACCACTTTGCGCCGGGCCCGGGTCACCGCCACATTGAGCCGGCGCTCGCCGCCGGTCTGCCCCAGGACCCCGAAGTTGCGGCGGAAGCTGCCCTGGCTGTTACGCCCGAAGGTCGAGGAGAACACGATGATGTCGCGCTCATCGCCCTGGACGTTCTCGACGTTCTTGACGAACACCGACATGTCCTCGCCGTCCTCGCTGCGTTCGCGCTCCTGGCTGTAGGCCGCACGAAACGCCGGATCCTGCTCGGCGCGCAACTCCAGGCGCTCTTCGATCAGGTCGGCCTGCTTGCGGTTGAAGGTCACCACGCCCACCGAGGGGCGTTCGGCATAGGGCGCCTGCCAGAGCTCGGCCAGGTAGTCCACCACCCGTTCGGCCTCGTCGGGGTTGACCTGCTGCTGATAGACGCCGTCCACGCGGATCAGCTCCAGCGGCTTGATGGCGAGGATATTGGCCTGGGGATGGCGTACCGGGATGCTCAGGCGGTTGCCGTAGAACGAGGCGTTGGAGAAACCGATCAGCTCGCGGTAGGCCGAGCGGTAGTGGATCTGCAGGGTGGTGGCGGGTAGCGAGCTGCGAGCCAGTTGCAGCAGGTCCGGGCAGTCCTTGATTTCGCGGCGGTTCCAGGTGTCTTCGAAGGCCTCCCGTTGTTCCTCGTCGGCATCGGCGTCCGGCTGGTCGCCATCGAACAGTTCGGCTTCGTCGCTTTCCACCCGGCTGGAGAAGAAGGCGGTGGGCGGCATCTGCTTCTCGTCGCCGCTGACCACCGTGACCCGGCCCCGGTACAGGGTCGGCAGGGCGAACTCCACCGGCATCTGCGAGGCTTCGTCGTAGATCACCGTATCGAACAGCCCGGGCTTGAGCGGCAACACCCGGCTGGCCACGTCCGGGTTCATCAGCCACACCGGGCGCAGGCTCATCAGCCCCAGGCCGGCGCCCATTTCCATGAACTCGCGCAAGCGTCGCGAACGACGCCCGGTGAGGCGGGTGACGTCCTCCCACTGTTTGCGGGTGCCCAGGCGCGACAGCTCGATGCCTTCACTGAGCAACTGACGGTTGAGGTTGCGCATCTGGGTGTCGGCTTCGCCCAGGCTGGCGATCTTCGCCGCGGTTTCGCTGTGCTCGAGCATCAGCTCGGGTTGGCGTTGTTCGATCTGGCGCTTCCAGCCCAGCCGTGCTTCGCGGTTGAGCATGCGCCGCACCACGGCTTCCAGTTGCTCGGCGGGAATGGCGTCGAGCGTGTCCTGGTAATCGCGCAGGACTACCAGCAACTCCAGGTCCGCCGGCGACAGCTGGCCGGCCCGGGCCCGGAAAGCCTGGTAGGCGCTCAGGGTCGGCAAGGCGTCGCGCAGGCGGTTGAGGGCCGACTGATTGCCCTGGTTGTGCTCCACGCGCTGGCGCAGTTGGCCCAGCAGCTCGGGTTGCAGCCACTGATCCAGGCGCTGCAGGGCATTCAGGCTGTCCTGGCGCACGCTGTGGCGGATAAACGCGGCGTCGTAGCCGGCCAGCAGGCTGTCCAGAGAGCGCCGCTCGCCGGTCAGTACCACCGCATCCAACTGCTCCACCCGGGGGGCTTGCGCCAGGGTCATGGCCAGGGCGCGCATTTCTTGCAGTTGCCCGAGGTCCTGGCGTACCTGCGGCAGCAGGCCCGGGCCGCAATCGCTGGCGATTTGTGCAAGGCTCAGTTGCTGATGCAGGTGTTGCAACTGCGCGCGCAAGGGCCGCCACTGGCTTTCCAGCAGGGCCGCCGCCAGCAGTTCTGGCAGGCGCTGCGGCTGGGCCGCGGCGCCCTGTTCGGCGAGGAAGGCCAGCAACTGGCGCTGGCGGATCAGGCGCAGCGGGTTGAGCCGCGCCAGCCAGGAGCGACCCTGGATAACGGCGCGGGCGCGTTGCTGCAGGGTGCGCAGTTGGGCCGCGGGCAGGGCGCTGAGGCCCGGCGCCAGGTCGGCCTGGTAAGCAGCGGCGTCGCACTGTTCCAGTTGTTGAGCCAGTGCCTGCAGGGCCTGGATCAGCCCGTCGCCTTCTGCGGCCTGGCCGTTGCTGCCACGAAACAGCGGGAGCCAGCGTGCCAGCCGTTGGCGACGCTCATCGTCCAGGCCCAGCAGGCTGTGCAGGTGCTGGTCGAGCCAGGCGCGGTAGGGCGCCGGGTCGTCGACTTCGAAGTCGGCCGGGTGCGCCTGCAGGGTTTCCAGGCGCTGTTCCTCGCAGCTCAGCAGGCGCTCGAAGCCCTGGTTGAACGCTTGCACCGTGGCGGCGTCGGTGGGGAATGGCTGGAGCTGGGCCAGGGCGCTGTGTTCATAGCGGGCCGGCAGCCACAGGCGGATCAGCGGCGCGCAGGCCTCTTCCAGGCGGGTCAGGCTGGCGATGTCCAGGGCCGCCAGGTGCTGGCGCAATACCGGGACATCCAGGGCCGCTGGCCCCTGTTCCAGGCCGATCAGCTCGCCGATCAACTGGCGGTAGCTCAAGCCACAGTGTTCATCGATGCGGTGCAGGCTCTGGTGGAAGCGATCCAGTTCGCCCTCCAGGGCTTCGATGCGTGCCGCCAGGCGTTCACGCTGGTGCAGCCAGGGTTGCTGGACGGCATCGTCCTTGAACAGGGCCTCAAGCTGTTCGCGGACACTGCGGATCACCGGTTCGCGGTCACGGTTGATGTCGTTGAGCATCACCACCCGGTTGCCCAGGCCTTCGGCCACCAGGCGCTTGTGCACCACTTCCAGGGCGGCGTGCTTCTGGCAGACGATCAGCAGGCTGCGCTGGCGGCCGATGGCGTCGGCCACCATGTTGACGATGGTCTGGCTCTTGCCGGTGCCGGGCGGGCCTTCCACCAGCAACCCGGGAGCGTGGCGGGCCTGGAGCACCGCGGCTTCCTGGGAAGGGTCGCTGGCCACGGTAAAGAAACGCTGCAGTTCAGGCGGGAGCGGGGTGGCCTGGCTGTCGCTGCTGTCTGGTTCCGTCGGGTTCAGGCGCAGGGCGGTTTCCAGGCCGGTGCCGCCGGGAGGCAGGGCCTTGAGCTGGCGCAGGTCCTCGCCAATGGCCTGGCCCATGAAGGCCACATGGAACAGCACGGCGGCACAGGCCAGTTGATCCTGGTAGGGCTGCACTTCGGTGGTCGGCGGCGGCAGGCTGCCGAGCACTCGGGAGCTGGCCGTGGCCAGCATGCCGAAGGCGTCCATGACATCGGCGGCCTTGAGCGCCGAGCGCCCCAGCAGTTCGTCGGCGGCCTTGCGCCAGAGCTTGGCGGCATCGATGCCCAGCAAGGTGTCGAGCCCCGGGTTGAGGCGCACCTCTTCACGCTCGCTGTCGAAGACCAGGGCCACCTTGCCGCGGCTGCCGACTTCCAGCAGCAGCTTGACCGGCCACAGCAGCAACGGCGCGATGCGAGTGCGAGTGGTGCCACGCGCGTCCCGGGTCAGGAGGAAAGGGAAGCCCAGGTACAGGCCATCGATCCCGGTGTCGCGCTTGTACAGCGAACTCTGGCGGTACAGGCTGTTGAGCCGTGCATCCAGCTGCGGGTTTTCGGCGAAGCACGCCGGGTCGAGGCTGATGGGCTGGGCGTTGCGCGCCACCAGGTGATCCAGCAGCGCCGGGGCCGGGCTGCGCTCACTGTGCAATTCGTTGAGGTCGACCCGGGCGGTGGTCTTGCCGATGCTCATGCGCACCAGCGGGCCGCGCAGCACCACGCTGGCGACCTTCTTCTCGAAGAAGTCGAGGATCTGCGACACGTAGTGCTGCTTTTGCGGCTCCAGCCACTGCTCTGCGCCGATGGCCAGCAGCACCAGGGCCCTGGCCAGGGGCATGCGGCGTTCCAGGCGGAACTGCTCGGCCCATTCATCGACGCTCGGCACGCCACAACGGGCAAAGCCGCTGATGCGCTCGTCGACTTCACGGTACAAGGCCGGGCGCGGCAGCCCCAGCAGGGCACGCGCACTGGCCGCATCGAAGCTCAGGACCACGGCTTCGCGGGCCAGGGTGGCGGCTTCTTCGAGGATCGCGTCCACCGAGCGGAACTGCCCGATGGCGGCGCTGAGCAGCACGATCAGGTCTTCTTCGCTGATGGAGCGGCGGTCCGCCAGGGACAGGATGCCGTTGTGCTCGCTGTCCGGCAGCAGGCGCTGGCGTTCTTCCCACTGTGCGGCCAGACGGGCGCGGGAGCTGGAGAGCAGGTAGATGCGCAGTTGCTCCTCGTCCAGTTCGATGGCCTGGTGCTGGGCGCGCTGGCGTACCTGTTCGGCCCGCAGCTTGAGCCGCGACAGCCAGTGCTCGGTCTCCAGGCGTTCCAGCAGGTCCGGGGCCGGGCCGCTGATCAAGCGGTAACCGTCCAGGGGATGCTCCAGCAACCAGCCGGGGGTGACGATCTCGCCGCGCTGGATCAGGGGCATTTCCGGGTTCAGCAGTTTCAAGGCGAGCATCAGCCGGGTGTCATCGTCCAGCCCTTCGTGCTGGGCCACCTGGCGCAGGCCCGCCAGCTGCCGTGCGGGCAAACCGGCCTGTTCGGCCCAGGTGACGATCACCCCGCGCAGCAGATGATCCAGGGCCTGGGGCCAGTGTTCGACTTCGGCGGCAGCCAGGGCGAACGGCCCTGGCCGGCGAAAGCGCCGGCTGCCCAGGGCGACGCTGGCGCCTTCCTCGGCGTCCTCTTCACTGGCGACCGAGGCCGGGACGCTGGGGCTTTCGCCCTGGAGCCAGGCCTGAACCTGGGGCCATTGCCAGCGCTGGTGACGGTCCCGGGCCAGCAGGCCGCGCAGCAATAGCTCCAGGCGCGGGTCGAGGTCGTCCGGCAGCAGTACGCCATTGGCCAGAATGTGGATCAGGTAGGCGTTGGCATTGATGCCGGCGAAGCATTCTCCCTGGGTCAGTTGTTCCAGCAGGATCATCCCCAGGCTCCACCAGTCGGAGGCTGCGGCCACGCCCCCGGCAATGGCTTCGGGGGCCATGTAGCGGCTGGTTTCCAGGGGCGAGACGATGTCCAGGTCGAACTCCGACAGCCGCGCCGAACCGAAGCCGCTGATCACCAGGTCCAGGGGCTCGCGGCTGCGCACCAGCAAGGTTGCCGGGCGCAGGTCGCGGTGGCGCAGGCCGGCTTCGCTGAAGGCATGCAGGGCCTGGCCCAGTTCACGGACGATGTGCTGCACCGCGGCCCTGTCGCTGACCACGATCCCCAGGTCGGCCAGGGTGCCGCCGGTGAGTTCTTCAGCCACTTCGAAGGCGCGCTCGTCCCAGCGGCCGGTGAGGATGATTTCCGGCACGTGTTCCCGGGGCAGGCGCTTGAGGGCTTCGTACACCGACGGGTCGGGTTCGGCGCCGGCCTGGTACAGGGTCAGCACCGCCTGGTGCGCGGTTTCCCGGTGCTCGGCGATAAAGCGCTCGCGCACGCCGCCGCTGCTGATCTGGCGCAGCAGGCGCCAGCCTTCGATCACGGTTTCACTGTCGGCGGCTGGGGGCGCTGCGGGTGGCTGTTGCTCCGGGGCGAGCGGGTCGGCGCCGCAGACCAGGCACATCAAGTCGCCGTCCGCCATGGCATGACCGTTGCCGCAGAGCAGGGGGGAGCCGCTGTCCGCCGCGACCGGTGGCTGCGGCTCAAGCGCTTCGAGGGTGATGACCGGTTGTGGGCGCCAGCCTTCGGGATGAATCGCTTCGGCGGAAAGTTCCCAGCCGCAGGCCCGGTTGTCTACCTGGCCTTCACAGAAAATTTCGGCCAGTGGGCGTTCAGTCTGGCAATTGGGGCAAAAACGTATCATCGGTAGCGGTTCCGGTTAACGGCGGCGTGAGGTGTGGGCGCTGATCTGGAGTTGGTGGCCCTGGTCGTGCAGCAGGTCGCGCAGACGCAGCACGTCGTCACGCCGGGGAATTCCAGCCATCCAGACACTGCCGTCGTCGTCGAACATCACATCCAGCGCGCGGTCTTCGTGGTGCAGCGGGCGCTGGTAGGTGGACAGACGCTGGTGGCCCAGCTCGGTCAAGAAGATCAGGCGCTGGTTGTCGCTGCCCCGTAGGACCAGCGTTTGCGCCTGTTGTTGCTCGAAGGGGTCGCAGATCAATGCATCCAGCAGGCCTTCGGCTTGTTGCAATAGCGGTTGCAGGGTTTCCAGGGAGTGGCCGCTGTAGACCAGGATGTCGACCCCGGTGCGCTCGCGCAGGCCTCGAAGCAGGGCCAGCAGCGCCTCGGGCTGGTCGAAGGGCTCGCCGCCGGACAGGGTGATGCCTTCGGCCCGGGCCAGCCAGGGTTGCAGGTCGTCCAGCACCTGGGCCAACGGCAAGGGGTGCTTGCCCGGCCCCCAGGTGTCCGCGGAAATGCAGCCTGCACAGCGGATGCTGCACCCCTGGAACCACAGGCCCAGGCGTTGCCCCGGCCCCAGGGGTGGTGACCGGGAAGTGCACCCGCGACAGGCTGATGTTCACGAGGCGCGGGCAAGCAGTTGCAGGCCGCCGGCCTGCAGTTGGCGGATTTCGAAGGATTGGCCGGGCTGCGCATCCTGGTCGAACAGGGCCCGGGCCAGGGGGTTGAGCAGGTGCGCCTCCAACTGGTTGCGAATGCCCCGGCCACCGTTGGACAGGTCCTGCAGGCACAGCTGGCGCAGGTTGTGCAGCGAGTCGTCATCGAGCTGCACATGCAGGGCCTGGGCCGCCAGGTCGGCGAGGATATTGCCGACCATCTGCTGGAAGATCTGCTCGGCGATGTCCGGGCGGATGAAGTCGAAGACGATGATGTTCTCGCCGATCCGGTTGAGGATTTCCGGGCGGTTGAGCACCAGTTTGAAATAGCGCTCGATCTCGCCCTGGACCTTGCCTTGCACCGCTTCGAAGGCTTCGCCGGGCTGGACGTTGGCGACTCGCTCGCCGTTGTCGCCCTGGCGGTAGATGCCCAGGTTGGAGGTGAAGACGATCAGCGCCTCGGAGAAGTACACCCGGTCGCCCCGGCCTGAGGTAAGCACACCGTCATCAAGGATCTGCAGGAACTTGTCGAGGATCCGCGGGTGAGCCTTTTCGATCTCGTCGAACAGCACCACGCTGAAGGGTTTTTCGCGGATCGCGTTGGTCAGTTCGCCGCCCACGTCGTAGCCGACATAGCCGGGTGGCGCGCCTACCAGGCGCTGGTCCGCGTGTTCGGCGCTGAATTCCGACATATCGAAGCGGATGTACGCGCTTTCATCGCCAAACAGCAGGCTGGTGATGGTCTTGGCCAGTTCGGTCTTGCCGACCCCGGTGGGCCCGGCAAGAAAGGCCACGCCCCGGGGTCGATTGCCCTTGCGGCTGGCGCCGACCCCGGTCATGGCGCGCTTGACGATATCCAGCATGTGGGTCACGGCATGGCCCTGGCCCTTGACCCGCTGGCGAATGAAGCCGTCGGCCTGGCGGATGCGCTGGCGGTCGATCTTCAGCCAGGGGTCTTCGGTGACCCCGACTTTATAGCGGCGTACGGCATCGCCGATGCGTTCCATGGCCAGGCCTTCGACCCGGGCCAACTGGACGATCGCGTTGAGGTCGAGCAGCAGCAGGCCCTCGGTGTTTTCGACGAAGGCCTGCACCGCGCTGTCGCGGCTTTCTTCGCTGGCCTCCTGGGCGCCGGGCAGGCCGCGCAACAGTGCCGGAGCCAGGGCCTGGCGGGCCTGCTGGTCGGGTTTGGACACGGGAATCGGCCGCAGGCGTGGGTTGTCGATCAGCATCCAGTCGGGCAGGTCGCCTTCCTTTTCCACCACCCAGAGAATGCTGTTGAAGAACGGCGTGCGCAGCTCCCCGGCCGGGCGGCTGCGGGCCTGGTGGGACAGCACCAGGGCCTGGGTGAACAGCTGGTGTTCTGCGGCGCTCAGGGCGTCGTTGCGGATCACCAAGCGTGAAGCGAAATCGACAATCAGGGCCAGGGGCGCGCCCTGGCGCTCCACCAGGCGCGGCAAGGTCGCCGACAACAGGTCGAGGCCGGCCGGCGCGGCCCCGTCCACCGGGGTCAGGCCCAGCTCGCGCAGCAGGTTATCGGCCTGGGCCGGCTCGTTGCCGGGGGCCAGCAAAACCCTGAGGCCGCCTAGGGGATCCCAGCTCAGCACCTGGGCATAGCCGGCTGCCAGCAGTTCATCGCGCAGGTTGAGGTTGAAAGGCTGGGGGGTGATGACCCCGGGGGCGACCTCACTGGCCTGCAGGTCACGGACGTTACCGGACAGTACGAACTGGCTTTTCAGTGGGAGAAAACGCAGCAGATCGCGCAGCCAGCGTGGCTTTTCGAAAGTGGCAGTCCTTGGCATGGAAACGGAGCTCGTCGTAGGAAGCAGGACGCGACATTAGCATAGGGACGTTTTTACTTACGATGCTCCACAGGCTTTCTTACCTGTCAGCGCTGAGCGGGAATCCGGCTTGCGAGGGAAGAGACCCGTGAGATCGCCTTCGCCGGCAAGCCGGCTCCTACGGGTATGAAGGCGATGTGGCTGTAGGAGCTGGCTTGCCAGCGAAGAGGCCCGAGAGTCAGCCTTCGCCGGCAAGCCGGTTCCTGCGAGGGAAGCCGGCTACGGGGTGTCGGTGGCGGCGTCGGGCTCCAGCAGGCGGGCGCCCGGGCCGGCGTCTCCCAGGGCATCTCCATAGTTGCGCAGCGGGCACCCTTCCATGGACAGGCAGCCACAGCCAATGCACTGGTTCAGCCGCTCGCGCAGCAGGCTCAGTTGGCGGATGCGTTCGTCCAGTTCGCGGCTCCACTGTTCCGACAGGCGCTGCCAGTCCGCGGCAGTAGGCGCGCGGTCGGCGGGCAGGGTCGCCAGGGCCTGGCCGATCTCTGCCAGGGGAATGCCCAGGCGCTGGGCCACCTTGATCAGCGACACCCGGCGCAGCACCGAACGTGGGTAGCGGCGCTGGTTGCCCGCGTTGCGATGGCTGTGGATCAGGCCCTTGGTTTCGTAGAAATGCAGCGCGGTGACGGCTACGCCACTGCGGGCCGACAGTTGGCCGACGCTCAGCTCTTTATGACGGGAGTCGGGTTCGATCATCAGTGGACCTCGGGAGGAAAAATACGCTTGACCTTGACTTAACTAGAGGTTTTACCCTGCGGCGCATTCAACAGCAATATTCTGTTTGCCCCCAGTGGAGAGTGATCCATGAGCGCCTTTGAAAAGACCCGCAGCTTTACCCAATTGATCGAGTTCGAGATCGAGCCCCATCAGCAACAGGCCCTGGTATCGGCCCTGGCCGAGCAGACCGAGCGCCTGGCCCAGGGCTATGGCGGTTTTCTGAGTGCCAGCGTGCAGGCCAGCGACGATGGCCGGCGGGTGCTCAATTACCTGCAATGGCAATCCCGGGAAGCCGGCGAAGCGGCGTTCCGGCGCTTCGAGAACGGCGAGCAGGATTTCTGGCAGTTGATCCTCGCCCACCGGCCAAGACCGTGACCTTCGGTTCATTCCAAGTGCGCAGCAGCATCGCCCGTAGCCACGACAATGCCTTGCACTGCGACCTGCCGGGCTAGATCGACAGTTGCAGGGTGCGCTCGTTGGGCGCATCGATGGGGCGCCGCTTGTTCACCGCCAGTTCGCCGATCTTGATCAGCCGGGTCCGGGTGACGTTGCGGCTCAGGCCCAGCAGGTTGGCGGTGTGCACCTGGTTGTAGTGGCTGAAGCGGTAGGCCGCGCGCAGCAAGGCATCCTCGACCTTTTCGTGCAGGGCCCCGGCCTGTTCGGCGAAGAGTTTTTCAAAGGCCCGTTCCAGTAGGGCCTCGGCAGAGTCGTCGTGGCTCGGGTGGCTGTCGTCGGCGCGTTCGATGCGCATGTTGGACAGGCGCAGGTCGTCGCGCTGGATCACCCCGTTGCGGCAGATCAGCAGGGTGTGGTGGATGACGTTTTCCAACTCGCGGATGTTGCCCGGCCAACTGTAGCTCTTGAGCTTGTGCTCGGCCTCGGGGCTGATGCTGATGCTGCCGTAGCCCAGGCGCTGGCTGTAGGCCTCGATGAAGTGCCGGGTCAGCGGCAGGATGTCGCCGGGGCGCTCGCGCAGCGGGCTCAGTTCCAGGCTGACCACGTCCAGGCGGTAATACAGGTCTTCGCGAAAATGCCCGGCGTTGATGGCCTTTTCCAGTTGCACGTTGGTGGCGGCCAGTACGCGCACATCGATGGGAATGCTCTTGCGCGAACCCAGGCGCACCACTTCGCGCTCCTGCAGCACCCGCAGCAGCTTGACCTGGATGGCCATGGGCAGGTCGCCGATCTCGTCGAGGAACAGGGTGCCGCCGTCGGCCTCTTCGAACCACCCGGCCTTGGCGCTGAGGGCACCGGTAAAGGCGCCTTTCTCATGGCCGAACAGTTCCGCCTCCACCAGGGATTCGGAGAAGGCACCGCAGTTCACCGCCACGAACGGTCGGTTGCGCCGGGCACTGAGGTTGTGGATATGGCGCGCCACCAGCTCCTTGCCGGTCCCGGTTTCGCCAATGATCAGCACGCTGGCTTCGCTCGGTGCCACCTGTTGCAGGTGCGCCAGCAGGGCCTGGGATTTCGGGTCCTCGAACACCTGGGCGGTGGCGCGGATCGAGGTCGCCAGGGCGGGCGAAGGGGGTAGGGTCAGAAGCTGCATCGGCACTCTCCGTCGAACAGAAGGCTAGGAGTAGAAAGTCGGGGTTGGCAGGGACTGGTTCAGCGCCCAGTCGCCCAGCTCATGAAGCTTGTAGTCCAGCGGGTCGTGCAGGGTCTGGGTGCGCAGGTTGCGCCAGTGCCGGTCCAGGCCCAGGGAGGCGTGGGTCGAGCGCGCGCCGGTGACTTCGAACAGGCGGCTGCACAGCTCCAGGCCCTGGCGGCTGGCGGCGACCTTGGCGGTGGCGATGGCCGTGGCCAGGTGCCCGCGCTCTTCGGCGCTGAGGGCCGGGCCCTTGGCCCAGGCCTGGTCCAGCAGCGCGGCGGCCCGCTCCACCAGCAGGCGGATGCCTTCCAGGGCGACCCAGAATTCGCCGTAGTGGCTGAGTATGTAGGGGTCCTGGCGCACGTCCTGGGCGCTGGACTTATGCCAGACCCGGGTTTCGCCGAGGGTGTACTGCCGGGCTTCTTCGAAGGCGCCTTCGGCGATGCCGAGGAACATGTGGGTGAAGGTCAGTTGGGCGATCAGCGGGCGCAGGCAGGCGAATGGTGTGCTCAGCGGGCCGGGGTCCAGCAGCCTGTCTCTTATACACATCTGACGCTGCCGACGATCTACTCTGTGT
>ERZ1032287.11-NODE-11-length-20940-cov-9.413072_pt1 | contig 20940 bp, 16 predicted proteins | sample MGYA00518039_ERZ1032287 | MGnify/ENA primary metagenome ERZ1032287 (study PRJEB33718, sample SAMN03160170) | human skin metagenome | collected 2014-02-25 | study: EMG produced TPA metagenomics assembly of the PRJNA266117 data set (Human skin bacterial metagenome and... | reverse complement strand
TCTACACAGAGTAGATCGTCGGCAGCGTCAGATGTGTATAAGAGACAGACAGAAGACCCAGTACTAATAAAGCAACCTTTCGAGGCGGAGGTGTACAGTACAAGCCTCAAACAACTCCTCGCACCCAACCCCCAAAATACAATACCGATAATAGGTGATATCGGGCAAAAAATGCTAAACAGCAACAATGCGGCAAGAAAATATGCAAACGCCGTAACAGTCGCTCTTGGTCTTTTAGTTTCCTTTTTTCTTGCGATCGCACTAATATCGCTAGCTCTCCCTATATTGAGAAGAACCAGCCACCCTGTAATACCCGGCCAACAATTAAGTCTGACCGACGCACTATTGCCGTTAATTCTCTTTTCGCTCTTGTGCAATATCTTTGGAGGCATTGGCACTATTGTCGCATTAATATTTCCTACCATCCGCGCCTATGACCGTTTTGGCGTACTACTGACTTTCTTTCTCTTATTGTTTGGAGCCCAACTCATTGACAAATGGCGCGACAGCAAGGGAAAAAATCGTCAAAAACTCGCATCCGCGCTTATTATTGCGATTACGATGGCAGCACTGGTTGATCAGATCCCCACTACGTCGAATGGTAGGAGTCAGTTTGTTGCAGATCAATTTATAGCCGAGCGAGAATTTGTTAGCTCTCTGGAAAAGTCCGTCCCGAAAGGCTCTATGGTCTATCAGTATCCCTATTCTCAATATTTACGAGAGAGTCCTTATTATGGCTGGGGTTCCTTTTCCCACATTCGTCTTTATCTCAACTCACATACCCTTCACTGGAGCAACGGTGGCGCAAAGAACAGCCCGGCAGATGACTGGAATTATAGAATATCCAAACTTCCCTTTGCGCAACAACTAACCGAGATTGAAGCCTTAGGATTTAAATCCATCGTAATTGACCGAAGCGTTCTTAAAAACGAAGAATATTCAGAGATCCGCCAAACTCTTCAAACCCTCAACTACCAACTCATCGAGGGTAAAGGTAATTTTTCTTACGCGCTGCTGCACAACCCGGGATACTTGATCCACTACACCCCCGACTACAAAAATATTAACTCTATAGAGATACTTTCAAAAGAGGCATCCAATAGAAACAGCTATCCTGTACTGGTCAACGGAAACACCTTCAGCGCTTTTGTAACCACCTATTCCGGCGACGTTCCAGTTACAGTTAACAACAAAACTCACTCAGAATTATTTCTGGATGGATCCGTATTAACGAGGGGAGCGGGGGACACTGCGATAACCCCGTTCGACGTCATGAAAGGCAACCTCACCTGTACGCTAGAAGGAGGAGCATCTTCAAATAAAGACCTTTCGTTAAAACTGACTTTAACCAATAAAAGTGATTTCAACTGGAGCATGGGAGCTGGGCCGCTTCCGATAAGGATCGGATACCACATTGAAAAGACAGATGGAACAGTCACTCAATGGGACAACGGATATCGTGCGCCGAGCAATCGCATTCTTCGGCCCGGTGAAAGCGAGACGCTAACAGTGCCTCTCAGCGCTCTTAAGTTACCGAGTATTAACAAAGGCGAATCGCCGCAGTTACGATTCGCTCTGGTACAGGATGGTAGCGCCTGGTTCTCTAACGTCAGCTGCACTGTCCCGCTTTGATGGCTAGCGTTATGACCTAACGGCCATCAACCAGTGCTGCCTTTCGACCCGAGTAAAGCCCGGCCCTGCCCCCCCCCACGGGATCAGAGCCGGGTAGAGTAAGCAGCAGTGCTCACGATTACTCATGTGATAAAGTTTCGCACTCTGGGGAGAACCACCTCCTAACGGTTGCTCCTATTGCTCACGGCCTCCCGAGAATGAAATTGGACTGCCCCCGACACCGTAGACATCTCCAGCCTATGCTTTGAGCATAGGAGGAAGTTTATGAGCACCCAACGATTCACGCCGGAATTCAAGGCAGAAGCCGTGAGGCAAGTCATTGAGCGCGGATACTCCGTTGCGGAAACAGCCGAGCGCCTCGGCGTTTCGACCCACAGCCTCTACAAATGGGTCAAAGCCGTGACGCCTGACAAAACCGAGAAACAGGCCAGCGAACTGCTCGAAGCCAAAAGCGAGATTTTACGGCTGCGAGCCCAAATGCGACGCTTGGAAGAAGAGCGCGACATCTTAAAAAAGGCAGCGCGGTACTTCGCCAGGGAACCCGAGTGAAATACCGCTTTATGAACGAGCACCGACATCAATACGCGATCACTACGCTGTGTCGGGTTTTGCAAGTTGCTCGTGCCGGGTTCTATCAATGGCTACACAAGCCTGTTTCTGATCGAGAAAAAGAGAATGGTCGGCTGTTAGGGCTGATCCGCGACTCCTATGCGGCCAGTCGAGGTGTGTATGGTGCACGGAGGGTGTTTGCTGACTTGCGCGAGGCTGGAGAAAGTTGCGGCAAGCACCGTGTCGCGGCACTGATGCGCACCAATAAAATCAAGGCGCTCAGAGGCTATAAAGCCCCGCGCGCAATCAAAGGGCGGCCATCGATCATTGCCCCCAATCGACTCAACCGGGCGTTCACTGTCGATGCCCCTAATAAGGCTTGGGTGACCGATATCACTTACATCCGGACGTGGCAGGGCTGGTTATATCTGGCCGTCGTACTGGATCTGTATGCTCGCAAAGTGGTCGGCTGGTCAATGAAGCCAACGCTGGGCAAGGAGCTTGCATTGGATGCACTGCTCATGGCGGTATGGCGCCGTAAACCCAAAACCAGAGTCATCGTGCATTCGGATCAGGGTAGCCAATATGGCAGCGATGACTGGAAACGTTTTTGTTTGGCCAACCACCTAGAGCCGAGTCTGAGCCGCCGAGGAAACTGCTGGGACAATGCCGTGGCGGAGTCTTTTTTCAGCAGCCTGAAAAAAGAACGCATTCGCAAGAGGATCTACAAAACCCGTGACATGGCCCGTGCCGACGTATTCGATTACATTGAAGCGTTTTACAACCGAACGCGTCGTCACAGTTACCTGGGCGGCGTCAGTCCTGAGGCCTTCGAAAGTGCCTCACTTTGAAGCTGGAAAATGTCTATGAGGGCGGGGGCAGTCCACATCATTTTTTGTGGCGAAAACTACTCCGTGCAGAATTTGGTTAATCCATCCTAATTCCGAATCCGGAACGAAAAACAGATCAAAAAAGTCATTTTCACGGTTAGAACCCCCCCCATAAACTGAGTAACCACAAGGGTTTTTCCAAGACATGAAGTACCGTTCAGATATTGATGGACTCCGGGCGATAGCCGTCCTGAGTGTGGTGATTTTCCATTTGAATGTCGGATTACTTCCTGGCGGATTTGTCGGGGTCGACATATTTTTCGTGATTTCTGGCTACCTTATTTCGAAGATTATCTACGCAGAGACTAGCAACGACTCATTCTCCATCGCGAATTTCTACGTAAGACGAGCACGCCGGATCCTGCCTGCCTTTCTGTCGGTGATAGTCACAACATCGATTGCCGCCTATTGCCTACTGTATCCAAGTGAACTTGCAAACTACGCAAAATCCGCTATCGCCTCAGCGCTTTTCTCCGCAAACATCTACTTCTATGCCACCCTCAATTATTTTTCGCCCTCCGCGGATGAGATTCCGCTTCTGCACCTTTGGTCACTTGGTATCGAGGAGCAATTCTATATCTTCTTCCCGTTAATCATCCTGGGACTTTCGAAACTTTCAAAACGGTTGATACCCGCAACCATCGTTATCATGCTGGCTGTATCGTTGTTTTTCTCGCAGCAATTACTCTCTACAAACCCAACCGCGTCGTTTTATCTTCTGCCGTTTCGTGCATTCGAGCTTCTTATCGGGAGTTTGATTGCACTTCCCGCGCTACACCTAAAAAAACCTCCGATAATCTCGCTATGCCTGTTTGCGCTGGGCATGGCCGGATTGGCTTACCCAATATTCTTCTACAATAGTCAAACCCCGTTCCCTGGAATCGCCGCAGCCCTACCGTGCTTAGGCGCAGCGCTCATTATCATGGCTGGCGAGCAAGACGACAGGATGTCGATGCTCTTGGGCTCCCGACCGATGGTATTCGTGGGAAAAATATCGTACTCCCTGTATCTCGTTCACTGGCCTTTGATTGTATTCGCCAAACGCGCATTCCCTAATGCAGACAAAGAGATCGCCGCACTGGTGATTTTTGCAATGGCCATTCTTTTAGCTTGGTTAAATTACAAACTGATTGAGCAAACTTTCCGTTACGCAAAAAAGCAAAGGACGCCTGCACACATCTTGTCAGTCGCATCTATGTCTCTTTGCCTAGTGGTAGCCACAGGATGTGTTCGTCTCACACAAACACGGCTTCCCCTCATCTTCCCAAAGTCGAATCGATCAAGTGCTTACGACGATGTCCTACAATCCAACCAAGGATTATCAAGCGGGGGAATGTTTTCTAGACCCGGATCAAGATCCCGCTAAAACGGACCTCCTACGTTGTGTGCCCTCTGGAAAAAATAAAACGGCGCTTCTTTGGGGAGACAGTCATGCCGCACACCTCTATATGGGGCTACGTAAAACACTTGGCGAACATAACATCTCACTTGGGCAGTTAACGGCCTCAGCATGCGCTCCGATTCTAGGCATGGATATGCCGGCACGCCCTTACTGCAAGAATGCAAACGAAATATTCTTAAAAAAAATCGAGGCCGCTCGACCCGATATTCTAATCATTACTGCCGGCTGGCCGATATCGCCCGAATACATGGCGTCCTTAGATCGAACGCTGGATAAAGTAGACACCTTGAACTTGACTAAAGTGGTTGTAATAGGTGAAGCGCCACTTTTCAAACGCAGCGTTCCCTTGATCATGATTGATAGGATAAAAGGCAAGATGTTCAACTTCAACTCGTCAAATGATGTTGATTGGGAGGTCATGCAACGGTCCGAGGCTGCCGTCAGTGAGGTGGTCTCTCATCACAACCGTATTGCTTATGTATCACTGACAAAAGCGGTATGCCCTAACGGGTCCTGCCCAATGGCATCTCCCGATGAAAAACCCCTGATCTATGACATCGTGCACCTGACACCAGAAGGATCAGGTCTATACGCCAAGGAAATAACACCGTTGATCGTAAATTAACGCCCCAATACGTTATCAATACGACTTCAGTCATCGCAAAAGTATCCAGTGGCGAACAGGATGTTCGTGTGAGATATCTGACCACGTTACCGCAGGCCCAGCCCGGACTATCGAGAGCCTCCTCAGTTTCGGGCAGACCTGTGGGGGTATCTCCCAACGAACACCTGGCGCGCCCATGATCAAAGAAAATCCATCACGCGACTACGACCTGATATTTGACACTGACAATCTGAACTTGTCTGGCTCACGCTGTGTCTTTACCTGAACAAACATGGCCTTTTGCAGAGCAATGTCAGAAGGTTAACGTTTACGATGCAGCGTCCACTGGACTCACCCCAACTCGATCAGCGGTCAGTGCCGCGTCAGTGGGCAAAATGTGCCAATGCCCTTGTCGGGGAGGAAAAAAAAATACGACGTGGTAACATCGCCGATGTAACGCAGCACCTCTGCAGAAGGGCTACAGGAAGAGGCGGTTGCCAAAGCCGACCTCACTGTTACCCTTCCCCCATACAGACCCTCTAGGCAGCGCGAGATGAGCTAATGTCTTGGTTTTGATAAAAGTAGGTCGCCGGTGAACGATACAAAGTGGGCAAATAGCCATCAACCCAAGTTTACCGAATGGCACTTTGACAGGATACAAACCCACAGTCCTCCGACCAGAGTGGACAACAGAAAACGGAGCGCGCAATTACCGTGCAGGGATTAATAAAGGCGACTTTCGACCTGAGCTCCCCTTCTGAAATGAGTGTGTTGTACGTGGGGCAAAAAGGCTTGCTTGACCGCACGCTGCGCAGGGTACCGATAACTTACCTTGATGGCGGCGCAGGACGAACGGATGCAGGGTGAAGGTGAATTTGCGAAGCTTTCCAAATAATTAGGATGATCAAATGTCTGCAACAAGCGTCAAGGCATCAGTACAGGGTTCCGTACCACACTTCGCCGGAAAAAAAGTTTGGATTACAGGGCACAAAGGAATGCTTGGCTCTGCTGTAGTCCGGAACTTTAAAGACGAGGATGCCCAACTACTGCTGACGTCTAGGGCCGATTTGGATCTTACCAACCAGGCTGCTGTATACGATTGGATGGCAGAGCACCGCCCGGACTATATCTTTCATGTCGGCGCCAAGGTCGGCGGTATTCATGCCAACGCAACGCTGCCTGCATCTTTCATTTACGACAACTTGATGATTCAAACGAACGTCATCTCTGGCGCTCACAAGTTCGGGACCAAAAAATTACTCTTTGTCGCCACCAACTGCACCTATCCCAAAAATGCAGCACAACCTATTACCGAAGAGACGCTACTCACTGGACCTTTGGAAGATAGTATCCGCGCGTACGCTGTCAGCAAAATTGCTGGCATTGAAATGTGCCGGGCCTACCGCAAACAATATGGCTGTGACTTCGTCTCCGTTATCCCGCCAAATCTTTATGGCCCCGGCGACAATTACCACTCTCAACACAGCCATGTCGTTGCGGGAATTCTCCGTCGTACGCATGCGGCCAAAGTCCTGCAGCAGAAAGAGTTCGTCGTTTGGGGCGATGGCACTCCACGACGCGAACTCCTGCATGTTGACGACCTTGCCGACGCAATGAAGTGCGTAATGCTCGCGCCAACCACTGACGACCTCTACAACATCGGCTGTAATCACGATATCGCCATCGCCGACCTTGCTGCGATGATTGCGGAGGTCGTCGGCTATGAGGGAAAAATCGTTTACGACACGAACAAACCAAATGGCACTATCCGCAAGCTACTGGATAGCAGCAAGATTAGAGCGCTTGGATGGAAACCTAAAATTGATGAAAAAACAGGGCTCAAAAGCGCCTACGAGGACTTCTTGAACTTGCTTGAGTCGCCGACCCCGGACGCACGTATCGACATCTGATGCAAGCACCGCAGGCGAACCGTCATCTTTTAATTTCCTACATTTGGATCCAATGTAATGAACAATGATTTCCCTCTGCCCGAGGGTTTATTTGGTCGCTTCGGAGTTGTAAAACTTTGGCCAGGTATTAAAACCGCAGAAGATGAGTGCATCGCACGTCTGAAGCTGGCAGCCAAAGCCATTGGGGTTGAATGCGTTGAAATCCTCGCCGATGGCGGCTTCGTCTCCGCTCCGGACATAAAAGCGTCCAAGGCGAATGTCGATTTTGTGATTCACCTCCACTACGACACCCCAAAGCGCTACGACGCGTTTTCCTTTGTCGCACTCTGGAACCCGCTGAAGTTCTACCATGAGTGGGGCTATCAACGTTGCTCGCGCAACCTGACCACGCACGATGACTTCCTCAGTTGCAGCTCCATTGCCGCCGATGACCATGTGGCCCGAATGGTACGTGGCGCTACGACGCACTTACCCGCACACTTCAAGCTGTACCACTCCACCCCCCAGATCGTACATGAACCTTCGTTGGGTGACGGCAAACTGTTCTACGCCGGTATTAACTGGGAAGCGATCGTCAGCAGTCGTCAATCGCGCCAGCAGGAAGTGCTCAAGCGACTCGACCCTACCGGTCTGCTGAAAATCTACGGCCCAACTATTTTTCAGGGCGTACGTGTCTGGGAAGGTTATCAGAGCTACGTTCGAGAGATTCCGTTCGACGGAAACTCCATGATCAACGAGATCGCCAAAGCGGGGGCGGCACTGGTACTGTCCTCCCAGGCCCACCGCGACTCGGAAATGATGTCGAACCGTCTGTTCGAAACCATTGCTGCTGGCACCCTTGTCATCTGCGACGAGAATCCTTTCGCGCAAAAATTCTTTGGCGATTCACTTCTTTATATCGACAGCCGGTCTCCGATGGAGCAGATCTACGGCGATATCACAGCCCACCTCAGCTGGATAAAAAGCAATCCCGAAGAGGCCATGGCCAAGATCAAAAAGGCACAGGCTATCTTCAACGGCCATTACTCGCTGATCGGCAGCTTGAAGGAACTGTACAGTGGCTTGAAGGAGCGCAAGCAACAATTAGTCACACGACATCTTGGGACCGAAGGCGAAAAAATACATATCAGCCTAAACCTCTTGATGCCCGAGTACTCTACTGCGGCTCTGAAAGCACACGTCGAAAGTGTCCGCCATCAGGATTACAGAAACTTCACCGCCACGCTGGTCATCGATAAGGTAATCGCTGGCAGCCTGAAACCGGAAATTTCAAGAATCCTCAGCGCCTCGCCTATCCCGATTCAGATAAAGGAAGTTGAAGCCTACAGGTACGGCATTCATCCTGGAATCAAGAGCAAACGTCCGCTAGGAGAAATTCTTCAGGAACTGGTAAACGACGCAGCGGAATCCGACGCGATCATATTTGTCGCACCGAATGAAAAGCTGTTCTTCAACCACCTGACCGTTCTAGCTGGCGCCTTGCAACGCGACGATCAAGTGAACTGCGCGGCAACCGCGGTGATCATGGACGATGGTCACTCGCCCGTGCATACCGTTCACGAGTTGATCGACTTTGGTCATGTGGACGCTGCCGGCCCACCCGGATATGGCCGCTTCATTTTCAGGACTGCGTCGCTCCCTGCCGACCTGGGTATCGCACTCCATTATCTTGACGGGCGGCCACTGGCGGCAATGATCAGCGGTAAAATCAAGCACCTGCTGCCTGCTACCGTCACATTGGATATCCGTCAGTCGTTCCCCGAAAGAACTTGGGATGAGGCCGCCGAAACCGAACTAATCAAGGATTTCAATCCTGGAGTACTTAAGGTTTCGGCAGGGTTCTACATGCCTGAAGTACCCGCCCCTGTCGTCGTAGAGTCGCCGCGGCAGCACATCGCCCGGCTGTTCCTTAACAAGGCATGGGTCAAGGCTCAGATCCAGGCGATCAAGACCCAAGGCTTCAGGGCTCGCTTTGAAATACTGAAGCGGAAGCTGAGATGAACCCGCACTCACCCGCCCCCGTCTCGCTGTTGTCACTGATCAAAAGCGTTTGGTCAAACTGGCACCTGATCCAGCAAATGACCAAACGGGATGTCATCGGACGATACAAAGGTTCGATGATGGGTATTCTGTGGTCATTCGCGAACCCGATACTGTTGCTGGTGATTTACACGCTGGTCTTTTCAGTCGTGTTCAAGGCTCGCTGGGGAACTGGCGAGCCTGGCAGCAAAGGTGAGTTTGCGATTCTGCTATTCACCGGAATGATCGTTCACAGCTTGTTTGCCGAGACATTGACTCGGGCCCCCACGCTAATTTTGAGCAACGTAAGTTACGTAAAGAAGGTGGTCTTCCCTCTGGAGATTCTCCCTATCATTGCCATGGGCACCTCCTTCTTCCACGCGTTGGTCAGTATTGGCGTATTGTTGGTCGCACAACTTCTGGTTCACGGCACCATCCCCTGGACAGTCGTTTTTCTGCCACTGGTGATAGCACCGCTGATCGTGCTGTCTTTAGGCCTGGCCTGGATACTTGCATCGCTTGGGGTGTATTTACGCGATGTCGCCCACCCCATTGGTCTGCTTATGACCTTGCTGCTGTTCGCCTCTCCGGTTTTTTACCCCATTTCCGCTCTACCCGTCGAAATCCAACCTTGGCTGATGCTCAATCCCCTCACCTTCATTATCGAGCAAGCCCGAGCGATACTAATCAGTGGTTCAATGCCTAACTTCGCTGGCCTGGCAGTTTATGCTGTTGTGGCCTTGAGCTTTGCTTGGGCGGGATATGGCTGGTTCCAGAAGACCAGAAAAGGATTCGCGAATGTCCTCTAATGAATTCGCAATTCGTGTGGAAGCCGTTTCCAAGCGATTCGAAATATTCGAACACCCTCGTGATCAACTCAAGCAATTCGTTTACCCGAGGTTGCGTCGCCTGCTCCGCAGGCCAAGTCGTAACTACTTCAAGGAATTCTGGGCTCTTCGCGAAATTTTCCTTGAAGTTCGCAAAGGCGAGTCCTGTGCAATCGTCGGACTGAACGGCAGCGGTAAAAGCACTCTCTTGCAAATCATCACCGGCACCCTCACCCCCACTACAGGTAAGGTGAGCATCAACGGTCGTGTAGCTGCTTTACTTGAACTGGGGTCAGGCTTCAATCCTGAGTTCAGCGGCCGCGAAAATGTTTATATGAACGGAGCACTACTGGGCTTCAGCCGTCGTGAAATCGAAGCAAAAATACCCGACATAGAGGCGTTTGCTGATATTGGCGAGCACTTCGAACAAGCCGTTTCATCGTATTCCAGTGGCATGCAAATGCGTGTCGCCTTCGCCGTTTCGACGGCGTTCGAGCCCGACATTTTGATTATTGATGAGGCGTTGGCGGTAGGCGATGCCTACTTTCAGCAAAAGTGTTTCCAACGCCTGGAAAGCTTTCGCGCACGCGGGGGGACGTTACTGTTCGTGTCCCATGATGCCAACACGGTCAAACACATTTGCAACAAGGCTTTGCTACTGAGCCATGGCCGAACACTCAGTTTTGGTGCACCTCGAGACGTGATCGATTTGTATCAAGGGTTGGTCGCCAAAAAAACCGACATGAGTAGCGGCGAGGTATCTATCGATCAGAGCATTGCTCCTGCAACTGAGAGCCTCGAAGCGATTGAGCGCCCCAAGGCGTGGACAAAAGCTACAACCATCACGACCAACGGCGACGCCGAACTTATCGACTTCGCCCTCCTGAACGCCGAAAACCAGCCTGTCACCCACATTGAAAGCGAAACTCAGTTAACCGTTCGATACGTGGTTAAACTGAACAAGGACTTCGAGCGCCCTGCCTATGGCCTTATAGTCAGGGACCGTTTGGGACGCTCGATATTTGAGACCAGCACTTTTGCCTTGCAAATGCCCGAAGCGCCATGCGAAGAAGGCGCCCAGGTCCTCGTAAGATTCAACCTCAATCTGAATCTAAAGGCGGGTCAATATTCATTTTCGGTGGGTGTTGCAAATAAAGGTTTCTCTAGAAGCGAATTTGAAGAGTACAGCTTGCTAATGCATGACGTTGAACAGCTGCAGGTTACAGAATCGCCGCTGGCAGCGTTCTATGGCGGGATTTTCAATATGCACCCGGTTGTCTCAGTGGATTTATTGGAAGAAAAACAAAATGTCTGATCTCAATACACTGTCCCAACAGCTCGCAGAAGCCCTGCAAGAATTGAAGGCTTTGAGCGAGCGTCAGATTCACTTTGAAACGATTCTTCTGAACAAAGGCCTTTCGACTGAGGACGTAGGAAGTTTTAACCCCCTACTACGTCGCAATTTCGTCAGCAATGCTGACGCAGCCCAACAAAAGCACTTGATGCATACGTGGAAACATAACTCCCCAAGAGTGCTTGAGCCTTCAGACTTGGTGGAAAGCGGGTTTCGTGCGTTTTCGCAAAATGATGAAGACGGAATCTTGTTGCGCTTATTCACACATATTGGCTGCACCAATCGCTATGTCATCGAAATTGGCAGCAACTGCAGCGATTCTGATGTGGGGATTCCGGAAAACCTGTCGACAAATTTGCTGGTCAATCATGGCTGGCATGGAACAATTTTTGAACTCGATGCAACTGAGTGCAGCAGAATGCGTTACTTTTTCGCGCGCACAGCTTCGACGCGGCATTACCATTGGACTCGAGAGGGCGAAACCGAATACTACTCGCCGAAGATCGTTCAGCAAGCCATTAGCCCGGAAAATATCAACGGCCTGCTTATGGCAAACAACCCGGAACCGGAACCCGACCTCTTCATCATCGACATCGATGGCGGTGACTTCGCAGTCATGGAAAACCTGCGTGACATCAGACCTCGCGTAATTGTCGTAGAGTTTGAAAAGCGCTTTCGCGAACGGCACAGCGTCGTCCAGCGTGACCGAGAGCAATTCAACCGTAGATGGCAGCAATCAGGGGCAGCAAGCCTGACCGCCTGGACGACCCTTCTGAAGCCAAAGGGCTACGAACTCTGCGCAGTGGGAACCTGCTGCTTCAATGCTTTCTTCGTACGCGAAGACATCGCCAAAGGCAATTTGACTGCTCTGAATCCAAAAGAAGCATTTGACTCCCATCCAGTATTTTCAGCGATTGATGATGCTTTCTGGCTTATGCCTGACGAAAGCTGGCAACCATTTTAAATTTGCACCTGCGGCAAAGGAATGGGCCTCAGTGGCGGGGCAGCATCGGAGGTGTAGCTTCTCGATCAGGGCCTGCAGAGACTAAATACAGAAATCTTGGCATACTTGCGTATATACGCCTATATTTGTTGTCGCTATATATAAACGATAGCAAGGACAGTTCACGGCAACGCTTCTGATGACTCGAATCAATGCACTTTAATATTTCAACCGCGTGAACAATCTAGCAAAACTTTTGCTTTTTTTTCGTAACCATCACAAACCTGTCTGTGATACTCGCCAGATCAGTTTACCTATACTCTTCTTTCGAAGAGAAACCTCGTGCCTAATCGATAACGAGGAATATTGCAGAGTGATACTACGCTGGTGCTTGCCAAGCGTCGCTGCGATAGCGTCACTCAACGTCACATCCCTCTCACTGCCAGCTTCAAGACATGCTCCCTAGGCAAAAGAGGCAAAGTGCCACTCTTCGATTAGGACTATCAAGCCAGGCAAACTCGATCGAGAGGATTAAGTGATTCGTTCTGGATCAAAAAATTTGTACTTTGGCAATAACGAGCTCTCAAAAAACCAATGCATTTCCAGTGGCGGTATGAGGGAGATGTCTGATTTTCTGGCGATAAATGTCCAACTTCGCCGTGATTTTCAGCCACAAGCAATTAAAGCCGCCTGCCCATACACCGTAGAAGTCACAAGCTACCAGGATACATTGAGAATTCAGCCCCATTGAGGCAGTATAGACGATCGTGATTTGGGCCCGGATCGAGCAAATTGATCATGCGGAACTATCTACCCGCTTACGTACCTAAAGAAGATTTTTTGAATCAAATACGTTAAGAGAAGCATATGAAAAAAGTTGCGCTTATTACTGGAGTAACAGGTCAAGACGGATCCTACCTGGCCGAGTTGCTTCTCGAAAAAGGTTACGAAGTGCACGGTATAAAGCGCCGGGCATCCTCCTTCAATACCGACCGTATCGATCACCTTTACCAAGACCCCCATGAGTCAGATCGTCGCTTGGTCCTGCACTATGGCGACATGACCGATTCGACCGGCCTGATCCGCATCATCAAACAAATACAACCCGACGAAATCTATAACCTGGCTGCGCAGTCCCACGTTGCGGTCTCGTTCGAAGAGCCAGAGTACACTGCCAACTCGGACGCGTTGGGTGCCTTGCGTATCCTTGAGGCGATCAGGATCCTGGGGCTCGAGAAGAAGACCCGCTTCTATCAGGCTTCAACCTCCGAACTGTACGGCTTGGTGCAGGAAACTCCACAGAAGGAGACCACACCTTTCTACCCACGCTCCCCTTACGCAGTAGCAAAGCTGTACGCATACTGGATTACCGTCAACTACCGGGAAGCGTACGGTATCTATGCCTGTAACGGCATTCTCTTCAACCACGAAAGCCCGGTGCGCGGCGAGACCTTCGTCACTCGCAAGATTACCCGTGCACTCGCACGCATCAAGCTGGGCCTGCAAGACTGTCTGTATCTGGGCAACCTTGATGCACTGCGCGACTGGGGCCATGCGAAAGACTACGTCGAGATGCAATGGCTGATGCTGCAGCAAGAAACTCCGGAAGACTTCGTTATTGCAACCGGCAAGCAATACAGCGTTCGCGACTTCGTCAACGCGGCAGCGAAACACGCCGAAATCGACATTACCTGGAAAGGTCAGGGCGTCGATGAGAAAGGCTACGACGCAACCGGTAAATGCATAGTTTCCGTGGATCCGCGGTACTTCCGTCCAACCGAGGTGGAAACATTGCTGGGCGACCCAACCAAAGCGAAGCAGAAACTGGGATGGACGCCTAAAATCACCTTTGAGGATCTGGTCAATGAAATGATGACCGAGGACCTCAAGTCAGCGACCCGTGATGAGTTGGTAAAAAAGCACGGCTACTCCGTTTACGATTACCACGAGTAATAGTTAGGTGGATAAACGCGCCAAAATATACATCGCAGGCCATGCCGGTATGGCTGGCTCTGCGATCCAGCGGCGGCTATCCGCCGCTGGATTCAGCAATTTCGTCACCCGTTCGCATGCTGAACTTGATTTGACTCAACAGGCTGCTGTCGATGCTTTTTTCGCAACAGAAAAACCTGAGATTGTGTACTTAGCAGCCGGCAAGGTAGGCGGAATCAAAGCCAACAACAACTTTAGAGCTGAATTTATATATCAAAACCTGATGATAGAGGCGAACGTAATTCACAGCGCTTGGAAACATGGCGTCGAACGACTTCTTTTTTTGGGCTCCAGTTGCATATACCCGCGGGACTGCCCCCAGCCGATCCACGAAGACCACCTGTTAACCGGACCGCTGGAACAAACCAATGAACCTTACGCCCTCGCCAAGATCATGGGTGTAAAGATGTGCGAGAACTACCACCGCGAATACGGTGCAAAGTTCATAGCCGTTATGCCGTCAAATCTTTATGGCCCCAATGACAGCTACAACCTGGAAAACTGTCATGTGCTGCCGGCACTGATTAGCAAAGCCCATGAAGCAAAAATTAGCGGCGCATCAGAGTTAATAGTTTGGGGTTCGGGAAAGCCAAAGCGCGAGTTCCTTTTCGTCGAAGACATGGCCGATGCTTGTCTACACTTGATGGAATCCAACGTTGACAGCGGACTATTCAATGTTGGAATGGGCAGTGATCTATCCATCCGCGAACTAGCAGAGTTAATTATGGAGGTGGTCGGGTATAACGGGCAGATCGTATACGACCAGAGCCAGCCTGACGGTACACCCCGTAAACTACTCGACATCAATCGCCTAAAGAACTTGGGATGGGCTGCCAAAACGCAACTGCGTGAAGGTATAGCATTGACCTACCAAGATTTTCTCAGCCGTCTGGATCGCCACTGAATGCATCAACCCTTGGTTACGATTACAGTCCCCTCCTTCAATCAAGGGCGTTATCTCGACGACGCCTTAAGGTCCATATTTGAACAAAATATCCCTGTGGAGGTGTTTGTTCTGGATGGTGGTTCCACCGATAACTCGGTGGAAATCATCCGTAAATGGGAACACAAGCTAGCTGGTTGGCGCAGCTATCCAGATAAAGGCCAAGCAGCTGCTATCAACGAAGGTATCCTTCAAGGTAAAGCACCGTATGTCTGCTGGCTGAATAGCGATGACTGGTTCGAGCCGGACGGACTAAAACGACTGATCAGTGCCATTGAAACAGCACCTGAGGCCTCAGCCGTTTATGGGAAATGCTGGAACGTTATTCAAAATACCGGAAAACGCAAACCGGTTTGGGTTGAGCCGTTCAGCGAGCGCAGGCTAGCGCTTCGCTGCATTATTTCCCAACCAGCGACGCTGATTCGACGATCCGCATGGCTGAATATTGGCGGCGTGAACCCCACCTTGCATATGGCTATGGACTACGATCTTTGGTGGCGACTCTTCAAAATAGTTGGCCCTCTCAAATATATCGACGCGTTTGTAGCGGTCAATCGAGAACATGAAGCGACCAAAACAAAAACTTTGCGCCGCCGCCATTATCAGGAAGCTATGGCGGTGGTGCGTAAGTATCACGGTAGCGTTCCCTTAAAGTGGTGGCTTTTTCAGCCCTACGCCGTCTGGCTCAAATCCATCTTTCCATAGCCGGAAGTTACCATGCGCATTCTGCATTTTTTTAAAACCGCCCTTCCTGACACCATGGGCGGCATAGAGCAAGTGATTGATCAAATTTGTCAGCAGTCTCATCGTATGGGGGCGACCTGCGAAGTCCTTACGCTGTCCCCCAACCCAATTCCAGCCACAATAGAAATGAACGGTTATCGGGTTCATCGCGTTAAAGAAAACCTTAATATTGCCTCAACAGGCTTTTCGTTAGAGGTTTATTCGAAGTTTAAAGAACTTGCGCGGAATGCGGATATCATTCATTACCATTTTCCATGGCCATTCATGGACTTGATCCACTTTGCCAGTTGTACCGGAAAACCCAGCGTTGTTTCATACCACTCTGACATCATCAACCAGAAATTTCTCTTAAAGCTCTACCGCCCACTCCAAAATATATTTCTGCGTAGCGTCAACCGGATCATTGTCTCATCCCCCAACTACCTGGAATCAAGTGCTGAGCTTTCTGCATTTCATGACAAAACCACAATTATTCCTATAGGTCTCAACAAGGAAAGCTACCCAATCCCCTCCACTGCTCTAACGACACGCTGGGCGGAAGAAATGAGCGAGCGGTTCTTCCTGTTTGTTGGCGTATTGCGCTACTACAAAGGGCTTCACACATTGATGGAAGCTCTCCAAGGCACTGGATACCCTATGGTCATCGTAGGAGATGGACCAAAGAAACAAGAACTCATGGCGCAAGCAAAAACTATGGGGCTTCAAAACGTCCACTTTTTGGGCCGTCTTCCAGAAGCAGATAAAGTCGCGCTAATTCAACTTTCAACAGCCATCGTATTCCCCTCGCACCTTCGTTCCGAAGCGTTCGGAGTGTCACTACTGGAGGGGGCAATGTATGGAAAGCCGATGATCTCGTGCGAGATTGGTACAGGCACTACGTACATCAACATTGCCGGCGAAACCGGGCTGGTAGTCCCACCAGAGCACCCGACAGCGCTTCGCCAAGCAATGCAACACCTTTGGGACAACCCGCAAGAAGCATTGGTAATGGGCGAAAAGGCGCAGAGTCGTTACAACCTGCTATTCACGGGGGAGCAAATGACACGAGCCCACATCGAGGTCTATCAGGACCTGCTGAACACGCAATGAAACACCAGCCCGATTTGACTCGGGCTAATGATTAGCGGATTACCTACTGCCTTCAGCTCGACCGTAGCTATCCTCGAACCTGACAATATCATCTTCCCCTAAGTAATCGCCGCACTGCACCTCAATTAATACCAAGTCAATCATCCCCGGGTTTTGCAGACGATGCGTGTGCCCAGCACGTATATACGTGGACTCATTGGTATTGAGCAAGAACCGTTGTTGGTCGTTAACGACCAATGCCATACCACTGACCACAATCCAGTGCTCACTGCGATGGTGATGCATTTGGAGCGACAACGAGCCTTGAGGTTTTACGACAATGCGCTTGATCTTGAAGCGAGTGCCCTCTTCCAAGGTAGTGTAAGCCCCCCAGGGACGCTGCACCGTAGTGTGGTCCAAGTGCGAGCAATGACCGTTTTTCTTCAACTGCGCAGTGATTACCTTGATGTCTTGGGCATGGTCTTTGTGCGCGACCAACAAAGCATCCGGCGTATCGACAATGATCAGGTTTTCAACCCCAACTAACGCGGCCAGTCGACGCTGGCTGCGCACGTAGTTGTTGGTGGAGGCATGAAGGATGGCTTCGCCTTCAATACGGTTGCCTTGCTCGTCCGCTGGCGAGAGTTCACTCATGGCCTTCCAAGAGCCAATGTCACTCCAGCCAATATCACAAGGTATGGTCGCCACTTTGTTTGAGCGTTCCATCAGTGCGAAATCGAGGGAAATGTCCGGTACTTTGGCAAAGCTTTCCGGCTCCAGATGCAGGCTGCGATGGCTGCTGCCTTGCATCACACCGGAACCAGCAAGGCACAGATCTACGGCGCTGGCGACATCCGGCGCACAGAGCGCCATTTCTTCAATAAGTGTGCCCGCACGGAAACAGAACATCCCGGAGTTCCAGTAATACTCACCGGACGCCAGGTAGTCTTTCGCAGTATCCAAATCTGGTTTTTCGACGAAACGCTTGACCTTGAAGCCGTTGACTAATGACGCGTCGGTATCTTTTTGAATGTACCCGTAGCCAGTTTCCGGATATTCGGGCTTCACCCCAAAAGTCACCAGCCAGCCGTCCCGGGCCTGCTGCGATGCAGACTCGACTGCGGCAGCGAACGCCGCCTGATTGTCGATCAGGTGGTCCGCCGGCAACACCAGCATAATCGCGTCAGGGCCGTGAGTTCGGGCCACTTCCTGCGCCGCTAATGCGACCGCAGCAGCGGTGTTGCGGCCAAAAGGCTCGAGTACGAAACCCAAGTTGGTGTAGTTCGGCGCAGTGGCAACATATTCATCAAGGGTTTTGAAGTAGAGATCACGGTTTGTGATCGTCAATACTTCTGTTACGTCATTTAACGCCAAGGCGCGACTGTATGTTTTTCGAATCAAATTGCCACCATCGGGCAATTCGATAAACGGCTTGGGATGAGCAGTACGTGAAACAGGCCATAGACGGCTGCCTGAACCGCCACAAATAATGACTGGAACGAGTGTCACGCTGTACTCCTTTACTAAATATCACATCATTTATCAGGCCAAAAACTCACCAACATAAATACTACGGGCTCGAAGGAGGCGACTTAGAGCCTAGCTGACCCTAGACAAACCTAACCGAGAAAATGCTGGACATGAAGAAAAGCAAATCACTTTTCTTACAAAAATAGGGGCATATTCTTCACTGGATGGTAATTTTTGTCTAGGAAAAGCCGGATCTATACCCGCGCAGCTACCCGTATTCAGATGGATAAAAACTGACCTACCATTCACAACGGCTCACTTCATTGAAGATTAAGACACACCGCCTTACAAATCGTGTCATTGATCTTTATTACTTTTCTCTCGGATTTCGCACGCATCGGGATATTACGACGTACAAAAAGCTCGCAAACCGTCACCGGACATTTAGAGAAATTTCCTTCAACTATTCCGGAAACCTGCCGATAACCGATGAAAGCCTTGCGGATTGAAAACTCATGCGTAATAACCAACCCGTTACCCAGCGCGAACGTACCTTCCCCGCTCAGCAACGATTGATCTCCACCACCGACGCCAAAGGAGTGATCACCTACTGCAACGACGCCTTTGTCGAGATCAGTGGGTTCTCCCGTGAAGAACTGGTTCGCGCACCGCACAACCTGGTACGTCACCCTGATGTGCCGGCGGCGGTGTTCGCGCACATGTGGGGCACCTTGAAACAAGGCTTGCCATGGATGGGCATCGTCAAGAACCGCTGCAAGACCGGCGACCACTACTGGGTCAACGCCTATGTGACACCGATCTTCGAAGGCAGCCAGGTGGTGGGTTACGAGTCGGTCCGAGTCAAGCCCACCGCCGAACAGGTGCGCCGCGCCGAAGCCCTCTACCAGCGCATCAACACTGGCAAGTCGGCCATTCCCAAGCGTGACAAGTGGCTGCCTGTGCTGCAGGACTGGCTGCCGTTCATCCTGGTCAGCCAACTGAGCTTCATGATCGGTGCCTGGCTCAATTCCCACTGGGGCTTCGCCCTGGCCGCCGCGCTCTCGGTGCCCCTGGGCCTGCTGGGCCTGAGCTGGCAGCAGCGCGGCCTCAAGCGCCTGCTGCGCCTGGCCGAGCAGACCACCTCCGACCCGCTGATCGCTCAGATGTATACCGACAGCCGCGGCGCCCAGGCCCGCCTGGAGATGTCGATCCTGAGCCAGGAAGCGCGCCTGAAGACCTGCCTAACCCGCCTGCAGGACACGGCCGAGCACCTCAACGAGCAGGCCCGCCAGTCCGACACCCTGGCCCACAACAGCTCCAGCGGCCTGGAGCGCCAACGGGTCGAAACCGAGCAGGTGGCCACCGCGGTCAACCAGATGGCCGCCACCACCCAGGAAGTGGCCAGCCACGTGCAACGCACCGCCGACGCAACCCAGGAAGCCAATCGCCTGACCGGCCGTGGCCGCGATATCGCCGGGGAAACCCGCGAAGCCATCCAGCGCCTGTCGGTGGTGGTGGGCGAAACCGGGCTGACAGTAACCCAACTGGCCAAGGACAGTGACGAGATCGGCGGCGTTGTTGACGTGATCAAGGGCATTGCCGACCAGACCAACCTGTTGGCCCTGAACGCAGCCATCGAAGCCGCCCGCGCCGGTGAAATGGGCCGCGGCTTTGCCGTGGTGGCCGACGAGGTGCGTCAGTTGGCACAGCGCACCAGTGAGTCCACCGGGCAGATCCATACCCTGATCGCCAAGCTGCAGCAGACCGCCGCCACCGCCGTTCAGACCATGGACGCCGGTCATCGTCAGGCCGAAGAAGGCGTGGCCCGGGTTCTGGAAGCCGACCAGGCACTGGTGGGCATCAGCGAAGCGGTGGCCAACATCACCGACATGACCACCCAGATCGCTGCCGCCACCGAAGAGCAAAGCTCGGTGGCCGAAGAGATCAGTCGCAACATCAGCACCATCGCGCAACTGGCGGACCAGACTTCGGAGCAGGCCCAGCATTCGGCCGAGCTCAGCGAAGCGCTGACCCGCACCGCACACACCCAGTACTCGCTGGTGGAGCGCTTCAACCGCTAAGCCCCCCTAGGGCCGGCAACAAAAAACCGGAAGCCAAGGCTTCCGGTTTTTTTATGCCCGCAAATCCACCCGACAACCGTAGGAGCGAGCTTGCTAGCGATAAATCTTCACCGCGCTCCAAATTCGAAGGCCGGGCGAACGCTTCGCGAGCAAGCTCGCTCCGGCAGGATCAGCTCAGCGCTTTCAGGAAGGCAGCAACCTTGAGCGCCGCAGATTCCAGATGCTGCTCATGGCTGAAACCCGAGGCCTTCAGGGGCTTGAGATCGTGATCAGCGGCCGCCAGCCAGTACAACTGGATACTGGGTGCCAATGTGTAGGCCTCGACCGCCTGGCGATTGCCCAGGGCGTCACGCTCGCCCTGCACGATCAGGCTCGGCACTGACAGATCGGCCAGATGCGCCACCCGCGGTTTTTCCGGTTTGCCGGCGGCATAGAACGGATAGCCCAGGCACACCAATGCATCGGCTGTCTCTTATACACATCTGACGCTGCCGACGATCTACTCTGTGTAG
>ERZ1032287.10-NODE-10-length-22123-cov-7.028593_pt1 | contig 22123 bp, 19 predicted proteins | sample MGYA00518039_ERZ1032287 | MGnify/ENA primary metagenome ERZ1032287 (study PRJEB33718, sample SAMN03160170) | human skin metagenome | collected 2014-02-25 | study: EMG produced TPA metagenomics assembly of the PRJNA266117 data set (Human skin bacterial metagenome and... | reverse complement strand
ACAGACCTGGACCCCCACGGCGTTGCTGCCGGTGAAGGAGATTTTCGCCACTCGCGGGTCGGCTGCCAGGGGCGCGCCCACCGCCAGGCCGGTGCCGCAGACCAGGTTGAACACGCCCCGGGGCAAGCCGCTGCCGGCGATGATTGCCGCCAGTTCCAGCTCCGGCAAAGGGGTGACTTCGGAAGGCTTGAGCACCACGCTGCAACCGGCGGCCAGGGCCGGAGCGAGCTTCCAGGCGGTGGTGACCATGGGGAAGTTCCACGGCACGATCAGCCCGACGATGCCACAGGGCTCGCGGCGCAGGCGGGCACTGAAGGCCTCGCTGGGCAGTGCCACGTTGGCGTCCTGAGCGGCATCCAGGCCTTCGGCCAGCCCGGCGTAGTACTCGAAGGTGGCAATCACATCGTCCACATCCATGGCGGCCTCGAATTGCGGCTTGCCGTTGTTGCTCGACTGCAGGTGCATCAGTTGCTCCCGGCGTTCGGCCACCCCGGCCGCAATCCGTCGCAGGACCGCGGCACGTTCAGCCCCGCTGCTGTGCGACCAACGCGCAAGGCCGGCGCTGGCAGCGCACAGCGCCTGCTCCACGGCCTCGGGACCGCCACCGGCAACCTGGGCCAGTACGCCCTCGGTGCTGGGGTTGATCACCTGCAGATGCTCGCTGCCCGCCAACCATTGGCCGTCGATGTAAAGCCCGTTCAACAGGGGTTGCGCGCTCATGCCTGTACTCCTTGGGTCCAGCGGTTCTGATCGACCTCTATCAGGGTCGGGCCCTGGCGATCCGCCGCCGAGCGCAGCGCCGCGCGCAGTTGCTCGACGCTGTCGATGCGCTCGGCGGCGCAGCCCAGGCCCTTGGCCACGGCAATGAAATCCGGGGTGTAGATGTCGACGCCCACCGGCTCGATGGCGCGGTTGACCATGTATTTCTTGATCTCTTCGTAGCCCTGGTTATTCCACAGTAGGACGATGATCGGGGTGCGAGTCTCCACCGCGCAGGCCAGTTCCGAAAGGGTGAACTGCAAGCCGCCATCGCCGATCAGGCAGGCCACCGGCCGTCGCTGGCTGGCGTGCGAACCGCCGCCGAGCCAGGCGCCAATGGCCGCCGGCAAGGCATAACCCAGGGTGCCGTACCCGGTGGAGGAGTTGAACCAGCGTCGTGGCTGCTCGGGGTTGAAGGTCAGGTTGCCGCTGTACACCGGCTGGGTGGAATCGCCCACCAGGACAATCTCCGGCAGTTCCTGGACCACAGTCTGCAGAAACAGGGTCTGGGCCTGGGTCGGGCCGTCCCAGAGCTGGCTCAGCTCACTGCGCAAGGCGGCGGCGCGGACCTGGCCCCAGTCGCTGCGACGCGCTGCCAATTCCAGCCCGGCAAGTTGCGCCAGCAGCGCTTCGGCAGCGATCCGGGCGTCGGCCACCAGTGCCACTTTCGGCGGATAGTTGCGCACGGTCTGGTCGGCATCGATATCGATACGCAGCAGGGTAGCGGGAATCTCGAAACCACCGGCGAAGGTCACGTCGTAATCGGTTTCCGCCAGCTCGGTGCCAATGGCCAAGACCACATCGGCCTCTGCCACCAGGGCCCGGGTCGCCACCATGGACTGGGTGGAACCGATCAGCAGCGGATGCGCCGAAGGCAGCATGCCCTTGGCATTGATGGTCAGGGCCACCGGCGCTTGCAACAGCTCGGCCAGGCGGGTCAGGGCCGGGGCGGCATCGATGGCGCCCCCGCCCGCGAGAATCAGCGGCCGCTTGGCACTGGCCAGCAGTTGGCTCATCTGCGTGACAGCGGCCGGGGCGGCGCCGGCGCGGGCGATCTGCACCGGCTCGCTGCTCAGCAGGTGGTCGGCGTCCTGGACCAGCACATCGAGGGGAATCTCGATATGCACAGGGCGTGGGCGCCCGGCCTGGAACAGGGCAAAGGCCCGAGCCAGCACCGCTGGCAACTCGTCGGCACACATCAGGGTATGGGAAAACGCCGCCACGCCGCTGACCAGCGCACTCTGGTTGGGCAGCTCGTGGAGCTTGCCGCGCCCGCCCCCCAACTGGCTGCGGGCCTGCACGCTGGAGATCACCAGCATGGGAATCGAATCGGCGTAGGCCTGGCCCATGGCGGTGGTGATGTTGGTCATGCCGGGGCCGGTGATGATGAAACACACACCGGGCTTGCCGCTGGTTCGGGCGTAGCCGTCGGCCATGAAGCCGGCGCCTTGCTCGTGGCGCGGAGTCACATGATGGATGGGCGAACGGGCCAGGCCGCGATACAGCTCCACGGTGTGTACCCCGGGAATGCCGAACACCTGCTCGACGCCATAACCTTCCAGTAGCTTGACCAGTACTTCACCGCACGTCGCCATCTCATCGCCCTTCTTATTGGAGGAAAACCGCACGTCGGCCACAGGCTGGAAAACGCCTGCGGGCGCCGATAGAGGGGCTATTGGAACGGTGGGCCTGTAGCCGCAACAATGGATAAAAAGTCATACTAGCCATGTCCCCACGTCATGCCTCGGCCAGCCATGAAACGCCTTCCTCCCTTACCCGCGCTGCACACTTTTCTGATCACCGCCCAGTGCTGCAACTTCACTCGCGCCGCCGAGCAGTTGCACATCACCCAGGGAGCGGTGAGCCGGCAGATCGCCGGGCTGGAAAGTCACCTGGGCTATCCGTTGTTCCTGCGCCAGGCCCGGGGCCTGAGCCTCACCGCCGAGGGGCTGGAATGGCTGCCACGGGTGCAGCAGGTGTTCGAAATGATCAATGGCGCGGTGGACGAGATCGGCGGCCAGAAGCGCAACCTGCGGCTCAAGGCCCCGACCTGCGTGATGCGCTGGCTGCTGCCGCGGTTGCTGCAGTGGCAGAAGGAGCGCCCCGATGTGCCGGTGCAACTGACCACCACCATTGCCCATGGCGTGGATTTCGGCCGCGAGCCGTTCGACGCCGCGGTCATGTACGGCGCACCACCGGCACCGACCCTGGGCTCGCGACACCTGTTCAATGAACAGCTGACTCCGGTCTGTTCCCGGCCCCTGCTGGAAGGCCCGGTGCCGCTGACGAGCCCCAGAGACCTGCAACAGCACCTGCTGCTGCACCCCTCCCATGATCAGCGGGACTGGCAAACCTGGCTCAAGGCCGCTGGCACGCCCCTGGACACCCTGGGCAAGGGCCAGCACTTCGAGACCCTGGACCTGGCGATGTCCGTGGCCTCCCAGGGCACAGGTGTGGCGATTGGCGACTGGGCATTGATTGGCGATGACCTGAGTGCCGGGCGGCTGGTCATGCCCTTTGAATTGAAGGTGCCGACAGGGCAGGCGTATTACCTGGTGTACCCGGAGCGCCCGGGGCCTTCGCCGGCCCTGCAGGAACTGCTGGACTGGCTGGTGGAACAGGCCCGGCAGCGCTGAAATACCGGCAGACAGCGAAAAGCCCCGCGAGGGGCCTTCAACGCTTGCCGGAACAACCCGTTAGCCGCCTGCAACAGGCGGCTAACGGGTCAATCGGCCAGTGATCAGTAGCCGACGGTGAAACGCTGACGGCTATGGGCGGGCTTTTCCACCTCGTCGAGCATGGCGATGGCGTAGTCGGCAAAAGTGATCCAGCTACGGCCCTCTGCGCTGACCAGCAGGTCGTCCTGGCCCAGGCGGAAGTGCCCGGTACGCTCACCCTCGACGAACTCCGCCGATGGCGAAAGGAAGGTCCAGTCCAGGTCCTGCTCCTTGCGCAGGGTCTCCAGGTACACCCCGCCGGCGCTGGCTTCGGCCTTGTATTCCTCCGGGAAGCCCGGGCTATCGATGACCTTGCTGCCACCCGGCAGCAACAGCGAACCGGCACCGCCTACCACCAGCAGGCGCTTGACCCCGGCCTTTTTCACCGGGTCGATGATGGCATTGGCAGCGATGCTGGAAAAATGCGCCGCGCTGATCACCACATCGTGACCGGCCACCGCCGCTTGCAGCGCGGCACTGTCGGCCACATCCACATCGCGGCTGACCACGCCGGCACGCGGACCGATCTTCGCCGTGTTGCGGGCGATGGCGGTCACGCTGTGGCCGCGACGCAGGGCTTCTTCCAGCAGTTGGCTACCGGCACGGCCGGTGGCACCAATGATTGCGATCTTGCTCATGACATGTCTCCAGTTGGCTAAGAGAGTACAGAGGCATCCGCCCCCACAAGGGAGCGGGTCAAACCGTTTTCACCACTTCATTTCGCCCTTGGCGACCTTGGCGCTCAGCTCCAGGGAGCTGTCCTCGCCCAGGTCCGGGTAACGCTTTTTCATGGCCGCGATCAGCTCGGCGGAATCCTTGGCCTTGGCGGTTTCCTCGTCGAAGGCCTTGATGTAGTCCGCGGTGAAGTGCACCGGGGCCAGGGAACGCGCGCTGTCACCGAGGAAGTGCCCGGGGATCACGGTCTTGGGTTGCAGGCTGTCGATGGTCTTGAGGGTAGCCAGCCAGTCCGCATGGGACTGCGGGGTCTGGGTGTCGGCCATCCACACGTGGATGTTTTCCGCGACCACCACGCCACCGACCACCGCCTTGATCGACGGGATCCACACAAAGCTGCGGTCCGGCTGCTTGCCGTCCAGGCCAATGACGTCGAGCTTCTGCCCTTCCAGGGTCAGGCTGTGGCCCTTGAGCACGCCCGGCACGATGGTCTTGGCCGGTACGTCGGTGCCCATTTTCGGGCCCCAGAACGCCAGCTTGCCGTCCACCGTGGCCTTGATGTGATCCACGGTCGGCTGCGAAGCCACCACCTTGGCGTCGGGGAAGGCGGCGGTCAGGGTGTCGAGGCCGAAGTAGTAGTCCGGGTCACCATGGCTGATGTAGATGGTGGTCAAGTGCTTGCCGCTGGCGCGGATCTTGTCCACCAGTTGCTGTGCCTGGGACTTGCCGAACTGGGCGTCCACCAGGATCGCGTCCTTCTTGCCGCTGACCAGCACCGAGGTCACCGGGAAGATTGCGTTGGCGCCCGGGTTGTAGACATCCAGGCTCAGGGGCGGCTCGGCGGCCGCGGCATGGGCGGCAAAGCCCAGGGTGGCAGTGGCCAGCAGCAAGCGTTTGAGTGAAGTGAATCCGATCATGAGGGCAGCTCCGGCATCTGTTGGCTGGGTTGGGATGGACAGAGCTTAGTTGCCAGACTCGTTACAAAAAATGCGATGCTTGAACATAGTTTGTTTCTGAAAGCGGGCAAATCATGGATCGTCTCCAAGCAATGCGGGTCTTCGTCACCGTCGTCGACCTGGGCAGCCAGTCGGCCGCCGCCGATCACCTGGACCTGTCGCGTCCGGTGGTGTCACGTTATCTGGCGGAATTGGAGGACTGGGTCGGCGCCCGGCTGATGCACCGAACCACGCGCAAGCTCAGCCTGACCGCCGCCGGCGGTGAGATTCTGCCCCGCTGCCGGCAGATGCTGGAGCTGTCCAGCGACATGCAGGCCGCGGTCGGCGAGCCGGACGATGCACCCCGCGGTCTGCTGCGCATCAGCGTCAGTACCTCGTTCGGCCAGTCGCAACTGGCGGATGCCGTGGCCGACTACGTCAAGCGCTACCCGGGGGTCAGCATCGACCTGCAGATGCTCGATCGCACGGTGAACCTGGTGGATGAACGCATTGACCTGGCGATCCGTACCAGCAATGACCTGGACCCGAACCTGATCGCCCGGCGCCTGACGGTCTGCCGCTCGGTGATCTGCGCCTCGCCGGCCTATCTGCGAGAGCACCCCGCGCCCCAGCGGGTGGAGGAACTGAACCGGCACAACTGCCTGACCCACTCCTACTTCGGCAAGAGCCTGTGGCATTTCGAACAGGATGGCGAACAGGTATCGGTGCCGGTGCAGGGCAACATCAGCGCCAACGAGGCCAGCACGCTGCTGCGCACCACCATGGCCGGCGCCGGGATCGCCATGCTGCCCAGCTACCAGGCCGGTGAGTACATCAAGCGTGGAGAGCTGGTACGCCTGCTGCCCCACGCCGAACCGCGCACGATGAACATGTACGCGGTCTATGCCTCGCGCAAGCACATGCCGGCGACCTTGCGCAGCATGCTCGACTTCCTGGTCCTCAGGTTTCCCCAGCAACCGCTCTGGGACGAAGGTTTGTAGATAGATGCACGGCGCTGGCCGGGCTGCTCGATCCAACTGCTGAATACCCTGCCAAACAGGCCGGGCAAGCCCCCGCAACTGACCTATGCTGATAACAGTACCCCTTTAAACCAAAGGGGTATGGGTTCAGAGGTCGTTGCCATGAACGTCAAGACAAGAAGGTACCTGGCCATCTTCATGACCTGCACCGTGACCCTGGCGCTATACGGTACTGCCGCTTATCGCGTGGAGCAGGCGCGCATGCAACCGCGCAACTACGCCAGTTGCAACCTGGAGCGCTGCATGCCCCACAACGCCACCTTGAACGCCCTCAGGTGAGCGTCAGCGAATCGGCGTCCCCGGCCTGATCGGCCTTCAGGCGGTCGCGAAATACCTTGGGCGAGATCCCCTCCCGGCGCCGGAACAGCCGGGTGAAGTTGGTGGGGTCGGAAAACCCCAGGTCCGCGGAAATCTCGTAGATGGTCATCCCGGTGTAGGTCAGCAGCCGCTTGGCTTCCAGTAGCTGGCGTTCGTGCATGATCTGCAGCGCGGGCTGCCCTGCCAGTTCACGGCAGGTGCCGTTGAGGTGCGACACGGAAATGCCCAGCTTGTGGGCCAGGTCCTCGACCTTCACATGCTCGCGGTAATGGGCTTCCACCAACTGGATGAAGCCATTGAAATACTCACGGGCCCGCTGGGGACGCCGGCTGGCACTGCTGCGCTGCAACGCCTGGCGCCCGACCCAGACCACAATCATGCTGACCAGCGCATGCATGAGCATTTCCCGAGCCGGCTGCTGCCCCTGGTACTCCTGCTGCAAGGCGGCGAACAAACCGTTCAGGTACGCCTCGTCTGCCCCCGTCGGATACCCCTCGGGCCTGGCCAGGGTATTTTGCCCCTGCCCCAGTTGGGTTTGCAGATGGCTTACCAGCGGCGCTGCCAGCGTCACCACATAACCTTCTATGTCTTCGGAAAACCGGAAGCCATGGACCGACAGCGGCGGCAGGACCTGGACCATCGATTTGTCCAGCAGGGTACGCTGGCCTTCGATCTCCAGTTCCGCCTGCCCACGGTATACAAACAGCAACTGGCAGAGGTCGGCATGCCGATGGGGCTTGATTTCCCAATGGTGCTCGCGGCTGCGCTGGCTGATGGGCTCGCAATGAAGCAGGTCCGGGGTAGGCCAGTCCAGGCTCTCGCCATAGAGCTTGAACACCGGAATCGACGCAAGGGCAGGCTTGTTCATCACTACAGTCCAGGCCTCAGTGTGACGGGCGACGGGGGCGCCAGCGGGCGAACCATCAGACAACCGCCAGGGCTCTTCGATAAACGAATACGCCCGGGCGAAATGCAAGCAACAGCAACATCAATGGACATTGACCGGGCCGGCGTTCAGAGCACCAGCCCAGTGCCGGGCACTATACAGAATGCGTCCCATTACCAGCTAATTACCGCCAAATAATCTGCGTTTTCGTCTGACCGCCCAGGTCTTCACAGAGCATCGTTCCCATCAGTTAAGCCCAGATGAAAAATCCCCGGAGACTTCCTTGTATGGCTATCTAGTAGGCTCCTATCTAGTACACTGAAGCGCACTTCCACCGGCCTTGCTCCGCCGGGTCAATCTCTGCCCGCAGGTTCTTTCGTGACCCACTTCCAACAGCCCGTCTCGCCCAAACCGGCCATTCGCAGCGTGCTGATCGCCCTGATGCTGGCGATCTTTCTCGGCGCCCTGGACCAGACCATCGTCGCCGTCTCCATGCCGGCCATTTCCGCCCAGTTCAAGGACGTCGGCCTGCTGGCCTGGGTGATCTCCGGCTACATGGTGGCGATGACCGTGGCAGTGCCCATCTACGGCAAGCTCGGCGACCTCTACGGCCGCCGCCGCTTGATGCTGTTCGGCATGGGGCTGTTCACCCTGGCCTCGCTGTTCTGCGGCCTGGCACAGAACATGGAGCAACTGGTACTGGCGCGGATTTTTCAGGGTATCGGCGCCGGCGGCATGATCTCCGTGAGCCAGGCCATTATTGGCGACATAGTTCCGCCTCGGGAGCGCGGTCGCTACCAGGGCTACTTCAGCAGCATGTACGCAGTGGCCAGCGTCGCCGGCCCGGTGCTGGGCGGCTACATGACCGAATTCCTTTCCTGGCGCTGGGTGTTCCTGATCAACCTGCCTCTGGGCCTGGGCGCCTGGTGGGTGGCGCATCGCACTCTGATCGGGCTGCCGGTGCCCCAGCGCAAGCCGATCATCGACTACCTCGGTACCGTGCTGATGATCATCGGCCTGACCGCCCTGCTGCTGGGTATCACCCAGGTAGGCCAGGGCTATTCCTGGCGCAGCGCCGAAGTGCTCGATCTGCTGGCCATCGCGGTCATCGTCCTGGCACTGTTCGTCTGGCATGAGCGCCGGGCCCGGGAACCCCTGCTGCCGATGCACCTGTTCACCAACCGCAACGCGCTGCTGTGCTGGTGCACGATCTTCTTCACCAGCTTCCAGGCCATTTCCCTGATCGTGCTGATGCCGCTGCGCTTCCAGAGCATCACCGGCGCCGGGGCCGACAGTGCCGCCCTGCACCTGCTGCCGCTGGCCATGGGCCTGCCAATGGGCGCCTATTGTGCCGGGCGCCTGACCTCGGTCACCGGGCGCTACAAGCCGATGATCCTCAGTGGCGCGCTGCTGATGCCGCTGTCGATCCTCGGCATGGCCCTGGTGCCGCCGCAGGCGGAGCTGCTCAGCGGCCTGTTCATGCTGCTCTGCGGGATCGCCGGCGGCATGCAGTTCCCCACCTCCCTGGTGGGCACGCAGAACTCGGTGGAACAACGGGATATCGGCGTGGCCACCAGCACCACCAACCTGTTCCGCGCCCTCGGCGGGGCGGTGGGCGTGGCGCTGATGTCGGCGTTGCTGCTGGCCTTGCTCCAGGATTCCAGCCTGGCCCATCTCGGTGGCGCCGGGCTGATGGTTGAAGGGCACTCCGGCAATGCCCTGCTGGAAGGCCTGAACGCCGCCCCCGGCCCGGCGCGGGACGCCTTGCGAGCCGAGTTGCTGACGACCTTCAAGCATCTGTTGCTGGTCAGTGCCGGGGTATCCCTGCTGGGGCTGGCAGCGGCGATCGCCATGCCCAATCGCCTGCTGCGCGGTCGTGAAGACAAGGCGCGTTAACCCGCCCCGGGCTCCTGTAGCCGCTTTGGTCGAAGCGCTCCAGCCTTTGCTGAAGCAGCCTGCGGCAGCGGCTGCAGGGCAGCATGATCAAGGGCTGTAGTAGCCCACCGCAACCAGCAGATTCCCTACCTTGCGCAGGTAGGCGTGCTTGTCCTCCACCTTGCCGGTCACCGGGTTCTTCCAGCGGTATTGGTATTCGCCCTGATCCTCGCGAGCCATGAGCGCCAGCATCGGCTCGCCCACCGGCTTGCCTTCGGGATCCTTGATCTTGGCGAAGTCGGTGTTGAGCAAACGCAGGTTGGTGCCATGGGCCAGGTAGCGCCGGCTGTCCATGTCCACCACGAACACGTACAGATCGTCTTCGAGAAAACCGCCCTGCAACTGGTTGATCGCCTTGAGCGTACCGTTGCGGTCCGTGCTCAAGGCCGTGGCTGCCCTCTCCAGCAAGCCCTGGCCTGCTCGGCCGACGCCCGGGGCTGGTAGTAACCCACCGCCAGGATGCGTTCGCCGACCCGCTGGAAATACACATGCTTGCGCTCGATCTTGCCGTCGGCCCAGTTCTGCCAGCGGTACTCGGCCTGCTGGATGCCATTGCCCTCGGGCGTCTTCAACGCTTGCTTGAACGCCTTGCGCAGGTCCGGCCCCAGGACTTGCGACACATCACGGCCAATCAACGCCGACGAGGGACCGCCACTGGCCAGCATCACGCCTTGGGTATCCACCACGAACACATAGCGGTCGTGGTCGACGAACTCGCCCTGGCGGCTGAAGGCAGCGAATGCCTTGTCGCCCTGATCGTGGTAGTAGCCCAGGGCCTTTTCCAGCAGCGCCCGGGCCGCCGCGCCATCATCCACCGACGGCGCCGCCTGCAGCGGGCCCAAGCACAACAGCAGCAGCCAGCCCACCCAGGTATTTCCAAGCCACAGTCTCATCGCCCGCTCCTCGTTCGTGTTGGCGTTCGAAGAGCGTAGACGGCTGCAGGATATGCGGAAACATTCAGCACACGGGGGGTGAACCGACGCCTTCCCACGCCAGGCGTGGGAAGGCGGCCCCCATCAAGGGCGGGTGTTGATCTGCTGCTGCAGGTTCTGGATCTGGCTTTGCAGCGTGTTGATGTTGCGGGTCACCTGGCCGCGAAAGGCGTCGAACTCGGCAGTGCTGGCACCGTTTTGCGCAGCGGCGGGACGGTTGTCCTGCTGGCTCTTGAGCACGATCAGGTCCTGTTCCAGACGCTCGATGGCGGCGCTCGGATTGCCCTGTTTCTTCAGCGTGGCCAGGTCGGCGCCCAGGCTCTTGAGCTGGGCATCGACCTTGCCATTGTCGATCTGGGCGCTTTTCAGGCTCGCCAGTTCACCGCTCAAGGCTTTCACCTGAGCCTGCAACTGGCTGTTGGCTGCTTGCTGTTCGGCGGTCTGCGCGCTCATCTGCGCCAGGCGCTTGTCCAGATCGGTGGCCTGCCCCGCCACGCCCTGCTGCTGTCGGCTCTGGTCCTGCAGGCGGCTCTCCAGTTGCTTGATCTGCAGCTTCAGCGCTTCACTGTCCGTGGTGACATTGGTCTGGCTGGCCACCACCTTGCCGGAGATGTCCTGCAGGCGTCCGGCCGCTTCCTCACTGATCCTGGCGAAGCTTTCCTGGGTCGCCACCAATTGCTGTTCCATCAGCGAAATCTGCTGGAAGCTCCACCAGGCAAGGCCGATGAAGGCAAAGAACAAGGCGCCCACCAATGCCCAGAGCGGGCCGGTGCTGGGGCTCTTGACCTTGACTACCGGCGTGCCGCGCGAATGCACGGAGGTACGCTCGCGGGCAGCGCTGGTGGTGGGGAAGACATCGTCGTCGAGAGGATCGGCGCGCAGACTGGGAACGTCGTCGAAGTCATCGTTTGCATCGTTACGCATGGGGCAACCTTTGTGAAACGCGGTGGTGGCTGAGTGCGGCGAGTATAAACCGCTAATCCGCCCGGCCAATGGACCGGGCCGGGCAAACTCGGTTCAGTCTTTGGTTTCAGCTTATGTCCTGGGCTTTCCACCAGGCGCAGAACTCATCCAGGGCCGCCCACAGGCTGACCTTGGGCTCATAGCCGAGATAATGCCGGGCACGGCTGATATCCAGGGTGAAATTCTTGTTCATGACCTGCATTCCCAGGCGCGACAGAGTCGGCTCCGGTCGCCCCGGCCAGAGCTTGCAGAAACCTTCGTTGAGCGCCGCCACGCCATAGGCCAGGCCGAAGGAACGATAACGGGTGACTTGCGGCACCTGCATCTGGCGCATCACATAATTGACCACATCCCACAAAGGCACCGGTGTGCCGTTGCTGATGTTGTAGGCCTTGCCCAAGGCCGAGCCGCTGGCGTGCAGGCTGCTGAACAACGCCTCGTTGAGGTTGTGCACACTGGTGAAATCGACCTTGTTCAGGCCGTTGCCGACAATGGCCAGGCGGCCCTTGCGCTGCATCTTCAACAGCCGCGGGAAGATGCTCATGTCGCCGGCGCCGGTGACGAAGCGCGGGCGCAGGGCAAGCACTTCAAGGCCGAACTCCTGGGCGCCGAAGACCTTTTGCTCGGCCAGGTACTTGGTGGCCGCATAAGGATGCCGGAAGCGCTTGGGCACTTGTTCCTCGGTCAACCCCAGGTGATCCCGGCCGTCGAAGTAGATCGAGGGCGAAGACAGGTGCACCAGCCGCTGTACCCGCTGCTTGAGGCAGGCTTCGACCACGTTCTCGGTGACCAGCACATTGCCCTGGTGGAAGTCCTGGTAGCGCCCCCACAAGCCCACGGCACCGGCGCAATGCACCACGCTGTCGACGTCGCGGCACAGCTCGCGCACCAGATCGGCATCGCTCAGGTCACCCTGGACGAACTCAGCGCCACGGCGCACCAGATGCTCCACGGCTTCGGCGCGACGGCCATTGACCCGCACCTCCAGGCCCTGCTCAAGGGCAAAGCGGGCGAAGCGCCCGCCGATGAAGCCGCTTGCGCCGGTAACCAGAATCTTCATGAAATATTCCTAAGAAAGCAGTGACGAGCTACGAGCTACAAGCTGCAAGTTAAAAATCAGTGCGCAAGCTGTCTACTTGCAGCTTGTCGCTTGACGCTTACGGCTGCTCCCAGGGCACCAGCCATTGTGCCGACAAACGTGCCAGGTGCTCGGTGAGCAGCCCCAGCAATTGGCCGCCGTTGCGCCAATGATGCCAGTACAGCGGCACATCGATGGGTTTATCCGGCAACAGTTCCAACAGCAGGCCCCGCTCGAGCTGCTCGCGGACCTGCAACTCGGGCACCAGCCCCCAGCCCAGGCCGGCCTCGGTCAGGCGAATGAAGCCCTCGGAAGACGGGCACAGATGATGCTCGAAAGCACCGTCCACGCCCAGGGAAGCCAGGTAGCGATGCTGCAGGAAATCGTCGGGGCCAAACACCAGCGCCGGTGTGCGCGGCAACTGCTCGGCACGCACGCCCTGGGGAAAATGCCGGGCGATGAATCCCGGGCTGGCCATGGCCCGGTAGCGCATGGCCCCCAGCAGCAGGCTGCGGGCCCCGGCCACCGGGCGCTCGCTGGCACAGACGCAGGCCGCCACTTCCCCGGCGCGCATGCGCTTGAGGCCGACGGTCTGGTCTTCCACCACCAGGTCCAGGAGCAGGTGGTGCTCGGCGCAAAAATCGCCCACTGCGCCAGCCCACCAGGTGGCCAGGCTGTCGGCGTTGAGGGCGATGCGCAAGCGCTCCGGCAGGCCCTCCTCGTCCAGCGCCGGTACCAGGCTTTGCAGGTCGCGCTCCAGCAGGCGCACCTGCTGCACATGGTTGAGCAGGCGCCGGCCGATTTCCGTCGGCGCCGGCGGCGTCACCCGCACCAGCACTGGCTGGCCGACCCGGGCCTCCAGCAGTTTGATCCTCTGGGAAATCGCCGACTGTGACAAACCCAGCACCTGGGCCGCCCGCTCGAACCCTGCCTGCTCGATCACTGCGGCCAAGGCCGAGAGCAACTTGTAGTCGAACATCAGTTTTCCTAATGAGAGATCAGTAATATTGGTTTTTCTTATACAACCCGGGCCGGGAAAATAGCCAGCGTAAAGCCTCAGCAATGCCTCTTCGTTCAAGGATTCCGTTCATGGCCGGTGAAACCTCCCTCGCAACCCTGCTGCGCAGCATGAGCCCGCAGCTCAATGACGGCGAGTACGTGTTCTGCTCCCTCCCCGACCGCAGCCTGCTGCAGGACTGCGAAGTGCTGGGCAGTTTTCGCGAGCGCGAAGGCCTGACCGTGATTCTCCCGCGCCAGCAGGCCGAGCGCCTGGGCCTGGGCTTTGACTATGTAGCCGCCTGGATCACCCTCAACGTGCATTCGGCGCTCGAAGCCGTGGGCCTGACCGCTGCCTTCGCCGGGGCCCTGGGCAAGGCCGGGATCAGTTGCAACGTGATCGCCGGCTACTACCACGACCACCTGTTTGTCGGCCAGGCGGATGCCGGGCGGGCCATGCAGGTATTGCAGCAACTGGCCGCCGGCGAGGAGCAATAACCATGTGGCAAAGCTATGTGAATGGCCTGTTGGTGGCCTTCGGCCTGATCATGGCCATCGGTACTCAGAACGCTTTCGTCCTGGCCCAGAGCCTGCGCCGCGAGCACCACCTGCCGGTGGCGGCGCTTTGCGTCACCTGTGATGCGTTGCTTGTGGCGGCCGGCGTGTTCGGCCTGGCCACCGTGCTCACCCAGAGCCCGATGCTGCTGGCGGTGGCACGCTGGGGCGGCGCGGCATTCCTGATCTGGTATGGCGCCCAGGCATTGCGCCGGGCCTGCTCGAAACAGAGCCTGCAGCAGGGCGAAGGACAGACCGTGCGTTCGCTGCGGGCGGTGATGCTCAGCGCCCTGGCGGTGACCCTGCTCAACCCCCACGTGTACCTGGACACGGTGCTGCTGATCGGCTCGCTGGGGGCTCAGCAGACCGAACCGGGCGCCTATGTGGTGGGGGCCGCGAGCGCTTCGCTGCTGTGGTTCTTCACCCTGGCGCTGGGCGCCGCCTGGCTGGCTCCGTGGCTGGCGCGCCCGAGCACCTGGAGGATACTCGACCTGCTGGTGGCGGTGATGATGTTCAGCGTCGCCCTGCAGTTGATCAGCGCCGCGTGACTTATTCCAAAAGGCTCTGGAACCTCTATCCCACACAGTTGTTGCGTGGTTAAGCCGCACCCCCGGTGCTATGATCCGAACCCTGCGCCGCAAAGAGTACAAACTCCCCGGCGCTTGTCTGGCCGCCCGTGATCGGCCTTGCGCTCACCGCAACTGACCTGATTAGGAGAATCATCATGGCTTTCGAATTGCCGCCGCTGCCCTATGCACACGACGCTCTGCAGCCGCACATTTCCAAGGAAACCCTGGAATACCACCACGACAAGCACCACAACACCTACGTCGTGAACCTGAACAACCTGGTGCCAGGCACCGAGTTCGAAGGCAAGACTCTGGAAGAGATCGTCAAAACCTCTTCGGGCGGCATCTTCAACAACGCAGCCCAGGTCTGGAACCACACTTTCTACTGGAACTGCCTGGCGCCAAACGCCGGCGGCCAACCTACCGGCGCCCTGGCTGAAGCCATCAACGCTGCGTTCGGTTCGTTCGACAAGTTCAAAGAAGAATTCACCAAGACTTCGGTTGGCACCTTCGGTTCCGGCTGGGGCTGGCTGGTGAAAAAGGCTGACGGTTCCCTGGCCCTGGCCAGCACCATCGGCGCCGGCAACCCGCTGACCAGCGGCGACACCCCGCTGCTGACCTGCGACGTCTGGGAACACGCCTACTACATCGACTACCGCAACGTTCGTCCAAAATACGTCGAAGCGTTCTGGAACCTGGTCAACTGGAAATTCGTGGCTGAGCAGTTCGAAGGCAAGAACTTCGTCGCTTAAGTCCGTTTGCAGTGTAAAAAACCCGGCCTGGCCGGGTTTTTTTTGCCTGTGGCAAAGCCGGGATCTTGTCCCGCCCACCTGAAGCGCTAAGATTCATGGCAGGTAAAAAACAACGCCGCCCCTCAAGTTGCAAGGCGTCGCTACCGACACACTATCCACAGCACGAGCAATCCTGATTCTGATCACCCGGGCCTGGCCCGCAGACATCCTGTTCTCGGCACTAATGTCACTTTGACGGCCATCACGGGATTGCCAATACTCATGGCAACTTGACGCTACACGCACGGAACAAGGAATAGCCCTTTGAAGCTGGAACTCAAAAACAGCTTGTCGGTGAAGTTGCTCCGGGTTGTGCTGCTGTCGGCACTCATAGTGGGCGTGGTCCTGAGCTGCGCCCAGATCGTCTTCGATGCCTACAAGACTCGGCAGGCGGTAGCTAGCGATGCCCAGCGCATTCTCGACATGTTTCGCGACCCATCGACACAGGCGGTCTACAGCCTGGACCGGGAAATGGGCATGCAAGTCATTGAAGGCCTGTTCCAGGATGACGCTGTGCGCATGGCCTCCATTGGCCACCCGAACGAGACCATGCTCGCGGAGAAATCCCGCGACCTGCAGAAATCCTCCAGCCGCTGGCTGACCGACCTGATCCTCGGTCAGGAACGCACCTTCACTACGCAATTGGTGGGCCGTGGCCCCTACAGCGAATATTACGGCGACCTGAGCATCACCCTCGACACCGCCACTTATGGCCAGGGCTTCATCGTCAGTTCGGTGATCATCTTCATTTCCGGAGTCCTGCGGGCCCTGGCCATGGGCCTGGTGCTGTACCTGGTCTATCACTGGCTGCTGACCAAGCCGCTGTCGCGAATCATCGAGCACCTGACCACCATCAACCCCGACCGCCCCAGCGAACACCAGTTGCCCCTGCTCAAGGGCCACGAGAAGAACGAGCTGGGGATCTGGATCAATACCGCCAACCAGTTGCTGGCCTCCATCGAACGCAACACCCACTTGCGTCACGAGGCGGAAAACAGCCTGTTGCGCATGGCCCAGTACGACTTCCTCACCGGCTTGCCAAACCGCCAGCAGTTGCAACAGCAACTGGACAAGATCCTGGTGGACGCCGGGCGCCTGCAACGCCGGGTGGCGGTGCTCTGTGTCGGCCTGGATGATTTCAAGGGCATCAACGAACAGTTCAGCTACCAGACCGGCGACCAGCTGTTGCTGGCCCTGGCCGACCGCCTGCGCGGCCACAGCGGCCGGCTTGGCGCCCTGGCGCGCCTGGGGGGCGATCAGTTCGCCCTGGTCCAGGCCGATATCGAACAGCCTTACGAAGCTGCGGAACTGGCCCAGAGCATCCTCGATGACCTTGAGGCCACCTTCGCCCTGGATCACCAGGAAATCCGCCTGCGTGCCACCATCGGTATCACCCTGTTCCCGGAAGACGGCGACAGCACGGAAAAGCTCCTGCAAAAAGCCGAACAGACCATGACCCTGGCCAAGACCCGGTCACGCAATCGGTATCAGTTCTATATCGCCAGCGTCGACAGCGAGATGCGTCGCCGCCGCGAGCTGGAAAAAGACCTGCGCGAGGCCCTGGCCCGGGATCAGTTCTTCCTCGTCTACCAACCGCAGATCAGCTATCGCGACCACCGTGTGGTGGGCGTCGAAGCGCTGATCCGCTGGCAGCACCCCGAGCATGGCCTGGTGCCGCCAGACCTGTTCATTCCCCTGGCGGAACAGAACGGCACCATCATCGCCATCGGCGAATGGGTGCTGGACCAGGCCTGCCGCCAGCTGCGGGAATGGCACGACATGGGTTTCAGCGACCTGCGCATGGCGGTCAACCTGTCCACCGTGCAACTGCACCACGCCGAGTTGCCACGGGTGGTCAACAATCTGTTGCAGATCTACCGCCTGCCGCCCCGCAGCCTGGAGCTGGAAGTCACCGAAACCGGCCTGATGGAAGACATCAGCACCGCCGCCCAGCACCTGCTGAGCCTGCGTCGCTCCGGCGCCCTGATTGCCATCGACGACTTCGGCACTGGCTACTCGTCCCTGAGCTACCTCAAGAGCCTGCCCCTGGACAAGATCAAGATCGACAAGAGCTTCGTCCAGGACCTGCTGGATGACGACGACGATGCCACCATCGTGCGCGCGATCATCCAGCTGGGTAAGAGCCTGGGCATGCAGGTGATCGCCGAGGGCGTGGAAACTGCCGAGCAGGAGGCCTACATCATCTCCGAAGGCTGCCACGAAGGTCAGGGCTACCACTACAGCAAACCCCTGCCCGCCCGGGAGCTGGGGGCCTACCTGAAACAGGCCCAGCGCAGCAATGCGGCAATCCTCTGAGCCAGGCACGGCGCTGGCGAACCTGACCCAGCGCAATCCCCTGTTGAATAAGAAATATTTCCAGGCACAACCCTTTACACATAATGCAAATCTTTCGCATTATGTCGCAGCTTTTGCGCGCCCCCGCGCCGTCCACTCCCCTCTCGAAGCAGGATGTTCGCCATGATTCGTATGCCTCTGGCTACCGCCAGTCTGTTGGCCATCGCAATTTCCCTCGCCGGCTGCGGCGAAGGCAAAGACGACAAGGCTGCCGCCCAAGCGCCGACCCCGGCCACCAGCACTGCCACCCCAGCGGCCGATGCAGCCGGCAAGGTCGACGAAGCGGCTGCCAAGGCCGTGGTCGCGCATTACGCTGACATGGTCTTCGCCGTATACAGCGACTCCGAATCCACCGCGAAAACCCTGCAGACCGCCATCGATGCCTTCCTCGCCAAGCCCAACGACGACACCCTGAAAGCCGCCAAGGCTGCCTGGGTCGCCGCTCGCGTGCCTTACCTGCAGAGCGAAGTGTTCCGCTTCGGCAACACCATCATCGATGACTGGGAAGGTCAGGTGAACGCCTGGCCCCTGGACGAAGGCCTGATCGACTACGTCGACAAGAGCTACGAGCACGCACTGGGCAACCCGGGTGCCACCGCCAACATCATCGCCAACACCGAGATCCAGGTCGGCGAAGACAAGGTCGACGTGAAAGACATCACCCCGGAAAAACTCGCCAGCCTGAACGAGCTGGGCGGTGCCGAGGCCAACGTCGCCACCGGCTACCACGCCATCGAATTCCTGCTCTGGGGCCAGGACCTCAACGGCACCGGCCCTGGCGCCGGCGCCCGCCCTGCTTCGGACTACCTGGAAGGTGCCGGTGCCACCGGCGGCCATAACGATCGTCGTCGTGCCTACCTGAAGGCCGTGACCCAACTGCTGGTCAACGACCTGGAAGAAATGGTCGGCAACTGGAAGCCGGACGTGGCCGACAACTACCGCGCCACCCTGGAAGCCGAGCCGGCCGAGACCGGCCTGCGCAAGATGCTGTTCGGCATGGGCAGCCTGTCCCTGGGTGAACTGGCTGGCGAGCGGATGAAGGTTTCCCTGGAAGCCAACTCCCCTGAAGACGAGCAGGACTGCTTCAGCGACAACACCCACAACTCGCACTTCTACGACGCCAAGGGCATCCGCAACGTCTACCTGGGCGAGTACACCCGTACCGACGGCACCAAGATGAGCGGCGCCAGCCTGTCGTCCCTGGTGGCCAAGGCCGACGCGGCCGCCGACGCGGCCCTGAAAGCCGACCTGGCGGCCACCGAAGCCAAGATCCAGGTCATGGTCGACCACGCCAACAAGGGCGAGCACTACGACCAGCTGATTGCGGCGGGCAACGAGTCCGGCAACCAGATCGTGCGTGACGCCATCGCCGCCCTGGTCAAGCAGACCGGCTCGATCGAGCAGGCCGCCGGCAAGCTGGGCATCAGCGACCTGAACCCGGACAACGCCGATCACGAATTCTGATCAGCATTGCGCCAGGCAGAAAGGCGACCCTCGGGTCGCCTTTTTTGTGCCCGCCGCAGCCGTTTGCACAACCTGCAACATCGTTGCCTGCGCCCCGTCCAGCTTGTCCTGGGTCAAACCAAACGATAATTCCTCTTATTCAATCCAGGCCGCCCTGTTAGACTTTGCGCCCTTGTTTTGCTCGTCTTGCAGGATGTCCGATGCCCTCGTTGCCGCTTCGCTGGTCCGCTCTGTTCATGGCCCTGAGCCTGAGTGCCTGCGATGACGCGCCGCGCTTTACCCAGGCCGAACCTGGAGAAGCCCGGGCAGGCGGCGCGACCACGGTCAACAAGAGCGATCGCAATGCCTTCTCCCTGCCGTCGGCCAACCTGCCACCCACCCGGCGCCTGGACTTCAGCGTCGGCAACAGTTTCTTCCGCAGCCCCTGGGTCATCGCCCCCTCCACCACCACCGCCCGCGACGGCCTCGGCCCGTTGTTCAACACCAACGCCTGCCAGAACTGCCACGTCAAGGACGGGCGCGGCCATCCCCCGGCGCCGGATGCGCTGAACGCGGTGTCAATGCTGGTGCGCCTGTCGATCCCCGACGATCCGGCCTTTGCCAGGCTCATCGAACAGGCAGGCATCGTTCCGGAGCCGGTGTACGGCGGCCAGCTGCAGGACATGGCCATTCCCGGGGTCGCTCCGGAAGGCCGGGTACGGGTGGACTACGATCCCCTGCCGGTACGCTTCCAGGACGGCACCCAAGTGGAGCTGCGCAAACCCAAGCTGCAGATCACCGACCTGGGCTACGGGCCTATGCACCCGGACACGCGTTTTTCCGCCCGGGTGGCGCCACCGATGATCGGCCTGGGGCTGCTGGAAGCCATTCCCGAAGAGGCGATCCTGGCCAATGCCAGGCCGGCGAATAAAAATGCCATCGCCGGCCGGCCCAACTGGGTCTGGGATGACGCCCTGCAAAAGACCGTACTCGGGCGTTTTGGCTGGAAAGCCGGGCAACCCAACCTCAATCAACAAAATGTTCACGCGTTTTCTGGTGATATGGGCCTGACCACCCGCCTGAGACCCTTCGATGACTGCACCGACGCGCAAACCGCCTGCAAGCAGGCCCCCAATGGCAACGGCCCGGATGGCGAGCCGGAGGTCAGCGACAACATCCTGCGCCTGGTGCTGTTCTATACCCGCAACTTGGCGGTGCCGGCACGTCGCGATGTCGACTCGTCCCAGGTCCTGGCCGGCAAGAACCTGTTCTTCCAGGCCGGCTGCCAATCCTGCCATACCCCAAGTTTCACCACCGCGGCCAACGCCGCCGAACCCGAGCTGGCCAACCAGGTGATACGCCCCTACAGCGACCTGCTGCTGCATGACATGGGCGAAGGCCTGGCGGACCACCGCACAGAGTTCAAGGCCAGTGGCCGCGACTGGCGCACCGCGCCGCTATGGGGCATCGGCCTTACCAAAACCGTCAGCGGCCACACCCAGTTCCTGCATGACGGCCGCGCCCGCAACCTGATGGAGGCGGTGCTCTGGCACGGCGGCGAAGCCGAAGGCGCGAAACAACAGGTCTTGACCTTCAATGCCCAGCAGCGCGCCGCGTTGCTGGCATTCCTGAATTCTCTATAACGCTCGACTCACACGTTTTCTCCACAATAAAGGGAGCCCGAACATGTTCCGCCCCAAACTGCTGTTCACCAGCCTTGCCGCACTCGCCCTGGGCGCCTGCTCGCCCCAGGATCCACAAGCCGTGACCTCGGCGGCCATCGCCAAGCAGGTCATCCTGCCGACCTACAGTCGCTGGGTCGACGCCGACCGCCAGTTGGCCATCAGTGCCCTGGCCTTCTGTGAAGGCAAGGAAAGCCTGGACACCGCCCGGGCCGACTTCCTCCATGCGCAAAAAGCCTGGGCCGAGCTCCAGCCGTTGCTGATCGGCCCACTGGCCGAGGGCAACCGCTCCTGGCAGGTCCAGTTCTGGCCGGACAAGAAGAACCTGGTGGGCCGTCAGGTGGAGCAACTGGTCACCGCCAACCCGCAGATCGATGCCGCCGCCCTGGCCAAGTCCAGCGTCGTGGTGCAGGGGCTGTCGGCCTACGAATACATCCTCTTCGACAGCAAGATCGACATGGCGGACAGCGCGCAGAAAGCCCGCTACTGCCCGCTGCTGACTGCCATTGGTGAGCGCCAGAAACAACTGGCCGAAGAAATCCTGTCGAGCTGGAACACCAACGACGGCATGCTCGCGCAGATGAGCAAGTTCCCCAACCAGCGGTACGCCGATTCCCACGAGGCCATCGCCGACCTGCTGCGGGTCCAGGTCACGGCTCTGGATACCCTGAAGAAGAAGCTCGGCACGCCGATGGGCCGCCAGACCAAGGGCATCCCGCAGCCGTTCCAGGCCGATGCCTGGCGCAGCCAGTCGTCCCTGCAGGGCCTGGAAGCCAGCCTCAGCGCTGCCCAGACAGTCTGGGCCGGGGTCGACAACAAGGGCTTGCGCGGCCTGTTGCCTGCCGATCAGAAGCCTCTGGCCGACAAGATCGACGCCGCCTACGCCGCCTCGCTGAAACTCTTCGCCAGCACCCAGCGCTCGCTGACCGAAATGCTCAGTGACGACGCTGGCCGCCAGCAACTCAACGACCTGTATGACAGCCTCAACGTGGTCCACCGCCTGCATGAAGGCGAATTGGCCAAGGCGCTGGGGATCCAACTGGGCTTCAACGCCAACGACGGTGACTGATGATGCTGCGACGTCAGGCTTTGGCGCTGGGCAGCCTGCTGCTCAGTGCGGTGACCTTGGGCGGCTGGACGCTGTTCAAGCAAAAGGGCAAGCAGCCCCTGCTGCTTTCGGCCAGGGACGATGGTGACGGCAAGCATTACGCCGTCGGTTATCAACTGGACGGTAAACAGGTGTTTGCCACCCAGGTCGGCCAACGTTGCCATGACATCATCAACCACCCGCAACTGCCCATCGCCCTGTTCGTGGCGCGGCGCCCGGGCACCGAAAGCTACCTGATCGACCTGCGCAACGGCGCGCTCCTGCAGACCCTGACCGCGCAACCGGACCGGCATTTCTACGGACATGCGGTGATCCACAAGAGCGGCGAATGGCTGTACGCCTGTCTCTTATACACATCTCCGAGCCCACGAGACCAGAGAGGATCT
>ERZ1032287.6-NODE-6-length-24546-cov-8.914418_pt1 | contig 24546 bp, 19 predicted proteins | sample MGYA00518039_ERZ1032287 | MGnify/ENA primary metagenome ERZ1032287 (study PRJEB33718, sample SAMN03160170) | human skin metagenome | collected 2014-02-25 | study: EMG produced TPA metagenomics assembly of the PRJNA266117 data set (Human skin bacterial metagenome and... | reverse complement strand
CCTCTCTGGTCTCGTGGGCTCGGAGATGTGTATAAGAGACAGTTCAGCAGCTTGGAGGTCAGGCTCGGGTCCCGCAGGGTCAACAGTTCCTTGGTCAGCTTGGCCCGTTCCTGGCGGTTGAGCCCCTTGAGCAACTGCATCCAGCTTTTGCCGGTATTCGCCGCCTTGCTGGCCTTGAGCAGCCTGAGCGTGGTCAGCGCCGAACCGCCGACACCCACCAGGGAAATGCCATCGAGAATCGGCGTGACTATGTTGTACCACTCGGCATCGTCCATGCGATCGTTGGCCGCCGGGTCCTGGATCTCGTTGATCACCCGCGCGCCGCCAATCACGCACTGAGCGGTGCCGGCCATCGCCGCCGAGGCCCCAAGCGCTACCACCCAGACACTGGCACCGGCGGTGAAGGGCACGGCGATGCTGCCGCTGAACACCACCAGCCAGCCGATCACTGCGGCCGTGCAGGCCAGGGTGGTGTTGAAGGATTCAGTGGCCAGCCGCGATTCGCGCGGGTTGTTCTTCACCTGGTCGACGAACTGCTGGGGCGCGATGTAGCGCTTGGCCTCGCGCAAGATCACCCGCTTGGGCACGATGCTGCAGATCGGCCTGAATTCGCGCAGGGTCACGACATTGAAGTCGGCATCGATGTACACCACCCCGGCACCGGCAATCGAGGGATCGGTGTCGATGGCGGCAAACAGACGCGGCAGGTTGATCTGGCTTTCGATCCGTTGGCGGGCAAGAACCTGGGTCAGGCTGAGGTCCCTGATCACTCCGTCTAGTGGGCTGGTCACGCGGTTCATCCTTGGTCTGACGATGTGAATCTGCCTGATAGCCATGAGCCAGCCAGGCATCGCGGCAATGCAAGCCCGGCAACCTTAACAAAGCCCTGACCGTTTGTTGCTCGCCCGCCGGTAAAAAAATCGATCTCCATAAAAGCAAAACGCCAGCTCGGTGGCTGGCGTTTTGTGGGGTTTAGCGCGGCACTACCGGCTTGCGGGTCGGCTTCTTGCCTTTGCCCTTGGCCGCATCGGCGCGCTCCTTGGCCGCCTGCTTGTTGCGGGCAAACGCCGCAGCCTTGGCCTGTTCGCGCTTGTCCCAGGCATTGCCGCCGTCGCTGCCGCGAGGAGGCAGCCCGGTGTGCTGGGTAAGGATCTTGGTTTCCTTGGCCACCTTGTGGCTGCCGGCCGGTGTCGAATTCTTGCGACGGGCACTCTGGTAGCTGTCGGTAGCCGGCTGGTGGGTCGGAATCAGCTGGTTCTTGCCCGGACCGATCAGGTCGCCACGGCCCATGCGCAGCAGAGCCTCGCGCAGCATCGGCCAGCCCTTCGGATCGTGGTAGCGCAGGAACGCCTTGTGCAGGCGGCGCTGCTCCTCGCTCTTGACGATGGTCACGCCGTCGCTCTTGTAGGTGACCTTGCGCAGCGGGTTCTTGCCCGAGTGGTACATGGCCGTGGCGGTGGCCATAGGCGACGGGTAGAACGCCTGTACCTGGTCCGCGCGAAAGCCATTGCCCTTGAGCCACAGGGCCAGGTTCATCATGTCTTCATCGGTGGTGCCCGGGTGGGCGGCGATGAAGTACGGAATCAGGTACTGCTCCTTGCCCGCTTCCTTGGAGTATTTCTCGAACATCCGCTTGAAGCGGTCGTAGGTACCAATGCCCGGCTTCATCATCTGATTGAGCGGACCTTCCTCGGTGTGTTCCGGGGCGATCTTCAAGTAGCCGCCCACGTGGTGGGTCACCAGCTCCTTGACGTACTCCGGCGACTCGACCGCCAGGTCATAGCGCAGGCCGGAGGCGATGAGGATCTTCTTCACCCCGGGCAAGGCACGGGCGCTGCGATACAGCTGGATCAGCGACGAATGGTCGGTGTTCAGGTTCGGACAGATGCCCGGGAACACGCAGGACGGCTTGCGGCACGCGGATTCGATTTCCGGGCTCTTGCAGGCGATGCGGTACATGTTCGCGGTCGGGCCGCCGAGGTCGGAAATGACCCCGGTAAAACCTGGAACCTTGTCGCGAATTTCTTCGATCTCGCGAATGATCGACTCTTCGGAACGGTTCTGGATGATCCGCCCTTCGTGCTCGGTGATGGAGCAGAAAGTACAACCGCCGAAGCAGCCGCGCATGATGTTCACCGAGAAGCGGATCATGTCGTAGGCCGGGATCTTTTCCTTGCCATAGGCCGGGTGCGGAATGCGCTGATAAGGCATGCCGAACACGTAGTCCATTTCCTCGGTGGTCATGGGAATGGGCGGCGGGTTGAACCACACGTCCACGTCGCCATGTTTCTGCACCAGGGCGCGGGCGTTACCCGGGTTGGTTTCCAGGTGCAGCACACGGTTGGCGTGGGCGTACAGGACCGGGTCGTTGCGCACCTTCTCCATGGACGGCAGGCGGATCACGGTCTTGTCCCGGGTCATGCGCGGGCTGGCAAGGATCTGCACCACCTTGGCTTCCTGGGGATCGTCCACCGGGCCCTTTTCCTGCTCGATGGCGCAGGCCTGGGTGTCCTGGGTATTGACGTAGGGGTTGATGATCTTGTCGATCTTGCCCGGGCGGTCGATACGGGTGGAGTCCACTTCGTACCAGTCCTTGGGCGTGTCGCGGCGGATGAAGGCGGTGCCGCGCACGTCGGTGATGTCTTCGATCTTGTGGCCGTAGGACAGGCGCTGGGCCACTTCGACAATGGCTCGCTCGGCGTTGCCGTACAGCAGGATATCGGCGCTGGCGTCGATCAGGATCGAGTTGCGCACCCGGTCCTGCCAGTAGTCGTAGTGGGCGATGCGGCGCAGGGACGCCTCAATGCCGCCGAGAACGATGGGCACGTGCTTGTAGGCTTCCTTGCAGCGCTGGCTGTAGACCAGGCTCGCACGATCCGGGCGTTTGCCCGCCAGGCCACCGGGGGTGTAGGCGTCGTCGGAGCGGATTTTCTTGTCGGCGGTGTAGCGGTTGATCATCGAGTCCATGTTGCCGGCGGCGACACCGAAGAACAGGTTCGGCTCGCCGAGCTTCATGAAGTCGTCTTTGGACTGCCAGTTGGGCTGGGCGATGATCCCGACGCGAAAGCCCTGGGACTCCAGCAGCCGGCCGATGATCGCCATGCCGAACGACGGGTGATCGACGTAGGCATCACCGGTGACGATGATGATGTCGCAGGAATCCCAGCCGAGCTGATCCATCTCCTCCCTGCTCATGGGCAGGAATGGTGCTGGCCCGAAACATTCGGCCCAGTACTTGGGATAGTCAAATAACGGCTTGGCTGCTTGCATGTCGATGACCGGTGTTGGCTTGGATAGGGACGCGTTGATTCACAGGGAAATTCGCGGGCGCGGAATATAGCACAAAAAATAACCAATTCCGACCGTTATGGTCGGAATTCGGTGCAGCCGATTCGCCGGCGAGCCGGCTCCTACAGGCGCCGGCAGGCGGATGGCCGGCGAACGGGCGGGTTATTCGTCGTCGTCGAAGTTGTAGCTGCCCGGGGCGAGGTTCTCGAAGCGGGTGTACTTGCCGATGAACGCCAGGCGGATAAAGCCGATGGGGCCGTTCCGCTGCTTGCCGATGATGATCTCGGCAATGCCCTTGTGCTCGGTTTCCGGGTGATACACCTCGTCCCGGTAGACGAACATGATCACGTCGGCGTCCTGCTCGATCGCTCCGGATTCCCGCAAGTCGGAGTTCACCGGGCGCTTGTTGGGACGTTGTTCCAGGGAGCGGTTGAGCTGGGACAGGGCCACTACCGGGCAGTTGAACTCCTTGGCCAGGGCCTTCAGGGACCGGGAAATCTCGGAAATCTCGTTGGTCCGGTTGTCGCCGCTGGAGCCTGGAATCTGCATGAGCTGCAGGTAGTCGATCATGATCATGGCGATATCGCCGTGCTCACGCACCAGGCGCCGGGTCCGCGCACGCATCTCCGAGGGGCTGATGCCCGCGGTGTCGTCGATGAACAGCTTGCGGTCGTTGAGCAGGTTGACCGCCGAGGTCAGGCGTGGCCAGTCGTCGTCTTCCAGCTGGCCGGAACGGACCTTGGTCTGGTCGATGCGGCCCAGGGAGGAGAGCATACGCATGATCAGCGATTCACCTGGCATCTCCAGGGAGTACACCAGCACCGCCTTGTCGCTGCGCAGTACCGCGTTCTCCACCAGGTTCATGGCGAAGGTGGTCTTACCCATGGACGGACGGCCGGCGACGATGATCAAGTCGGCCGGCTGCAGGCCGCTGGTCTTCTCGTCGAGATCGGTATAGCCGGTGGACAGGCCGGTGATGGCGTTGTCCGTGTTGAACAGGGTATCGATGCGGTCGATGGCCTTGGTCAGCAGTTCGTTGACCCCCACCGGGCCGCCGGTCTTGGGCCGCGCTTCGGCGATCTGGAAGATCTGCCGCTCGGCCTCGTCGAGAATCTCTTCGGCGGTGCGCCCTTCCGGGTTGAAGGCACTGTCGGCGATCTCGGTGCTGATGCCGATCAGCTGGCGCAGGGTTGCCCGCTGGCGAACGATCTGCGCATAGGCCTTGATGTTGGCCACCGACGGAGTGTTCTTCGCCAGTTCACCCAGGTAGCCCAGGCCGCCGACCTGCGAAGTCTGGCCTTCCTTGTCCAGTTGCTCGGACAGGGTGACCACGTCGATGGGCATGTTCTGGTCGGCCAGCTTGGCGATGGCGCGGAAGATCAAACGGTGGTCATGCCGGTAGAAATCGCCGTCGGACACTTGATCCAACACGCGTTCCCAGGCGTTGTTGTCCAGCATCAGACCACCGAGCACGGCCTGTTCGGCCTCGATGGAGTGCGGCGGCACCTTCAGGGCAGCGGTTTGCAGATCGTATTGCTCGGGAGCGGAGATATCGTTCATGGCCACTTGGAATTCGGGGGATGAAAATCAGGATCAGCAGAAAGACAAAGGGCACGACCTGTAAACAGGATCGTGCCCGATGTTAACCGTCAGCCACACAAGGTGCCAGACGATTTGGTACTGCTTAAGCAGCCACCACGACAACGCGTACGGTTGCTTCAACTTCAGCGTGCAGGTGCACGGCTACGTCGAATTCACCTACGTTGCGGATGGTGCCGTTCGGCAGACGAACTTCGCTTTTTGCCACTTCAACGCCCGAGGCGGTCAGTGCATCAGCGATGTCGTGGGTGCCGATCGAACCGAACAGCTTGCCTTCGTCACCGGCGGTGGCAGTGATGGTCACTTCCAGCTCAGCCAGTTGCGCAGCGCGAGTTTCGGCAGAAGCCTTCTTCTCTGCAGCCAGTTTTTCCAGCTCGGCACGACGCGCTTCGAACGCAGCCAGGTTGGCAGCGGTAGCAGCGGTGGCTTTGCCGAAAGGCAGCAGGTAGTTACGGCCGTAACCAGCCTTAACGTTTACCTTATCGCCCAGGTTGCCCAGGTTGGCGATTTTTTCCAGCAGGATCAGTTCCATTTGGTAATAACCTCTTAACTTTTAACCTTCACCGTTCGCAGAGCCGTTATCAGCGTCTTTCGGCGCCAAACGACCGCGAAAATCAACCAGACTGTCGACAATGGCCAGGACCACGAGCAACGGATAGATCAGCTGCATGAACGGCAACAGCGTGACGTACAACCCCACCAGCCAGAACCTGGCCAGTCGCCCTTGTGCCACCAGCCCGTGAATCAGGGCCAGCCCGGCAAAAGCCAGCGGGACACTGCACATCGGCGTCAGCATGGCCAGTTGAGGTCCGAAGTTCGGCCCCACCAGCATGCACGCCAGCAGCAACATCGCTGGCCCAAGAGGGATTCTGATGGCGCGAAACTCGCGACCAAAACCACCCGGGTTATACAACACAGCCTGCCAGTAACGCCCAAGAATCAGGCTCAGCACGCTGATGGCTTGCAACAGGGCCGCTATCAGGCCGGTCAGGATCGGTGCAATCAGCGTGGCAAGACGAGCTCGCTCTTCAACCGATAGCTGCTGGTAGACCTCACCCAAGGCCATCGGCAGGATTTTTATCAATTCCTGTGACAGCGCTTCGATCTGAGGGCGGAAAGCCGCACCCAGGACTCCAGCAAACACCAACCCCATCGCTATGCTGACCAGCAGCACGCGGCTCCAGGACTCGCTTGCGCGCAAAACCAACGCAAGACTCGAAGAACCCAGCAGCACCAGAAGTGCCCGCGGGTCATCGAACGTCAGCCACCAGAGCAAAGCTGGCAGCACTCCCAGAGCGAGGACGCCAAGGGCATCCTTCAATCCGCGCCGCAGAAGCACCAGGCTCCCGGCGGCAGCACCCAACCAATACAACAACGGCAATGCCGAACAGCCAGCCACTACCAGAGTGGCCTGCATACGACCGCGCATGATGAACTCAGCTAAGGCGCGCATGCATTCAATCCCTTACTACTTGTCGACTGCCCGATCTCAGCGGCCGTGGCTGTCGGTGTAGGCCAGCAGGGCCAGGAAGCGGGCGCGCTTGATAGCGGTGGCCAGCTGACGCTGATAACGAGCTTTGGTACCGGTGATGCGGCTTGGAACGATTTTGCCGGTCTCGGATACGTAGGCTTTCAGAGTGTTGAGATCTTTGTAATCGATCTCTTTCACGTCTTCAGCGGTGAAGCGGCAGAATTTACGACGACGGAAGAAACGTGCCATGTAATTGGCTCCTCAAAAGGTCCGTGGATTACTCGTCAGCGTTATCGCTGGCGTCGCTGTTGTCGCTGTCATCGCCATCGGCGCTGTCAGCATGCTCAGGACGGTCACGACGCTCACGGCGCTCACTGCGGTTTTCTTCAGCCTTGAGCATCTCGGATTGGCCAGTGATGGCTTCTTCGCGACGGATGACCAGGTTACGGATCACAGCATCGTTGTAACGGAAGTTGTCTTCCAGCTCAGCCAGGGCTTTACCGGTGCACTCAACGTTCAGCATCACGTAGTGAGCCTTGTGAACATTGTTGATTGCGTAGGCCAGTTGACGACGGCCCCAGTCTTCCAGACGGTGGATTTTGCCGCCGTCTTCTTCGATCAGCTTGGTGTAACGCTCAACCATGCCGCCGACTTGCTCGCTTTGATCCGGGTGGACCAAAAAGATGATTTCGTAATGACGCATGAATGCTCCTTACGGGTTGTAGCCTGCCGCCTATAAGCGGTCAGACAAGGAGTGAATGACACTGGTGTGTCTTGCCTGGTAGTAGGCACATATGCGCCTGCCGTCACGGCAAGGGGCGCAATTGTAGAGAAGGGGGAACAGCGGCGCAAGGCAATTGGTGATTATTTGAACAACCACCTGCGGGAGCCGGCGTGCCGACGATGGACGGCAGCACGCGCCTCGCCGGCAAGCCGGCTCCTGCAACTGCGGGTCAGGCTTTCTTGGCGCCGGCCTTGGCCTTGGCACCGCGCTGGCGCATGGCTTCGAACAGGCACACGCCAGTGGCCACGGAGACGTTGAGGCTGCTGACGCTGCCGGCCATCGGCAGGCGTACCAGGTAGTCGCAGTGCTCGCGGGTCAGGCGACGCATGCCCTTGCCTTCGGCCCCCATGATGATGATGGTCGGGCCGGTCAGGTCCTGGTCGTACAGTTCCTGTTCGGCCTCGCCGGCGGTGCCGACGATCCACAGCCCACGCTGCTGGAGCTTCTCCAGGGTGCGGGCCAGGTTGGTCACGGCTACCAGCGGAATCACTTCGGCGGCGCCGCACGCCACTTTGCGCACGGTCGGAGTCAGGGTCGCCGACTTGTCCTTGGGCACCAGCACTGCCAGGGCACCGGCCGCATCGGCAGTACGCAGGCAGGCCCCGAGGTTGTGCGGGTCGGTCACACCGTCCAGCACCAGCAGCAACGGCGCGCCTTCGGTACGGTCCAGCAGCTCGTCGAGCATGGCCTCGCCCCACACCTGGCTCGGGCTGACTTCCGCCACTACGCCCTGGTGCACGCCTTCAACCCATGCGTCCATCTCACGACGCTCGGCCTGGCCAACCGAAACACGGTTCTGCGCAGCCAGGTCCACCAGCACCTGAACCCGTGGATCACTGCGCCCTTCAGCCAACCAGATCTGCTTGACCCGCTTGGGATGGTGACGCAGCAACGCTTCTACGGCATGCACGCCGTAGATCTTTTCCAACTGACTCATGACTTGGCCTTAGGTTTGCGCGCCCCGCCGCTTTTAGCGCCGGAAGCGGAGCCCGCCTTGGGCGGACCTTTACGATGTTTGCTCGGCTTGGCGGGCTTTTCGCCAGCGCGCGAGGGCGCCGGCTTACCGGACTTTCCCGCAGACGTCGCTTTACCACCGCCCTTGGCTTCGGCCAGCAGCGCCCGCTTCATTTCACGGCTTTTGCGCACTTCGGCGTTTTTCGCTGCTGCGTCGCTTGGACGATAAGCCTCGACCGCCTTTTCCTTGGCGGAGCTGCGACGCCCCGCCTTGGCTGGAGCCGGCTCTTCCACGACCTTGCTGGCAGGTACGTCCGCGGCGCCACGCTTCTTGCGGCCGATCGGTGCGTTGATGGTCTTCTCGGCCATTTCGAAATCGATCTTGCGCTCGTCCAGGTCGACGCGCATGACCCGCACTTCCACAGTATCGCCCAGGCGGAAGCTGCGACCGGTGCGTTCGCCCGCCAGGCGGTGATGCACAGGGTCGAAGTGGTAGTAGTCCCCCGGCAAGGCGGTGACGTGCACCAGGCCCTCGACGTAGATGTCGGTCAACTCGACGAACAGGCCGAAACCGGTCACCGCGGTGATCACACCCGGGAAGGACTCGCCCACACGATCCTTCATGAACTCGCACTTGAGCCAATTCACTACGTCCCGCGTAGCCTCATCGGCACGGCGCTCGCTCATCGAGCACTGCTCGCCGAGCTGCTCCAGGGTCGCTTCGTCGTACGGATAGATACGCGCCTTCGGAATGGTCATCGCCCCGGCGCGACGCACGTGCGGCGTGTCCTGCTTGGAGTGGATGACGCTGCGGATGGCCCGATGGGTCAACAGGTCCGGGTAGCGACGGATCGGCGAGGTGAAGTGGGTATAGGCTTCGTAATTCAGACCGAAGTGGCCCTGGTTATCAGCGCTGTACACCGCCTGGCTCAGGGAGCGCAGCATCACGGTCTGGATCAGGTGGTAATCCGGACGGTCCTTGATGGTTTCCAGCAATGCCTGGTAGTCCTTCGGCGTCGGGCCATCCTTGCCCTTATGCAGGGACAGGCCCAGCTCGCCGAGGAAGGCGCGCAGTTTTTCCAGACGCTCCGGCGGCGGACCATCGTGCACCCGGTACAGGGCCGGAATCTCGTGCTTCTTGAGGAACTCGGCGGTGGCCACGTTGGCCGCCAGCATGCATTCCTCGATCAGCTTGTGCGCATCATTGCGTGTAGTCGGACGAATTTCGGCGATCTTGCGCTCGGAACCGAAGATGATCCGGGTTTCCTGGGTCTCGAAGTCGATGGCGCCCCGGGTATGACGAGCCCCCAGCAAGACCTTGTACAGCGCATACAGCTGCTTCAGGTGCGGCAGGACATCGCCGTATTCACCGCGCAACTGCTTGGCTTCGCTGGTTTTCGGCTGCTCGAGCATGGTGCTGACCTTGTTGTAGGTCAGACGCGCCTTGGAGTGGATCACCGCTTCGTAGAACTGGTAATCGGTCATCTCGCCGGACTTGGAGATGGTCATCTCGCAAACCATGGCCAGGCGATCGACTTTCGGGTTCAGCGAGCACAGGCCGTTGGACAGTTGCTCGGGCAGCATCGGGATCACCCGCTCGGGGAAGTAGACCGAGTTGCCGCGCACCTGGGCTTCGGCATCCAGAGCCGAACCGATCTTCACGTAACTGGAGACGTCGGCAATCGCCACATACAGCTTCCAGCCACCACCAAACAGGCGCAGCTTGCCGGGCTTGGCTTCGCAGAAAACAGCGTCGTCGAAGTCGCGGGCGTCTTCGCCGTCGATGGTGACGAAAGGCAGATCACGCAGATCGATGCGCTTCTCTTTGTCCTTCTCTTCCACTTCGGGCTTGAGCTTGCCGGCTTCCTTGAGCACCGCCTCTGGCCAGACATGAGGAATATCGTAGGTGCGCAGGGCAACGTCGATTTCCATGCCCGGTGCCATGTAGTTGCCCACCACTTCCACCACATCACCTTGCGGCTGGAAGCGCGGCGTCGGCCAGTGAGTGATCTTCACTTCGACGAACTGACCGATCTTGGCATTGGCATTGCGCCCCGGCGTTACCAGCACTTCCTGCTGGATCTTCGGGTTGTCTGCCACCACGAAACCGATGCCACCTTCTTCGAAGTAGCGACCGACGATGCTTTCATGGGCACGGGACACCACTTCGACGATCACGCCTTCGCGACGGCCGCGGCGATCCAGGCCGGAAACCCGGGCCAGGGCGCGGTCGCCATCGAATACCAGGCGCATTTGCGCCGGGCTCATGAACAGGTCGTCGCTACCGTCATCCGGCACCAGGAAGCCGAAGCCGTCGCGGTGACCGCTGATACGGCCGAGAATCAGGTCGAGCTTGTCCACCGGCGCATAGGTGCCGCGGCGGGTATAGATCAGTTGAGCGTCGCGCTCCATGGCGCGCAGGCGGCGGCGCAGGGCTTCCAGCTGGTCTTCCGTGGTCAGACCGAACTCTTCGACCAACTGCTCGCGACTAGCAGGCGAACCCCGGTCAGCAAGGTGCTGAAGGATGAGTTCGCGGCTAGGAATAGGGTTTTCGTATTTTTCCGCTTCACGAGCGGCCTCGGGATCGAGGGACTGCCAATCGGCCATTAGATAAATTTCACCTTGTCTATATGCGGGTTAGTTTGGCATACGCGTATTGAAACGGGAAATTTCAGGCTCAGACAACCTGGGAATAATCCTCGCCATCGCCTCAGAAACATCGTCACGCATACCGCCGGAGACTTTTTTCAAACTTTTTTGAAATCTGGGGTTTACAGCTCAAAAGAGCCTCCGTATAGTGCGCGCCATCGACGACGGAGACGTCAGCGATACTGCCCAGATGGTGAAATTGGTAGACACGCCAGCTTCAGGTGCTGGTGGCCGCAAGGCCGTGGAAGTTCGAGTCTTCTTCTGGGCACCAATTCAAGAGCTTGAGATTAGATCAGTTTCAAGGCTCGAACAAAAACCCGCGAAAGCGGGTTTTTGCATTCTAAGTGTTTGATTTAATAAAACCAAAACAGGGGTTTACAGATCAAAACGCTGTCCGTATAGTGCGCTCCATCGACACGGCGACGACGTCGATACTGCCCAGATGGTGAAATTGGTAGACACGCCAGCTTCAGGTGCTGGTGACCGCAAGGTCGTGGAAGTTCGAGTCTTCTTCTGGGCACCAATTCAAAACTTGAGAGCATCGCTTTCAAGTCTCACAAAAACCCGCGAAAGCGGGTTTTTGCGTTTCTGCCCCCTGATATTTCCCCGCGCCATCGCCTTCCTCCGCATCCGCAAAGCGCACATGAGAAACGATATCGTTTATGATTGTTACAAGTTTTTGCGGCACTACAGTGAGGAAACCTGCGAATGATGTTCAGAAATACCCTCCTTCCAACATCCCTTCTGCGTGGCTTGACCATCACTTTGCTGGGGCTGACCCTGGCATCCCCCTTCACCCAGGCAGCCGATCCGGTTTCCCTGACCCTGTACAACGGTCAGCACAAGGAAGTCGGCGACGCGGTAGCCAAGGCTTTCGAAGCCAAGACCGGCATCCATGTGAATGTCCGCAAGGGCAGCAGCAATCAACTGGCCAGCCAGGTTGTCGAAGAAGGCGACCGCTCCCCCGCTGATGTGATCTACACCGAAGAATCCCCTCCCCTGAACAAACTCGGCGAGCAGGGCCTGCTGGCCCAGACCGACACCACGACCCTGGCCGTACTGCCCAAGGAATATGTTGCGGGCAACGGCACCTGGATCGGTGTCACCGCGCGCGTACGAGTCGTCGCCTTCAACCCGAAACTGATCGACGAAAAAGACCTGCCCAAGTCGGTGATGGAATTTTCCCAGCCGCAGTGGCAAGGCAAGGTTGGCTTCGTGCCCACCAGTGGCGCCTTCCAGGAACAGGCCGTGGCCATCATCAAGATGCACGGCAGGGATGCTGCCGAAGAATGGCTGACCGGCCTGCGGGCTTTCGGCAAGGTCTACAGCAACAACATGGTGGCCCTCAAAGCCGTGGAAAACGGCGAAGTGGCCACGGTCCTGGTGAACAACTACTACTGGTTTGCCCTGCAACGGGAAAAAGGCCAGCTCGACTCGAAACTGCACTACTTCATGGGCGGCGACGTCGGCGGCCTGATCACCGTGTCCAGCGCAGCCGTACTCAAGTCCAGCAAGCATCCGAAAGAGGCCCAGCAGCTTCTGGCCTACATGGCCAGCGAAGAAGGCCAGCGGGTGATTACCCAGACCACGGCCGAGTACCCGCTGCATAAAGGCATGCAGTCCGATCGTGGACTCAAGCCCTTCAATGAACTGGAAGCCCCGAAGGTGACCCCAGCCGATCTCGGCAATGCCGAGGAAGCCCTGGACCTGGAACGTGACGTCGGCCTGAACTGATGAATCCATCGCCATCCGCTTCCGCCTTGCGCACCACCTTCGTGCCGAGGCGCAAGCGGCCTTCGATCTGGCTACTGCTGCCAGTCCTGCTACTGGTCTGCCTGAGCCTGTTGCCACTGTTATATGTCGGCCTCAAGGCCTGGCAGGCCGGCTGGACTGAAGCCCTGCACCTGCTGTGGCGCCCCTATGTGTTGCGCCTGCTGAGCAATACCCTGCTGCTGATGCTCGGCGTGACCCTTGCCTGCGCCGTGCTCGGCCTGTCCCTGGCCTGGCTGCTGGAACGCAGCGATTTGCCGGGAAGGCGGATCTGGGGCGTGGTGCTGTGCTTGCCCTTCGCCGTACCGGCCTTTGTCAGCAGCTTCACTTGGGTATCCCTGAGCGCCGGGTTCGAAGGACTGGGCGGCGCGATCCTGGTGATGACCCTGTCCAAATACCCGCTGGTGTTCCTGCCGGTGGCGGCCACCCTGCGTAATCTCGACCCCTCCCTGGAGGAATCGGCGCGGACCCTGGGGCAAAATCGCTGGGGCGTGTTCTTCAAGATAACCCTGCCCTTGCTCTGGCCTTCATTGCTGGCCGGCTCGCTGCTGATTGCCCTGCATATGCTGGTGGAGTTCGGCGCCCTGTCGATCATCGGCCTGCAGACCTTCACCACCGCCATCTACCAGCAATTCGAGCTGGAGTTCAGCAATGCCAACGCCGCCATGCTGTCGGCCGTGTTGTTGGCGCTGTGCCTGCTGCTGCTGGGGCTGGAACTGCGCGTCCGTGGCAAGGGCCGCCATGTACGCACTGGCCAGGGCGCAGCCAGGCACGCCGAACAGGTACGCCTGGGGGGCTGGAGCATCAGCGGACAACTTTACTGCCTGATGCTGGCGCTGATCGGCAGCGGTGTCCCCCTGGGCATGCTTGCCTATTGGCTGGCCGTCGGTTCATCGGCAGCCTTCCCCGTCGCGGCAATCAGCGAAGCATTGCTGTCTTCACTGGCCCTGTCCCTGGGCGGCGCCGGCCTGTGCCTGGTGCTGGCAGTGCCGGTGGGCCTGCTGGTGGTGCGCTACAAGGGGCGCCTGGCCATCTGGGCAGAGCGCCTGCCCTATCTGCTGCATGCCCTGCCAGGGCTGGTGATCGCCCTGACCCTGGTGTATTTCGCGCTGCACTATGTGCCGGTGCTGTACCAGACCTCGGCGCTGCTGCTGATTGCCTATGCCCTGCTGTTCCTGCCCCTGGCCCAGGCGCCGATCCGCACCGCGCTGAACAAGGCCGCGCCACAGCTGGAAGAAGCAGCAAGAACCCTCGGCGCATCGTCGTTCAGCGCCTTTTGCCGAGTGACCCTGCCGATCATCTTCCCGGCGCTGGGCGCGGCTTTCGCCCTGGTCTTTCTGGATGCGATGAAGGAACTGACAGCGACCCTGCTGCTCAGCCCAACCGGGCTCAACACCCTGGCCACAGAAGTGTGGGCGCATACGGCGAATGTGGAGTTTGCAGCGGCGGCACCTTATGCGGCGCTGTTGATACTGGTGTCAGGGCTACCGGTCTATCTGCTGACAACGCGGATGTATTTGAGTCGCTGAGAGGTGGCAAGCCGGCTCCTGCAGTAAGGTGGCAGGAGCCAGCTTGCCGGCCAGGCATCAGGCGCGGAACTGACCGAGGCTGGCCTTGAGCTGCGCCGCCAGGCTGTCCAGTACCTTGCCGCTGGCGGTGGTTTCTACCACGGCCTGAGCCGCTCGCTCGGCCTGGGCATGGATGGTTTCCACCCGCCCACGCACCGCCTGCGCGCCCTGCGCCTGATGGGCCGCAGCCTGGGTGGCCAGGCCAATCGCGGCGTGCACCTGCTCTACCGAAGACTGCACCGATTGTTGCAGGCGAGCACTGTCGCGCAGCACCAGCAAGCCCTCGCTGGCCTGACGCCCGGCCTGACCGATAGCCGCTACGGCCTCCCGCGCCCCCTGCTGCAGGGCACCGATATGAGCCTGGATATCGCCAGTGGAGCTTTGCGTCTTGCTGGCCAGGGCCCGTACCTCATCCGCCACCACGGCAAATCCGCGCCCGGTCTCGCCGGCGCGCGCGGCCTCGATCGCAGCGTTCAATGCCAGCAGGTTGGTTTGCTCGGCAATGCCATGGATCACCGTCAGCACCACCTCGATCTGCTCGCTCTGCTGGGCCAGGCGCTCGATCACCTTGGCCCCAGTATCCACTTGCCCCGCCAGCGCCTCGATCAGGCTGCCGACCTGCTCGGAGGTGCGGGTAGTCTCGTCCGTCGCCTGACGAATCTCCACCACCTGCTGCAGTGCGGCCTGCATCGCCTGGCTTTCCGCCTGGGCTTCATCGGCCATCTGCGACAACGCCCGCAGGCTCTCTGCCACCTCATCACGCTGCGCTTCGGCTGCGGCATCAGCCCCGGCATTACGCTGGCTCATGGCGCCGATCTCGACGCCTGTGCGCTGGGCCACATCCCCCGCTTCCCGCACGATGGGCTGCAACTTATCCACAAAGCGATTCACCGCCGAGGCCATGTCGCCAATCTCATCATTGCTGTTGAGCGGCACACGCTTGGTCAGGTCACCTTCGCCCGCTGCCAGGTCATTGAGCGCAGCGATCAGCAAATGCAGCTTGCTCACCACGCGACGCCCCAGCACCACTGCCAGCAACAGCAGCAGGGCCAGGCCAACCAGCGCCAGGCCGACGCCGATCTGCCAGCGCAAGGTGGCCGCCGCCTCCTGCACCGTGCTCGCGGTATTGGCCTGCATCTGTGCCGCCGTACCCTGGGCCGACTGCAAGCGCGAGCGCATGGCCGCCGAGCTGTCGGCAGAAGCTCCCTTGAGGCTGTCGCCAACCAACTGATCGCTGCTGGCAATCAAGGCACTGAAACGCTGATCCAGGGCGGCGATATCGGCCTCCACCGACGCGGTGGAGACTCCCATCAGCACCTTGCCGATTTCCACGCCATTGGGATTGATCGAGGCTTCAAGGTAGTACACCGAAGGATCGTTCTTCGCTGCATCCAGGACTTTGTCCAGCGCCCGGTCGCCCTTGCCCTTTTCCAGCAGCGCCTTGTTGATCGGGTTTTCACGATTCAGGTAGCGGGTCAGGTGCTCTCCCGCCGCATCGTCATAAACCACGAACAACACATTGGGGTTGCGCTGAGCCCGTCGGGCGAACTCGGACAAGGTCGGCACATCACTGTCCCACATGGCGCGAGGCGCCACGGAGGCCAGCAACTGAGCCATGTCATTGGCAGAGTCCTTCAGGTCCTTCTCCAGCGCTGCACGCAGCTGTACCTGTTCTTCCTTGAGACGCGAAGACAGGCCGGCCGTGAGGCGTTGGCGGGTACTGCTGGAAAGACTCTCCAGACTGGAGGTGACTTCTTTGCCCGCCTGCTCGAGCTCGCCAGCCAATTTCTGGCTGTCGCCGCCCAGGCGCGAAGCCAGATCCGCCTCGAGGGCAGTCACTGTGCTCCGAGTCAGGGCAACCGCTACCAGCACTTGCACCAAAAGGGCGATACCGAGAGTAACGAACACAGGCCGTAGTAAACGGCTTTGTAACAGTGAGAGAACGGCCGACACAGGAAATCCCTCTACTTTTGACGCCATTATTCTGATGGCACTCTAGAAGTGGATTTCACAGCAAGGGTCGTGCCGCGTGGCAGGCAGAAACGACAAAGGGCCCGATTATGGGCCCTTTGTTTTTTACATCAACGACTTATCAAGCGAACGGATGACGCAGAACGATGGTCTCGTTGCGGTCCGGGCCTGTCGAAATAATGTCGATCGGCGCGCCGACCAACTCTTCGATGCGCTTGATGTAGGCCTGGGCGGCGGCAGGCAGCTCTTCCAGGGTCTTGGCACCCAGGGTCGACTCGCTCCAGCCCGGCATCTGCTCGTACACCGGCTCCAGGCCGATGTAGCTGTCGGCGTCGGTTGGCGCGTCGATGACTGCACCATCCTGGTTCTTGTAGCCGACACAGATATTGATGGTTTCCAGGCCGTCCAGAACGTCCAGCTTGGTCAGGCACAGGCCCGAGATGCTGTTGACGTCAATGGCGCGACGCAGGATCACGGCATCGAACCAGCCGCAGCGACGAGCGCGGCCGGTGGTGGCGCCGAACTCATGACCACGCTTGGCCAGGAAAGCGCCGATGTCGTCGAACAGCTCGGTCGGGAACGGGCCCGAGCCCACGCGAGTGGTATAGGCCTTGGTGATGCCCAGGATGTAGTCCAGGTACATCGGACCCACGCCCGAACCGGTGGCGATACCACCAGCAGTGGTGTTGGAGCTGGTGACATACGGGTAGGTGCCGTGGTCGATGTCCAGCAACGAACCCTGGGCGCCTTCGAACATGATGTCCTTGCCGGCGCGGCGCAGCTGGTGCAGCTCGGCAGTCACGTCGAGCATCATCGGCTTGAGCAGTTCGGCGTATTCCATGCACTCGTCCAGGGTCTTCTGGAAGTCGATGGCCGGCTCTTTGTAGTAATTCACCAGAACGAAGTTGTGGTAGTCCAGCAGCTCGCCCAGCTTGGCGGCAAAACGCTCGCGGTGGAACAGATCGCCGATGCGCAGGCCACGACGTGCAACCTTGTCTTCGTAAGCCGGGCCGATGCCGCGGCCGGTGGTACCGATCTTCTGCTCGCCACGGGCTTTCTCGCGGGCCTGGTCCAAGGCCACGTGATAGGACAGGATCAGCGGGCAGGACGGGCTGATACGCAGGCGCTCGCGCACCGGCACACCCTTCTCTTCCAGCTTGACGATTTCACGCATCAAGGCATCCGGAGCTACCACCACACCGTTACCGATCAGGCACTGCACGCCTTCGCGCAGCACACCGGACGGAATCAGGTGCAGGACGGTCTTCTCACCGTCGATCACCAGGGTGTGGCCAGCGTTGTGGCCACCCTGGTAGCGCACTACGGCGGCGGCATGTTCGGTCAGCAGATCAACGATCTTGCCTTTGCCCTCATCACCCCATTGGGTGCCCAGGACTACGACATTCTTACCCATAACACTTGTCCTCATTCGCGCAAACTTGGTGCCGGCAGCCGCCGGCAGGAAAACTCAAGAAGCCAGCGGCAATACTTGCCAAAGCCCATTCTGCTGAATCAATTGCCGGTCGCAGTCCGCTTCACGGGCGGCGGCCAAAGGCTGCCCAGGCAAGGCCTGAACCACACGCTGACCCTCACTGCGCAAGCGGCAGACGGTCTGCCAGAGTGCCGCGTCAGTGTTGTCTGGCATCCAGATACCGCCAGACGGTAGCTCGACTTCAGCACGCCCCAGGGTCACCAGGGTTTTCAAATCGGTGGAGAAACCAGTCGCGGGACGGGCACGCCCGAAATCCGCGCCGATGTCATCGTAGCGCCCGCCCTGGGCGATAGATTGGCCCACGCCTGGAACAAATACCGCGAACACCACACCGGTGTGGTAGTGATAGCCGCGCAACTCGCCAAGGTCGAAATACAGCGGCAAGTCCGGGAACCGCACGGACAGGCGCTCGGCAATGGTCAGCAATTCATCCAGCGCCAGCAGCACAGACGTCGGCGCACCGGCCAGGCGACGGCGGGCATCGCCCAGCACTTCGCGGCTGCCGCACAGGTCCACCAGGGAGCGCAGCATGTCCGCCAGGTCGGCCGGCAGGCCTTCCGTCAGGCTGATGACCTCGTCGATCGCCTTGCGTTGCAGGGCATCGAACAGTTGCTGTTCAACAGCACCGGACAAGCCGGCGGCCTGTGCCAGGCCACGGTAGATGCCAACATGTCCCAGATCCATGTGCACATCGGGCACGTCGGCCAGTTGCAGCATGGCCAGCATCAGGCTGATGACTTCAACGTCGCTGCTCGGGCTGGCATCACCATACAACTCGGCCCCCAGCTGGATCGGGCTGCGCGAGGACGACAAGGCCCGCGGCTGCGCATGCAGCACACTGCCGGCGTAGCACAGGCGGCTCGGCCCTTCGCGGCGCAGGGTGTGGGCATCAATACGCGCCACCTGCGGCGTGATGTCGGCCCGAAACCCCATCTGCCGGCCCGACTGCGGGTCGATGACCTTGAAGGTACGCAGATCCAGATCCTGGCCTGCACCTGTCAACAGGGATTCCAGGTATTCGATATGGGGAGTGACGACGAACTCGTAACCCCAACTCTGAAACAGATCCAACACCTGACGACGCGCCACTTCGATGCGCGCCGCTTCCGGCGGCAATACTTCTTCGATGCCATCTGGCAGCAGCCAGCGGTCTACCGTTGCCATTACGCCATTCCCCTATGGTCCGGGCGGCAAGCCTGGGGCCAGCCTTAGAGTGAAGCAGAAAACAGTCGCATCCGACGCGAGCTCAGCCGGACAGGCAGCCAGGAATCAGCTGTACAGACCATTTTCCTCGAAAAATCTTGCCGGACTCTTGAACGAGCCACGGCCAATCAAAGATGCAGACGCAAAAAAGCCGGGAATTTCCCGGCTGCCGCATCATACACCCGTTTTCCCAAAGGATCACCCCGCGAGGCGTTTTAGCCGCCCGGCGGGGTGCTCCAGGGTCAGGGCCTGATCAAGGCTTGGACTTTTCCAGGTAGTGGAAGAAGTCGCTGCTTGGGTCCAGAACCATGACGTCGGATTTGTTCGCGAAGCTTTCACGGTAGGCACGCAGGCTACGGTAGAACGCGTAGAACTCCTGGTCCTGGCCGTAGGCCTTGGCATAGATCGCCGCTGCCTGGGCATCACCGTCACCGCGAGCCTCTTCAGACTCCCGATAGGCTTCAGCCAACAGCACGCGACGCTGACGATCGGCATCGGCACGGATGCCCTCCGCCAGTTCGTTACCCTTGGCCCGGTGCTCGCGAGCCTCACGCTCACGCTCGGTGCTCATGCGCTCGAACACGCTGCGGTTCACTTCCTTGGGCAGGTCGATGGCCTTGACCCGGACATCGACCACTTCGATACCCAGCTCCTTTTCCGCCATCTTGTTCAGCGACGCCGTGATATCCGCCATCAGCGCGTCACGCTCACCGGAAACCACTTCGTGCAGGGTGCGCTTACCGAACTGGTCACGCAGGCCCGACTCCAGGCGACGGGAAAGACGCTCGTCGGCAATCTGCTTGAGGCCGGAAGTCGCGGTGTAGAAACGCTCGGCATCCTTCACCCGCCACTTGGCGTAGGCATCCACCATCACGGCTTTCTTTTCCAGGGTCAGGAAGCGCTGCGTCGGTGCATCCAGGGTCATCAGGCGTGCGTCGAACTTACGCACCTGGTTCACGTAGGGCACTTTCACATGCAGGCCAGGCTGGACATCCGCCTGAACCACACGACCGAACTGCAGCAACACCGCACGCTCGGTCTGAGCGACGATGTAGAAGCTGTTCCAGGCAACCACCGCCACGACAACGCCCACGATCAGGGCGATCAGCGATTTATTGCTCATCAGCGAGTCTCCCTAGAGCGCGTCTGCTGCTGTTGCTGCATATGGTCAGCCGCCGCGCGCGCATTCGCTTCATTGCTGGCCGCCGACGCTGCGCCCGTTACCGGAGCACTGCCGCTACGACCACTGTCGATCATCTTGTCCAGCGGCAGATAGAGCAGATTGTTCTGCCCGCCCTTGCTGCCAGTCACCAACACCTTGCTGGTGTTGCTGAAGACTTCCTGCATGGTGTCCAGGTACAGGCGCTGACGGGTGACCTCAGGAGCCTTGCGGTACTCGGCAACCAGTTTGGTGAAGCGATCTGCCTCACCCTTGGCCCGGGATACCACTTCGTCACGGTAACCGTTGGCATCCTCGAGGATGCGCTGGGCCTGACCACGGGCTTCCGGCACAACGCCGTTGGCATAGGTTTCAGCCTGGTTGCGCGAACGCTGTTCATCTTCACGGGCACGGATCACGTCATCGAAGGCTTCCTGTACTTCACGCGGTGCCGCTGCGCTCTGTACGTTCACCTGGGTCACGGTGATACCGGTGCGATAGTTGTCCAGGAAGCGTTGCAGACGCTCCTTGATCTCACTGGCCATCAATTCACGACCTTCGGTCAGCACCTGGTCCATGGCGGTGGAACCCACCACGTGGCGCAGGGCGCTGTCGGTCGCATGCTGCAGGCTGATTTCCGGCTGATCGACGTTCAGCACGAAATCCTGCAGGTTGCTGATCTTGTACTGCACGGTCAGCGGTACTTCGACGATGTTCTCGTCCTCGGTGAGCATCTGGCCCTGCTTGGTGTAGGCACGCTCGCGCGTGACGTTTTCCATGTACTTGCGATCGATCGGCGGGAAGTAGATGTTCAGACCCGGGCCGACGGTTTCGTAGTATTTGCCGAAGCGCAGCACTACGGCCTGCTCCTGCTCGTCTACTACATACACCGCGCTGTACAGCCACACGGCAGCCAGCACGACAAGACCGATACCCAGCAGGCCGAAACCACCGCCCTTGCCGGAACTACCGCCGTCATCACCACGTTTCTTACCACCACCGAACAACCCATTCAGGCTTTCCTGCAGCTTACGGAAGGCCTCGTCGAGATCTGGTGGCCCCTTGCGATCGCCATTATTGCGGCGCTTACCACCCCAAGGGTCCTGATTATTCGAGTTGCCACCCGGCTCATTCCAAGCCATAGCGCTCTCCATCTGATAAAGCAAAGACGCACCCACGGCGCGCCGACCAATGCTACAGAATGCCTGCTACAGCGGCACAACCGCTTGCCCAGGCTTTTATTGCAAAGTGTGTTGCTCGATGAATTCCGACGGCTGCATGCCTTCGCGACTGACCAGCCGGTTCAACTCGGCCCGTGGCAGGCGAACAGCAAGCAAGCTGACACCTTCGTCGTCGTGATCTTCTTTCTGCACAGCGTTCAACTGGAAAAACTGTGCTCGCAGTCGAGCAAAACGCTGAGGCAAGCGCAAGGTGCCTACAAACAAATCTTCACCCAGCAGCTCGGCGATGGCCTGCTTGAGCAGGTCCAGCCCCTGGCCATCACGGGCCGACAGCCAGACCCGCTGCGGCTTGCCGTCGGGGTCGCGCTGGATCTGCGGCTCCACACCCTCGAGCAAATCGAGTTTGTTATAGACCTCAAGGATCGGCAAGTCTTGAGCCCCGATCTCCCCCAGCACCACCATCACCTGCTCGATCTGCGCCATGCGCTCGGGCTCATGGGCATCGATCACATGCAGCAGCAAATCGGAGTTGCTCGATTCTTCGAGGGTAGCCCGAAACGCCTCGACCAACTTGTGCGGCAGGTGGCGGATGAACCCCACGGTATCGGCCAGCACAATCGGCCCCAGGTCATCCAGCTCAAGCCGGCGCAGGGTGGGGTCGAGGGTGGCGAACAATTGGTCGGCAGCGAAAACATCAGACGCAGTGACCGCATTGAACAGCGTGGACTTGCCGGCGTTGGTGTAGCCCACCAGGGACACTGAAGGGATATCCGCACGCTTGCGGCCACGACGGGCCTGCTCACGCTGGCTGCGAACCTTCTCCAGGCGCGCCTTGATCTGCCGCAGACGCACTCGCAACAGGCGCCGGTCGGTTTCCAGCTGGGTTTCACCGGGCCCGCGCAGACCGATACCGCCTTTCTGCCGTTCAAGGTGAGTCCAGCCACGAACCAGACGGGTGCTCATGTGCTCAAGCTGGGCCAGTTCAACCTGGAGCTTGCCTTCATGGGTGCGCGCGCGCTGAGCGAAGATATCGAGAATCAGACCCGTGCGGTCGATCACGCGACACTCGAATACACGTTCGAGGTTACGTTCCTGACTGGGTGTGAGGATGTGATTGAAAATCACCAGGTCTACCTGTTCGGCTTTGACCAGGTCGCGTAACTCCTCGACCTTGCCGCTGCCAACCAGGTATTTGGCGGTTGGCCGATGACGCGGCACGCTAACAAACGCGACGGTCTCGGCGCCGGCCGATAATGCCAGCTCCTGAAACTCCTGCGGATCTTCGCGCGCCTCAGGGTCCTGACCATCCAAGTGAACGAGAATGGCCCGTTCACCACCACCGTGGCGCTCAAAGAACAAAGGAGACTCCTATCAGGCGTTACCTGGCTCAGCGTCACCCTGTTCGGATTCGGAAGCGCTAGGCAGGCGAATCGGGCGAACTGGAACCACTGTCGAGATAGCGTGCTTGTAAACCATTTGGCTGACGGTGTTCTTCAGCAGGATGACGAACTGGTCGAAAGACTCGATCGTACCTTGCAGCTTGATCCCGTTGACCAGATAGATGGAAACCCCAACCTTCTCTTTACGCAATGTATTCAAGTAAGGGTCTTGTAGCGAATGCCCTTTTGACATGTGCCGCACTCCTTTAAGGATCAATAATAAAAATCAGAAAACAGATGGCCAAAGCCGTCACACCCCCAAGGATAGACGGCAATTGCAAGGACTCAGCTCAATATGGAGATCGTCCCCAAGTATTTCAAGGCGCGTGGCAGATTGTCGCAATCCAGGCTGTCCAACCATTGCAGGTCAGCCCAACTACGTAACCAGGTGAACTGGCGTTTCGCCAATTGGCGCGTGGCAATGATGCCCCGCTCCTGCATTTCGGCTGACGTCAGCTTGCCATCCAGATGATCCCAGACTTGGCGGTAGCCCACTGCACGTATAGACGGCAACCCGGCATGCAGGTCACTTCTGGAACGCAGAGCTACGACCTCGTCAATGAATCCCTGTTCCAACATTTGTGTGAATCTTTGTGCAATACGCTGGTGCAGTACCTGGCGATTCGCCGGAGCGATGGCCAGATTGGCGACAGTATAGGGCAATTGACTGCGTCCCGATGCGCCTGCTTCAGTACTTTGCGCCAATTGACGCTGGCGATGGGCGGTCATTGTCAGGCCACTGACCCGATAGACCTCAAGCGCCCGGGTCAGACGCTGGGGGTCGTTGGGGTGGATCCGCGCCGCCGACTCGGGGTCCACCGCCGCCAGCTGGTCGTGCAGGGCCTGCCAGCCAAGACGTGCAGCCTCCTCCTCCAGCTCGGCACGTACCTGCGGATCCGCCGCGGGCATGTCCGCCAGGCCTTCAAGCAGCGCCTTGTAATACAGCATGGTGCCGCCCACCAACAGCGGGATCTTGCCCCGGGCGGTGATATCGGCCATGGCCGCCAGCGCATCGGTACGGAAATCCGCCGCCGAGTAGCTCTCGGCAGGGTCGAGAATATCGATCAGGCGATGGGGAAACTGCGCCAGCAGTTCCCTGGAAGGCTTCGCGGTGCCAATGTCCATGCCGCGGTAGACCAGCGCCGAGTCGACACTGATCAGCTCGCAAGGCAGCACCTTGGTCAGTTCGATGGCCAGATCGGTCTTGCCCGCAGCGGTCGGGCCCATCAGGAAAATCGCTGGAGGAAGCTGGGTCATCAACGGCCGCGCAGAAAGAGTTTGTCCAGATCGTCCAGGCCCATTTGGGTCCAGGTCGGTCGACCGTGGTTGCATTGGCCACTGCGCTCGGTGTTTTCCATGTCCCGCAGCAAGGCGTTCATTTCCGGCAGGGCCAGGCGTCGATTGGCGCGGATCGCGCCGTGGCAGGCCATGGTGCCGAGCAGCTCATTGAGGTGGGCCTGGATCCGGTCACTGGTGCCGTACTCCATCAGGTCCGCCAGTACGTCGTGCACCAGGCGATTGGCTTCCGCCTGCTTCAACAATGCCGGGATCTGGCGGATCGCCAGGGATTCCGGGCCCAGGCGCTGCAGCTCGAAGCCCAGGCGCTGAAACCAGCTCATGTGTTCTTCAGCGCAATCGGCCTCACGCTGGCTGACGGCAATCGACTCCGGCACCAGCAGCGGCTGGCCGCTCAGGCCTTCGCTGGCCATGGCCACCTTCAAGCGCTCGTACATGATCCGCTCGTGAGCCGCGTGCATGTCCACCAGCACCAGACCCAGGGCGTTTTCCGCCAGGATGTAGATCCCCTTGAGCTGGGCCAGGGCATAGCCCAGGGGCGGAATGTCCTCCTGGCCGTCCGGCAAAGCCGCCGCCGGCGCCCCCGGCAACGGGGCAAAGAACTCGCGGTACACGCCCTGGCTCTCGGCGGCCGGCAACACTGGCTGTGGCCGTGGCGTGTACTGATATTGATCTGTCTCTTATACACATCTCCGAGCCCACGAGACCAGAGAGGATCTCGT
>ERZ1032287.1-NODE-1-length-60208-cov-38.679218_pt1 | contig 60208 bp, 70 predicted proteins | sample MGYA00518039_ERZ1032287 | MGnify/ENA primary metagenome ERZ1032287 (study PRJEB33718, sample SAMN03160170) | human skin metagenome | collected 2014-02-25 | study: EMG produced TPA metagenomics assembly of the PRJNA266117 data set (Human skin bacterial metagenome and... | reverse complement strand
AATAATTGACTTGACGCGGCGCGCTTTTCGGAGCTGCTTAGATGCCGAGGTGGGAGCGGGAGGTAAACATAAAGCGCGCCCGCGAAGCGGGTGCAGCCCCGCTTTTGCCCTGGAGCGTAAGTCTCCCCCGGTGGATCTGCTCGTCAGCCTTCGGTTGGTCGCGGTAAGCCCCGACTACCCGGAGCTGGGCCGCCGTCATGGGGACCGTGGAATAGCGGAGCGACCGGAGGGAGTGAGCATATGCCGCGAAAGCCCCTTGACGGCATAGGCCCAGCGGAGGGTAGGCGAATAGGGCTGATAGCGGCCAGCCGGAGGGTGATGAGCACACCCAGGACGCGCAGGGGCGGCAAGGTGGCCAGCAGGCCGCCGCGCAGGCCGACAGGCCGGAGGGCAAGCGGAGCGCGCAGCGCCTGGCGGGCCAGGTGCGCAGGCGAGAGGGATTGAAGCCCGAAGGGGCGAGACACGGCGCAGCTGTGGCTCGATGCGTAGCACGAAAGCCCGGGCCGCAGGCCTCGCACTAGATTTTCTCGCTGGCCAGGTGGTGGAAGTACCAGGCCAATTCGGGACGGCCCCCGCCCATTTGTTGCTTGATCGCAGTCACCAGATCCTCGCGGACTTGGCCGGTCGCTGTTTCCAGGCGCTGGCGGATCTCTGCAACCTCGGCGCTGGCGACCCATTCAAGGCAGGCCAGGTAATCGAGCACGCCCTTTTCCTCTGTTGGTGTAAGCATCTGCAAATCCCTCAGCAGTCAAACTGTCCGTGACAGAAAGGCGCCATCTAGGCCTTTTTCTGTCGGTTAGGTGTCTTCTTTGTGGTCCCTGGTTGGGCCTCCTTTGGCTGCTCATGTTTGGCGGCCATCTGCTTGACCTGCTCGGCTTCCTCGGGGGTGAGCCAGACCATGACGGGCACAAGGCCGACGGTCTGGCGTTCCAGCACGGCGGTTACGCGCTTGATTGCAGCGTGTACAAGCTGCCGCGACTGGCCGATGTTGTTGGCCACCTCGATAGGTTCCTTGCCCTCCACCAGCACCGCCCTGGCAATGTCCAGGGTCTTGGTGGACATGCCCCGGAGCGCAGGCAGGGAAGCGGTCCATTGTTCGGCGGTGTATTTCGGCTGGGTGGGCTGCATTCGCGGTTCCTTACTGTTGGCTGAATGCCCTGCTACCGGCAGGGCTACGGGTCAAGCGTGCTACTGGTTCATTTGCTCGATGAAGCCCCGCGCATGCGCTTCCAGGCGGCGGGCATCTGTGGAACCGGCATGGAGCCGGTGCCGTTTGACGCCCTGGGCGGTGGCTTTCCAGATGACGTAAAACGTCCCCTCGTTGTTGCGCTCGATACTAATGGCAACGCCCTGGTCACTGGTACCAACCTTGGCGGCGACTGCCGCCACGGTTTCGCTTTCCAGTGTCTGGCGGTCCCATATCAGCAGGGGCACAAACTGCGGGTCGTTGATCGCGTCGGCTGTCTCCAGGCCGCCCGCATCGCACAACCACGCTTCGTCGTCATCGTCCCAGGCTTCGGCGGTGATCGGAAACATCCACGCCAGAAGTGGCCGACCGTCCTGCACCTGGCAGGCGTAAAGCTGGTCAGAGTCGAGCAGAAACGCCACGCAATCCCCAGGGATGAGCAGGCCATGCCCAGGGTTGGCCTTGAGTAACGATCGGTAGGCTTCCAACGTGCGTTCGTAAGTCATGGTCGGTTCCTCGATCTTAGGCCTTGGCCACGGCCAGGGAGTGGGTAGCGATGCGGCGCATGATGAGCAGGTGGGGCAGGGTGGCCAGGCCCGTCAAGGTCCAGTAGCGCCCGCCCCACTGGGCAAAAATGGTCGTCATGTTGCCGTGGTCCAGGTCGGCCAGCTTGAACGACGCGCCCAGCTCGTCGGCGTGGTAGTCGATGACGGGGCGCTGCGAAAGGTTGAACTCGAAACGGGCGGCGGTCGTGCGTGCCGGTGGCGTGCCATAGGCGCGTTCTTGATCGATCAAAAACGCCTCTTCGTCGCCCAGGATGGCGCCGGGGTAACGCACGCGCAGCTCGGGCAGCATCAGCCCGGAATGCTGGGCCATCCACATGTTTGGCCCGATCTGGCGGGCATAGTCGATGATCGCGGTATGGCCAGGGACATAGAAGACTTTGCACATGGTTCGATCCTCCAAGGGCGGGGGAAAGCCGGGCGTTTAACGCCCGGCTCGCCAGTTACGCGGCGGCTTGACCGCTGCGCAGGGCCTGGGCCAGTACCCACAAGGCGCGATTGAGTTTCACGTCTTGGTCAATGCCGTTAACGGCGCGGGTAGTTGTCCGGCGTCCTTGCTTGTTGCGGCCACGCAAGCCGCCCTTGATGGTGTTTTCCTGCACGCGGTTGAACGTGGTCCAGAGATCGCTTGCGCGGTCTTCGGCACGGCGCGGCATCAGCAGTTGCGACGGCGTGACCGGGGCAGGGCCTTCGGATGGGTCGTAGCGGTAGGCCAGGGCCGCCATGGCGAACGCTTCTTGCTCTTCCTGGCGCAAGTGGTAGTGCTGCATGTCGTCAAGGTTGGCGTCGATCTGCTCGAACTGGCCCAGCACCTCATAGGCACCTTCGATAACGTCGTTAACAACGTCAATGCGGCCGCTGTGGCGCACTTTCTGATCCATCGCCATGTCGCCCAGGACCAGCCCGTTAGCGCACACGAAACGGAACTTGCCGGCCATCATCTGGTAGCTGCTGCTGCCGTCGTGGCTGTTCAGCAGAATGATTTCGTTCGCTTCCTTGCTCATGATGTTGCTGGCATGGCGCAGGCGAATCATGTGCTTGGTGTGCTCGCGTTTGTCGGTGTTGCGGACGCGGGTCTGGCACGCCATGAACGGCTGAAAACCTTCTGTGCGCAGCGCATCGAGCACCTTGACGGTTGGAATGTACAGGTAACGTTCCGAACGGCTGTCGTGCGCTTCCTCGGCAAAGATCGAGGGCGCCACGCGGGCAATCTCGTCATTGGTCAGAGGGGCATCGCTGCGGATCATGCACGGATTACGGAAGTTGCTGGAAAGACGCATTTTTGTATCTCCTTCGCAGATTCCCCGGAGCGGTTGCTGCCGCTGGTGTCCGGGGTGTCGAGGCGGTATTGCTTCGACGTGGTTAGTATCTCAAATCGTGGCGCTGTCGTCAACTGTTGGTCAAACAATCTTTGACTAATAATTGACTTGACGCGGCGCGCTTTTCGGAGCTGCTTAGATGCCGAGGTGGGAGCGGGAGGTAAACATAAAGCGCGCCCGCGAAGCGGGTGCAGCCCCGCTTTTGCCCTGGAGCGTAAGTCTCCCCCGGTGGATCTGCTCGTCAGCCTTCGGTTGGTCGCGGTAAGCCCCGACTACCCGGAGCTGGGCCGCCGTCATGGGGACCGTGGAATAGCGGAGCGACCGGAGGGAGTGAGCATATGCCGCGAAAGCCCCTTGACGGCATAGGCCCAGCGGAGGGTAGGCGAATAGGGCTGATAGCGGCCAGCCGGAGGGTGATGAGCACACCCAGGACGCGCAGGGGCGGCAAGGTGGCCAGCAGGCCGCCGCGCAGGCCGACAGGCCGGAGGGCAAGCGGAGCGCGCAGCGCCTGGCGGGCCAGGTGCGCAGGCGAGAGGGATTGAAGCCCGAAGGGGCGAGACGCGGCGTAGCTGTGGCTCGATGCGTAGCACGAAAGCCCGGGCCGCAGGCCTCGCGCTATGCCTCGGATGACGGCAGGGCGATCACTCGCCGGCACCCTGCTCCAGCTCCAGCAAGCGCGCTGTGGCAGCCTGCTCGATCAACAAATACAGGCGCTCAACCTGCTGTTGTTCCAGCGCTTTCAACAATTCCAGGGCCTCCACCATGCCCTCGGCGCGGGCCTGGGAAATCAAGCAATTCGCCGCGCTGGTGGCGGTGTTCACTTCGGCCAGGCGCCTGCGCAATACAACCTGATAGCTCGGCGGCAGGATCAGGCCAGGCATCAACTCCTGTTCGTTTCGCATACCGGCCTCCCTCAGTTTTCGCCGACGACCTGGCGCACTTCGGCCATAACCTTGTTCCACTCGTCCACCGCATCAAACATCGCGCCGACCGCTGCCAAGGCGTGCTGTTGCTTGGTGTAAGTGCGGTTCATGTGCTCGGGTCGGCAAGCTGGGCCAGGCCGGTGAGCTGCCACCAGGCTGAGGTAAAGCCGTCGCTACGTTCGGGGCCATTGGGCAGGGTAAGCGCACCTTTCAACTGAGTGAGGTGCAGTTGGGCGCAATCAATGATGGCTTGTTCCAGTTCGGTCATGGCGTATCAACTCTTGGTAATGGCGGGTTGGGTCCAGTCCTCAAGGACTAGGCCAGGAACGCGAGCAAATTCGCGAGTGTTGTTCGTGACCAGAACACACCCAGCGGCCAGGGCATGGCCGGCTATCGCTGCATCGTTGTTGCCAATGGGCGTACCCAGGCGGGCGAGGGCGGTGCGGATCTGCGTTGTTTGATCTACGGCGGCGGCGTCCCAGGACAGGATGGCGTCCAGGCGCTGGATGAAGGCATCGACCATCGCTGCAACCTTGGGCGATGCCTTGGGGTTGGCGGCCCCGAAACGCATTTCGGAGTAGGTGATGGCCGAAACGACAATCCGGTGCTGATTAGTGACTGCCTGTTCCAGCTTGGCCAGCACCGCGTCGGGGCGCTCGCGCATGATGAACGAACAGATGTTCGTATCGAGCATGTACGTCTTTTTGCTCATGTGAAGTCACCCAGGAAACGGTCTTCCTCGATCACATCCTTTCGCTCGGTCAGAAAGTCAGGATCTGCGGCCGCCACGTCGCGCAACGATGCCCAGGAGGGGCGCACAGGGCGCAGGATCAGCGTTTCGCCGTCGCGGATAATCTCCAGCTCGGAAACGCCCTGGTACTCCATATCCCGAGGGATGCGGATCGCCTGGTTTCGGCTGTTCATGAAAATGGAAACGGTACGCATGGGAACCTCCTACAAGTTGAAACACGTTGAGGCGGTGATGGTGCTGCCGCGCTCGATGCCCAGGTTTGCAAGCTGGCCGCGTGGCACCTCGATAATGCCGAGGGCGGGCCGCAATGATGAATGCTTGGCGGTTGTGTGTGGCTCCAGCTCTTGTACGCTCTGGATAACCCCATCTGCTCCGATCCAAGCCGCGTCTAATGGGGCAGGGGTGTTCTTCATCCACACAAATCGCACTGCCGGCGTAGTCCAGAGAAACAGCATGCCTCGCCCTGGATCTGGCCGCCCGGCGAGGCCCTGCGCCTGTGCGGCTTCGGTGGTGGCCACGGGTAGGTCGAGTGTCGCGCCATTCTGGAACGACAACCGGCAATCATCGCTATAAGCCGGTGTGGTGAGCACGGCCCCCAAAAGCAACGCAGGTAAGCAGCGGTTGAGCATCGGAACCTCCTTCAATCTCCAAGAGAATCCTAGCATATGGCAAGCATATGTCAATTGAGCAATTGAGCGCGCTGGGGTGCGTCGTTATACTGCGGGCATGCGCTCCTTCGCAGAGCACTAGAAGCCCGTTTTGCATTGCTGTGCAGCGGGCTTCGCCATTTCTGGCCCTCCTGTAATCCCTCCCCAAGAATCCCTGAATCTTCGTAGAGCCTGGTGCGTGTGGCTGACTAGCGAGGCTTGCCCGAGTCTGTCCGGTGCGAGTGGCGGGCGGCTGCCGGCAGGATCGAGTAGGAGGCGGGGTTGCCCCCGCCGTCCTCTCACACCACCGTACATACGGTTCCGTATACGGCGGTTCCTGCCTACTGACAAACAACGTAAGCGAGCTTGGTTCCGTTGATGTGTCGCCTGTGGTATCTAAGCGCCCAGACCGGCCCTCGGAGCTTCCGGCTCCTACCTCCTGATGGTCTCGACCCCCGCTACGCGGAGTTTCTGCTTTACGCTCCAACAGAGATCACACCCGACTATCCACTCATGGCAGGTTCAGCCCTTGATTGCTCCGGCTTCGAGCAACTACTACGGCTTCTGCTGACTTCTGTCGCCCATCCCGTCACCTCACGGCGCCGGTAGCACATGGCAGGCTAAACAGATCTCCCAGGGTAATTCGCGCGACCTTCCTGCTTATGCCTGTCGGATCTACGTCACAGCGTTCCGTGCAAGTATTGGGCTTTGAAGATATTGGCCTTCTTACCCCGCTGCACCGCCTAATCCGCTTCCTGTTCGTCAGGCCAGCATTTTGCCTCGGGCTTCCTTCAGATTCGCAGTCACCCGCGACACCCTTGCCTCTGGCTAACACTTCCCCTTGCCGGGTGTGTAGAGGACTTTCACCTCCAAGTCACCAGCTTGGCCACCACAGCCAAGCTGGTTGCGCTTGCGCGCAACGCGCCATGCCTGGCGCACCAAGAAAAAGCCCGCATCGCGGGCTTGGGGAAGTGCTGATACCGATCAACTCATTAAGTCGGTGATGGTTCGGCCCAGGTTGATAGCGAACAAGAGCAGGGTTAAAACCCAGTACAATGGCAGGCGCTTATCCTTGGCGCTGTAACCCTCGCTGAATCTGTTTTGAGGCGCCGTCGAGGCGTACAGAGCGCCCCGAAAGCCTTTGGGAATGACTACGACAAAGGCGAACAGTAGCCAATCGAAGCCCGTCTCTTGCATGGGGCCGTGATAAGCCAGCCACGCGGCAAAGCCAATCCAGATTAGTGCTATCCATGTGATTGATCTCCCTTTCGTTTGTGGGTTACTTGCCCTTCTTAGCCAGGCCAAGCTGTTTTTCCAGAGCCTCTACCTGACCTTCGGCGCGTGCTGCGCGGTCCAGGGCCTGGCGTTCGCTCTTGCGTGCCTCGATAGCTTCGGAGTCCTTTTCGTTGGCCCTGGTGACAGCCCGGTGGATCTCCTGGGCGCTGTGGTCCTTCTGGTGCTTCAACTCCAGCTCGGCACGTTCTTCCAGGGCGTGATAGTTGGCCTGTAGCTCGCGGTACAGCGCTGCGGTTTCCTCCAGGCCCGCGATCTTGGCGCGCAGGTCGTGCAGCTCTGCATCCATGCTATCAGCTAGGGCAATCGCTTCCTCGGCCTGCTCGCGGATCTGCGCGGCATTCTCTTCGATCACTCGGCGCTTTCCGTCCAGGGCCTGGTCGGCAGCAACACGGGCCAGGTTCCAGATATCGGCGCCGAAGTTCTCCAGCAACTGGGCCAGGGCAGGTGGTGGTGGGTCGATGAGTGGCTGGGCCTCTTGCTGCTTGCGGTTCTTCCACTCGCTCATGGCCTCCTGAATGGTCGTAAAGCTGCCGACGCCACCCAGGCGCTTGCGCACGTTGGCCAGGGTGGGCTTAGTGCCGTCAGCGTCCAGTTCGTCGGCGGCCTTCCAGATCATTTCCTTGGTGAGTGCCATGGGGCGTGCTCCTTTGTATGTTGTAGCGTGTAGTATTATACAACATACTACAAAATACAATACAGCCTAACGCGGCCAGTTGGCCTTGTTGGCTCCGCTCCAGCGCGGCGGGCGAGCCACCGCACCAGAGCGCAGCAGCCGTTCGATTCCACCCTCCTATACTTCAATGCCCCGCCTCCATAGGAGTTGCTGCCATGTATGACGACCAGCCACCCTTCGCACCGTTGCCTCCTAAGAATGACTGCCCGGACGGCATGAGCCACGACCGCACGGTCTACTACGGCATGGCGCAGGGCTTGCTGTCGGCCCTGTTCGTTTCGGGGATCATCAAGCCGTTTGACTATGAGCAACGCCGCGCTGGACTGGTGTGGGAGTACCAGTGGGGCAATCAGGACAACCCGGAGTGATCCCGTGGCGCGTGCACGGTGCCGGTGTCGAACGCTATCCGTGAGTTATCCACAAGCTCAGTCAAATCAGAGCCGTTAAAGGTTTAAGTTAAAAGGTTAATACGCGCGCGCGTTGTTAGCGTTTTGCGAGGCCTTGATTTACCTGGGCTGGCGGGTGGTTCTGGTCCCCGGAGTGACGAAATAGGCGGTCCCTGGAGTGACGAACCCCAGTCCCCGAAGTGACGAATCGGCGGTCCCTAGAGTGACGAATCGCGGTCCCTGGAGTGACGAACCGGCTAGGCCGCGAAATTGGGCGCGGTCCCTGGAGTGACGAATGCGCAGATAAAGCCCCCGAAGGGGCTGCGGTACAGCTCAAGAACGCATGAATCAATAGAGAAAAACCCTTACACATCAGTGGATTGACCCCTTCCGGTCCCTGGAGTGACGAATTGCCATGACTCATGCAGCGGGTGCGGCCTTTGCTTTGCGTGGCGTCTTGATACCGTTGCGCGTGGCTTTGAGCAAGGCCGCTTTGCCGGCGTCGGACTTGTTGAAGAACAACACCGCGTCTTCGTCGGGCAGGTAGGTCATGTAGTAGTCGAGCAAGCTGCCGGCCTCGGCCAGCTCCTTGACCTTGGCGCGAAACTTCTTTTCCGCCTGGGCGCTTCCGACCTTCTTTTGCAGCAGAGTCAGGCCGATCTTCCATTGGCCCTGGCCGCCGCAATGCTTTCGGCAAAGCTCATAGATGCGTTTGGCGATGGCGCTGCGTAGCCCGAAATAGTCGCCCGGAATGGTCAACACATCCATGGCTTTCGCAGCGTTAAATGTGGTGTCGGATACCTTGATCCGAATGGCGCACATGCGGTTCTTGGCGCCCCTGGTGATGATCTCCACGTCATCGAGCAGGCCCACCCAGCGCCGGCTACCGTCACGGTCTTTCGTCGATTCAAAGGTGGCCCGCATGCGAGTACCGGTGAGCCTGTCGAACGCCTTGCTAAGCAGCTCATAGCCGCGCTCGCTGGTACTGCTGCGCGTGAAGCTCAACAGTTCGTGAGCGGTCGTCTCGATAGTCGGTGATACGGCTATGCCGGCGTTGATCGCGGCCACCAGCTTCGACACGCAAAACAGCACGATATCCTTGTCATGCTGGGTCGCCCGACCGGCAACGCTGGGAATGATCTCGATCTTGTTCCCGTTGTGCTCGTAGGTGATCTGCCTGGTGTCTCCGTCTTCCACGGCGTAGATCGGGTGCTCCATTGTAGGCCGCTCGTCCTTGGGGATCGCCGGCAGGCCGGTCGCAATCCAGAAATCGAGCTGCGTTTCGAGCACCACAACTTGCTTGCGGCCCGCTGAGGCCTTCACCGCCTCGCGCCCTGGTGTCTTGTCCTTCGGCTGCTTCGCCTCTTCGCGTTTCAGCCGCTCCGCCGCCTGCTGGTAGGTTTCGCCTGGCCGGGCTTCGGCCTCAATGCGCTTGCGCCACTTGTCGATGTTGATTGCGTCCTGCCCGACCAAGGGGGCTTTGGCCGCAGAGCGACGTTTCGGCAGTGGCGAGGTGGCCAGGTCGGGATCGATATCAAACAACTCATTGGACGACATGCTGGGCCTCCTTGCTCAGATACTTGTAGATGGTGGTTCTGCTGACTTTGAACCTGGCGGCCACGTCGCTGACGGTCGTCAAGGGATCGGCCAGCAGGATCTTGATATCGCGGATCTCCTTCGCTCCAAGCGTCGGCTTGCGACCCCCTTTGCGCCCACGTGCGCGGGCGGCCTCCAGGCCGGCCATGGTCCGTTCGCGGTTTAGCTCGCGTTCGTACTCCGCCAGGGTGGCGAAGACGTTCAACTGCATCCGTCCGCCCGCCGTGCTGGTGTCGATGTGCTCGGTGAGCGATTCAAAGCGAACCTGCATGGCTTCCAGTTGCGCCATGAGCTGGAGCAGGTGGGAGAGGCTGCGACCGAAGCGGGAAAGCTGCCACACGACAACGGTATCCCCTGGGCGGAGTGCTTTTAGCATCTGCTCCAGCTCGGGCCGGTTGGCCCTGGCCCCGCTGATCTGTTCCTCATAGATCCGCGTACAACCAGCGGCGACAAGCGCGTCTCGCTGTAGGTCCAGGTTCTGGTCCTGCTTGCTGGTTCGGGCGTACCCAATGCGCAGGCCTCCGGTCAATATGTCCAGGGTTGAAGAGTCTTTGCCGTTACGCATGGTCACCTCCATGTGGTTGGCCTGGTTTGTCGGTCGATAGCACCACGCCGCCATCCCACTCGGCCACGACCTCGGCCCCGCAACATGTACAAGCGGTCGTCAACTCGGCAGCGGTTTCGGCCAGGTGTAGCTGGCCAGCATGGCCGCATGCGGTGCAACGGTACACGTACAGCGTGGTCGGGATGGGTTTGCTCATCATGGCAATTTCCGTACACCTAATGTAGACACTGAAAAGTTTACGAGAAAGTTAACAGTTATGCCCCAAAAAAAACGCCCCTGGGCGCTTTTTTTGAAGTGTGCAGAAAACGACCGTTTACTGCACAGGCATTTGCCGGGATCTATGTCGTTTTCAGAAGACGGCTGCACTGAACGTCAGAAGCCGACTGCACTATAGCAGCGGAGGGGTTGGATCCATCAGGCAACGACGGGCTGCTGCCGGCCATCAGCGGACGCAGGGAGGACTTTCCGCAACCGGCCGTTCGATGCGGCACCGATGGCCTTCGCGCAGGGGTAGTGAATCCGCCAGGATTGACTTGCGCTGCCCTACCTCTCACTAGTGAGGGGCGGCAGCGCATCAAGCGGTGAGCGCACTCCGGCACCGCCAACTTTCAGCACATGCGTGTAAATCATCGTCGTAGAGACGTCGGAATGGCCGAGCAGATCCTGCACGGTTCGAATGTCGTAACCGCTGCGGAGCAAGGCCGTCGCGAACGAGTGGCGGAGGGTGTGCGGTGTGGCGGGCTTCGTGATGCCTGCTTGTTCTACGGCACGTTTGAAGGCGCGCTGAAAGGTCTGGTCATACATGTGATGGCGACGCACGACACCGCTCCGTGGATCGGTCGAATGCGTGTGCTGCGCAAAAACCCAGAACCACGGCCAGGAATGCCCGGCGCGCGGATACTTCCGCTCAAGGGCGTCGGGAAGCGCAACGCCGCTGCGGCCCTCGGCCTGGTCCTTCAGCCACCATGCCCGTGCACGCGACAGCTGCTCGCGCAGGCTGGGTGCCAAGCTCTCGGGTAACATCAAGGCCCGATCCTTGGAGCCCTTGCCCTCCCGCACGATGATCGTGCCGTGATCGAAATCCAGATCCTTGACCCGCAGTTGCAAACCCTCACTGATCCGCATGCCCGTTCCATACAGAAGCTGGGCGAACAAACGATGCTCGCCTTCCAGAAAACCGAGGATGCGAACCACTTCATCCGGGGTCAGCACCACCGGCAAGCGCCGCGACGGCCGAGGTCTTCCGATCTCCTGAAGCCAGGGCAGATCCGTGCACAGCACCTTGCCGTAGAAGAACAGCAAGGCCGCCAATGCCTGACGATGCGTGGAGACCGAAACCTTGCGCTCGTTCGCCAGCCAGGACAGAAATGCCTCGACTTCGCTGCTGCCCAAGGTTGCCGGGTGACGCACACCGTGGAAACGGATGAAGGCACGAACCCAGTGGACATAAGCCTGTTCGGTTCGTAAGCTGTAATGCAAGTAGCGTATGCGCTCACGCAACTGGTCCAGAACCTTGACCGAACGCAGCGGTGGTAACGGCGCAGTGGCGGTTTTCATGGCTTGTTATGACTGTTTTTTTGTACAGTCTATGCCTCGGGCATCCAAGCAGCAAGCGCGTTACGCCGTGGGTCGATGTTTGATGTTATGGAGCAGCAACGATGTTACGCAGCAGGGCAGTCGCCCTAAAACAAAGTTAGGCCGCATGGACACAACGCAGGTCACATTGATACACAAAATTCTAGCTGCGGCAGATGAGCGAAATCTGCCGCTCTGGATCGGTGGGGGCTGGGCGATCGATGCACGGCTAGGGCGTGTAACACGCAAGCACGATGATATTGATCTGACGTTTCCCGGCGAGAGGCGCGGCGAGCTCGAGGCAATAGTTGAAATGCTCGGCGGGCGCGTCATGGAGGAGTTGGACTATGGATTCTTAGCGGAGATCGGGGATGAGTTACTTGACTGCGAACCTGCTTGGTGGGCAGACGAAGCGTATGAAATCGCGGAGGCTCCGCAGGGCTCGTGCCCAGAGGCGGCTGAGGGCGTCATCGCCGGGCGGCCAGTCCGTTGTAACAGCTGGGAGGCGATCATCTGGGATTACTTTTACTATGCCGATGAAGTACCACCAGTGGACTGGCCTACAAAGCACATAGAGTCCTACAGGCTCGCATGCACCTCACTCGGGGCGGAAAAGGTTGAGGTCTTGCGTGCCGCTTTCAGGTCGCGATATGCGGCCTAACAATTCGTCCAAGCCGACGCCGCTTCGCGGCGCGGCTTAACTCAGGTGTTAGTACCACTGAAACCCTCCTTTATTTCGCCCATGTTTATTCAAACGGCATTCAGTTTCTCAAACGCTGTGCAGCGCTGGGTTTGCCGTTTCTCTGGGCTTCGCCTGGTGGCGTTACGCTGGTTTGTGGTCTTTTTGGCCTCTGGCCCTTGTGTAGCAAGCGCGAGCAGCTATTTTTTTCGTAGTGCTGTGCCGCCTCGGTGGCACCGTGCCTTTTCGCAGTTAGCGCCCGTCGCCAAGTTACGGTTATCCGTTTTGGCTTCTGGCTCTAACATTTCGGTCAAGCCGACCCGCATTCTGCGGTCGGCTTAACTCGCCCGTTAGATGCACTAAGCACATAATTGCTCACAGCCAAACTATCAGGTCAAGTCTGCTTTTATTATTTTTAAGCGTGCATAATAAGCCCTACACAAATTGGGAGATATATCATGAAAGGCTGGCTTTTTCTTGTTATCGCAATAGTTGGCGAAGTAATCGCAACATCCGCATTAAAATCTAGCGAGGGCTTTACTAAGCTTGCCCCTTCCGCCGTTGTCATAATCGGTTATGGCATCGCATTTTATTTTCTTTCTCTGGTTCTGAAATCCATCCCTGTCGGTGTTGCTTATGCAGTCTGGTCGGGACTCGGCGTCGTCATAATTACAGCCATTGCCTGGTTGCTTCATGGGCAAAAGCTTGATGCGTGGGGCTTTGTAGGTATGGGGCTCATAATTGCTGCCTTTTTGCTCGCCCGATCCCCATCGTGGAAGTCGCTGCGGAGGCCGACGCCATGGTGACGGTGTTCGGCATTCTGAATCTCACCGAGGACTCCTTCTTCGATGAGAGCCGGCGGCTAGACCCCGCCGGCGCTGTCACCGCGGCGATCGAAATGCTGCGAGTCGGATCAGACGTCGTGGATGTCGGACCGGCCGCCAGCCATCCGGACGCGAGGCCTGTATCGCCGGCCGATGAGATCAGACGTATTGCGCCGCTCTTAGACGCCCTGTCCGATCAGATGCACCGTGTTTCAATCGACAGCTTCCAACCGGAAACCCAGCGCTATGCGCTCAAGCGCGGCGTGGGCTACCTGAACGATATCCAAGGATTTCCTGACCCTGCGCTCTATCCCGATATTGCTGAGGCGGACTGCAGGCTGGTGGTTATGCACTCAGCGCAGCGGGATGGCATCGCCACCCGCACCGGTCACCTTCGACCCGAAGACGCGCTCGACGAGATTGTGCGGTTCTTCGAGGCGCGGGTTTCCGCCTTGCGACGGAGCGGGGTCGCTGCCGACCGGCTCATCCTCGATCCGGGGATGGGATTTTTCTTGAGCCCCGCACCGGAAACATCGCTGCACGTGCTGTCGAACCTTCAAAAGCTGAAGTCGGCGTTGGGGCTTCCGCTATTGGTCTCGGTGTCGCGGAAATCCTTCTTGGGCGCCACCGTTGGCCTTCCTGTAAAGGATCTGGGTCCAGCGAGCCTTGCGGCGGAACTTCACGCGATCGGCAATGGCGCTGACTACGTCCGCACCCACGCGCCTGGAGATCTGCGAAGCGCAATCACCTTCTCGGAAACCCTCGCGAAATTTCGCAGTCGCGACGCCAGAGACCGAGGGTTAGATCATGCCTAGCATTCACCTTCCGGCCGCCCGCTAGCGGACCCTGGTCAGGTTCCGCGAAGGTGGGCGCAGACATGCTGGGCTCGTCAGGATCAAACTGCACTATGAGGCGGCGGTTCATACCGCGCCAGGGGAGCGAATGGACAGCGAGGAGCCTCCGAACGTTCGGGTCGCCTGCTCGGGTGATATCGACGAGGTTGTGCGGCTGATGCACGACGCTGCGGCGTGGATGTCCGCCAAGGGAACGCCCGCCTGGGACGTCGCGCGGATCGACCGGACATTCGCGGAGACCTTCGTCCTGAGATCCGAGCTCCTAGTCGCGAGTTGCAGCGACGGCATCGTCGGCTGTTGCACCTTGTCGGCCGAGGATCCCGAGTTCTGGCCCGACGCCCTCAAGGGGGAGGCCGCATATCTGCACAAGCTCGCGGTGCGACGGACACATGCGGGCCGGGGTGTCAGCTCCGCGCTGATCGAGGCTTGCCGCCATGCCGCGCGAACGCAGGGGTGCGCCAAGCTGCGGCTCGACTGCCACCCGAACCTGCGTGGCCTATACGAGCGGCTCGGATTCACCCACGTCGACACTTTCAATCCCGGCTGGGATCCAACCTTCATCGCAGAACGCCTAGAACTCGAAATCTAACGTCCGTTCGGGCATCGAGGTCCATGTCGGGGTGGGACGGGCCCGTGGCTTCAAGATCACTTGCAGTCCGACCGCGATGTCTTGGTTGCGCGAGAGGTTGTCGACAGGCCATGCTGAGTGTGCGATGGTTGATCGCTTCCTCGCCGCTCTCCACGGCGACGATGGCCGCCGCCATCAGCAAGTGCGCCAGTTCCCCTATGGTGCCCTCGCTGCGTGTGAGCAGGTAGCGAGCCATGTCCAGCGTGGCAATTGGGGAAGGCCGGCGCAGCGGGAGCGAAGCGGCGAAGCTGGCCAGCAGTGAGCAGCAATCGTCGTTGGCCTCCCATACCGGCAGCATCATCGGCTCGAAGCGATTTTCCAACTGGTCATCGGAGCGGATGGCTAGGTAGGCGTCGCGCGTGCCTACCCCAACCAACGGGATGCGCAGTTCGTTGCCGAGGAAGCGCAGCAGGTTGAGGAATTCCCGGCGGTTGACGCTGTTGCCGGCCAGCACGTTGTGCAGCTCGTCGATCACCAGCATGCGCACGCCGACCTTGCGCAGCAGTGCCAGAGCCAGTTGCTCCATTTCCGGCAACCGTGGGCGTGGGCGCAGCGGCGCGCCCATCGCGGCGAGCAGCGCGACGTAGAAGCGGATCACGGACGGCTCGGACGGCATCTGCACGACCAACACCGGGATGTGCTCCTGGTCGGCGTCGGAGCTGGCCGGGTGGGTGCGGCGGAACTTCTCGACGATCATCGACTTGCCATTGTTGGTCGGGCCAACCAGCAGCAGGTTGGGCATGCGTTGCTTGTTTGGCCACGCATAAAGGGCTTCCAGCCGGTTCAGCGCCTCGACTGCGCGCGGATAGCCGATCCAGCGGTCGGCGCGAAGGCGCTGGATGCGCTCGTCCGCCGGAAGACGGGCCAAGCCCTGGGCCGCCGGCAGCAGGTGGGACAGGTCGATGATGGGATATTCGTCCACGGCTACCACTCCTCAATCTGGTCGAACGGTTTGGCGGGTGGCAAGTTGTCTGCCTGCGGGTCGGCAATATCCGTATCCGGCGGAACGGGCTTGTCCGGCCGAGCTGATGTCTTGAGGTGCTGGCGGCGATCCGCGTCACGCCGCGCCTTGCGTGTGGCCTTCTGCGCGCTGGTCACAATCTCACGCATCTGGCCGATCATGCGGAACAGCGCCGACTCATCCACCTGTTCGCGCCCTTGCTGCCGCAGTTTCGCCAGCGCCTGCCGTTGTTCCCAGAGGGTGACAGCCGGATGCGACAAGGTACGGTAGGGAATTTCCAGGTAATGCTGTCCCTCCGGTTCCAGGACCCAGATACGGCTGATGTCGCGCGGATCGCGCCGGATCAGAAAGGACGGCCAGCGTTCACGCCGCGCAATCCACGGCTTGAGCGCATCGGCGTAGTAGTGGATGTGGTCGATGACAAAGCCGGTGCGGGTCAGCGTGCGCCGGAGGATCGGCAGAAAATCGACCAGGAACGAAGTAGCGCGTGTGACGACGGCCGGTACGCCGACACGCGCCACGGCCTCGGCCCAGCGCGCGGCCGGCGGTTGGAGCAGGCCGTTGTGCACCGAACCGTGGTAGGTGCCGACCGCCAATGTGAGCCAGCGCTCTAGCTCGCGCAGCGTCAGGGCGGCCTTGTTTTCGGAATCGTAGTCGCCGCGCTGGTCAAGGTTGGAGAAGGTCGTTCCCGGCAGTTCGTCGTGAATCATCTGCATCGCCGTGCCGATGATCCGTTCCACGATGCCGCCATAGTGCGGCTGTCCCAGCGGGCGATAGTCCAGCCGGATGCCATGCTGCTCGCAACCCCGGCGCAGGGCCTCGCTCTTGAACTCGGCCGCGTTGTCTAGGTAGAGCAGCAAGGGCTTGCCGCTCATCTGCCAATCCATTTCCACGTTCAGTCCTTCCAGCCAAGGGCGCTTGTCGCAGGCGACATGCACGAGGCACAGGCCAACCGAAACGGCAGACGGCGCTTCCAGCGTGACGACCATGCCGAGCACGCAGCGGGTGAACACGTCGATGGCGAGGGTCAGGTACGGGCGGCCAATAGGTTGCCGGTCGCGGTCATCGACCACGATCAGGTCGATGACCGTATGGTCTATCTGCACCTGCTCCAGCGGCGCGGTCACGGCAGGAGGCTCGCCGCCCACACCTTGTAGGTCACGAGCGGCATCCTGGCCTTCCCGCCGGCGGATGACCTTGCGCGGGTCAAGGCTAGCGATCCGTAAGGCCACGGTATTGCGCGCCGGCACTCGCAGTTTTTGAGCCTTGCACACCTGAGTGACTTCGCGGTGAAAGGCCGCTAGGCTGCGCTTCTGCTTGGTCAGGAACCGCTTTTGCAGTAGCTCGTGGATGACGCGCTCGACCGGTTCCGGCAAGCGCCCCTTACCTTTACCTCCACCGGACTGGCCGGGCACCAGATCCGTCACGAGGCCGCTGCCTTGCCGGGCACGCCGGATCAGAACGTATACCTGGCGCCGAGACAAGCCCAGCGCCTGAGCCGCCATATCGGCCGCTTCGTGCCCGACCGTCTCCGACTGCGCCAACGGACTGATGATCTCCGCACGACGGCGCGCACGCTCCCAAGCCTCATCAGGCAGAGTGGCCACGCCTTGTTCTGGAATCCGTGGGGTGTCCGTCGCCATGCTCACCTCGCTTTGGTGCACACGAGTATTGAGCATAGTCGAGATTGGTGCAGATCACTTCTGATATTGAACTGTCAGGAGCTGGCTGCACAACAGCCATTACGCCCAATCAACTGGTGCAGTCGTCTTCTGAAAATGACAATCTACGCGGCTTCCTCTGCGACAACGGTGCAGTGGTCCAGGGACACTGCGCCCGAAACATCCTCCACCATGATGACCGGTTCGCAGCACATGACGAATGCTCGACCGCAGGTTTTGGTCTGGATCGACTCGCCCGAGCCAAGCAACTCTTCATAGGTCACTGTCACGCCTTCTTTGTACTGGGCGTTCCAGTCGTAACACTGGATCTTGGCTGCATCCTCCTGCTCGCGCAGGGTCATATTTGGGCGCTTCGGTTTCGGCATAACGGCAGTCCTATGTAGGTGGGTTCTGTGTAGAGATCGCTTGGCGTAGCGCTGACTCGGCAGCGCTATCGTCCATGTCCATGTAGTAAGCATCCGCCACCAGCTCGTCGATCTCGCGGGCGCTCACATTAGCATCGAGCGCGGCGCGTAGCAGGCCGGCGTCGAGTCGGTCGTATTTGTAGGCTATGGCCAGCGCCGGGTTGTCCTGGGCGTTGTTGGCCATGAAGAACCCGTAGGAAAACCCTTCCGGGGTTGCGCTGCGGGCGTTCTTGGTGGCGAGGCGGTTGCCGCCGAACTTGCGGTGCATCTTCGAGCCGTCCGAGGCCTCGACCGGGGCAATGGGCAGGTTTGCATTGAAGCGGCCCCAAAGCAGGGTTTTCTTCGTGTACGGGTCGCCCAGGTGGTGCGGGTCGAAGGCTAGGCGCCACGGCGGCAGGCCGCCCAGCTTTTCGATCCGACCTACCGGGTTCTCGATGGCCCATACGGCAGGCCGGAAATATTCAATGGTGCGCAATGTCTGGTGAACGAGCTGCACGGCGGCAACCGTGCGCCCGTCTGCATCTTTGGCTGCGAAGTGTCGGGCGCCACTGGTGGCGAATTCTGTGCACGGGCACGCGGCGAGGATGGCGTAGATATCCAGGCCGTCGAAATCGCCAAACCAGTCACCGAAGAAGCCGGCGCCGAACTCGTTTACGTCGCCGGTAACGGGGTTGTCCTGTATGTCGAAGCGCAGGACCTGGTAGCCGGCATCCTCCCACGGCTGCGACCACTGCCCGGTATGGTCGAACAGCGACAGCACTACCTTGTCGGCATTGGCCCGCCCTTCGCCCTGGGCGAAGGCGTGGCGCTTCCATTCGGCAATGCGGGCTTGGGCGGCGGCCTGGTCAAGCCAGCCGTGTGACCGGGTGTGGCGGGCCACCTTGTCGGCCAGGCGCACGATCTCGGACGGCCTAGGCGCGTCGAACAAGTGGTGCTCCAGCTCGCCCGAGCTAATGGCGCTGAACTCGGCGGTGATCTGGCTTAGCTCGAAGTCGTCAACGCCCAGGGCCTGGGCGGTGAATAGCCCAGGCTGTGCTGGGCGGATCTGCGTACTGAGCATGGTTCACTCCCCCTTGAAGTAGTCGGGGCGCTGCTCCAGCTCGCGGGCGATCAACTCGTCAGCGAACAGCGGCGCGGCCTTCTCGATGCGCTTGGCCATCTTCTGCTTGCGTACCCGGTCTTTGGCCTCGGCACTCCAGCGCTTGACGGCGCGGGACTGGGGGAAGTCCAGGCAAACACCGTAACCCACGGGGCGGCGCTGCCATGCCTGGTGCATTTCTTCCGGCATCCGCGTCCCCGCTGGGGCCTCGATCACCAGCAACTCAAAGTCGCCAGGGCAGGGCTGGTGCGGCAGGCACCATCGAAGGGAGTAGCGCCACATGGGCGGCGCTACGTGATGGGCATTCGCAGCCATCAGACAAAATCCCAACTTGTCTGGTCCCAGCCCGGCAGCTTGGACTGAGCTATGCGGCGAATTTCATGCAGGGTGCGGAATGCCTGGGTAGCGTAATAGTCGGGGTTTTGGTTGGACTGATACTCCAAGCACTGGATGAGTTTGAGGGCTTCGAGCGGGGTAGGTTTGCGCACAGTTTCATCCAGGCCGAACAGCTCGCCCTTGAAGGTTTCGCCAGGGTAGCGGGTGCGCACGGAGCGAATGTTTTCGTCAAGCAGTTGCTGGCCTTGATCCGCAAGGATCTGGTAGGTGGTCGCATCCGGCTTGCCGGTGCAGGTGAACATGAGAATGGCGGAGATGTGAAAACGATTCAGGATATAAGCGCTCATGGAAACTCCTTCGCAGATTCCCCGGAGCGGTTGCCGCCGCTGGTTTCCGGGGTGTTGAAGCGGTATTGCTTCGACGTGGTTAGTATCTCAAATCGCGGCCCTGTCGTCAACTGTTGGTCAAACAATCTTTGACGAATAATTGACTTGACGCGGCGCGCTTTTCGGAGCTGCTTAGATGCCGAGGTGGGAGCGGGAGGTAAACATAAAGCGCGCCCGCGAAGCGGGTGCAGCCCCGCTTTTGCCCTGGAGCGTAAGTCTCCCCCGGTGGATCTGCTCGTCAGCCTTCGGTTGGTCGCGGTAAGCCCCGACTACCCGGAGCTGGGCCGCCGTCATGGGGACCGTGGAATAGCGGAGCGACCGGAGGGAGTGAGCATATGCCGCGAAAGCCCCTTGACGGCATAGGCCCAGCGGAGGGTAGGCGAATAGGGCTGATAGCGGCCAGCCGGAGGGTGATGAGCACACCCAGGACGCGCAGGGGCGGCAAGGTGGCCAGCAGGCCGCCGCGCAGGCCGACAGGCCGGAGGGCAAGCGGAGCGCGCAGCGCCTGGCGGGCCAGGTGCGCAGTAGGAAAGCCGTGGCCAAGGTTTCGCATGGGCAAGAAAAAGCCCGCTTGCGCGGGCTTCTGTGGAGGCTTATCGCCGTGGGTTGGTGTGCAGGCCCCAGCCGTACACTGGTGGTTGATCGCTGATGCGAATACCGCGTGTGTCTTCGCAAATCCGACCCGCGACTACTGCGCCTGGTGAGTAGATCTGACCGCCCAGCAGGCAGCCACGGGCAGGAGCTGGGGCAGGGCGGTTTGCCTTCGCTTCCAGGGCGGCGAGCTGGGCCGAAATGTTGACCAGACCTTGATTGACTTGGTGTAGCTGCTCGTTGGTCTGATCCGCCTGTTTCGACGTGGCGCAGCCAGTTAGGCCAACGGTGGCCAGCAACAATGCCGGCAGGAGTTTGGTGATAGTGCGAGTCCTGTTTTCCATAGAGATTTCCTTAACGTGTCATGCCGAACATTGAAATGATCGGGCTGATGGTGCCTTGGTTTTTGTCCGAGCCAGGGCAGGAATTCAAGAATTCTTCCCTGGCCCGGGCTGTTGCCTCGGGTTTGAATTTGCCCTTCTTCTTGACGACGATTGAGAAGAAGTCGGATACCGCTCCGCTGCAATCGCTGTCTGCCAGCGAACCGCCCTTGAGACCTGCTTTGCCTGCCATGCACATCATGGTCTTGCACGGGTCACGGGCTTCTGCGGTGCCTACCAGTACCAGGCTGGCCAAGAGGGCGACGACGACCGTTGATCGTTTCATGGGACTACTCTCCTTTTAGTCTGTGCTCGATGTGGAAAAATGCGCGGGCTAGGCGGTCGTAGCCGCCCGAGGCGGCAAGGAAGGCGATCAAACCGACTATGGACAGCACAACCAGTTTCGGATCGGGCCAGCCATTGGCGGCCTGGATGACGAATACCACCAGCATCGACACGGCGCCGAACGTCAGCACTAGGCTAATGGGGCGGCGCACAAGCCAAAGCAGTCGGCCTGCGAGGCCGAACAGGTTGCCGGTGGTGATACGCAAAGCATCGATGGCGAAGCGTTTAGCGCCCGAGGCAGCCCTTGCCAAGAACGACGGTTGCTTACCGTTCGCTGCTCGATCCTTCGTAGCCACAGTGCGGATCTTCTGCACCTGGCGGTTCCGCTTTCTGCCTGCGGGCAGCTCAACGACTTCACCCATATCTCAGTCCTCCTTTTCCTGTATCTCGAATTCCGCGAGCTGTCTGCCGGCGTCCAGATACTCCTTCAACCAAGCGGGGCGTTTACCCCTGCCGCTCCACGTATGAAACGGATTGGTTGGATCTCTATACCTGGCCTGGCCTCGCGGCGGTCTCTCTCCCAAAGGTACGAATTCCAGTTCGCGTGTTGTGGGCACGGATTTCGGTTTCCCCGCTGGTTTGCTCTTGTCGGCATCTTTGTCATCGCATTCGCTTGACATGTTCTCAACTGCCCTCATAATAGCGGTTACTCACTGAAATTGCAATTTCAAGGACAAACGGAATGGCCAACCATCAAACCTTCACCGCAGTCATTGCTCTTGCGCTCGTCGCCGCCGGAAATCCATTGCTGGCTAATGCGAACGGTAAATTGTCGATGAGTGTCATGGCTTTGGCAAAGCAATGTGCGCCGAACGTGGCGCCTGAGACGGTCGGTTATTTGGTTAGCCATGAGTCGAGAAACAACCCATTTGCAGTCCATGTAAACGGCGTGCCCTGGAGTAAGCAGCCGAAGACTGAAACCTTCGAGGACGCGAAGGGGGTAGTCGAAAAGCTTGCTCGCGAAGGCGCCAGTTTCGATACCGGCTACGGGCAAATCTGGTCGGGGAACTTGGCAGCGTTAGGGGTTTCTGCTGTGGACATGCTTGAGCCGTGTAAGAATCTGGCCGCCCTGGACCGAATCTTGTCGGACTGCTACCGGGCCGCTGTTGTGACTAATCAGGACGGGCAGGCTGCTTTGCGAAATGCCCTTAGTTGCTACAACACCGGCAACCAGCGGGACGGTTACACAAATGGATATGTGGGAAAGGTTCTTGCCGTGGCTCAAGCCAATAACACTATGAAAGTGCCTGCGCTGCGCGTCGATGGAGTCGAGAGTGAAGGCGGCCAGGTGGGAAGTAGCGTTGGGCAGGAGAACGCGCTACCGGCTGAAAACGCAAGGTTAGGTAGGTCTGATGGGTTCGATGATTCAACCCCGGACGGGTTTGCCAATAGCACTCAAGACGGTTTCGAGGTGATGGCGCGGCAACATGACGGAGCGCCCAATGAAGGTCTTTCTCATCCAGCAAAAACAATTAGAGGAAATGTGCAGCAAGAAGAAATTAATACGGACATGGATTCAGAGGTTGGAAGAAAAGAAATGGCTTCCACTCTTTGAAGTCATTAGCGACGACGGGCAAACGGTGTGTTGTTCGTTGCGCGTAAAGGATACAGGGGAGGTTAGAACGTGGGCTGATCTTCGACTGTTAGCCGAGTGGCTGAGGGAAAAGCTAAGCATCGAAAGGTGTGAGCTTCTATTAACGGACTTTGATTTACCAGTAACGGAGTGAAATATGGACAAACTGAATGTTGGTGTAAACGGCAAGAAACTGGGCATGGTCTGCATGGTTCTGCTGTGCATCTTTGGGTCTACCCTGGCCCAAGCAGCGGGGGTTGATACGGCAAACTCTTCGCTGACCTCGATGAAAACCTGGCTCGATACGTGGATTCCGCTGGCCTGCGCCGTGGTACTGGCGGTGCTGTGCATCCTCTGGTGGGCGCACGTGGTTCGCGCTGACTTCGCTACCCGTGGCGCCCTCGCAATGATCGGTGCTGGTTCTGCCAGTTACATCGTCAGTTTCTTCTTCAGCTGATACCAGTAGGGCGGGACCTACTGGTCCCGCCCTTGGGAGGTTATCGAATTGAATTTCTCACAAGGACGGTTCCCCTTGTTCAAAGGGGCAACTCGGTTGCCGACCTTAGCTGGTGTGCCTCGAACTGTGTTGCTCGTCACCTTCATGTTCTGCGGCGCGTTGTTCCAGTTCATCCACCTGTGGGCCATCGGGGTGTTCGTGTTCCTGTTTGTCATCGAATGGTGCATCACCAAACACGATGACCGAGCTTTTCGGATTCTCTACCTGGCTTGGAAAACCAAGATTGTGAACAGGTCTGAATCCTCATTTACGAACTTGTGGGGTGGGTCTAGTTACTCGCCCAGGGACTACGGAGATCAAGACTAATGGCCGTAACAACCCGCGATGTAAAGAGCGTCAAAAAATTCACGAAGGAACCTTCCTTCAAAAAATTCGTACCGTATCAACACCACATCACCGATCACGTAATCAGCACGGAAAACGGCGAGCTGCTGACGATCTTCAAGCTTCGTGGGCGCACGCACGATTGCGCCTCGGATCTCGACCTGATCCGCTGGCACCGCGACCTGAACACCATGTTCAGGCAGATCAGCACCGAGCACGTCAAGTATTGGACCCATCAGCATCACCGCGAGGTCAACGACTACCCTGAAACGGAGTGGAACCTGGCGTTCGCCCAGCACTTTGACGACAGCTACCGCAAGAGCTTCCAGTCTAAGCCGCTGATGGTGAATGATCTCTACCTCACGGTGGTTTACAACCCCGTAGGCGACCTGGCGCAGAAGGTCTTTTCCAAGATGGAGCGACCAACCCGCGAAGAGTTGGTAGACATGCGCAACGAGGCGTTGAGCGCCCTGGAAGAGATCAGCAGTCGTGTCATGCACACGCTCAAGCCTTACGGTATTGAGCGGTTGGGCGTCTACTATCGCAACAGCCGCGGCGAAATCGCCACTGCCGAGAATCAGGAAGATGACACCTGGCTGGCTGATGAAACCGGGCTTGAGGCTGATGCCTTCGATATCGATCCTGACGACCTTCTGGCCGATACGGTGAAGACCGCGCCGGCGCCGGCAGTTACTGCGTCAGAAAGCGCCGGGAGCCTTCGGGCATTTTCTACTGCCCTGGAATGGCTGTCGTTCCTCATCAACGGTTACTGGCAGCCAGTACCCGTTTGCCGCTCGAAGATTCGTTCGTATTTGGTGGAAACCCGGCCCGTATCCTCTATTTGGGGCGACATTATCCAGCGCCGCCGCTTCGATGGTATTGATTACTTGGCTGGTGTTGAGATCGTCGATTACGACGATGAGACGGAGCCTGGCCAGCTGAACCTGCTGATGGAAGCAGATTTTGAGTACGTGCTGACCCAATCCTATTGCTGCATGTCACTGGGGGCTGCTCAGACGTTCCTGTCTAACCAGCAGAAATCGATGCTGGAAACCAAGGACAAGGGCAAGTCGCAGATTCGGCAGTTGGAAGACGCCGAGGACGATGTGACCTCGCGGCGGTTTGTCATGGGTTTCCATCACGCGACTATCCACGTGTGGGCAAACACTGCGAAAGGCGTACAGAAACTAGCTCGCAAGGCCAAGGGCATGATGACCGACTGCGGTATCAAGGCTGACTCAGTTGGCCTCGCTTCCGAGGCTGCTTTTTACGCCATGCTGCCGGCCAACCATGCGTTCGTTCCTCGCCCGGTCCCCGTGAATAGCTGGAACTTCCTGTGTTTTTCGCCGTTTCACGGCTTCATGACTGGCAAGGCGAACAACAACCCCTGGGGACCAGCAGTCACGTTGTTCAAGACCACGGCAGGTACGCCGCTGTTCTTCAACTGGCACGTGTCGCCGATGGAAGAACAGTCGTTCGGCAAGCGCCCGCCAGGCCACACCCTGATCCTCGGCCAGACCGGTGCCGGTAAGACGACCTTGCTCAATGCGTTGATTACCCAGTCCAGCAAGTTCGAGCCTCGGGTGATCTGCTACGACAAAGACCGGGGCATGATGCCCCTGGTGACGTCCCTGGAAGGGCGCTATACCGTGCTGCGCGAGGGCGAATCGACGGGCTGGCAGCCGGCGCAAATCGAGCCGACTACCGCCAACGTGGCCATGGTCAAGCGTCTGATCAGGATTTGCGCGGAAACCACGAACGGCGGCCCGATTGAACAGACCGACGTGGAACTCATCGGCAAAGCTGTCGACCATGTGATGGTCAGTGGCCTGGTCGCCAAGGAGTTGCGTTCGTTCTATGCGATCTGGCGGCAGATCCCGGCAGCGGCACGAGTTAACAACCAGCAGAAATTGTCCCTGGCTGAAATGCTCAAGCCCTGGTGCCGAGGTGGCGAACATGGCTGGTTGTTCGATAACCCGTCCGACGCCCTGACCTTCGACACGCACAAGGTGTTTGGCTTCGACCTGACCGACTTTATCGTGGCCCCGGATCAGCCGGCCCCACAAGCGCGCACGCCGTTGCTGATGTATCTGTTTTATCGCGTGCGCCTGGCCATCGATGGTAGCTGCCGCGTGATTCAGGTATTCGATGAGTTCGCCCAGTATCTGGACGATCCCTACATGGATGTTGAAGTGAAGCGCGGCTTGAAGACCGACCGGAAAAAGGACGCGATCTACGTCTTCTCCACGCAGGAACCAAACGACGCCCTGGAAAGCCGGATCGGCAAAACGATCATGCAGCAGTGCGTGACCAAGATCCTGCTGGAAAACCCGGAAGCCGACCCAGTGGACTACATGAAGGGGCTGAAACTGACCGAGGCGGAATATCAGGCGCTGCTTAACATCCCTGAATTCAGCCGTCAGTTCTTGGTCAAGCAGGGCAGTCAATCGGCCATTGCCACCATGGATCTGCGCGGGATGGAGAAGGCAATCAGCATCCTCTCGGGCACCCCGGACAATGCGGATCGCCTGGAAAGCATCCTTGCCGCCAATCCAAACGCCAAGCCAGAGGTGTGGCTGCCGAAGTACTGGGAAGCGGTTTTACCCAAGCAACAGAACAGGAGCAACTGACATGGAAAAGTACGTATTCGCCGCTGCGGCGACCCAGGACGTAAAGCGTCTGCCGGCGTTCAAGGCAAAAGCCATTGTGCGTAGTTGCACGATGGCCATCTTCCTGGGTGTCGCGAGCGTCTCGCATGCACAGGTCATTGTCGAAGACCCTGGCGTGCTGGCCAACACGGTGCTGCAAGTCGAGAACATGGTCCAGCAGTTGGCCAATCTCAAGTCGCAGTTGGAAACCCAAGAAGGCATGTACGCCTCTATGACCGGCGCACGCGGATTCGGTGGGATGCTGCCAGGCAGTGCTGGGGAACTGCAAAAGAACCTGCCGGCTGACTGGGGCAAGGTTTACTCCGACGCGATGAACAGCAATTCGAGCATCACAGGTTCTGTGCGCGACATGCTCGGGCAGTTCGATAGCGAGGTGGAGAACATGGGCCGCAGCGAGGCCCTGGACCTGGTGAACCAGCGTCTCAAGGAGAAAGGGGCGTATGACCGCGTAATGGCGCAGCAGGCCTACAACAACCAGATGCGCGAACTGGAAGATATCCAGACGCTGACCAACCAGATCGACACAACCACGTCGCAGAAAGAGATCGCAGACCTGCAAGCCAGGATTTCGACCGCCCAGGGCGCGATCCAGGGCGAGCAGGCCAAGCTGCAACTGATGGCCATCCTCCAGCAGTCGCAAGACAAGGTACTGCAACAACAACAACAGACCGCCGTTCGCCGCTATGTCATTGGCGATAAAAACGACAGTCTCGAAGCCCCTAACCTCACGGAATGACCGTTATGAAAAAGATCGTATGCCTGCTGCCACTCTTCGCTGCCCTGGCCGCTTGTGGTGAGGCCAACACCAAAGAGTGGTACATGCAGCATGACAAGGAACGAGCGGTTCGCGTTGCCGAATGCCGTAACGATGCCAAGGAGCAGGTGAGCGCTGATTGCCAGAATGCACTTGCCGCTGAGGCTCAAGTAGTGACCATGGGCAAGGGGCAGTCGGATTACAGCATCGACCTCAAGCTCGACAAGAAGTGACGGGGGTGAACAATGGCCTATAACGCAACGACTCAGATTTTCAGCTACATGGACGAAGTGTCCAAGGAGTTGGTGGCGTCGAACGTGGCGACCATCATTGCTGCTGTAACACCGTTGGTTGCCCTGGGTTTAACCATTGTTCTCATGGTCGAAGGCACCTTCAAACTCTACGGCGGCGACGGCGAGCCGCTGACGGACATGCTCAAGAAGTTCGCATTTTGGGGCCTCATTCTGAGCATATCGTCGGCTGGCGGGTGGTATCAGAAACAACTCGCAGATGTCGCGTTGAAAACCCCCGATGAGTTCGCCTCGATCCTGATTGTCGATGGCAAGTCGGGTTCCAGCGTGCAGAACGAAGTCGCCAGTACCATCGACAAGGCGCTGGAAAATGGCTTGAAAACAGCGCAGAAGGCCTTCGACAACGCAGGCGTGACCAGTGGTCCGGGCCTTGCTAGCTTCTTGCTGGCTGCTGCGGTGCTTCTCTCTACGGTGCTGGTCTGCGGTATTGGTGCGGCCTTGATCCTGATGGCCAAGTTTATGCTGGCCATCGCGGTCTGTTTCGGGCCGATCTTTATCATGTGCCTGATGTTCGATTCCCTGCGCGAGCTGTTCTCGAAGTGGATCGGTTCGGTCATCAACTTCGGGCTGATAACCATCCTGTTGTCCGCCACCTTCGGCCTGCTGATGAAGTTTTACGGCAAGGCGGTGGCGGCGTCGGCTGATCCGGCTGCCAACTCCCCGATCTTGGTACCAATCATCACCTGCGGCCTTCTGACCGTGGTGACATGGTTTGTCCTCAAGAAGATCCCGGACCTGGCCGCGTCCTGGGGTAGTGGTGTTTCGGTGCAGTTCGTACCGGGCCGTCAACGCCCAGGCAAGGGTGGTGGTGGTAACGGCGGAAAAGGCGGCGGCGCCGGCGCTGGCTCCGGTGCAGGTGCCGGTGGTGCAGCTGCTGGAGCAGCGGCAGGTGCGGCAGCCGGTCCAGCCGGCGCAGCGGCAAGCGCTGTTGGTACTGCCATGCAGGGCATGGCCAGAGGTTCACGCCGAGCAGGCTAAAAGGAATCACATTCGGGCCGTAATAAGTCCTTGAAATTATAATTTCAGGGATTTATTATGGCCCTGTCTTTTTCTCATCTGAGGTAATTCACATGGTGCGGTTTTCGACGGGATTGGTCGGGATCTTACTGGTTGCGGCTCTGGCTGGATGCGCAAGCAAGCCCAAGCCCGCACCTGAGCCTGACATGACCAATTTGGTGCCGGTCAACAAGACGTTGCCCAGCGCCCTTGTAGGACGCCCCGGGGTAATTCCCCAGGCCACGAATGGAGAACGTAAAGAATGAGTCGGGCTGATAAGAACGAGGCAATTACCAAGGCCGACATGGCCGTGTTCCAAGAAGAACGCCAGAACCTGGAAACGGATCTGCTCGATGAGGTGCTGAAATCCCGTCGAGTTGCCTGGTGGGTAGCGACTGGCCTGGGTGCTCTGGCCGGCGTGGCGTTGGCCGTGACCGGCTTCACCATGTACCGCTACAGCCAGCCGGTCCCAGCGCACATGCTGGTTATGAATAGTGACGGCACTATCCAGCAGGTGTCGTTGCTGACCCCGCAATCCAGCTACGGCGATGTAGCAGATACCTACTGGGTTTCTACGTTCATCCGTCATTACGAAAGCTACGAGTTCAACACGGCGCAGGCAGACTATGACGCTATCGGCCTGATGGCCGGCCCTGATGTGGCTGAGGATTACCAGAAGCGCTACAAGTGGGGCACCAAGGAAGCCATGGATAAGACCGTTGGCGACCGCAAGTCGGTCAAGGTCAAGGTTTCCTCGGTCATCCTCGACCGTGAAACAGGTATCGCTACGGTTCGCTTCTCAACCACTGAAAAGTACCGTACCCGTGGTGCCGATGAGGCTCCGCAATTCTGGATCGCTACCCTGTCCTATCGCTACGACAACATGGAGCTGACGGCGGCGCAGCGCTACATCAACCCGGCTGGATTCCGCGTCTACTCGTACCGAGTCAACGCCGAATCTGTTGCCAGTGTGGGGGGCCGATAATGAATCTCAAATTCGCTATTGCAACTGCCTTGGCAGCGGCGCTGGTATCGGCGCCGGCCCTGGCCCTCAACGAGAAGACAGACAGCCCCTACGACTATCGGATCAAGACGGTGATCTACAACCCGATGGACGTTGTTCAAATCGATGGGGTGGTGGGCCTGCAAACCCTCATCCAGTTTGCCCCGGATGAGGTCTACGTGACGCATAACTTCGGTGCGAAAAGCGCCTGGGAGTTGGTCAACAAGGACAACAACGTATTTATCAGGCCGATTGCCGAGCTGAGCGACACCAACCTGACCGTAGTGACCAGCAAACGGACGTACTACTTCCTGCTGCACTACATCGGCAGCAATGCCGTCAAAGGCCCTGATGGACAAGTGAAAGAAGAGTTCATCAAGACGCCTTGGAGCATGCGCAAAGCCACGGTAGGCGTCATCTTCAAATACCCGTTTGAAGACATGAAGGTTGCTAACAAAAAGCTCGAAGAACGCCGCGTCCGCGAGGCGCTGGCCAAGGGTAATAACGGGCCAGTGAACATCGCCTATACCCGCTCCGATGAAGAGAGCAGCCAGGAAATCAGGCCGACCCACACCTGGGATGATTTCCGCTTTACCTACTTCGAGTTTCCGGCCAATGCAGCGTTGCCAAACGTCTACATGATTGGCCCGGATGGCAAGGAAACCATCCCACAGACGCACATCGAGGGCGAGTATTCCAACATCATCGTGGCCGAGACAACGGCGCGTGAATGGCGGGTTCGCCTGGGTGATCGCGTGGTGGGTGTAGTCAATGGCGGTTACAACCCGGCGTTGGGCGCTAGCAAGACCGGCACCAACTCGCCCGTGGTTAAGCGCGTGTTGAAAGGGGGTGAGGAATGAGCCGCGACGTAAATATCGACGAACTGGACACGTTCGAGGACGACCGGGGCGGGTTCGATGGTGGGCCGAAAAAGAAAGTGCCAGGCCTGCGAGCATTCATCGGCGTGTTGTTCCTGATTGCCTTGTGTCTCATTAGCTGGATCGTCTACAAAAATGTGATTGCGCCTAAACTCCAGCAGCAGGAACAGGCCGAAAAAGCCTCGCCCAACAAGGCCAGGAACTTGCCGGGTGTGAGCTTCGCAACCACACCTGCGAACGCCGAGGACGAACCTGTCGAACAGTCAGCCGAGCAGGAGCAAGCCGCCAGTACCTACCAGCAGCCGGTGCAACAGACCCAGCCCGGACAGCAGGGCAAGGTCGAGCTAACGCCTGAGCAAAAGGCCATGCAGCGCCGGCTCAGTGCGTCGAGCGGGACAGAGGAAATGCGCTCCCAGGGTGCAGTCGCTACGCCTAGTCGTGGTGAGAAGGCCGAGCCGGTACAAACCAGCAGTGGCAGTTCGGAGCTGGCCACGCGCATGAATAGCGCCCGGTACACTGCATCCAGGGCGACACTCATGAAAAACATGAGCATGTCGATAGCCGCTGGCACGATGATTAATTGCGGCACGATCACCGAGCTGGATACCACTGTTCCCGGCTTCGTTTCCTGCCAAGTGTCGAAGGAGGTTCGTTCGGCTGACGGTTCGGTGGTGCTGATCGACAAGGGCGCGAAGATCACAGGCGAAGTCAGTGGCGGCATCCTGATGGGCCAGGCCAGGGCCTTTGTGCTGTGGTCGCGGGTTCGCAACCGCGACGGCGCCGTGGCCTACCTCGATGCGCCTGGTACCAACCGCCTCGGTAGCGCCGGCATTCCTGGCCAGGTCGATACCCACTTTTGGGATCGCTTCGGTGGCGCCATGTTCATTTCCGTGTTCAGTGACCTGAGCCGTGGTCTGATGCAGGCCCTGGTGAACTCCACCGACAAGTCGGACAGCGACACGACCGTGAACCTCGACAACACCTCGAACACCTCCGATTCGCTGGCCCGCGAAGTGTTGCGCGCCACGATCAACATCCCGCCAACCCTGACCGTCAATCACGGCGAAGCCGTTTCGATCTTCGTGCCGCGTGACGTTGATTTCAGCGATGTGTATGGCCTGGAAATGGTGGAGTGAGGGAGGCACATATGGATATTGCGACCGAGCGCGACCTGGCTTTAGCAGACATGGACATGGCCCTGGCGGCGGCGAACTTCGCCCCGCTGCGGCAGTACCTCGACGATCCAGAAGTGTTCGAGATCCGGGTGAACAAGTTCGGCCAGGTGGTATGTGACACGCCCAAAGGGCGTGTCTTGCACGCCGACCCACGGATCACCTACGACTACCTGTGGGCCTTGAATGACCATCTACTGAGCCTGAACGGACTCGGCCGCACGCCTATCAGCTACGTGAAGTTGCCGGACGGATCTCGGGGGACGTTCTGCTGGCCTCCTGCGACTGTCGAGGGGACCATGCTCATGTCGATTCGTAAGCATTTGCCCGTATCGAAGAGCCTGGCCCAGCTTGCCCAGGAAGGCCGCTTTGCCAAGGTGCGACACCGTAAGCAGTCTGAGCAATTCTCTCTTGAGCCGTTCGAGGAAGAGTTGCTTGCGCTGTTGGAAAAGGGTGACGTGGAAGGCTTCTTGACGCTGGCCGTCAAGACTAAGCGGAACATTGCCGTAGCCGGTCCTACCGGCTCCGGCAAAACTACGCTTACCCGCTCGTTGATGGGGGCGGTGCCTACGGTTGAGCGTGTGCTGCTGATGGAAGATACGCACGAAATCGACGATAACCGGCTCGATGAGGTGGGCTATCTGATGTACGGCGAAGGCGACGGGCGAATGTCGGCGCGTGAATGCCTCAAGCTGTGCATGCGCCTGTCCCCGGACCGGATCTTCCTGACCGAGCTGCGCGACGATGCAGCCTGGGACTACCTGGCCGGCGCGAACACGGGGCACCCTGGGGGCATTTTCTCGACGCACGCTGACAGCGCGGCCAGCACCCCAGCGCGTATCGCCACATTGGTAAAGGCCTCGGAAATCGGTCGGGCGCTCGACTACGACGTAATCATGAAGACCATCAACACCACGTTGGATGTGGTCGTGTACATGGAAAAACGTGAAGTGCTGGAAATCCTGTACGACCCGATGTTCAAGAAACAAGCAATGGCTGCGGTGTAGGAGTTCAAGCCGCTGAGCGCCCTGCAGGGCAACAACCAAGGAGAAGTATGCATGACCGAAGCAACCAATATCTGGACCGCCACCGCTTCCGAGATCACCAACGCGGTGCGTGAGAGCCTTATCGCCATGGGTTGTGGCGAGCCACAAACAGGCGATGTATACGACCAACTGCTGCTGCTTGGTCGTAGTGGCGTGGAAGAGCTGGTGCCCTCCGTGAGCAAGTTTGGCGCCCGCGAGTTTGAAAGCGTCATGGCCGTGGTCGTGGACCTGCTGGGCGGTGATGGCATTGCCGTGCACGGTGAGCTGCCTATCTGGCTCCGTGTTTACCCCAGCGTGGAAGGAAAGCTCCCGGCCTTCAGTGTCGATGACTGGCGATGGATTCGCCTGTCCTCGATCCAAGAGGTTCAGCCCCGCCGCGCAATCGCCATTGGCGAAGATACGTCTAAATGGCAGCTCATGGTCAACGTTGTTGCCAATGGCCAGGTGTACCACGCGACACAGCGCCTGTTCCTCGGCGCATCGGTAGAGAAGCCGGTAGACCGTCTGTTGACGTTGGTTAGCGCCGCTGTGAGTGAAGAACAGCGGCGCCGGATGCAGCTGTGATAGTGCGCAGCAAGTAGCACACTCGCACCAAACCCAATGTCATCAACCTAAGCTGCAGCCCTGCCCAAGGCAAGCCCCCCGAAGCAGCCAGCCGCCATGGCCGTCGGGCGATGACCAGGCCTCTGCCGCTCAATCAGGCGGTCTAGCTGGGCTGGCGGTGATGTGATCATCGTCTGTTCCGGCTGTCTAGGCGAGATTTCTCGTTCTCCGGACGAGCCTATGCCGACCGCTTGTGGCCAGCTTTTTTGCACGGAGGTTGGGCGGTGGTGTTTCTTCAGCGCGTCGGTTTGTAGCCCTCACAACCTCGGCTGGCTGCGCGTTTGCGTTGGCGCGCAAAGCTACGGCCTGAGCGTACGGCACTGAGGCTTTTAGCCATCAAGGCCAGCACATTGCTCAGCCCCTGAGCACAGTGCCGCACCAGCAGCTCGACCAGGGTATTTTTGAGCCGTGACACGCCTTGGGTGAAGTTGACTTTCCATCGCAGCTTGCGACCTTTGTGGCGCTGTTCGATGACCGGCTGTAGCAGGTGCTGCATCAACAGCGCCAGGTTCTTCAACAGTTGAGCGGCATGAAAGTCCTGCTTTACAGCGGTCACGCTGCGGCCGCTGAAGTTGTCCAGCGTCAGGGTTTGTTTGAGGCGACGGAAATCGGTTTCGATGCCCCAGCGGCGGTGGTAAAGCTCGGCAAACACCTCAGCGGGAAAGGCTTCTCGATCCAGCAGCGAGGTCAGCAATACTTCGCTTTCGCCGTTGGCCAACTCGACCCGGATCAGTCTCAGCTCGATCTGGCTGGCAGGATCAACGCCAGCCTCGGAGCAGAACAGACGTGCTTCAGGATGGTTGGCCACGAAAAGCTGTGTGTCTTCAACTTGGCCAGAGTGTAGAAACGCTTTGACCTGGGCGTTATAGCCACAGGGCAGGCGCATCAGAAAGTGCCGCTGTTGCTGCGCGAACAGCGCGAATAACCAGTGCCCAGGGTAACCACGGTCAAACAGCGTCAGGCTGTCAGCCGGCAGGTGCTCAAGGTGCAGATGGGCACAGTCGCGCTCGCCGACGGTCAGGGGCACGATCAGGCTATGCAAGGTTTGACCGTCAGCGACTTCGTAGAGTGTGGACAAGCGAGCCATGGGAAAGCCAGAGTGACTGCCAAAGAAGGTCGCCATGGTCGACTCCAGGGGTAAATGCACGGTCGAGCCATCCACCGCGAGCACCCTCAGCCCACGCCACTTCTGACGCAGCCCGAAGCAGTCAATTTGTTGCTGCAGGAGGCGATTGAGACTTTCAAATACCTCGGGGTTGAGCTTTTTGCGCGCTTTGCAGAAGGCCTGCGCAGTGACCATTTGCGTCTCAGTCGACGCCTGATTGAGTACGCGATAGAACTGATCGAGTTCGGTTTGCAGGGCCGTGCGCGGCTGATTGAGCAGGAAGGGGTCGTTTGCGGGAGAGGGCGAAATCCTACGCTAAGGCTTTGGCCAACGATATTCTCCGGTAAGATTGATGTGTTCCCAGGGGATAGGAGAAGTCGCTTGATATCTAGTATGACGTCTGTCGCACCTGCTTGATCGCGGCCGCGATAGCTAGATCGCGTTGCTCCTCTTCTCCATCCGCGTTCCAAGCTGCGGAAAGGCACCCATAAGCGTACGCCTGGTCGAGCAGGCGACGCGGATCGACGTCCAGCGCACGAGAGAATGCGTCCGCCATCTGTGCAATGCGTCTAGGATCGAGACAAAGGTCGTCTCTGTCAGCCGGATCGTAGAACATATTGGCGGCGCCAAAGCCCACTTCACCGACCAGACCGACGGGATCTATCACCAGCCAGCCGCGACTGGAGAACATGATGTTTTCATGATGCAGATCGCCATGTAGCCCACGCAGTTCCGAGGCATTGCTCATCATTTGATCGGCTATAATCGCCGCGTGGACGTAGTCAGTTTGACAACCTGCGTTTTGATCATCGCGCGCCCGCTGAAACAAAGCTGCAAAGCGATCCCGGATCGGGAGAAGGGCAGAAGGCAGGGGTTCCTCAGATGCGGCATACAGCTTCGCCATTAGTTCCGCTGCAATTTCGGTCGCCTGGTAGTCGCCGTGCTCGGCAACGATGTGAGAGAGCATTCGCTCCCCGGCATATTCGAGCAACATCAGATTGTTCTCACGACCGAGCAACCGGACTGCTCCCCTCCCATTGCGCCATACCAGATAGTCGGCCCCGCGCAGTTCATCAGCAATGTCTTCTATAGGTTTCAATCCCTTGACGATTGCAGGAGTCCCGTCTGGCAATGAAACTTTCCAAACGAGGCTGGAAAAGGTGTCCGCAATGAGAACAGGTTGCGAAACGTGCCAATGAGCAGGAAAAACAGGCGGCATGAACATCAACCCCAAGTCAGAGGGTCCAATCGCAGATAGAAGGCAAGGCGTTCGCGGTCGGGGGCTTCGATCCCCAATACATTGAATAGGACAGCGAAGGCGCGCTCTGCTTCATCTGGCGCTGCCCAGTTCTCTTCGGCGTTAGCAATCATGAGTGCCAAATCGGCATAGCGATCTGCTGTTCCGAGCCGCCCAAGGTCGATCAGACCCGTGCATTGAAGAGTTTTAGGGTCCACCATGAAGTTCGGCATGCAGGGATCACCATGGCAAACAACCATATCGGTGCGCTCTTGGTCGAGCCGCACCGGTAGCTCTCGTTCGACACGAGCCAAAAGATCGAGCTGCGGCGTACTCTTGTCCTCGTCCGGTAAGAAGTCGGGATTGACGGCATTGCGGGACACCACATCAACGGCGCGTCCGAACATTCGCGACAGCCTGCGCTCAAACGGACATTGATCAACCGATAGGCTGTGAACAGCGCCAAGTTGCTGCCCCATTGACGGCCACGCTTTGAGCAAATCCGCTCCAGACAGATCAGCCGCCGGTACTCCCGGAATTGCCGTTATCACCAAGCATGCACCCTCCTGTTCCTCCTGCCAGTTGATCACCTCGGGGCAAGCCACACCTCGACCTTTGAGCCAAATGAGGCGGTCACGCTCTCCAGCGAGCTCACCGCGGCGGGAAGCAGGTGCGATTTTCGCGAAGGCATGCCCGTCACCACGTCGAAAAACAAAATCACCAGATTCTCCGCCTCTGACAGGCAACCAGTCAGAATGCGATTCACCAAAAAAAATATTAGTTCGATTCAATGGAGGTTCCTTCAGTTTTCTGATGAAGCGCGGAGGTGGCTCAACCTGCGAAAAGAAACGAGTTGCTACGTAAGTCCGAGAACATGCTTTCCATGGTCTCTGAGCTCGCCTTTGGGACCGACATATCGGTAGAGTGCGGATTTCGGTGAACGTGACCGAGCGTTTCGCTAATACGTGACCGGTGCTTCCACCCCGGTTGCGCGGGTTCTGGATTGTAATCGCATCGGTCACGATGCGGCTTGTTCCTCGGCTTTTTTTCGGCGCAGCGACTCGCCTTTCATCGTCAGCCGGTAGGCGTTGTGCACCAGGCGGTCGAGGATGGCATCGGCCAGGGTCGGGTCGTTGATCCAGCCGTGCCAGTGCTCGATGGGCAGTTGGCTCGTCAGGATGGTGGAGCGGCTGCCAGCGCGGTCGTCGATCACCTCCAGCAGGTCATGCCGGGCTCCTTCCTCCAGCGGGGCTAGCGCCCAGTCGTCCAGCACCAGGACGTCGACCTTTGCCAGCTGTTGCAGGGTACGGCCGAAGCTGCCGTCGCCATGAGCGATGCGCAGTTGTTCCAGCAGGCGCGGGGTGCGCAGGTACAGGGTGCTATAGCCCTGGCGGCAGGCCTGGTTGCCCAGGGCGCAGGCCAGCCAGGTTTTGCCGGCACCGGTCGGGCCGGTCAGCAGCAGGTTGTGCTGCTGGCGGATCCAGTCGCCACTGGCCAGGGTGGCGATCAGACGCTCGTCCAGGGCGCGACCGGAGCGGCGGTCGAGATCTTCCAGGCAGGCGTTGGCGTACTTGAGCTTGGCCTTCTTGCGCAGCCGTACCAGGCGCTGGTTGTCACGCCAGGCCAGTTCACGGTCGAGCAGCAGGCCGAGGCGCTCATCGAAACTCAGGCTGTGGCTGGCCGGCAGCGTCCATTGCTCTTCCAGGGCGCGGGCCATGCCGTCCAGGCGTAGCTGGTGCAGTTGATTCAGGGTGTGTTGCGGCATCATCGAACAGCTCCTGTTGCGGGGGTTGGTAGTAGTCGGCGCCACGGACGTTCTCGTGGTCGCCGGGTAAGGTCGTTTCGGCGGCACGCTGGGGCAGCGGCTGTTGATCCAGGCCTTGCTGGAGCAGGTTGCGCACGCTGCGCCCGGTGAAGGCGCGCAGGTGTACGGCACGTTCGGCAGCGGCTTCCAGGCGTGCATTGCCATAGCGCCGGGCCAGCGAGAGCAGGCCGAGGCAGGCGCGGTAGCCCATCTCCGGGTGCGGCTTGTGGGTCAGTTGGTGATCGATCAGTTGGCGCGTGTAGGGGCCGATCCGCGCGCCCCAGTCGAGCAGGCGTTGTGGCGTCCATTCGCGATGCGCCTGGTGCGCCGCGGGCATGTGCTCGCGCTGGGTACTGTAAGCGCCGCGTCGCCCCAGCAGCAGGTGGCTGGCCACCCGCCGGTTGCCATGCAGCACTTCCAGGGTGTGTGCCGTCAGTCGCACGTCCACGTTCTGCCGGGCCAGGGCGGAGGGCACGCTGTAGAAGCTGCCATTGACCTCGATGTGGTAGTCGATGCTGACCTTGCAGCGCTTGAAGGTGGCGACCTCGTAGGGATGCACCGGCAGCGCTCGCAAGGCCGGGCGATCCAGGCGCTCGAACCAGTCGCGCCGGCAGCCATCGAGCCGCTTGAACGGGCGCCGATTCAGATCCTCCAGCAGCTCGGCGATGGCCTGATTGAGCGCATGCAGGCTGAAGAACTGCCGATGGCGCAGCCGCGCCATGATCCAGCGCTCGACCACCTGCACCGCCACCTCGGCCTTGGCCTTGTCCTGAGGCTTGCGTGGCCGTGCCGGCAGGATCACCGTCTGGTAATGACGCGCGCACTCCAGCGTGGCCCGGTTCAGGCCCGGCTCGTAGCGATCCGGCTGGGCGACCAGGGCGCGCGGATTGTCCGGCACAACCATTTCCGGCACGCCGCCAAAGTAGGTCAGAGCCTGGCCCAGCGAGGTCAGCCAGTCCACCTGGGTTTCGCCTGGCGTCGCGCAGGCATAGGTGTAATTCGAGGCGCCCAGGGCGGCGACGAAGATGTGCGCCCGGCGCACTTCGCCGGTGGCCGGGTCGACCACCGGCAGCGTCGGCCCGGCATAGTCGATGAATAGCTTCTCGCCCGCACGGTGCAGCTGACGCATCGAACGTTTGAGCGTCTGGGCGTAGCGCCGGTAGTGCTCGACGAACTGGGTGTAGCGGTAGGTCGGCTGGCCCGCATGCGCGGCGAGATATTCCTCCCACAGCAGCTGCAAGGTCACGCCCTTGCGTCGCAACTCGCGGTGGATGCTCAGCACATCGGGCAGCACTCGCTCACCGCGCGGCTTGTTCGTCGACGTCGGTGCAAACAAGGCGGCCGCCAGCGCGGCCTCGTCCATGGCCACCAGCGCCGGCCAGTCCAGCCCGGCCACCCGCGCCGCCGCGATGTACTTGCTAACCACGCCCTTGGACAGCTGCAAGGCACGGGCAATCTTCTCGTGGGACAAGCCGGCCTCAAACTTGAGGCGCAGACATTCTTTGATGTTTCGCATGGCTACTCGCGGCGCCGCCATCTTCCTCTCCCGAAATCGGTCGAGGATGGCGGCGCATCAGGTCATGCGCAACGAAGGGGAAGGCTTTCGCTAAGTCGTGACCGGCGATTTCGGTAAGCCGTGACCACCTGTTTCGGAACAGGCGGAAAATCGGTCACGTTGCTACCGAAATGAGCGGTCACGCGTTAGCGAAATGACCGGTCACGATCAACCGAAACGGCCGGTCACGGTGCTCCGAAATCCGCAGTAGAGAGTGACGCGCTCGATGCCGAGTTCCTTGCAGAGATCGGAAAGGGGTTGTACGCCGGAATCCCAGAAATTTCCGTCAGCCCAGCTCCAGTCCCGCCACGAGCGCATCCAGGTCGATGAACTTGCCGTCAGTCTGGAAGGTGTAATGCCCGTTCAGCAGGATGTGCCGCCAGGCCGCTGGCGACATCTGCGTGATCAACGCCAGCGCCTTGGCATTGCCAGCTGCCTCGTACTTCGTCAGCAGCAGGGACAGGATCGCCGAGTTGTAGAAGATGATCGCGTTGCCGATCAGCCTGGCGCACTGGTTGCTGATCTCGATTTCGATGTCGGTGCGGCCGGTCAATTCCTTCTTCCCACCGACTTGGGCGATGGTCGAGCGTAGCTGGTGATAGGACTCAATGCGGTTCTGCGAGCGGTGAACATTACGCTCCAGTTGCGGGTCGCGCAGGTAGCGCAGTGTGTAGATACTGCGGATGAGCTTGTCGAACTCGAAGATTGCGCGCCGCGTCGGGTTCGGCGCCGTATAGGTGCACAGCTTGCGGATCAGCGTGCCCTGCGTCATTTCCTTCAGGCCCAGTGTGGCGACGATTCGGTCGATGTTCGCCTTCTCACCGACGATGAGTTGCCGGTCGATCTGGCCAGCCGGCCGGATCAGGCATTTCTCGTACAATGCCAGATCATCGGCGCAATACAGCTCCTGCAACTGGTCGTCGAGGTCGGTGAAGCGCGGCTCGAAACGAAGTCCGAACCAGTGCAGGATGGCGAAGTTGGCCTTGTTGATGCTGTGCATGTCGCCGGTGATCGCGCTCGGCACGATGTCCGACGTGTTGCGGTACCAGATGTCGAACACGTGGTGAGCCTCGTACTCGTGTGCGCCTATCAGGTAGCCGTTCAACGGCACGTGATTGCACAGCAGCGTGTAGGCGACGACGCCCTTGCCGCGGCCGAAATATTTGCGCGAGTAGCGCGCCTTCACAGTTGGTCGCTCGACGCCGAATTTCTGCCCATCAACGGCACCGTACAACGAATCGAGGTCGAACGAGTAATGCGGGAAGATCGGCAGTGCGGCGATGGCGTTGCTGATGCAATCGTTGGCCACATGTAGCGTCGCCTGGCGCAGGTACTGCTGGTAGGTACTCTCCAGGACGTGGTACGGGATGTCGCTGGTACGTGCCATAACCTGGTTGCCGTGGTTCATGGCTTGGGCAATGATCACCGCCATCAGACTGTCGGCGTCGGCTACCTTCTTCGCATAGCGTGGCTGCAATGGTGTCAGCGCCGACAGGAACTGGCACTGACCGTTGACGAAGCGAAACACGTCGGCGACATCGCAGTATGGCAGTTGCTCGTAGAGAGCTTGCTCGCGCGCCTTCTGGTTCTCCCCCTTGGGCTTGCGCCAGGTCAGTCTCTGCGTGTCCTTGTCGTATTCCAGGTGCGTCAGCTTGCCCTGTTTCAGCTCGCGATTGAACGCCACCCATTGCGCACGCAACTCGGCCGCCAGTGCATCGAGCTGGGCACTGACCGGCTGCCGCAGGAAGGGGATGTCCATCTGCGCGAGCACGGCGGCTTTCTCGTCCATCGAAACCAACTCGTCGGACAAATGCCGGTGCTGCAAGCTGTCGTCAATGTAGAGCTCGCCCGCCTGGAAGCGTTTCCTGACCTGACGGTAAAGCCAGAATTCGTAACGATCGGCATGCAGGCCTGTCGGCGTGCCTTCGGCATCGAACATCAGCAGGTACGGACGCAAGCGTTTCGGCAGCGTTGCCGCCGGACATTCGTCGAGTGGCCGTTGTGATAGGCGCTGCTGCTTGGCGAACACGCTCTTGGCCCAAGTCAGCGCCGCGAGCCATGGGTTATCGGGGGCCGTGCCGGCGAAGTCGAGCGCGACGTACAGCGGCCGTAGATGGCGTCGAATGCGTTCGGCCAGGCCGTCCACCGCCTGCCAGTGCAGCGCCAGTTTGTTCAGTGGCTTGACGCTCATGCGCTGCGCCGTGTTTTGCAGCAATTCCCTGGACATGATTTTGTAGGCGCGTTGGCGCACCTCGCCGAACGGCGTCGGATCGGCCACGCTGTCGTCCACGTACAGCGACAGCAGGCGGCCAACCTGCGGCGTTTCCTGATGGCGTCGCAGCTGTTCGGCGACAAAGGACTGTTTCGCACCCGTGCGGCTCTCGTCCTCAAGTTTTTTCATGTGGAAGGCCATCGCGTCGACCAGGTTGTCGGTGAGCTGCCGGTAACGTACCCAGGCATAGCACAGCAGGTAGAGCCGGGTCTGCTCCGCCTTCAGGTGGCGCAGGTCATGGACGGTATAGAAGTTCGCCAGGCTCGCGTAGTACAGCAGGTTCTGCTGCGAGATGCCGAGCTTGGGCAGCAGCGCCTTGGCGATCCCGTGCAAGGACTTCAGCGTGGCGCGCTTCTCGCGCTCCCCTGCCATCTGACGCCAGCCGAAATCTTTAGCGTCCTGCTTGAGCGCTGCCAGTTGAGACAGGGTGTCGTCACGCACCAGGAGCTGGCCCAGCGCAGCTTTGGCCGATTCGTCCAACACTTCTGCCAGCAAGCCGCCCAAGCGCCTGCGTTCGGTGGACAGGGCTTCACTGACCAGCTCTTGTAAGGTGGTGTGGCCGGGCCGGATGATTTTGTGCTCGCTGAGCCAAACGATCAGTTCGGCGGCCACGAATCCTGGCATTACGTCGCGCCGCACGATCTGTTCAGCCTGCTGTGCCAGTTGCGGCAGGAAGCTAGCCGCCCACGACCGGTAGCCGAACAGTTCGGCGATCTGACCCCTCTGGCTGTAGTGCTCATGCTTGGTGATCGCCTTGCGTTCGAACGCTTCGCCGTGGAAATAGCGACTCAGCACGAAGGCGCAATCGTCCTCGACCTCATGCCAATCGAAGCGGAAGAAAGCATGCTTGGCCTTGAAGTAGCCGATCTGCAAGACGCAATAGACTTGGGCCTGCAGGCTAGGCCGGCTGCTGGCGAACGCCAGTTCAGATTCGGTCAACGCCAGGTATTCCAGCCGCTGAGCATCGTCGAAGTCCGGTAGGCCGTACAAGGCTTCCTGCTCTGCGTCAGAAAAGACGGTGAGTAGCTTATTCTTGTTGCTCATCGACCGTCCTTCCCGCACCACGCCAACCTGCTCGCGTCAATGTTTCGATCAACGTAGTGCGCTTGACATTGAAGTTGCGGCACACCGCCGCCTTAGACATGCCGCCATCGAGCGCGGCGACGATGGCGTCCAGCTTCTCACCAGTGATCGCCTGCGGCCGGCCGCCGATCCGGCCGCGTTTGCGTGCGGCGGCCAAGCCCGCGACGACGCGCTCCTGAATCAAGGCGCGCTCGTACTGCGCGAGCGCACCGAACACCTGGAACAGGAATTCGCCCGAGGGCGTCGTAGTGTCCAGGTTCTCTGTCAGCGAGCGGAACGCCACCCGCTTGTCCTTGAGCGAAGTCACAATGGCGAGCAGGTGCGACAGCGAGCGACCGAGCCGGTCGAGTTTCCACACCACCAGCACATCGCCGGCTCGAACGAACTCAAGCGCCCGCGCCAAGCCGGCACGGTCATCCTTCGCGCCAGAGGCACGATCCTCAAACAGGTGACGCGGATCGACGCCGGCGGCGAGCAGCGCGTCGCGCTGCAAGTCCGTGCTCTGGCGGTCGGAGTCCGACGACACGCGCATGTAGCCAACCAACATAGGCGGATAACCATCAAAAACAGGTTTCCGCATAATAGTGAATAGCGATAGAGTTTTCCGTACATTTTTGAGGGGGTGTTGCACAGGTAGCTGTCGTTTTCAGAAGACGGCTGCACTGAACGTCAGAAGCCGACTGCACTATAGCAGCGGAGGGGTTGGATCCATCAGGCAACGACGGGCTGCTGCCGGCCAAAAACAGTCGTCGGTTAGAACGCCTTCAACGACTGCTTCTGGCCGTAGGCGAACGTCAGGCAGTCAGCCTGGCGACCACGGCACGAACTTCATCACGCGAAATGAGGTTGGTACTGGCGGTGTTATGGATGGTTGCGCCTTCAATAAAGGCATCTAACACTCGTGCAGTTGCAGGCGAGAAATGCCGCCCAAGATGGGAGTGGCTATAGCCCATCCATTCGAGCAGCACCGGCTTGAGCTTGGGGTTGCGTGCTGCATATGCGTAGAGCTCAAAGCTCAACACCATGTTGCGCTTGGACGCCCATAGTCCCCCGCAGATCAGTTCAACCACGGCTTCGCGTGCGTCCTCCACAGTCGTCGCTGCTTCCAACACCTCCCGATACCTGCTCGCTACCAACTGAGACAGACGCGTAAAGGCGGCGACCAGCAAATCGTCGATCCCTTTGAAGTGGTACGTCATCGATCCCAGCGGCACATCGGCCGCTTCGGCTACCCGTCGATGGGTAGTGCCCGCCACTCCATGTTCTGCGATTACATCAAGGGCCACCTCCACGATGCGTTCGCGGCGGTCCGGCTCATACCTGCGCTTGATTCGCTCTGCCATTTCCGCCTCCTTCATACGTCTATTAAAAGTTGCCAATTGACAAGTGTACATTCGTACTCATAATGTACATATGTACTTATAGAGATTGGAAGGACTGAGATGTACGAGCAGTTGGCACGCAGAAAGCACGCTCTTTTTGTCTACTTTTTCATTCCAGGTCTTGCGCTAGCTACGTGGGTGACGCGCACCCCGGCGATTCGCGACGGCATTGAAGCGTCTATTGCGCAAATGGGGCTGGTGCTGCTGGGCTTATCCATTGGTTCCATGACTGGCGTGCTGGGCGCAGGCCGGCTGGTGGGGCGCCATGGCACACGTTGGACCTCGCTACTGGGCCTTTGGCTAGTGCTCGTATCGCTTCTGACCATGGGCCTGGGCACGGTGCTCGGGCAACAGTTGATTGTCGCGATGGGACTGGCCTTTTTTGGATTAGGGATGGGTTGCGCAGAGATCGCCATCAATATCGACGGGGCCGAGGTCGAACGCCAGTCGGGCGAGCCAGTGCTTCATACGCTCCATGGCTGCTTCAGCCTGGGAACGCTGGTAGGCGCTCTCCTGGGCTATGTCCTCAGCAACGGTGGAGTGCACGTGGCGTGGCACCTGGGCGCAGTTGCGTTCTTGATAATTCCCATGATCGTGAGGTTCTGGAAGCACATTCCCGAAGGAACCGGACGTGCAGGGCAATCTCCCCAAACTGCCGAAGCTGCTGATCGCCCCGCCAACGTATGGAATGACCCACGTGTGCTGCTGATTGGTCTCATAGTGTTCGCCATGGCTTTGTCCGAAGGCGCTGCCAATGACTGGCTTCCCATCCTGATGGTTGATGAGCATGGCTTTTCGCAAGCGTCAGGCTCGCTCATTTTTGTGGCATTTGCCGCGGCGATGACCATTGTCCGCTTCGGAGGCGGGCAGCTCTTGCGTCGCTTTGGGCGCGTGACAGTCATGCGACTGTGCGCATGCCTTGGTGCTTTGGGTATCGCATTCGTCGTTTTTGGCAGCCACCCAGCGTTGGCCGCTGCGGCCGTTTTTCTGTGGGGAATCGGCGCTTCGCTGGGATTTCCGGTTGCGCTGTCTGCTGCGGGCGACGGGGGGGAAGGGGCGGCAGAGCGCGTGAAAGCCGTCGCCATCATTGGCTACGTGGCCATGCTGGTCGGTCCGCCTATGCTGGGTTTCCTGGGTGAAGCGCATGGGCTACGGAGCGCCATGCTGTTGGTGTTGGCCCTGGTCCTTGTCGCGGCGGTCATCGCCCCAGCTTTACGCACGCACGTCACACCACCGCCTCGCTTTTAGGCTTGAATGTCCGTTCATGGTCGGCTCCTGGCTGACGCGAAAGACTGCTGCATGCTGGAAGCAGACGCTGGCTTGTGACCTTGCGAGCGGCCGCAATGGGTCGACACCGGTAATCGGATCGTTGCCGCACTGAACAGCGCCCCGTTCCAGGTCGCCTCCATTTATGCGGCTGAACCGAGGGAGAGCAGCTTTACGCCGTCTGGCCGCAGTTCGCCCTTGGGCGACACGTGCCGGTAGAGCGTCTGCCGGGTAATCCCGAGTTCTTCGCAGAGATCGCCCACCTTGGTTTCCGGTTGCCCCATGCTGGCCATCGCCAGGCGTAGCTTGGCGGCGGTCATCTTGAAGGGGCGCCCCCCTTTCCTGCCGCGAGCGCGCGCCGAGATAAGTCCAGCGACTGTTCGCTCGGAAATCAACTCACGCTCGAACTCGGCCAGCGCGGCAAAAATACCGAACACAAGCTTGCCGGCGGCAGTCGTCGTGTCGACCGCCGCACCGTGACCGGTCAGGACCTTCAGGCCCACGCTACGCGCAGTTAGGTCGTGCACGGTGTTGATCAGGTGGCGCAGATCACGGCCAAGCCGATCGAGCTTCCACACGATCAGCGTGTCCCCTTCACGAAGCGCCTTCAGGCAAGCAGCCAACCCTGGGCGATCATCGCGCCTGCCCGAGGCCAGATCCTCGTAAAGGTGCGCAAGGCTCACACCAGCGGCGATGAGCGCATCGCGTTGCAAATTGGTGGACTGGGATCCGTCCGCCTTCGATACCCGCATGTAGCCGATCAGCACCTTTTCACCCGTCACGTATACGTTCGATTATGTGACAGTTTGCATCGGGAAGCTCTGCACGTCAAAATTTGTCACTTAACCCGTCATTCTGTCTAAGGCATGCAAAGGGTAGGCTAGGCTCATAATGTGACAGAAATTCCGGGGGGATGCCTTCCTTCGCGAAGGTGGCGCGCAACTGTTCCAAGGAAGCGGGGTCGCGCCGACCATAGGAAGCCAACGCGAACAGCGAGCGTGCCGTCTCGGGGTTGTGTCGTGCTTCAATGATGGCCTCATCAATGGCCTGGATTGCACGCTGCCAGTGATCGACGGGTTCGGGCTTCGGCGCTTTCGCCGGCAGGCCACTGGTGAACCCGGTTTGGGGCTCGGACCAGAATAGCTTTGCGTGCTCGCCTGGCGGGCTTATATCCCTCACCTCAATCAAGCTGATTGCCGTTGCCGCCGCCTCCAGCATCTGCAACCGTACTGCCGGGTTCAGGGTTTCATACGGTCGCCACAGACTTTGCCCAGCACGCAGCGGATGCCCGCAGCATTCCCAGATTTGGCGGAGATACCCCGCGTAGGTGCCGCACGTCGAAAGCGGGGTGTTCAGCTCATCGAGCAGCGTGCGTAGCAGCCTAAACCACAATCCGGCGTGGATGCGTCGGCGCGGCAACTCCACGTGGCCGGTCGTCAGTGCCTGCCAGGTACGCTGGTCCATCGCCGCAATCGCGTCGCTGGCAGTGCGCGGTTCGGCGTCGGCGTTCTCCCAGCCGAGAAACCGCCCTGGCACGCCCCAATAGGATTCCAGCCAGCAGCCATGCAGTGGGCAGCTCAGCATCAGGGGCAGCTTCCACGCGAGCAGTACGGCTTGGTTCTCCGGATCGTTCAGACAGAGCGGGCAGGCGCGATGTATCGGCTGGCTGGGCAGCCAGGCACGCCAGCTCGTGATGGATCGCGTCCTACGGCGGAGTTTCGGCAGCAGCACCGAGAGCTGGAACGCATAGGTTTCCAATGCATCTGGAATCTGATCATCAAGGCTGTCCAGTAGCCAAGGCACCCAGCCGGCGAAACTCATGCAACGCAGCCGGTCCGGCTCGATGCCGCTCCGCTGGGAGAGCATCGCCAGCAGCGCCAGTGGTGGCGCGGTGTCCAGGTCATCAACCTGGCCGTGACCAAGATCGTGCTCCAGCAGCTCGGACACCTCCATGTGATAGCAAAGGGCCACGCGGTTGAGCCACGAAGACAAGGCTTCGCCTTCCCTGGGAGCCGGATGCAGTGGCCAGTGTGGCGCTGGCTTCACATCAGTTCCCGCTCGAATTGCCGCCGCCGCTCGCTGGGACCGGTGTAATCGGCCATGCTGAGCGTGCGATGGTTGATCGCTTCCTCACCGCTCTCCACGGCAGCGACGGCCGCCGCCATCAACAGGTGCGCCAGCTCGCCGATGGTGCCCTCGCTGCGCGTGAGCAGGTAGCGGGCCATATCCAGCGTGGCAATCGACGAGGGTCGCCGCAGCGGGAGCGAAGCCGCGAAGCTGGCCAGCAGTGAGCAGCAATCGTCGTTGGCCTCCCACACCGGCAGCATCATCGGCTCGAAGCGGTTTTCCAACTGGTCGTCCGAGCGGATCGCCAAGTAGGCATCGCGTGTGCCGACCCCGACCAGCGGGATGCGCAGCTCGTTGCCGAGGAAACGCAGCAGGTTGAGGAATTCCCGGCGGTTGACGCTGTTGCCGGCCAGGACGTTGTGCAATTCGTCGATCACCAGCATGCGCACGCCGACCTTGCGTAGCAGTGCCAGCGCCAATTGCTCCATTTCCGGCAGCCGTGGGCGCGGGCGCAATGGCGCGCCCATCGCGGCAAGTAGCGCGACGTAGAAGCGGATTACCGACGGTTCGGATGGCATCTGCACGACCAGTACCGGAATGTGCTCCTGGTCGGCGTCGGAGCTGGCCGGGTGGGTGCGGCGGAATTTCTCGACGATCATCGACTTGCCGTTGTTGGTTGGACCGACCAACAGCAGGTTGGGCATGCGTTGTTTGTTCGGCCACGCATACAGGGCTTCCAGCCGATTCAGCGCCTCGACTGCTCGCGGATAGCCGATCCAGCGGTCAGCGCGAAGGCGATGGATGCGTTCGTCCGCCGGAAGACGGGCCAAGCCCTGGGCCACCGGCATCAGGTGGGACAAGTCGATGATGGGATATTCTTCCACGGCTACCACTCCTCAATCTGGTCGAACGGTTTGGCAGGTGGCTGGTTGTCTGCCTGCGGGTCAGCCATGTCCGCGTCCGGTGGTGGCGTGGTTTTGAAAAGAACTGCCGTTGCCTTGAGATGCTGGCGTCGATCCGCGTCGCGCCGCGCCTTGCGCGTAGCTTTCTGCGCGGTGGACACGATTTCGCGCATCTGGCCGATCATGCGAAACAGCGCCGACTCATCCACCTGTTCGCGCCCTTGCTGCCGCAATTTCGCCAGCGCCTGTCGTTGTTCCCAGAGGGTGACAGCCGGGTGCGACAAGGTGCGGTATGGAATTTCCAGATAGTGCTGCCCCTCCGGCTCCAGCACCCAAATGCGGCTGATGTCGCGCGGGTCGCGCCGGATCAGGAACGCAGGCAAGCGGTCGCGCCGAGCTATCCACGGCTTGAGCGCATCGGCGTAGTAATGGATGTGGTCGATGACGAAGCCGGTGCGGGTCAGCGTGCGGCGGATGATGGGCAGAAAATCGACCAGAAAAGCCGTGGTGCGAGTGATGACGGTTGGCACGCCGGTCCGCGCGATAGCTTCGGCCCAGCGCGCTGCCGGCGGCTGGAGCAGGCCGTTGTGCACGGAGCCGTGGTAGGTGCCGACCGCCAATGTGAGCCAGCGCTCCAGCTCACGCAGCGTCAGGGCGGCCTTGTTTTCGGAATCGTAGTCGCCGCGCTGGTCAGGGTTGGAGAAGGTCGTCCCTGGCAATTCGTCGTGGATCATCTGCATCGCCGTGCCGATGATCCGTTCCACGATGCCGCCGTAGTGCGGCTGCCCGAGCGGGCGATAGTCAAGCCGGATGCCATGCTGCTCGCAGCCTCGGCGTAGCGCTTCGCTCTTGAACTCGGCCGCGTTGTCCAGGTAGAGCAGCCTGGGCTTGCCGCTCATCGGCCACTCCATTTCTATGTTCAGACCCTCCAGCCAGGGACGCTTGTCGCAGGCGACATGCACAAGGCACAGGCCGACCGAAACAGATGACGGCGCTTCCAGCGTGACGACCATGCCGAGCACGCAGCGGGTAAACACGTCGATGGCGATGGTCAGATACGGACGGCCAATCGGTTGCCGGTCGCGCTCGTCCACCACGATCAGGTCGATGACCGTGTGATCAATCTGCACTTGTTCCAGTGGCGCGGTCACGGCGGGAGGCTCACCACCGACACCTTGCAGGCTGCGGGACGCATCCTGACCTTCCCGGCGGCGAGTGGCCTTGAGCGGATCGAGGCCGGCGATCCGCAGAGCCACGGTGTTGCGCGCCGGCGCCCGCAGCTTTTGCGCTTTGCAAGCCTGCGCGACCTCGCGGTGGAACGCTGCCAGGCTACGCTTCTGCTTGGTCAGGAAGCGCTTTTGCAGCAACTCGCGGATGATGCGCTCAACTGATTCCGGCAAGCGTCCCTTGCCTTTTCCGCCGCCGGATCGGCTGCGAGCCAGGTCCGTCACAAGCCCAGCACCTTGCCGGGCACGGCGGATTAGGACATACACCTGCCGCCTGGACAGGCCAAGCGCGTGAGCAGCGGCATCGGCGGCTTCATGCCCGACCACATCAAGCGCTGCCAGCGGCCCGATGATTTCCGCCCGTTGCCGGGCCTGCGCCCAAGCCGCATCGGGCAGGGTGGCCACGCCTTGCTCGGCAATCAATGATGTGTCTGACGCCATGCTCACACCTCGCTTTGGTGCACACGAGTATTGAGCATAGTCGAGATTGGTGCAGATGACTTCTGATATTGCGTTGTCAGGAGTCGCCTGCACATCTGGCGTTACGCCCCGTCAATTGGTGCAGTCGTCTTCTGAAAATGACAAGCACAGCGGCGGCTGACAGCCTGTCGCAAAACAAATGTTTTACGACACCTCCTTGAGGTTGCCGCGTTTACATCATTACCTGAACAGGTATAAAATTCCGTCATGACAAACAAAGAAAAACCGCTCGAATGGATCGCGAGCAGCCACAAGGATTTGATGGCGTTGCCGTCCGACGTGCGTCGCCGTTTCGGTTACGCGCTCTCGTTGGCGCAGATAGGCGATCAGGATGACGCAGCAAAGGTGCTCAAGGGGTTCGGTGGTGCCGGCGTGCTGGAGGTCGTCGAAGACGATGCCGGCGGCACCTATCGAGCGGTATACACGGTCAAGTTTGCGGAAGCGGTGTTCGTCCTGCACTGCTTCCAGAAGAAGAGCAAGAGCGGAATCGCCACGCCAAAGGCCGACATGGACATCATCCGCGCTCGGCTGAAGGTGGCCGAGGTATTGGCACAGGAGCTACGAAATGCAAAAACGAATCATTGAAGGCGTCGAGGTTCAGCGCAGCTCGGGCAACGTCTTTGCCGACCTTGGACTGCCTGACGCTGAAAAGCTCAAGATCAAGACCGGCCTGGTGGTCGAGATCAGGAGGGCCATGCGCGCCCTTGGGCTGACTCAACAAGCGGCGGCCAAACGCATGGGCATCCCGCAACCGAAGGTGTCGGGCATGATGCGCGGCGACTTCACCAATCTATCCGAACGCAAGCTGATGGATTGTCTGAATCGCCTCGGCTACGACATCGAAATCAAGGTACGGCCAGCAGCCGAGCCGATCGGGCATCTAACGCTCGCAACCGCTTAATCGGAGCTCTCCTGATGGCAGCCCGCATCACCGACGACGAATGGGACGAACTGACTCCCGAGAATTTCGATACCACGGCACTGCTGCGTGCAGTCGATGCCGTGGACGTGCTGCGCGGCGATTTGAATGACAGCGCAGACGGCGCACCTCCGCAACTGCGCACCGACCTGTTGAAGCTGCATCAACTGGCAATGGCCGCGTTCAACGAGGGATCACGCAGCCGAGTGGCTGAGCTATTTGATCTCGCCGTGGATCTTCAGGATCAGGTTGATCATCTGATGACCTCGCTGGAACAAGTGCAAGAAACCCTGTCCCGGTTGACGGCGCTCTACCCAGAAAGCCTGTCCTGAATGTTCTTGGAGACAACCACATCATGAGCCGCAGCCGCCGCAAAACGCCCATCGTTGGGCACACGACCTGCCGTAGCGAGCGCGAGGACAAGAAACTCTGGCATCAGCGCTGGCGAACTCACGAGCGCACCGCGCTGGCCAGCGCGTCGCCGGAAGCTCTATGCGCCCATCTGCCTCTACTGGAAAACCAGGTCAGCAACGTCTGGTCGATGGGTAAGGATGGCCGCTCCTACTGGCCCATCAAGCGCCAGGCCGCCACGGCGGATCGCATTGCCAACCACAAGGGACGCAATCCGCAAGAGCGCGCCTCCCTGAAAAAGCGTCTGCTGCGCAAGTGGATGAGCAAATGAACCTGTCCACCATCGAGGCGCTGGCTATCGCTTGGGCGCGAATCGCTGAAGAAGCAGAACTCCCAGCCGGCTACGAGGGCACGGCGACGCCAGAGGCGCATCGGGCCTGCGAGGTGATCCAGGAGCGGATTCGAGAGCACGTCGTCGCCACCAATGACATGCGGCTGTTCGGCCTGCTGCACCTGCTTGGGCAGGCGTCGCTGCGCATGGAGCAAGCGCTGTGGCCGGAAGAATATGTGCGGATGACCCGCGAGGTCGAGGAAGCTCTCCGAGAGGCCGACGACCCCAACGCCAAGTCGTACACCCACGAAGAAGTCATGCGGGCGATGCAGGAACTCATCGACCAAGCGCGAGACAAGCCATGTTGATCGGCTGACGGAAATTTCTGGGTTTCCGGCTTACAACCCCAGACATGCGCCGGTCGAGAGGCGTCTAGCGGGCAGCAAAAAGGGGCCGAAGCCCCTTTGCTGATTACAGACCGAATGCCCTGCCCTTTTCTTTGGGCTGTTTGGTCGGCAACTGCTGGCCTTGCTGCTGCTTCTGCGCGGCATCCTTCTGTTTGCCGGCCTGGTCGTGGCCTTTGCGCTCGAGCGCGTGCCGCTGGAGCTGCTTGATATCCAGGGCGCCGGCCTTGGCGTTCAAGCGGCTGATCGCGGCCCCCAGCTTCTGCCGGTTATCGGTGAAGATTTCCGCCGCATGCCGTGCGCGGCTGATCGCCACGTAGTACACGTCCTTGGCGGTCGTGCGCGACTGGGTTTCTAGGTTGATGAGCACCTTGTCGCAGGTGAGGCCCTGGGCGCTGTGAACGGTCGAGGCATAGGCCAGGCCGACGAACATAGCCGACGCGGTGTCCAGCTCGACCTGGCGGCCCTTGTCACCTTCGAGCACCACGCGGTCGCTGTGGATCTCCTTCACCACGAATCGGTCGCCGTTGGCCAAGTCCTTTTCGGCGTCGTTTCGGGTGATTTTCACCTGATCGCCAGGGGCCAGCTCTGTTCTTTCGACGCTGTAAACCGAAAGCTTGGTGCAACGAGCTGGGGTGAATTGCAGCGTCTCGCCTTCCGGCCCGCGCACCGTGAGTTTGTTGCCGGGGCCGGTGTCGAGTACCACGTATTGCACGCCCCGTTGCAGCCCGTTCTTGTAATCGACCTCGGGCACGACAATGCTGCCCTTGCCGTAGTATTTGCTGTGTCGGCGCTCGGCCTGGGTCGTGTCCAGGCGATTGAGCAATGGATACTCCGCGCCCTGCCCTTTCAGGCCCAGCGCCTCCCGCACGCCTTCGTTGATCTCGATCCGACTGGCGTTGGTACCGGTGATAATCAGAGCCTGGTCACGCTCGGCCTTTGGCATCGAGGCGTATGCGTCGACAATCGCCTGGTAGCGTGCCCCGTCCTCCTTGATCTCGTGTATCTCGTTCACCAGCGGCAGCGATTGCTTGGCCTTGCCCTCGGCGGCTAGCTTCACCGCCTCCAGCAATTGCGGGTCTTTCTGCCGCTGAATGTCGGTGAGCCTTGACGTTTCCATACCGGCTTTCATCAACTGCTCGAATGGCTTGCCGGCCTCGATGGCTTTGGTTTGTGACACGTCGCCCAGGAAGACAACGCGGGCGCCGGCAGCCTCGATGGTTTTCATGGCTTCGTGCATCTGCCGCGCAGGAATCACGCCGGCCTCGTCGATGAACACGACGGTGTTGCTGTCGATCTTCTTGTCGCGGGCCTTGAGGAACGATTGCAGCGTGCGTGCTTCCAGGCCCTCGGCCTGGAGCGCTTTCACCTGGCTACCATAGGGCGCCAGGCTGGTGACACGGTATCCGTTCGCTTCCAGCAGATCCTTGGCCGCAACAGTCATGTAGCTTTTGCCGACGCCGGCAAAGCCCTGGACGCCGATGAACTGGTTTTGTGTGCGAGCGATCCGCATCACCGAGGCCTGCTGTTCTGCCTTCAAGCCCCGATCGGCAAGGAAGGCTTCGGCGGCTTCCTTGGAGATCCGCGGCTCAACCGTACCGCGCCCCATTCGCTCGATTTGCAGCACCTCGCGCTCGCGCTTCTGCGCGATGTGCGTGGTGAAACGGTTTTCACCCTGGCGCAGCCGTCCCGTGCGGATACCCTCATCAACGAGCCTGGCGGCCTCTGAGCGCGATTTGCCGGCGCGGACAAGGTTTGCCACCCATTCCTTGCGGCTGAGCTGTGGCGCCTCCTGGCGGGCCTTCTCGGCGGCCTTCCCCTTCTTTCCATCGGCTGGGTTCTGTGAGGCGTACAGCGGTTCCTCGCGGATCAGATGGCCAGATGCGGCTCGCCGCTCGATGCCGGCGCGCACGTCGTCAATGGTGAGGGCGCCGTACCCGTGGCGCAGCGCGGTATCCATCAGCTCCTTCTGACCGATCACCGCTTGGCGTTCGGTCAGACTCTTGATCGCGAATTCGATCACCTGGTCGGCACGGTATTCCAGGGGCTTCTCGATCTGTGGAGTGGCTGCGCTGTTTCGCTCCCTGCCGCCCTGGGCATCGGCGCCGACGCCGGCCCACTCGCGGCTGTGGTAGTCGATACCCAAGGCCCTCGACCGCTCAAGCCACACCTGGCGCAGCTCTTCGCGGTCGATTCCACCCTGCTTTTTGTCGCGGGTGGCCAGCGCGGCCTGGTTCTTTTCGGCATACGAAGCCGTGCTGCGGTCCAAGCCTTTCGCCGCTAACGCGGCCTCGATCTGCTGGCTGCGCGAACTGAACTCGCGGATCTGCTCGTCAGAGAAATGCGCCAGGTCAAATGTACCGTTGCGCTCATAGCGCAACTGGAAACCGGCCTTTTCCAGTTCGCGGGCCAGCTCCGCCTTGTAGACGTTGCCCAGGAACATGGACGAATTGAACACGCCGTCGTTTTTCAGCGCCCGCCATTCGCCGTCGCTACGCTGGGTCATATTCAGCACGAACGCATGGGTATGCAGGTCGGGGTCCAGGGCACGTGACGTTTCGTGTCGGAACTTGGCCACCACCAAATTGTTGGTGTTCTCGGTGCCGGTCTTCTTGTTGACCGTTATCCGGGCCTGGGACAGCCGTTCGGCTTCGCGAATGGCCGCTGCCACGGCCTTGTCGTGAGCTTCGATAATACTGGCGTCCCCGTGGACCAAGGCCTGGAGCGACACGCCTTTGGGCGCCGAAAAGGTGAGGTCGTACCCCAGCCTTTCCTTGCTGACCACTTTGCCGTCCGCTTCTTTGACGGTCCGCATGAGCTTCGTGCTGTCGCTAATGCGGCCATCCAATAGCTCACGGAACCGGGCCTGCTCTACCTCCCCGGACAGGCCCAATGCCTCTGCGCCGGCACCTTGCCATTGCATGGCGCCGCCGTCCTTTGCGTAGTAGTCATCCGCACCGTCCGCGTAGTACGACACGACTTTGCCCAGTGACTGCCGAGAAATGGTCGTGATATCCAGCATTTAGATGATCTCAAGGTTTGGGACGATGCCCGGTACCGGGTTCGTGCGAGTGAAGTTGATCGGCTCGATGGCCACCCGTGCAATCGGGATGCTACCGGGGAACGAAAGGAAGCCTTCGAGGTTGTTCAAGGCCATGATTTCCGACGACATTACGATGCGCTCGGGTTTCACATCCTCGTTCTCACTGCGAGTGCCCCAGTCACCCCAGCGCGAGCTGCGGCCTTCCTTTGTGCGCAGCACTTCATGCTCGCTCAAGGCTTTGGACATGCGTTCGGCGGTGGCCGTACCCATGCGGCCAACGGCCAGGGCGACCATCGTCCGGTGGTTGGCCAGCATGGTTTCGGCCAGTTTCTCGCCATACACGGATTCGAGCTGGGTGTAGGACTGGTAGCCCGATACCACGCAACCGCCCTTCTTCCGGCCCCGAGTCAACATGTCGCCCAAGGTGGGCAGCCGTTGCAGCGACTCCAGCTCGTCGAGGTAGGTCCAGATGCGGCGTTTGGGGTTGGATTTCATCCCAAGGATGCTGGTGAAAATGGTATCAACCCAGCAACTAATCAATGGGCGCAGCGCTTCGCGCATGTTCTCGTCCCAGGTGATAAACAAGTTGCCGCCGTTAGGATCTTCGCACCACTGACGCAGCGAGAAGTTGCCTGGTGGCATATCAAAATGCGCAGGTAGTTTATTACTGAGGACAAAACGAACGCTGCCTGTAGCGCGTTCGTTTTCAGTGAACAACGATACGGCACGGGTGCCTTTTACGAATCCCTGGAGCGCTTCCGAACTGCACTCGTTAGTCCATCTGAATACATTCCTCATGCCAGGATTGCGCGTGGTGTTGTACAGCTTTTTGGCCACTTCTGCGAACAGCAGGCGACCATACTGGTTCCACTCTTCCGAGTCGTTACTGTCTGATACTTGAATAATGGATTTTGCGTAGCGCTCGAAGTCGTAGTGACTACGGATCTCGTTATAGAAGTTCCAACCTTCGGTTCTGGCGTCATAGGGATTCAAGATTTTATCCCCCTTGCGATAGAAGGTGGATAGGAATTCCCCATCGGGATCAAGGATTACCATTCGATCTTTCCGCTGCATGCAGCCGTACATCATTTCGCGGAAAATCGTACTCTTACCCGTACCTGTAGCACCGCCCACTGAAAAGTGCGTCGCCTCGGCGGCAATAGGAACAGGCACCCCGGCAATAGTTATTTGTTCCTCTTTCTCCTTTGTCAGTCGTTTAAGCTCACGCTGGGAAACAAGTTGGCTACCACGGAAATACTTATCAAAGTGAGCGCCGGCAAAAGTCGTCTTGCTCAACTTCACGATAAGCACGCACAACGCAATCGCGAGTATCAGTCCACCAACTAAAGCAACCGCAAGCGGCCACAAGGCGAACGTGTTTTTCGCCAGGTAAAACACCCTGTCGCGGGCACCTTGCTTTTCAATCCCATACAGCAGCTTTGCGGTAAAGAACCATGCGAACAGTGGCACCAGCACCAGTACGGCGAGGCAGATTTGAGATCGTTGGCGTTCGTTCATCAGCTATCCCTCTTTGATGAATCCCATACGTCGAAGCCCAGGCGCTCGACCTCGGCCTGGGCTTCCCTCTTAGCATCCGGTTTGGACGCGGTGCGCAGGAGCAACAGCAGCTCGATCAAGATGGCCATCGACTGACGGTCGATCCCAGCGGTCGGTTGGCCGTCACTGCCAGGCCGTTGATCGAGGCGCTGGAGGATCATTTCTAGCGTGTCCTCCTGCTCCATCTGCCGGAAAAGCTGCCGGCGTACATACTCCGAAATGTCGCCTTGGGACCGCTCTTCCAGCTCGATTTTCTGTGTTTCGGTGCATCGAAAGCTCACTGTGGGCACGGATGGCCTCCTTGTCTGACGTGTGTAAGACACAAAATACAGCAAAATCAGGGCCTGCGCCTACTTTTGTCTTACGCAGGTATTACGCTTTTTCGCAAGTCGTTGAAAATGCTTTATTTTTCAACGACTTAGCGATGCGAAGCATTGCGTATGGTGTATAGCTCGTTAAGGGAAAATACCGCTCTGCTTTTAAGGGAAAAAATAGTCGTCTGCACCCCTCGGAGGCCGCAAAAAAGCGTCCTCCTGATCCCTCACGCGCAGCGTGAGGGGCTTTCGCCGCCCAGGGGTGCCACTGAGTACGCTTTGAAGACAACCGAGAGACGACGTGAAGACAACGAAGAGACAAAAAAAGGTACTTGCCAGACCAAAAAGGGACGGCTAGAGTACGGATCAGAGACAAAGAGGGGACAAAAGTGCCCGAGGTCGATAACGAGGGGTAAGCGATGCCACTGTCGCGACTAAAACCACGGAGCGATTCGGCCCTGGTGCGGAACATGCTCGGCGAGATCGAGGCCGCACTAACAGCCGGAGCCTCACGGGAGGATGTATGGGAAACGCTCAAAAATGAGCACGGGATGACCATCGGGTTTAACGGGTTTTGCAAGGCGCTGATGCGAGCGAGGGCCGCCAGGCAGGAGCGAGCTGGACCACCAGCGGCGACCACTCCACCACTCCCCCGTCTGGAAAGCGGTGGCCAGGGGAATGACGTGGATTGCGCAATCCAGAAAGCAGAATCCACGCCACCCGAGGCGGGCGCACCCTTAAAGGGCCGCATCGTCACCAGTAGCGATTTTGAGAAAGTCCATACCATGGACTTCTCGGATCTTGATGATAAATATACGGGCAAAAGGAAATAGCGTATGAAACGAGCGATCTTGAACTACAGCGGTAGCATCGGCAAAACCACTATCGCAGCGCACCTGCTCTACCCTCGCATGCCAAGTTCGGTATTCTTTGCCATCGAGTCGATTAACCAGTCTGCTTTGGACCTGGGCATTGCTGAGGTCAAGACCATGCGTGGTCGCGAAGTTGGCGACCTGATCGAAGAGCTGGTACTTGAGGACGTGGCGATTATTGACATTGGCGCGTCGAATATCGAGTCCTTCTTTGAAGCCGGTTCGCGCTACCATGGTTTCATAGATGAAATCGAACAATTCATTGTTCCGGTAACGCCAGAGCAAAAAGCGTGGCAAGAGAGTTTGAAAACTGTAGAAGCGCTGGCGACGATGGGCGTTACGGCTGATCGCATTATTCTGCTGCCGAACCGCATTCAAGATAATCCCGAAACTGAGATCCCGTCGATCTACAACTATGTGAAGAAAACCAAAAAGGCCACTATCAAGCCAGGCGCGTTCCTGTTCGATAGTGATGTATATGGCTATCTCGCTGCTAATAAAATGTCATTCGATCAGTTGATTGGCGATGACACCGACTACAAGGCGCTGGCACGGGCCGAAGCGGATGAGGTCCAGCGCAGCAAGTATGTAAGCCTCTATCGCTGGACAAGTTATGCAAAGCCTATTCGTCAAAACTTGGACGAATGCTACGCCGCTCTGACGGCATAAGCGACCGGAGTACCAGTAATGGATTCTAGGAAACCGAGAGAAGAAGTATTAATTGAGTGGTTCCTGGGCGACTCTAGAGAGATTGTGGTCGATCTCCAAAGCGCGGTTGCGGCGGCCCGCGAGGTCCACCAGTCGATGCAGGAGGCCGGCGCAAGCCTGGCCTCCACGGTCGAGGATGCGCGTGCCGAGCTGGTGACGGCTCACCGGGAGCTGACCGCCGCGATTCGAGAAACCGAGGCGCGGCAGGACAAGGCCCTGGAGAAGCTGGACCGCCAGGCCAAAAGCCTGTTGGCAGCGACCCAGCGCCGGACGGTGTGGGTGGCGGCGGTCTGCGCCGGCATTGCCGGCCTGGCCGGAGGCCTGGGCGGTGCCCTGCTCTTCTACCGTCTGGTTGCCGGCTAGCGCCGGGTTGTGACACACACTGAGGCCGCCGCAAGGCGGCCTCGCCGTTTGTGGGAGTCGCCGCAGGCGCTCCCGTGCGGCAAGCGGAGCGCGCAGCGCCTGGGAACCGGGCGCGGAGGCGAGAGGGATGGAAGCCCGAAGGGGCGAGACGCGGCGCAGCCGTGGCTCGATGCGCAGCACGACAGCCCGCGCCGAAGGCCTCGCCCTGGATTGCGCAATCCACTTCTATTAAACTGGATTGCACAATCCACAAGACAGGATCGTCACCATGTCGCTACTGCCGACTCATGAGGTCTATGCCGAGCTGCAACTGGCGTATGAACACTTCAACGTCCAGCTGTTCGACGGCCAGCTACCGGACTGCCTTATCACCCTCCAGCGTGAACGCCGAACCTACGGCTACTTCTCGCGCAAGCGTTTCGCCCGTCGTAGCGGTGAAATGACCGATGAAATCGCCATGAACCCCGGCTACTTCGCGATTCGCTCATTGCGCAAAACGCTGTCGGTGCTGGCCCATGAAATGGTGCACCTGTGGCAGTTCCACTTTGGCGCGCCTGGCCGGCGTGGCTACCACAACAAGGAATGGGCCGCACGCATGGAAGCCCTGGGCCTGATGCCCAGCAATACCGGCGCACCTGGTGGCAAGCGCCTGGGCGAACAGATGGATCACTACATCATCCCAGGCGGGCGCTTTGACGTGAGCTGTGCGGAGCTGCTGACGCGGGACTTCTCCCTGTCGTGGTACGACCGATTTCCCCCGGAACGACCGCAAATTGACCCGCCGACCGGCTCGAATGGGCGCGGGTTTGTCGATGACGTAGACGGTGAGGACGAAGGCCAGGGGCAAAGCGTGGATCAGGGCGGCGATGACCTGGGGCCGCTGGGTGAGTTGGTCGAGCTGCCGCCCGAGGTGCCGCCGAACCGGTCAAACCGGGTCAAGTACCGGTGCCCGAAGTGCGCAACGCAGGTATGGGGCAAGCCTGAGCTGGCGATTCTCTGCGGTGGTGAACACTGCGGCGGGTCGCCATTCCAGCCGGTCGCACGATGACAAAGGCCCGCGTAAGCGGGCCTTTTGGATTGCGCAATCCACATTTTCAACGGTGGCCAGGTCCTGCGCCTTGGCCTCGATCCCCAGCTTCCCAGCAGGCGGCGGCCTTGCGCAGCAAGCCGGCGCTATCGCGGTGCGCCAGTTCGCCCGGTTTGGTGATGAACGTTGCGGCGGCCTCGTAGAACTCTGCGGCCACTTCCCAATCGTGTTGCAGCTCGGCCTTGCGCGCAGCGGCGGCAAGCGCCTGGCACGTCCTGGCGGCCTTGGTCGGCGTGGTCTGGTGTCCGTACATATCCTGTTCTCCAGCGGGGAGCGCCGGGGCGAAGCCGCGGCGCTCGGTTGGGTAGTGGGGTTAGGCCCGTTTAACAGCCCGTGCGAGGGTCAGAAGGTCGGCGGCCTCCATTAACTGGCCGCGCTCGGCCAGTTGCTGCATGGACGGCACCGGGCGAGCTGGGGCCGCTGCGCGGCGCGCAGAAGCGGCCAGGCGGGCCAGGAAGACACGGAACGAGGGAAGGGCTTGAGTAGCCATAGGTAACTCCTTTTTTCGCAGAGGAAGGCCCGGAGCGGTTGCCGCCGCTGGTATCCGGGCCGGGGTTGGTTTACTTGGTCAGGCGCTCGCTGCGCACAAAGCCTTCGCACATGTCACGGAAGATCGTGGCGTGCATTTCCAGCGGGAACTCCGCGATCACCTCGCGGCGACCGATGCCGCCACGCTGGGCAACGATCATGTACATGGTGACGTTGGATGGGGTCTGGTTCGGGCGAGCCTGATGGGACACTTCAACGGTGAAGCCGCTGAACTCGCGCAGGGCCTCGGCTTCGCTGAAATACAGGATGTGGGTTTCGATAGTCATGGGTTGAATCTCCTTTCGCAGATTGCCCCGGAGCGGTTGCCGCCGCTGGTGTCCGGGGTGTCGAGGCGGTATTGCTTCGACGTGGTTAGTATCTCAAATCGTGGCGCTGTCGTCAACTGTTGGTCAAACAATCTTTGACTAATAATTGACTTGACGCGGCGCGCTTTTCGGAGCTGCTTAGATGCCGAGGTGGGAGCGGGAGGTAAACATAAAGCGCGCCCGCGAAGCGGGTGCAGCCCCGCTTTTGCCCTGGAGCGTAAGTCTCCCCCGGTGGATCTGCTCGTCAGCCTTCGGTTGGTCGCGGTAAGCCCCGACTACCCGGAGCTGGGCCGCCGTCATGGGGACCGTGGAATAGCGGAGCGACCGGAGGGAGTGAGCATATGCCGCGAAAGCCCCTTGACGGCATAGGCCCAGCGGAGGGTAGGCGAATAGGGCTGATAGCGGCCAGCCGGAGGGTGATGAGCACACCCAGGACGCGCAGGGGCGGCAAGGTGGCCAGCAGGCCGCCGCGCAGGCCGACAGGCCGGAGGGCAAGCGGAGCGCGCAGCGCCTGGCGGGCCAGGTGCGCAG